>MDSY01068783.1_pt1 | contig 18893 bp, 20 predicted proteins | sample 811131 | NCBI WGS metagenome assembly MDSY01 (sample SAMN05326643, study PRJNA326480) | marine metagenome | isolation source: seawater | place: Atlantic Ocean: South West | collected 2010
AAAAATTAGAAATATCATAAAAAATGTTCTAAGTAAAAAATATAGAATAATTTTAAGAAAAATTATTGACCAGACTAAAATAAAATCTATTGGAAAGGATGTTCAGGGAATAGACAACATTACATTAACTAAAAAATATTTGATTGATCCAGTACTTGATACGTGGAGACATTTTATATTATTTCCACATAATGAAATTAAGAAAAAATATGCCAATAATATTATATATAAAATAATAATTTTATTACCACTAGGTTTATTTCATACGATTTTTCAAATAACTTCCGAACTTATATATTTTATTAAACAGATAAATGCTTCGGTAAAATTAATTACAAAAGAGATTTTAATTTTTCCACTAAAAATAATTTATATAATCCTATCAATTCCAAGCATTATACTTTTATTTAATTTGAAAACTTTTTCACCAACTGAGATTAAATGGCAAATAATTCTTTTGCGTGAAACAAAAATTAAACCATATTATAGAAATATTCGTTATTTTATTGTATATATTTGTAATGTATTAAAAGTATATGAATGTAAGATAAATTATTTTTTTGAATTATTAGTATTTTTCGTTAAAGAAAAATTTAATTTTACTTCTACTTATGAAGGGAATACTGATTTAACATATTTTTTTAATAAATTAAATTATTTCAAGTTGTTAAGATTTTTAAGATTTAAAGGCTTAAATAGTAATGTAAAACTAACTTTGGACTACATTAGAATAGTTATATTGTGTAAATTTTATAATATTCATTTAGAAAATATACTAGATAAAAAATATTTTATAAATTCAATTATAAAAGATTTAGATGATATATTTATTAATTTTGAATCTCATAAATCTAAGATTATTTATACTGATGATATATTAATGAGAAAATTAAATTATAATTTTAAGAAATTCATTAAATAATTTATAGCTATATGCCTTTCCATATAATTAAACTATATGCTTCGTGATATCTATCTCCGAAAGATATTCTTTGCTCTTTAATAACTTTTGCCATTCCTTTTTCTTCAAGCTTTTTAATATCTGTAAGATAAGAGCCTAGATAATTTCTTTTCTTATGGTAAATAATCGCTAATTCATCATATAGATTATTTTTATCATACAGTTCAATTATTGGCTCTAAGTGAATACAAGTAATTTTTTCTTTTGCTAGCTTATTTAACAGTAATTTATAATTATCACCTAACTGCTCCAAAGCATGAAAACTTATAATTGTTGAGTCTTTATCTACTCCTAATTCATCCCAACCCTTAAGATCCAACATATTAAACTGGACTGACTTTATTGGTCTATTAGTATAATCGCTAATTTTATCAACTATTAATTGTGACTTAGTAGCCCAATCACTAGCAATTAATTTAACATTTTTGTTAAGTAAGTTTGCTGCAATTAGTGTACCACTACCAGTACCACAACCAATTTCAATTAATTTATTAGTGTTGATATATTTTTTTATTATAATTTTTCTAATAATTTGATCATACTTATATACAAAATTATTAGAAATTGCTTTAATGTAATGCCCGTCTAATCTCATAATATTATGATGATCAAAATATTGTGGCATTATTTTGTCTGGATGAAAGTTTTCTGCAATTTCTTCTAATATTTCACCCCACCCTTTTTCCCAAACATCATTATTATTTTCACCTGAGATTCTTAAATTTTTTAGATTTATTTTCTCCAGTACAGTCTTAATAATATTATCTCTATCTTCACCATGCAGAACTTCATACTCTAGTAACTCAAAGTCTTTCCCGAATAATTCCTCAAACTCTATAATTGATATGTTAAATTTTTCAAGAATATAATTTTTACCAATAAATTTCTTTTTTGATAAGATATTTTTTTTTGAGTTATTTAAAATATCTTTACAGAAAATTTCTACAGGATATGATTTTGTGAAATTATTTTTTTTATAGTTTCCAAATAATGTTTGTTTTGAAGATAATATTTTTGAGTCTCCATATTCTGACCATAGGTTTGGCGTAATAAAATATGGCCTTCTGTTTTCGTCTTCATAAGTATCTGAATCTATTTTTTCTTTTGGAATGAATCTAAAATCTAAAGATACTCTTACAGATTTTACTTTTTTAAATGTTTGGTGAATTAAAAAGGGGTCAGCAAATATCCACCCAGAATCATCATACGTCATATTTAATTTTTTTAATTCTCCGATCTTACTGTTCCCTTCGTTATAGTCATCAAGCGTCCTAAGTAATTCTTGAGGGAAATTGTTTGGCTCAAAAAAGTTTATACCAATATTTTCGTGATCTCCTGCTATGTGAAGAAAAACTATTATTGCTCCTGATGGATCTCCGGCCCAAATATCAGTATGTTTTTTTTCTGATGACCTAGGTCTTTCTCCTCCATCAAATGCTCCACTTTGAATTCTTATATTGACAGGAAATTGAACTTTATCAATTTTACTATTTAGATTATTTTTCTCAAATTCTTGGTATATTATTCTCTGCAGCTTATTAAATGACAGTAAATTTTCTTTTTTCGGAACAAGTAATCCGTTAGGGGTAATATTTGGGAGTTCTTTTATTATATTTTCGTATTTTTTATAAAAATTACTGTCAATTTTTACATCTTGCTCTGGATTTGACGAGACTATACAGTCCCAAATATAGTACATGACTGCATTTTCAAGGTTATTAATACTTTTTTTATTAATTGGTAATACCTTAACTAAACCACCTTCATTTAGACTGTTTGTACCGTCAAATAAAGCATTCATTCTTTTTTTTCTATTTTCTAGATCTACGTAATCTGACATATTTTATTTCCTTATGTGTAATCCTTTTCATACATTAATCTTGCCTCGTCAATATCGCCATAGTAGCTTATACTTCCATTTTTCATATATATAGCTTTCGTACAAAGTTCCTTAATAAGGCTTAAGTCATGAGAGGCAAACATCATAATTGACGAATTATCCATTATTTCCTTAATCTTGCTTCTACTTTTTTTGGAAAACTCTAAATCCCCTGTTGAAAAGAACTCATCAATTAAGAGAATGTCTGGCACACTATATAAAGCCGACGATAATGCCAATCTTGACTTCATTCCGGATGAATATGTTCTAATTGGTAAATTTAAAAACTGCTCTAAACCAGAAAATTCTTCAGCAGCGTTCATAATACTCTCTTTATCTCTTATTGACTCACCTCTTATAACTCTTGATAACATAATATTTTCATAGCCAGTAGCATCATCTACAAATCCAAACCCAAGATCTATCATGCTATTAACTTTTCCATTTATTTCTATCTCTCCTGAAGTAGGCATATAAATTCCTGCCAATAACTTCAATAGAGTAGTTTTACCAGAACCATTTGGTCCTATTATTGCTATTTTATCCCCAGTATTGATATCTATGTTTAAATTATCTAAGCCTCTAACCACCCTTCTAACTTTATTATCATTTCCTTTATTTAAGCTTAGCCTACCAAAGCTTGATATTTTATTCCTAAATGAAAAATCTGCTCCCTCATATATTGGGAAGTCTAACGAAACATTTTTTAATTTTATATGCGATGTCATCTCGTTAAACCCAAAAAATAATTCTATTTCTTTTCTTAGAATAAATAAGTAAAAAAATAATTAATTGTATAAAAGTTATTGTAATTGCTCCACTCCAAATATAAATATCAAATTCAAGGCCAATTAAATCATTCCTAACAATACCAACAAAATATGTAAATGGATTTATATAAATATAATTTACATATTCTCCAAGCATTTCTGGCTTCCAAAGTACTGGTGTAAGTAAAAGCATTGGAACCATTAAAGCCTTCACTGTAGGCTCTACATCTCTAAATCTAGCTGAAATAATTCCAATTATTGAGGAATACAATACAGAGTTAATAAAAATTAAAAATATTCCAAAAGGTAAAGTTAAGATAACCCTAATGTTTATTTCAGGCTGCATAACTAATAATAAAATTAATATTAAAGGAAGATGATGAAGAAAAAGCAACAGGTTAAGATATGATTTTCTTAACACATGAAATATTGGTGGGGCCGGATATGCCTTAATTAAAGCTGAACTACCATAAAAAACCTCAGGCCCATCATTAATTATTGATGTTATCCAAGTCCATATTATAAAGCCAGAAAATAAATATAAAAGAAAATTTCTCCAATCAAGGTTGAATATTGTACTCCAAACCAAACAAAGAAGACCTGCTGATACTGCCATTCCAACAACAACCCACCAAGGCCCAAGATATGTTTTCCTGTATTTTAATCTTAAATCAAAATATGCCAAATACGACCAAGAATAATAATTTTTAACAGAATAGATTAAGTCTAAAATTGCATAATTTTTTTTAGATACATTCATTCTTTTTTATTTAACCTCAACAGATTTACTAAATTTTTCTTGGGTAATGAGACAAATTAAAATTACAAGAAATAATCCTAGCATATTATCATAAAAAGCACTGTTAAATATTGATGAAATAACAACTACTATCACCGTGCCGCGGGATAATATATCATTTTTCGTATCTTTAAATAAAAAATATAAGAATCCAAAAAATAATATTAAACCCATGAAACCAAGCTGTGAGGCTATACTCAAAAATTCATTATGCGGATTATCGGTGATATAAAAATTGTAGTCTTTAGAAGGATTTATCAAGAAATAGTTAAGCGTACTTTCTTTATAAGATCCCACACCTAAACCTAATATAGGATAATTTACAATATTATAATAAGATATTTTTGCCCACATATATCTATAGCCTAATGAAGACTTATAGTCACTTTCTTTTATAAGATTAACACTATTTTTAATAACACCAATTCTAGTCTTAAAATTATTAGAAAATTGTGTTGACATAATACCAATACAAAAAGCTATGAAAAATAGCCTTCCCTTGTTGTTAGTTAAAATTTTATATAAGGAAATTAAAGCCAACAATATAATTATTATATATGCAGACCTTGAATCATTAAGAAAAATAACATTTATAAACGCTAGTGCTGAGAGTAAATAATACAATAAACTTTTATCTTTATTTGCAATATAAAGACATAGAAAAGAGTAAAATGATAAAACAATACCTTGGATAATGTAATTTTGAAATATTGAAGTATTTGTATTTATAATTTTATCTTGTATGTTTACTATACCTGTATACTCAAAAAAATTATAGAAATTCTCAAAATTAATAATACTGTAATACTTAAAATAAGAAAGTATTAAGATGAGTGAAGATCCTAAAATAAAGAACTTTATCACCATATTCAAATTATTTTGAATTTTTACTAAATAGTATAGAAAAGGTATATATATAAATTTTATATATTTTTTTAAAATAGAAAATATTTCTTCATTTTCAGCTATACTGTAAAAGCAAGAAAGCATGAAAAGTAAGTATATTAAAAAACAAGATTTAAATAAATTTTTTTCAAATATTTCTTTATAACCCTTATTTTTAATACAATAATAAACTGAAGTTAGTACAGATAATAAAACAAAGAAATTTGTTCCGGCTGAAGAGATAAGCAAAAAAAATGCTGCTAATGGCAGGAAATAAATACTCAGATCCTTGAAATTTTTTACTTTATAAGACATATTTTCTGCCTACTCTAGAAGAATTTTTTTATTATTATATTTTCTTCTCTTCCTGGGCCATTCGATATTATATCTATTGGCACATTTAAAAATTTCTCGATTGCTTCTATATATATTTTTGCATTTTTGGGAAGATCTTTATAATTATTGATCCCAGAAATGCTTTGCTGCCAACCATTGTATTCCTTATATATTGGTAAATTATCCTTGTAATCAATACATACTTGTATCTTTTTAAAGGTATCTAAAACATCAATTTTTGTTAAACAGATTCCTGTAAAGCCATTAATTATTATTGAGCGTTTTAATGCCACTAAGTCTAACCAACCACACCTTCTCTCTCTTCCTGTTGTCGCACCAAATTCATGTCCTCTCTCGGACAATATTTTACCATTTTCATCAAAAAGCTCTGTTATAAATGGACCTGCACCGACTCTTGTTGTGTACGCCTTAACTATTGCTAGTATGTAATCTAGTTTCTTTGGTGAAACTCCAGACCCTGTAAAAATTCCACCAACAGTTGTATTGGATGAAGTTACAAAAGGATATGTTCCATGATCTATATCTAATAAAGTTCCTTGTGCCCCCTCAAATATAACTGACTTATTATTTTCAAATAAATTTTCTATATAGTCTGGCACATCTACAATATATTCTTTATACATTTCATATTGTAAAAGTAATTTTTCGTACATTTTTATTGGATCAAAGATCTCTGCATTGTAATAATTTTTTAATACAAAATTATGATAATCAAGTAATTCAGAAAGTTTTTCTAATAGTAATTCTTGGTTTGATAAATCGCCAAGTCTTAAGCCCCTTCTTGATATTTTATCTTCATATGCTGGGCCAATTCCTCTTCCTGTGGTTCCAATTTTTTCTTTCCCTTTCTTTGTTTCTCTAGCCTTATCTATAGCCACATGCACTGGCAATATTAGAGGGCAGTTATCGGACATAAGTAAGCGACCTGAAATATTAATGTTGTTTTTTTCTAAAATTTCAATTTCTTCTGATAATGCATCTAAAGATAGAACTACACCATTACCAATAATGCACTTTACATTTGAATGCAAAATCCCAGAAGGTACTAAATGTAATACTGTTGTCTTATTATCAACTACAAGAGTGTGTCCAGCATTATGACCACCCTGAAACCTTATAACAGCATCACTTTTTTCGGTCAAAAGATCAACAATCTTACCCTTTCCTTCGTCTCCCCACTGCGCCCCTAAAATAGCTATGCTTTTATTCATTAGATTCCTCAATAACCCATTTTCCTGATTTATTAACTAAACTCTTTTCAATAGGTTGATTTTTTAACAAATACCTAACATCAACACTAAAACCTATACCAAAAATATTATTTTCATCACAATTATATTTACCACCCAATGCTACCTCTTCAGTAACACCTTCTATGTAAGCACTAAAAATAATATCATTTTCATAATCAAAACCTTGCAGTTCACAAAAATCATATTTAATTTCAATATCAGAATGTTTATCTCTGACTAGAGCGCAAAGGTTAATCATGTAATTAATATCATTCTCGACATCACTACTTAAAAATTTTAATTGATTTAGATCTCTTGTTATACTCTCTATTGGACCATGCATTTTTGGGAAATTACTAATACACTCTTTGAAAGAATCTTCAGCATCTACACTCCTTAGATATTTTTTTATCTCAGAACTTGATTTACTTTTTACTAAATTTTTAATATTTTTTTCTTGCTCATTTTCTAAATTAGCAGATTTAATTAATTTTTTAAAAATACCAATATGCCCAAGATCTAAAAATATTTTTTTTGAAGTAAACTTCTTTACCGTATCTAGCATCAAAATTACTAGCTCGGCATCGTTTTTAACATTAGAACTCCCGATTAATTCTGCACCAGCTTGTATTGGTATTCTAGAACCTTTTGACTCCTTATTTTTAGTTCTTACTACATGATCAAAATAGCAAAATCTGTTTATTTCATCTTTATTACTATAAGTTGAATAAATCCTGGAAATCTGGGATGTGATGTCAGCTCTTAAACCAAGCTGCCTTCCAGTTTCTTGATCTATTAATTTAAAAGTTTGCAGATCAAGATCTTCACTACTATTTGATAATAAAGAATTGTGATACTCAATTAGTGGTGGAATAACTAACCCATAACCATAGGATATAAAGGTATCTATCACTTCTCTCCTTTTCATCTCAAGCCAATATGCTTGTTCTGGCAATATATCCTCTATACCTTCTGGGAGTATCCATTTATTGGTTGGCATTTTTATACTTTATTATTTTATTATAGTTATTTGTCTTACAAGAAAAACTACTTTATATTTTTAAAATATTTAAAGAAATCTGAGTCTGGGTCTATTACCAGCATGTCAGATTTACTTTTAAATGAATTAACATATGCTTTTAAACTTCTTGTAAATGCATAGAACTCAGCATCTTGATTATAAGCATTTGCATAAATAGCAGTAGATTTTGCATCGCCAGATCCTTTCTCTTGCTCAGAGGTTCTGTAAGCTTCGGCTATTATTACTGTTCTTTTTTTATCAGCTTGAGCTTTTATATTTTCAGCTGTTTCTTTCCCTCTAGCTCTAAAATCTTTAGCAGTTCTACTTCTTTCTGCTCGCATTCTTTGGTACACAGATTCACTTACATCTTCTGGCAACTCAATCCTGCTTACTCTCACATCTACTAATTCTATTCCTAACTCTGTAGCTACTAACTGGGCTTTTGCTTCAAGCTCAGCCATAATTTCTTCTCTTTCACCTGAGATAGCTTCCTGTATTGTTCGTATACCAAATTGGTTTTTAAGCTCATCCTTTACAATTTGTGTAATTCTTCCTTCTGCTCTAGCTCTATCTCCTAAAGTTGATTTATAATAAGACTTAACATTTGCTATTCTCCATTTTACGAAAAAATCAACTGACATATTTTTTTTCTCGCTTGTTAAAAATAATTCAGGCTGCGCGTCAATCGTAAGTATTCTTGCGTCAAACTTTCTCACATTGTTCACTAGTGGTAACTTAAAATGCAAGCCTGGTTTTAAATCAGCTCTTTTAATTTCACCTAGCTGGAACACCATTGCTCTTTGAGTTTCATTAACAAAAAAAGTTGTGGAGCTAAAAATTAGAAATAAACCACCTACAATAAATAATAATTTAGTATTCATGTCTATCTTCCCTCTCTATTGTTAGTTTCGCTACTAGTATATTCTTCGCTAGTATCTTCATCTTCGATCTTCTTACTCATTCCATTTGAATTAATAATCTTATCTAATGGAAGAAGCATTAAATTATTACCTTCTTTAACATCTATCATTAATTTTGAGCTGTTAGATAGAACTGACTCAATAGAGTCCATGTATAATCGATTTCTTGTTACTTCTGGCGCTCGTTTATATTCTTTCAATAACTTTAAAAATCTGTCGGCATCACCCTCTGCATTTGCAATTACCCTTTCTTTATAAGCTAAAGAATCTTGTATCATTCTGGCTGCCTCTCCTCTTGCTTGTGGTAAAATTTCATTTGCATATGCTTGAGCCTCATTTTTATAACGCTCCATATCTTCTCTTGCTTTTGTTGCGTCTTGAAATGCGTCTTGCACAGCGTCAGGCGGCTGTGAATCTTGCAAGTTTACAGACGTAACTTGTATACCAGCTTTATAACTATCAAGAACTTGTTGCATTAATTCTTCTGTTTTATTAGATATCTCTGTTCTACCCTCTCTTAAAATATAGTCCATATTATTCTTACCAACTACATCTCTTATAGCAGAATCTAAAACTCCACAAATAGTACTTCTACTTCCAAATCTACAAGTTCTATCTCATTTAATATCTGGATTTTCTACGTTAAATAGATAATCCTCTGCGTTATTAATTCTGTACTGAACAGAAAATGCAAGTTCAACTATATTTTCATCCTTCGTAAGCATTGTTGTTCTTTTTTCAACACTACGAATACCAGTAAAGTTGATTGTTTCATGCGTCTCCAGAGGTCTTGGGAGATGCCAACCAGGTCCAGGCATTGCTGTTCTTTGATACTCTCCAAAACGAAGAATAACTGCTCTTTCGTTCTCACTCACTATGTAAAATCCTGTTGCTCCCCAAATTAATGAAACAAACACTAATAAAGTAATAACAGATGCACTTTTGCCACCACCACTATTTCCGCCAGACTTTTTAGAACCAAAGATCCCTCCAAAAGAGGACATAAACTTATTTATAACTGCATCTAGATCTGGGGGAGACTGTTTGTTGTCTCTTTCCCAAGGGTCTTTATTATTATTAGACTGATTCCAAGGCATTATTTACTCTCCATATTAAATTAACTAACTTAGCACAAAATTATTATAACTATATTATATAGAATAATTATGCAGTTTTATAAATTTCTTGTGAATTTTTAGTGTTTTTTATCACTTTTCTTTCTACAAGCCCTTTTTTAACCAAATATTTTGTATAACTTTGATTTGACATAAATTTAATCATACTATGTCCTGATTCTTCAAAAGATTCTTCTATTACATTGCAATTTTCATATATAGATGATCTTATCTCCCCTTGGCTAGAGGATAGTTTTATATTGAGAAATTCGTAATCCTCAAATAATTTTTCAGATATTATTTTTCTTAAGTTATCAATTCCATAGCCAGTTTTTGCCGAAACATAACAGAATGAATCTTTCTCTAAATGAGTGAAGTTTTCAGGGTTATAATTTTGGTCAATTTTGTTAAATACTAAAATCTTAGGAATACCTTTGGCCCCAATGCTTTCAAGGACATTATCAACCTCCTCGATGTATGCCGAAAAATTATCATCACTCAAATCAATTACATGTATCAAAAGATTGCTTTCCGCTACCTCTGATAATGTTGACTTAAATGACTCAATCAAATGATGAGGTAATTCTCTAATAAAACCAACAGTATCACTTATAACCGCATTTTTTTTATATTCTAGTTCTAATTTTCTATGTATTGGATCTAAGGTAGCAAAAAGTTTATTTTCAGCTAGGGTATTCATACCTGTTAAGAAATTAAATAAAGTTGATTTCCCTGCGTTCGTATAACCAACAATACTTATTCGCGGCGTACTATGTTTTAACCTAAGATTTCTACTTAACTGCCTTTGATTACTCACCTTAACAAGTCTTTTTTTTATAGTTTTGATTCGAGCCCTAAGTAATCTTCTGTCAGTTTCAAGCTGTGTTTCTCCTGGACCTCTTAATCCAATCCCACCTTTTTGTCTTTCAAGATGGCTCCAGCCTCTGACTAATCTTGTTGATAAATAATTTAATTGAGCTAATTCAACTTGTAACTTCCCTTCGTGCGAAAATGCTCTTTGAGAAAAAATATCTAATATCAATCCTGTTCTGTCTAGCACCCTTGCAGAAAATAGTAATTCAAGGTTTCTTTCTTGACTAGGACTTAGATCTACATTAAAAATGACTAATTTAATATCACTTTTTCTGACCTCTTCTTCTATAAGCTCAGCATCGCCTTTACCAATATAATATTTTATTCCGATATTTTTATTTTTTTGGGTTAAAAGAACTTTATTTATAACCGTAATGTTTGCTGACCTGGTTAAGTCTTGAAACTCTTCCTTTGAATTATTTATTTCTATTGGATACTTATCAATATGAACCAATAAAGCTTTATTTGAAAAATTATTTATGTCAATCAAATTTCATATTCCTTAATATTATCAATCCTCAGCTTGTAATTTAACTGTCTTTGATGGGACTATAGTTGAAATAGCATGCTTATACACCATTTGATTAACGGTATTTTTTAGTATAATCACATACTGGTCAAAAGAATCTATTTGCCCTTGTAACTTAATGCCATTTACTAAAAATATAGAAACAGGTATTTTTTCTTTTCTAAGAGCATTCAGAAATGGCTCTTGCAGTATTTGGGTTTTTGTCATTATTATATCCTCACCTGTATATTATGTGTCTTCTAAAAAATAGCTAACTCTAGATTTAATATTATCATAATCTGTTAAAGTATACACCGTTGTAGCATCAAGATGTCTAAGCCAAGTAATTTGTCTTTTAGCCAATTGTCTTGTCGCGAACAACATTTTATTTTTCATAACATTTATATCAATATCACCATCTAAATATTGATTGATCTGTTTATAGCCAATAGTAGACATTGCTGGTAAATCAAGATTCAAATAGTTTTTTTTTAATTCTAAAACCTCATTCATAAGACCTTTATCTAACATTTCATTTAATCTGTCTTCTATATTGATATGTAAAATTTTTCTATCAATTGGCATTATAGATAAATTGAGGTTGTCAAAGGACTGAACATTCTCTGAACATTTCTTCAAAATATCGCTTGGTTTTTTATTATTAGAGAAATAAATCTCTAGCATTCTCACTATTCTATATTGATCATTAAAATGAATCTTTTCTAATGATTTTGAATCAATTTTCTTTAAATAACTATATAGATAAGGTAAGCCATTACTATCCAACATGTCTGATACTTTTTTTCTAATGTCACTAGAAACATGATTTAATTTTGATAAGCCACCAGAAAAGAATGTTTTGAAATACATCATGGATCCTCCAACTAACAAGGGAGTCTTATTACTGTAGTGAGCATTATTAATATGTACTAACAGATTTTTATAAAACTCTGCTACAGAATATTTTTCATATGGCTCTAATATATCAACCATTTTATGAGGAAAATCTCTCAATGTTTTTATAGATGGTTTAGCGGAACCAATATTAAATTCTTTATAGAGCATCACAGAATCTACACTTATTATTTCAATATTAAAATTTTTCCTTAAGAAAATTGCTAAATCTGTTTTACCTGAAGCAGTTGGTCCCATTATTGATATCACTTTATTCATTTTTTTTTTGTTTTTGTGCAACATTGTCTCTAATGTACAAAAGGCTAACTTTATTTACATTTTCTTCTTCAAAATATATATTTTTTTCAATAGCCTCAAATATATTATTGATGTCTATATTATGAGGAGTAATAAGTATTTCATTTAGTAAAGTATTATAGTTTTTAGATCCTATAATAGTTTTACTATTATCTTTAATAAGAGTTATTTTTTTCTCTTTTAAATATTTTAATTTTTCACAACATTTTTCAACAGATAATAAACTGTAACCTTTATTTTCTGTAAAAATATCTAAGTAGTTATTATATTCTGCCCAGTAAATTTCATGCATTCTTGCATCAATTGCAACAATAAAAGGATGCTCACTTTGAATTTTTATAGCAGATAAAGCCATTATCTGAAAAGAATTTAAAGTAATTATAGAAATATTTAAATGAAACGCCATTGCTTTGACATATGCCAAAGCAACTCTTAGACTGGTAAAATTTCCAGGTCCTTGGTTAAAAACTATTAATCTAATATCCGTTTTTTTTGAATTAGCTTTTTCTAAAATAATTTTAGTACGCTCTATTAATACCTGGGATATACTTATATTAGCATCTATCTTTTCTTTATAGAATTTTTCATCTTTTTTTATCACCAATGTTGTAATATCAAATGCAGTATCAATAAATAAAATCATATTTTTTCAATTAATAAAACGACGTGAGCTTCTATTCCTTCATGCCTTCCAATATAACCTAATTTATCATTGGATTTTGATTTTATGTTTACTTGCTCACATTTTATATTTAAAATTTCCGAGATAGATTTTTCTATTTTTTTTGCATGCTTAGATATACTTGGTTTTTCAGTTACAATTGTTGCGTCTATATTAATTATTGAATAATTTTCATCACCGACGATTTTTATTATGTCTTTTAAAAAAATAGAACTATCCATATTTCTATATTTTTCTGAATTATCAAAATATGAACCCATATCTCCTTTACCAGTGGCACCTAACAAAGCATCGCATATTGCGTGCATCAATATGTCACCGTCTGAGTGGGCAACTATAGAGCGTACCGATGTAATCTTAACTCCACCAATAATTATGTGATCACCATCTTCGTATCTGTGCGAATCATAACCATGCCCTATTTTTATCATATTAATCTTCTCCGTCTTCATACAAGGTTTTGTACATATGTTCGTAAATACATTTTGCATATGACATTTCGCTTTCATAAGTAATTTTATGGTTATAAGGTTTTCCCATATGCACTCTACATTTGTAACCTAGTAATTCAACAGCCTGACTATCATCAGTTACTGAAATATTATTATCGCTACAATGTTTTAATGACTTATATAAAATATTGAATTTAAACATTTGCGGTGTCTGCGCAAGCCACAAACTTTCTCTTGGTATGGTTTGAGAAATTTTAAATTCACTGTCAACTTTTTTTATGGTGTCTGATATTGGTATAGCCATAATGCTAGAAGTGTCGCACTCAATTGTTTTATTAATAAACTCTAAATTATCAAAAGGAAATACACATGGTCTGGCTGCATCATGAACAAGAACCCATGTATTCTCATTATCACTTTTGAAATTTTTTATATGTTGTAGGCATTTATAAACTGTCTCTTGTCTTGTTTCTCCACCATTTACAAATGAGAACTTTTTAAAATGACTATTTGCTACTTCGTCTATGGTAAGTTCACTATTATCATCAATGCCTTCAACCATATCCTTAAAGTCACAAGCTTCTTCTGAAGAATTGTCATAACCAATATAAATTTTTTTTACCACACCTAAGGTGCTAATATTTAAGATGGATGCGTTTAGAACATCTAATTCATCATCCAGCGATTCAAAAATTTTATTTGATTTCTTGAACCTAGAACTTTTCCCTGCGGCTGGGATTATACAAATTAATTCAGCATTATTTTTTAATTTATTAATCATAATATTGCTATTTCAAAATTTGATAAAAAGTTTCTTTCTCTTTTGTTAGACCTAATTCATTTCGAGCTTTTTCTTCAATTACAAAACGGCTATTTTTTTTAAAATTTATTATCTCAGATTTAAGCACATTGATTTCTTCAGAGTATTTTTTATTTTCTTTTATAATAACCTTAACTTCATTTTTTAATTTTTTATAATTATTATAATTAGTATCACCCAACATAATTTTATATATTAATACAATTAGAAAAATAGATAATACAAAAATTGTTTTATTCATTATTAATAATATTTTTAAATATTGATTTCCCTGGAAAATAAGAGCTTGCTCCAAGCTCCTCTTCAATTCTTATTAGTTGATTATATTTAGCTACCCTATCAGATCTTGACAAAGATCCTGTTTTAATTTGACCAACTGAATAAGCAACTGCTAGGTCAGCTATGAAAGTATCTTCTGTTTCACCAGACCTATGCGATACTACTGAATTATAATTATTGCTTTTAGCCAAATCCATGGCCTCAATAGTTTCTGTTAGTGTTCCTATTTGATTTAACTTAATAAGTATTGCATTTGCAATTTTCTTATCAATTCCTTTTTTAAAGATTTTTGGATTTGTTACAAATAAATCGTCGCCAACTAACTGGACCTTATTACCTAACTCTTTAGTAAGCTCCAACCACCCACTCCAATCATTTTCATCTAATGCGTCTTCTACAGATATGATTGGGTACATTTGCGTCCATGATTTTATTAATTGAATGAATTCATCACTTGAATATTTTTTATTTTCAGAATCTAAATTATACATACCGTCTTCATAAAATTCACTACTTGCCACGTCTAATGCCAACATAATATCTTCACCCGGTTTATAACCAGCTTTTTCAATTGCCTGCATAATTATATCTAGGGCTTCTTTATTGGATGATAAGTTTGGTGCATAGCCGCCTTCGTCACCAACTGTAGTGATATAACTCTTGCTATCTAAAATCTTTCCTAAAGCATGAAATACTTCTACCCCATATCTTACTGCTTCTTTTATTGAATTTGCACCGACCGGCATTATCATAAATTCCTGAATATCAACACTATTGTTAGCATGTGAGCCACCATTAATAATATTCATCATTGGTACTGGCATTGCGTACTCTCTTGATTCTTTAATATTTCTAAACAGAGATATATTATTATTATTAGCAGAAGATTTTGCATTTGCTAAAGAAACTGCCAGCAAAGTATTTGCTCCAAGTTTTGATTTATTATCTGTTCCATCAAGGTCTATTAACGTTTGATCAATTAATTTTTGATTATTTGAATCTAAACCAAGTAAGGCATTATTAATTTTTGTTTCTATAAATTCAACGTTAGACAAAACTCCTTTGCCATTATATCTAGAAGATTTTGAATCTCTTAGTTCCAAAGCCTCTCTAGAACCAGTTGATGCTCCTGATGGTACGGCTGCTCTACCACTTACTCCAGACTCTAAATAAACTTCAGATTCTAGAGTAGGGTTTCCTCTTGAATCTATAATTTCTCTTGCCACTATTTTCTTTATATTTGATTTCATAATTTTATTTTACTTCAAAGGTTATTTGCAATCGACGAATATATATAAAAGATTTATTCTTTAGAAACTTCATCAATATTTTTTAAGGTTACTAGTAATTTTTCAATTGTATCTAACGGTAGAGAGTTCATTCCATCACATAAAGCTTCTTCGGGATTTGGGTGTGTCTCCATAAATATTCCTGATATTCCTACTGAAATTGCAGCTCTGGCTAATGGGGCGATAAATTGACTTTGTCCACTTGAGCTATCTTTATTTAACCCAGGTAATTGAGTTGAATGAGTTGCATCAAATACTACTGGGCAATCTGTATCTCTCATAACTACTAAAGACCTCATGTCAGATATTAAGTTATTATAACCAAAGCTAAAACCTCTTTCGCAAACCATAATATCTTCATTGCCTGTTGATTTGGCTTTTTCAACAACACTACTCATCTCCCAAGGCGACAAAAACTGACCTTTTTTTATATTTACAGGTATCTTGTGAGATACTACATTTTGTATAAAGTTAGTTTGTCTGCATAAGAAAGCTGGGGTTTGAAATATATCTACAACATCAGCTATTTCATCTAATGGAGAATCTTCATGGACATCTGTCAAAATCATTAAGTCTAATTCTGTTTTTATTTTATTAAGTATTTCCAAACCCTTTGAGTAACCAATTCCTCTAAATGAATTATGCGATGTTCTATTTGCTTTATACAGTGAAGACTTAAAAATAAAAGGGATAGAAAGTTTTTCTGTAATCTCTTTAAGTTTTTTCGCCGTCTCAAAATTTAATTCTTCGCTCTCTATAACGCAAGGGCCTGCTATTAAAAAAAAACAATTTTTTCTATCCTTGTTAAAGTCAAATTTTTTCTTCATTTTCTATCTCTAATTGCGCTTACAAAATCTTTAAACAAAGGATGCCCCTTAACTGGCTTTGATGTAAACTCTGGATGAAATTGACAACCTAAAAACCAAGGATGGTCTTTTAATTCAACAACTTCTACCAATGTTCCGTCAGCAGAGCTACCTGAAATGATCAGCCCATTTTTTTCTAGTATGCTTTTATATGCGTTATTGAATTCATAACGATGACGGTGTCTTTCAAATATAGAATTCATTTTATATGCATTGTACACATTCGAATCTTTCTCAAGAATGCATTCTTGTTCTCCGAGTCTCATTGTACCACCAATATTAGAGTTTATATCTCGTAATTCTACAGAACCTTTTTTATCTAGCCACTCTTCTATAAGCCCGATAACTGGATAATCTGTAGTTTTATCAAATTCAGTGCTATTTGAGCCCTTGAGCCCACATATATTCCTAGAAAATTCTATTACAGCTGCCTGCATACCCAAACAAATTCCTAAGAATGGAATTTTTCTCTCTCTAGCATATTTTATAGCATTGATTTTTCCTTCTATTCCCCTTCCTCCAAATCCTCCAGGAACAATTATGCCCCCCGAGTTTTCTAACATAGAAAAGTCTATGCCATCTAATTTCTCTGCATCGATATAACTTATATCTACATTTACTCCAGTATGCACTCCAGCATGTTTAATTGCTTCGTTCAATGATTTATAAGATTCTGTGTAATTGCCATATTTAGCAATAATTTTTATATTAATTTTTTTCTTAATATTATTCCTTTTATTTTTATAATCCTCCCAAGAATCTAATGATACTGGGTCACAAGACAAATTTAGTTTTTCAACTATTATGTTGTCCAGACCTTGATCATGAAGTATTAAAGGGACCTCGTAAATATCATCTACGTCAATTGAGTTGATAACAGCTTTTGCTTCAACATTTGTAAACAATGCTATTTTTTTCTTATCTTTATCACTAATGCTCCTTTCTGATCTACACACTAAAATGTCCGGCTGAATACCAATAGACCTTAATTCTTTAACTGAATGCTGAGTTGGTTTTGTTTTAATTTCATTTGCTGCCTTAATGTAAGGTACGAGTGTAAGATGGATGTAGCTCACAATATCTTTACCGCATTCAACGCCCATTTGTCTTATAGCCTCTATAAAAGGAAGAGATTCAATATCTCCAACAGTTCCTCCTATCTCAACTATGCAAACATCTTTCTCAAAAGAACCTTTTTTGATATTCAAAATAATTTCATCAGTTATATGGGGAATTACCTGAACCGTGCTTCCTAAGTATTCACCTTTTCTCTCTCTTTTTAGAACTGCATCATATATTTGGCCAGTTGTATAATTACTTGATTTGCTTGTTTTATAATTCACAAATCGCTCGTAATGACCAAGATCTAAATCTGTTTCAGCGCCATCATGAGTTACAAAAACTTCTCCGTGCTGCGAAGGACTCATTGTTCCAGGATCTACATTTATATATGGATCGAGTTTAATAACCGAAACACTTAAATTTCTAGATTCAAGAATAGATCCTAAGGATGCTGCGACGATACCCTTCCCAAGGGAAGAAACAACACCACCAGTAATAAATATGTATTTTGTCACACTCAAATAAAAGTAGTAAAAGACGGGAATATATTCTACCAAATATATTGGAGTTCTACAATTTTATAAAAAAATTAACAATTCCCAAAAAAAATTATTCATGTAATATGATAATTGATTCAATAATAAGGTGTTACTAATGTTTTGTATAAATGTAGGTAAATTTGAAAGGTTAATAAGAGTATTGGGTGGATGTTTAATATTTTATATAGGGGTTATATCTCCTCTAGAGCCTAAAATTTGGGGTTATATTGGATTAATACCTGTTATAACAGGAATACTTGGATGGTGCCCCTTATATTTACCATTCAAAATTAATACTAATAAATAGAACGTAATTTAATTAATCCCAAATAATTTTCAGTTCTTTATTAATATAGATTAATAAAGTCCTTT
>MDSY01136624.1_pt1 | contig 18890 bp, 20 predicted proteins | sample 811131 | NCBI WGS metagenome assembly MDSY01 (sample SAMN05326643, study PRJNA326480) | marine metagenome | isolation source: seawater | place: Atlantic Ocean: South West | collected 2010
CTTCGGTCATGCGAGCAAACAAAACGACACGGGCAAAGCTGAGCGTTGCTTGAATAAACAAAACAATCAAGATGGTCCACCCAATACTCGATAAGTTGGTCATGTCAATGTTCAAAGCCTGCATGGGTGATTCGACTTGAGCCGGACCATCGCCCATGGTACCAACTCCACCGAGCTGACCCCACAAGCGGGTCACGAGCAAGGTCAGAATACCGCTGGCACTGATGATGAGAATGCCAAGGGCGTACCCCCACGCATGCGGCCGCAGGTACTTGCCCATTTTCCCTAAGGCACCCCAGTTTTTCCAACTGAATTTTCGCACCGTTTCATTTTCCTTTTCCGAGCCCATCTGAGGGGAGTTTTGCCGTCCGCTTTTCGCCATGAGCCAAAATTACGTCCGATTCGGGGTTTACTTTGTAATCTTTGTGTCATCCAATTTGGAAGCACGTAATCTGTGACTATCTTTGCCGTCCCGAATTTGGGTGGTTAAATCCACCGAAACACTGACGCATCATGAAAAGGACATTTCAACCCTCTGTACGCAAGCGCCGTAACAAGCATGGCTTTCGCAAGCGAATGGCTTCTGCCAATGGCCGCAATGTATTGAATGCTCGGCGGGCCAAAGGCCGCAAGAAATTGTCAGTGAGTACAGAACGTCGCCACAAAGGCATTGAGCGTTAATAGCGCTGAATGTGCAGGATGTTTTGCCTCCACGGGCATTGAACAGTCGATAGACCAAAAAAAGGAGTTTTCGGACTCCTTTTTTTGTGCCCGCTATTTTGATGAGTCTGAATCGCACAGATTCAACGGGTTTATCATCGGTCCGCAGCACATCCAAAGCCTGGCATTCGTGATGGGGGAGCGCTTGTTCCAGATTTTCCACTGGTGTCGATGACCTCGGACGAGGCCGTCAATAGTCCAGGTTGTCTCGATCGCTGGATTCCAATCAGGGGGTAAAATGACGCGAAGATCTCTTCGGAAATCCAGTTGAGGTCCCAGTGCTTTGAACATGGATTCTTTCACCGTCCAAATGGCGCAAAGTTGCGCGAGGGAGGAATGTTCATCGCCTTCTTCCGCTGACATAACGCGGTGAGCGATACGCGGTAACGAAATCCGCTCGCATTCGATGTCACATCCGATAGGGGAAGAGCCCAAAGCAACCAATGCATGGCACACGTCACCGTCAGTTTGATGCGCTATACTGACGGCTTGATGGATAGCCGTTGAGTCAAGACGCTCAATGTGGGGTTTTAGATTGTCATCATGGATCACGTGAGCGTCAGCGGCATCGAGCCCCAAGCGTTGCAAAGCGTGATCCACGGAGAAATGCTCCAATTGACGATGGGCGGGCATACAAACGACATCGCGATTTGGAAACCGGATTTGATTTTCCGCCCAATGTTTCAAGTCAACCGAGTCCGTTTGGACTGCTACAGCCAAAGCGTTTGGGGAGGTTGATTTGTAGAATGGGTTAATGATTGGCATCGAGCGCAAGTATAAATCAAATGGTGAGTGAACCTTCTTGTCTTAGACCGGTTCATTCTTTGTAATTTTAACTTTCGAAATTAGAAAGCATGAGCACGAGTTTGACAACAGAGAAATTGCCTTATAAAGTAAAAGACATTGCACTTGCCGAGTGGGGTCGTAAAGAGATTCGGTTGGCGGAAGCCGAGATGCCGGGTTTGATGGCGTTGCGGGCGAAGTTCGAAGGTGAGAAACCACTGAAAGGTGCGCGTATCGCTGGATGCTTGCACATGACCATTCAAACGGCTGTTTTGATTGAAACCCTTGTGGATTTGGGCGCAGATGTTACCTGGTCGTCATGCAATATTTTTTCAACGCAAGACCATGCTGCTGCAGCTATCGCCGCAGCGGGCATCCCTGTCTATGCCTGGAAGGGTATGACTGAGGAAGAGTTTGAGTGGTGCATCCGTCAAACACTGTTTTTTGGCGATGACCGGAAGCAGCTGAATATGATTTTGGACGATGGGGGTGACTTGACCAACATGGTTCTTGATGAATATCCGGAACTAGGTGCAGGCATCAACGGTCTTTCCGAGGAAACGACCACAGGTGTTTTACGTCTGTATGACCGAATGAAGGCCGGTACATTGCCAATGCCAGCAATCAACGTCAATGATTCAGTGACGAAATCAAAATTCGACAACAAGTACGGATGTAAGGAATCTGCGGTAGACGCGATCCGCCGTGCTACGGACATCATGATGGCCGGGAAAGTTGCCGTTGTTGCAGGATACGGAGATGTTGGCAAGGGCACAGCAGACTCACTTCGCAGTGCGGGTTGCCGTGTCATGGTGACTGAAATTGATCCCATTTGCGCCTTGCAGGCCGCCATGGATGGATATGAAGTGAAGCGTATGGTTGACGCCGTGAAAGAGTGTGACATCATTGTTACAGCCACAGGCAATAAGGATATCATTCGTGGGGAGCACTTTGAGCAGATGAAGGATAAGGCCATCGTTTGCAACATCGGTCACTTCGACAATGAGATTGACGTAGCGTGGTTGAACAATCACCAAAGCGCTACCAAGGATACCATCAAGCCGCAAGTCGACTTGTACAACCTCAACGGAAAGGACATCATCTTGTTGGCGGAAGGCCGCTTGGTGAATTTGGGATGTGCGACGGGCCACCCGAGTTTCGTCATGTCTAACTCATTTACGAACCAAACGCTAGCACAATTGGAGCTTTGGAACAATGCGGCAGCGTACAAAAATGAGGTAGTCACTTTGCCGAAGCATTTGGACGAGGAAGTGGCACGGCTGCACTTGGACAAAATCAACGTTGTTTTGGAAACCTTGTCGCAGGAACAAGCTGATTATATTGGTGTTCCGGTGAACGGTCCGTTTAAGTCGGACTTGTATCGTTACTAATCATTCGGATGGGACCCATCCAACAGCTTAGAGAATTCGTCCGGTCACAGCCGGACGTTTTCCGTTTTCTACTGTTGGGTTTTGGCGGATACATTGTGTGGCACCTGAGCTATGAGGAATTTCTGAAGCCCGCAACCTTCATGGATGAGTATGTGACCGAGAGTCTCATTGTAATCACCGAGTGGGCTTTAGAATGGCTGGGATATGGATTGAATGCGCAATCCCAAATAATGGACGAGGCCTTCAGAACACGGGTCGGAATCGAAGGCGCAGCCGGAGTGTTCGTGGGGCCATCGTGCGATGGCGTGGTCTTATTTGCTCTGTTTGCCATCTTCATTGCGTCGTTTCCAGGACGATGGACGCGGAAGGTGTGGTTCATTCCTTTGGGGATAGCCATTTTACACGCGGCAAATGCATTTCGCATCATTTGCTTGTTGTTGATTCAATTGTATTGGCCTTCAGCAATGGAATTCAATCATGATTACACGTTTACAGTCTTTGTTTATAGCATCATTTTTGCGTTGTGGTATGTCTATGCGACGCAACAAAACGGCATGAGCTGGAAGCGCCCAACGGCAAGGTCATGAGCGGAAATACAGCTGCGCCCATCTTGCCTTGGAAAAGGCCAACGTGGATCGTTGTTTTATTGGGAATGCTCGTCTTCGGTTTTTACCAAGAGCTCGCAAAGGTGCACCTCAATCATTACATCGAGACCTTGGAACGGAACCCAGAAATCGTGGATTTGGAGTCGTCGAGTCGTGCCATGGCGTGGAAACAACTCTATCAACCCAAGCGCTTGCAGTATTATGTTATTCGCGGTACTTGGGATGGATTTCATGCGTTTTCGTTGACGGAGTTGAACGCGCTGAAGTGGGCTATGAGTCTGCTGATCCTTCTGGTTTTTTTTGTTTTTGATGGTCTTTTCTTGAAGACAACGGGCCACTTTCATCGATGGCCTTGGCTCGTCGTCATCTATGGGATGGCCGGACTGATCATGGGGGTGTTCATGATCGCAGTTCGAGGGAAAGCGGGATACAGTGTTGCGCATGAATTCTTGGCGTTTTTGCAATCGCCGTTGCCTTCCTTCATCATTGTACTGGTGCCTTCACTTCTTGAAGGAATGCGCCAAAAAGAGGCGTGATGCTCAGGGGTTGTACACCCGGAGGATGGGAGGAGTCCAAGCCGTAGCGTAGCGGTGCAAGGGCAACGAGGCATCGCCATCGACAACTGACCCGTCAATGATGAGCCATTGTGCATTGCTGCAAGGGTCAGTCAAAATCAGTCCGTCTTCTTCGACTTGAACTTGACAACCTGCGGGAATGTCAGCCGTTGCATGGCGATCCAATGCGACGAATTGGTCCAACGTGTAGCGATATAAAATGATGCCTTGCGAGCCACCACTCACGGCGATGTGGCCGCTTGGGACAGACAAGTCTATGTATGCGGGCAAATCGATGTTGATTTCGAAATCCACAGGGACATACGGGATAAACTGGTCGCTATCGTTGCACTTGGATTGACACAGCAAAAAGGGCAAGAAGCCAACCCACAAAATTCGAGGATACCGAAGGGATTTCTTCATGACAAGGGAGGGGAATCAAGAGCACGGTTGCGCAGACCTAGAGGGTCTCGGGGTGTTCCCGCTATGAACTCTTTCAGGTAACGTGGCTCGAAGTAGGCGAGGTCTTCGAATTCGCGATTTGCAAACCGCTGGGTTGCAGGTGCGCTCGTGTCCATTGCATTGGGATGCCCTTCGATGAACGACCAGGAATCGGTGAGCGAGCTGAGCAAGCGTTGGGTTTTTTGAGCAGCATCCCCAATCACTACAACATGTGGATGGCTTGCTGCGAATGGGAACAAGTGATCTAAACCCACGTGCGGCTCCAAAATCAAAGCGCGGGTAGGCTCTACTACAGCCCAACCCGAACCGTTTGGAGCATATGTAGCGGTGTACACCTCGTCCCTTCTGGCGTCTAAAACGGCAACGACTGCATCCGGTGGGCGTGTGGTCATACGGCTCGCTTGAAAAGCCAAAGATTCAAGCGTGTCTGTCGCGATTAGAGGGATCTCCAATGCATGGCATAACCCTTTGGCTGTTGCAACGCCAATACGCAGCCCCGTGTAACTACCTGGGCCGGCAGAAACAGCTATGGCGCCCAACTCTTTGCTGGCAATGCCGGCATCACGCAGCACGTGGTCAATGAAGGGCAAAAGGCGTTCGGCATGTACATAAGAAGGGCCAATGTCATGGCGATGGGCGATCACCTTCTCTCCTTTAAAAACGGCCACAGAGCATGCAAGGGTAGCGGTTTCTATGGCAAGGATGAGCGGCATACTGGACACGTTTTAGTCTTCCTTTTTCTCGGGTGCTGCTTCTGCGGCGTCCCCATCCTCTAACGTTCGCGACACCCGTTCATACGGACCCGTAATCACAACCATTCCGGTGTCCAATCCAGCGTGAATGACGATGTTGCGATTGTCTTGAATCCCAGAAGTGACCGGGGTCCACACCGCTTTTCCATCGCTCAAAAGGAACACGCCAAGAATACTGACGCCTCCATCATCGTCGTTCTCACGGGTAGTGACCGCTTGAATGGGAATGGAAGTGGCGTTGCTCTCTTGTCGTGTCAAAATATCCACTTTGGCGCTCATTCCTGGGCGAAAAGGAGAGACCAAGGTGGAGTCGTCGGCGAGCAAATGAGCGTAGCTGTCTTGCAGCAGGCGGACTTTCACAGAGAAGTTGGTGACCTGGTCCATGGAGAACCCATTGAGTCCCGCATTGAGAGCGGTATTCCCAATTTCAGTAACTACGCCGGTGAAGACATCATTGAGATAGGCGTCCACTTCGATTTCGGCCATATCGCCGAGCCCGACTCGGACAATGTCACTTTCATTGACTTCGACATTGACTTCCATGGTCGACAAGTCAGACACCTTCATGACGACTTCTCCCGCTGTAAACCCATTGCCTTGGACGCTCTCCCCAATTTCTTTCACCAACGCAGTAACCGTTCCTGATTGCGGAGCAGTGAGTGTGGTCCGGGATAAGTTGTCGCGCGCTTCTTGTACAGAAGCAGAGGCGCTTGAAATGGCAAACTCAGCACTGCGAATGGACTCTTGTGCGGACTTCTGCGTGGCATCAGCAGTGCGGAAATTTGCTTCAGCAGCGTCGTAGTCTGCTTGGGAAATGACGCCGCTGGCATGCAATTGTTGCGTGCGTTCCCAACTGCGGGTTGCGGCGAAATACTGTGCGTCTGCTTGATTCGCTTGTGCACGAGCGGACGCCAAGTTGGATCGAGCGGAATTCAATGCTGCTTCAGCTCGATTCAATGCCGCTTCGTACAAATCGGGGTTGATTTGCACCAATAAATCGCTTGAATTCACGGCGTCTCCCTCTTTAACGGGAAGTGCGGTGATCTGTCCGCTGACTTGCGCGGTGATGTTGACTTCGACTTCGGGTTGGATTTTTCCGGAAGCCGATACGCGTTCAACGATGTCGCGGAGTTGCACGGATTCCACATCAACCTGAGGAAGGTCGGTTTTCCCACCGAAAAACTTCCCTGCAATGAGCAAGGCAATGAGTGCGACACTCAGAATAATCCAAAACTTCTTCGTGAATTTCATGGTGTCTGGCTTATCGGAATGTCATGGCCCGTCCCATGTAGAAATCGAGAATGCGGCTTTTGAAAGCGAGATCGTACTTCGCTCGAAGCGTATTCACCCGAGCGTTATCAAGTAAAGAACGCGCATCGGCATAATCGATTGCTGTGGAAGCACCCGCTTCATATCGCTTTTCTGCATTGGTAAATGCTCTTTCTGCGGCGACCAAAGCGGCTTCTTGTGCTACGGCATTTTGGCTCGCGGCTCGTGCGTCAGCCCATGCGGATTCCACATTGGCAGTCAGGGTCTGTCGCGTCTGCTCTAACTGATACTCGGCACTGAAGATTGCGACCGATGCCTGTTCCCGCCCCGATTTAACATTGAAGTTATTGAAAATCGGAAGGCTCATGGAGAAGAATAAATTTTGGTTGAAGTTGCGTTCGATTTGATCCTGAAAAGGGGTCGTAATGAAGTTGTAGGTTTCTTGTTGAGCAATGATGGGATAGAGGACGTCTTCGACGACCAAATTACCCAATGTAAAATCGGTAATGATGGGCTCCCCATCGATTGATCGGGCGGCTCCGGAATAACCAGAACCGAAATTGTAGCTGGCAAATATTCGAGGAAGCGATGCGAACCGGGCGAGTTGGTAGCCAAGCTCGGCATCTTCGACGCCGAGTGCCGCTTGGCGAATTTCCGGAAACGAACTCAGCGCATGCGAAACTGCCGCTTTGGGTGATCCGGGCAGGTTGTTGCGTTCCAAATCGCTGTCTGTAGGTCGGACGACCTCAAAGGTTGCTGTTTCAGAGGCGGGAAGTTGAAGCAATTGCACCAAATTGAGCTTCGCCAAGCCTAAGGCATTACTGGTGCTCACAATAGTGGCTTCATCCGCAGCGAGTTGTGCTTGGACATCATACAAATCCGCTTCTGCAGCTGCTCCGGCATTGACCAGTTGGGTCATGCGGTTCACTTGACGCCCAGTCGCTGTTCGATTGATTTCGGCAACACGCACAAACTCATCCTGGAATAAAATGTTTAAATAGGCTCCAGCAATGGTCAACACCACGTTGTTCTCTACAACTTCGCGATTCGCTTCGGCGCTTTGTTGAGCGAGGTACGCCCGTTTCAGACTGAGATGGTTTTGAAAGCCGTTGAATAGGGTCAGCCCAGTAGACAGTCCAAAACTGTTGGATTGGATGCGCGATGACTCCACGAATTGATTGGTAAACGGGTCAACAGTGCGGCCAAAATTATAGCCGTGGGAAGCGTTTCCATTTAAGTTGGGAAGAAAGGCGCCTTTGGCGGACTGGGAGCCGATGTCAGCGCTAATTTCTCCAAGGCCGGCTAACTTGATTTGCAGATTGTATTCAAAGGCGTGATCAAGACAACGCTGAAGAGTCCAAGGCTCCTGCCCTCGGACGGTAGTCGAATATAGGCCAAGCACAAGAAGGCATGAGACCATGAAAAACCTATGAAAAGTGGTCGCAGTTGTCGTGATGGAAACCGGTGATTGCATGCTACAAATCTACAGCAACGGAGGGGAGTTCTATCGATGGCGTCAATAGTGAGTGACACGAACCGTGACGCGTCGATTGGCCTCCGCTTCTTCGACGGATTTTGGTTCCGGAAAGCGCATACGGCTGCTACCTTCACCTTCGACAGCCAGCCGATTTGGATTCACCCCTTTGGTGACCAAATATTCCCAAACGGATCGGGCGCGTTCCCGGCTTTCAAAAGCGGTCTCAGAGATCGTCTGAGACGGTTGTTCATGACCCACTACCGCAATATCCACAGTGGGGTTGAGGACAAGGAAGGCATACAAAGCTTCCAACGTGGGAATGGATGTGTGGTAGATCTGACTTGCTCCGGGAGTGAATTCAATGGGCTCTAAGTCGACTTCCAAGCCCATTCTAAGCGGACGCAATCGCAGCGTATCAATGGTAGTTGCCGGGTCTGCCCAAATGCGATCGGTATGCAGCATATAGTCTGGCTCAACGCAAATGCGTGTGTAACGTCGCAACGGTTGGAGGCTCACTTCCAATGCGCGATCGACATCCAACCGAACGATCTTTCGAGGATTGATCCCAGCAACGATGAGCTCAACGTGCAAAGCTTCATTGGTCTCATCATTTGACACGGCCCATCGTTGGTTGATGGGTTCGTCTGTAATTTCTGGACCGTCGAGCCACGGACTGCGCTCTACTGTAAATTGACTCCAAGAGGAAAGGCACAAGACCAGCATTCCAATCAAACAAAACACCTCCTTTGAGTGGGTGCGAAAATTCGATGTGGTTGAGGTCATTGGAGTGCAATTCAAGCGGTGGAATCAGATTTCCACCCTCTATAAATTACGAAGAAAAGCGCAGATAACAAAACATACGGGATACCCATCAGATACAAAATACCTCGATTGAGTCCTGCGCCAAGGCCTCCGTCTGAAGCGCTGTCTTCAGCAACTGCCTTACACATAACACATTGACCTTCCATCAGGGCTGGAAGCATCAAAATGAGTCCGGCGAGAATCAAGGATTTGAAGAGGAGATTTCTGCCGTTCATCCAATGGGGTAATAAGGGGAGATCATCCAATAAACCAGCACACCTGTTGCGGTGACGTACAGCCAAATGGGCCATGTGATACGTGCCAATTTCCGGTGGCGAGCGACTTCCATGCGCAGTCCACGATAGTAGGTAAACAGAACCAACGGGATGATACCGGTAGAGAGTACAATGTGGGATATGAGGATGGTAAAATACACCGTCCGCTGCCAGCCTTCACCTCCATAGTGCGTGCTTTCCGTTGTTAGATGAAATGCGACGTAGCTAAATAAAAACAGAACGCTCAAAGAAAGTGCGACCGTGTTGAATGCGCGGTGAAGCGGTACGTTTTTGTTTTTGATGGCGATCAACGCCCCAATCAAACAGAAAAATGCGGTGCCATTGAACCAGGCGTTGATCTGCGGAAGAACATACAATGCCTGTCGAGTTTCCTCTGATAAATTTTCAGCTGGTGGAATGAAAAACAACAAGGCCACGGCAACAGGAATAGCCACGGCTACCGTCCAAACAAAGCGCTTTACCGCGTTCTCTTTTTCTAACATGGTCATTGATTCAGGATCCAAAGTTGTTCAGCATCGTCCAACAGTTGATCGACCTCAGTTGTAGATGTGCCATCATAATAGCCTCGGATCTGTCCTGAACGGTCCACCAATGCAAATAAGTCACTGTGAAAAAAACCTCCTGCAGTGGTATCACTTTCCAAAGCAGTGAGGAAATAACCCTCTTTCGCCATGGCATATATGGATGCCTTCTCGCCGGTCAGGAGCTGCCATTGGTTCGGATTCAGTCCAATGCGCTCTCCGTAAGATCGAAGCTGCTCAGGACGGTCGTGCTCAGGATCAACGGAGTGGCTCAATAATAGCACGTCGTCTTGCATGTCCCGTTCTCTCAGAATGTCTTGCATCCGGGCCATTTGACTGCTCATCATGGGGCAAATCGTCGGGCAACGAGTGAAGAAAAAGTCAACGATTCGCAACCGGTTTTTGATGTCTCGATGGGAAAACTCAAGGCTGTCCATGTCCAGAAAAACAAATGCGGGCACCGTGTGGTCTTCCGGGCCTAGGACGGGAAGGGGCGGCGCTTGAAGGGCTTTTTTAATTGCTTTTTTGCGAGCATAGGCCTTTTCATCCATCTCTTTTTGCAGCAGTGCAATGTCTTCCACGGCATCTTTAATAGCATCCTCTGAGGCTGCGTGATATACCCCGCGCAAGTAGCCGTAAGAATCTACGAGCCACAAGGTGGCGATATTGTCAGGCTCCGCAGGATCTCGTTGAATCATGAACGATTCTGAAATCAAGCGGTCGATGATCTCTTGGTCCCCTGTGAGAAATTGCCACTTTCCACTGTGGCTATTGTAACGGGTGTTGCGTGAGACATACTCCTGCAGTATTTCGGGTTGGTCGTGTTCCGCATCGAGGGTGAAGCAAATCGTGGCGATGTCATCTTCTGCCCGGTAACGAAAATTTGGCCATAACAGCTGCTTCGTCATTTGGGCAACATGGGGTGCGCGGGTCGAGTAAAATGCGGCAAGCCAAACCGTGCCTTCCAATGAATCGGAATGAAAGGCATCTCCGTCCTGATTGATCAAAGAAAAAGCACTCACACGCCGGGCCTCAGGCCTCCACGTTTCAATGAGTCCCTCTTCGGCATAGTACGGAAGGGTACTGAAATGATGTTCTCCGTCAATCCCTAAGATGAGCAATCCAGCAAGTGGAAGCCCCAACATGATCGCAGCTAAGTAAAGAGACTGCTTCAGTTTTTTGGCGGAGATCAATTGCAAGGCGCGGTTCGTTTAAGTGACTCCATGAGGAGATGTAACCGCGCTCGGTAGCTCGAGGTTCAACGAGCGCAGACGGAAATCAGTGAAAAGCGTTGAAATTGCCTAAGTGCCCGAATCCTTCGGTAATGGCTATGAACAAAAGGTAAGCAATGAAGAGCATGTAGGGCGCTAGGACAGCCTTCTTAAGATTGCTTCTTTCATCACCAAGGTGCATAAAGACAAGCACGATATAAGCGGCTTTGACCAACGTCAAAATGATAAACGTCCACTTGATCATGGTCCATGAAAAAGCCTCTGACCGCTTAAAGAAGATGCCCATGATGACTTCTACGGTGGTCAGAAGGGTCAGAATACCAGTGACTTTCCAGGTATTTCGGCGGATTTTGGCCCCCTCTTCTTCGCTATGGTGAGCGTTAAGTGCGTAGCTGTCGTTTACAATGAGGTCGTCGCGTTCCATGGGAGTCGTTTGTACGTTTGCGAAGTGGTGAAGGGCAATCAGATGAGGTAGAAGAAGGTGAAAACAAACACCCACACTAAGTCAACAAAGTGCCAATACAATCCGATTTTTTCAACCATTTCGTAGTGCTTGCGTCGTTCAAAGACACCGCGATACGCCATGATGAAAACAATGATATTGATCACAACGCCTGAGAAGACGTGGAATCCGTGGAATCCTGTGATGAAAAAGAAGAAGTCTGCATAGGCCTGCTGCGAGGCGTACTCATTGTCGTGCAAGTTCGCACCGAATGAAAAGCTTTCAGAGCGTGCGTTCCACAACTTCATTGCGTCATCACCGCTAACATGTGATTCGTTGTTGATGTACTTGTTGAGCGTCAAGCTGTGCAGCTCCACCTCATGCGGGTGTGCGCCCATCTCAACCAACTTGACACCGTGATCACTCTCAATGAGACTCACTTCAGGTTCGCCTTCAATCCACGGCTCAGCCAAATGACCAAAGTGATGATCCATGTAAACCACGTCGCCTTTGTTCAGGGAAAAAACTTGGCCCTCATCTGATGTGACTTCAACGGATTCATTCAAAAGAAAAGATCCTCCGCTTCCGTGGATGTAGTGAGACCATTCCCACGCTTGAGATCCCAAGAAGAAAAACCCGCCAATGATGGTCAATCCCAACCACTTGATCACGCCTGATTTGTCATTGCGATGACCGGCTTCAACGGCCAAAACCATTGTGACGGACGAGACAATTAAGATGAAGGTCATCAAAGCCACATAAATCAACGGGTATTCCCCTTCGACGAATGGCAATGAGCGAAACGCTTGCTCGCCAATCGGCCAAGGGTCTTCGCTACTGGCTCGAACAAAGCCATATGCGGTGAGCAATCCTCCAAACGTCAGAGCGTCTGATACGAGGAAGTACCACATCATCATTTTACCGTAACTGACGCTGAAAGGAGACTGTCCGCCTCCCCAAAGTTCTTCTTTCGAAATCACTTTTGTCGATTCTCCTCCCATGGGTGCAATTTGGCGGCAAATTTATGCAATTGAAGCCATACAGTCCACCCTTTTTTATGCTATCGAGAACCAATCAAAATAGAAGGCCATGAAAAAAGGGTCAAAAAGGGAGGGGGAAGAGCCAGTATTAGCTTGTTTGGTCAGTGTAGAAAGAAGAGGAAAACAAACAGATAAAGCCAAAGTGCACCCATGAAGTGCCAGTAAATACTAAGGCTTTCGAGCTGAACAACATCTTTTGCGTGGATGGTTCCTTGAACAACGCGAATGCCGTTGATCACCAAATAAATAAACCCAAAAGTCAAGTGAAGAATGTGCACTGCAATCAGAATCCATAGGTAGCTCGCTCCGGAATTGGACGTTCGGGCCACATCACGCGTGATTGGACGAACCATGAGCGCGTCGTTCGACGCGTAGAATTCCTTTTTAGAGGCGTCAAACAAAAGGGGTTCTCCACCACGTGAAATCGTATAGTCTTGGCCATAAATAGCATCACTCTCGAGCAGCGACTCAATGCTATTCCATCGGTAGGCTTCCATGCCGGACTCATGGTCCGTAGTGGTCCATCCCAGTCCCATGTCGGCGAGCGTTCTCCATCCTTCGGCTTGACTAATCGTGAATCCGATGCCTGAAATCAACGTAAAAGCCAAAGCAAGTACCGCACGTTGTTTGTGATTCTCCCGCATGCTGCGGATAGCCCACCAGAGGCCAATAGAGGAGAGAACCAGGAGGACATTGGAGACCCAAAATGCAGAGGTGGGCTCAATATTGACCCAGTATTGGCCCATGTTGGAAACAATGTAAGCGCTGGTAAAGCCAGCAAATAGCATGACCACAGCGAAAATGATGAAGTACATCAACATTTTTTTTGTTCGCTCGCGTACGGCGGGTTCGACGCCATCGAAAACATCGCGACGAGTTGAAGGTGCGGGTGTAGTGTTCTTAATCATGGATTCAGAGCTTGTCCAATACATATGCAATTTGAACCACTGGCAAGTAGATGAACGAAGCGAACATCAATCGCCGAGCGGCTTTGAGATCTAGCGTACGATAAAGTTGAATGGCAGGCACCAGAAACATGATGCCACACAGAATTGCCACGACCAAAGCGTAGTTGCCGACCATCGGACTGCCATTGGGTAGTGCCCATGGGAGCAGTGATGCCGGAATACAAAAAACGGTGTAGGCTACAATTTGCCAGGCGCTTCGCTTTGTACGGCCTCCATTGAATGGAAGCAGCTGGTAACCGGCTTTCAAGTAGTCGTCGTGTGCGAGCCATGCGATGGCCCAGAAGTGAGGGAATTGCCACATAAACTGAACAGCAAAAAGCGACCCGGGTTCAATCCCAAAATCACCTGTAGCCGCAACATACCCAATCATGGGTGGGAGTGCACCAGGGAAGGCCCCAACGAACACGCTCAGGGCCGTACGTCCTTTGAGCGGGGTATAAATAAATGCGTAGCTGACCAAGGCAGCGACACCTAACCATCCACTCAGGGCATTCAGAGAAAAGAGACATCCAAGACCAATTGCCGCAGCAATGATGCTGTAAACCCAAGCTTCTTTTGCAGACATTCGGCCCGTGGGTAAGGGACGGTTGGATGTACGGGCCATCAGTCCGTCGACACGAGTTTCGATGATTTGATTCAGGCCGTTGGAAGCTCCTGTAAGGAGATAGCCTCCGATCGATAGCCTCAGAAAAGCGGTTAAATCAATGGTGTCTACGGCCATAAACCAGCCAAGAATGGCTGAGAGCACAACAAAAAATCCCAAACGGATTTTAAAGAGGAGAGCAATGTCTTTGATGCGATCGGGCATGGGTTCTAAATCGATGCAAAAGTAGGGCGGCCCGCTCGATGAATTTCGATGAATTTTCGATCTCTAACCGAACTCACCAATTGCGCTCTTCGAGGATATTCTCCAACCGAATTCCCAATTCAATTCTCCACCAATCGGGCTCTGCTTGGGCCATCGTCTCATTCCTTAAAAAGCCACGAATGAACACTTCCTGGCCTTCCAAAGGCGGAAGCGAGAATGCGATGTCGCCCCACCAGCGCAAATTCTCTTGAATTCCCGCCTGGTCAATGAGTCCACCACCGTCCCAAATAAGATCGATGCCATAATCGGCAGGCCGATTTATGTACGAATTGAGGGGGTCGGCGCCAACGGTTAAATTGGGAGTAACCCCCAAAGGCGTTGGCTCGTCCATTCCCTGCTGCATCCAAACACATCCCAAACGCACCTTCCAATCATTGCGCTTCCATTGCATGTGGAGGCGACCTTCGATAAAATTGCTTCCCGCAGGATGCGCTAGAGGTCCGTTTCGGTGGGTCCAACTTTGCACGTTTGAGGCATGGGAATACGTAAAAGGCCGCACTGCAGCTCCCTCCGCCACCAATCGCCACATCCGATTCTGGCTGACCCATTGAATTGCGCCTAAAGCACCCCATTTGTTCGCCCACCAGCCATCACCCGAACGGATTTCGCTCACAACCAACTCATCCAACACGATTTGACTGTAGAAAAGAAGGCGCTCATCTGCCCAGCGGGGAACCCAGCTCAGAGAAGCCCCCATTAAAGCATTGTCGGCTGACCCAACAGCATACTCCGTTGGGCGAAAGGAGATGAAAGGAAGCGCGTAAGCGGTCTCAAAACGGTGGGTGTATCCGCTATCATTGTTTAACCAGGTTACAGCGCCGAAAAGGGCTCCTTTCCAGCCCCGACCCAATTCAACTTCGACGGCATGCGCCGCCATCCAAGCACCCCGTCGTGTCGCATACGAACCGGGATGATTTCTACCGTTTGTAGGAATGGCTGGAGGACTGCCGACCTCTAGGTGCTGCGTTCGCGCAATCAGGTGGGTGTACTCCAAGCGTTTGAGGCTCACCTGCAGGCTCGCGAAGGGCAACGGGGAGGCTTGCCGGTCCATCCACAAGGACCTCCATCCTTGACCCCAGTGATGCGGTTCTTGTCCGCACTTTAGTTGGACTGAAGGACTCACTTGATACGCCAGATGACCGGTTGTTCTGAGCACAGCGATGTCGGCTGCGTTGGGGTTCCAAGCTCGCCCCATTCCATCCCAGACACCCCATTGCCATGCTTCGTTCCAATCGCTTTCGCGCCCCCCCGCTCCCCGCCAATGATCCAGGTTGGCCTGCCAGGTTAATTTATGATGCTTTCCGAAGACATCAAGACCGGTGACCCAACCCACCCCGCCTGCGGTGGGCAATTGCACCCAGCTGCCTTGTAAGCGGGCACCTGGGGAATATTGAACCGTTGCGTAGGCACTCCATTCGATGAAGGAGTCCGCGGTGCTGCTAGTTGCTGAGTTGGAAGCATGCCGAAGAACCATAGGGTCGGACAAAGAACGTTCGAGCGGATGCCATGAGGAGGAGTCCAGCGTCCCTCGGGTTGAATGACCAACGGCGAACAACGATTGAACGAAAAGTAAACTGAAGACCAAAACAAAAGGGGCTGACTTCTTCTCCAAAGTCCATGAGGCAAAGGAAGGAAATGAAGTGCAGGAGAATGGGGCCATGGCTCCGAAGATAATCAAGCCAAAGCTTTTCGCTTTAAATCGGAGTCTTTAGCCGACTGCTTCTTTTGACTCTTTTCAGGAATAGTTTTATCGGACAGGCTTCGCTGGTAGTCCATTTTGGTCCTTCGCAGTGTGGGATAAAAGACACCGAATGCAATGACCAACATTCCGCCAAACAAAATTTCGACAGGTAAAGCTCTGCCGAAAAAGGATGTTGAAAAAGCCAGGGCGATCATGAAAATGGAATAACCATAGACCACGAACACCGTCTTACGGTGCGTTCGATATCGCATCATCAACCGATGATGCAGGTGATTTCGATCAGGGTGAAAAGGAGAGATGCCCCTCACGGCCCGTAAAACAAAGACCCGCAACGTATCGACGAGAGGATAAGCGAGGATTCCCATGACCAACACTTCTTTGGGAACCAAAAGCAAGTGTTCCGGGATGTTCTCAGCAGGTGTGCTCATCAGGGATGTCGCGAGCACATAACCAATCACACCGATAAACAAGGAACCACAGTCTCCCATGAAAATCCGTGCTGGCGCCAAGTTGAAAACCATAAAACCGAGCATTGTTCCCCCGGTTGCTAAGGATAAGAGGGCCTCAGGTTGAGCTCCGACGCTGCAGAACCAAAACGTAAATGCACTCATGGCGACGACAGTGAATCCCGCGGCCAAACCATCCAAACCATCAATCAAATTCCAAGCGTTGACGATGACGATGTAGACAAACACGGAAAATCCACGGCTCAGCAATTCAGGCAGTTCGTTGATTCCGAACAACCCTCCAAATGATTCAATTCGATATTGACCAATGGTCGTCAACGCAATCCCAATGAAGAGATGCACCAACAATTTCTTGCTAGGTGACATGCCGATAATGTCGTCCTTCAGTCCAGTAAAGAAAATCAAAACGAGGCAGGCCATTGTTAATGGCTGCGCATTGAAATTGAAACCGGCTTCAGCGTTCACGAAACCCACCCAGAATAAAACATTGAAGAACACAGAAATGAAAATCATCACACCACCAATTGTAGGGACACTACGATGATGGACTTTGCGGTCTTCTCCGGGCTCATCCACAAGCTGTTTCAATTTGGCCACCTTGATCAGGGTGGGCATACCGAAAAGCGTCATGAAGAACGAAGAAATAGCGACGAGTACTATCATTTTGTCGGTAAGTTACGAAGTGAAATAGCCCTATTTTCAAGGCTCTCTAAAAAGTCCTATGGCAAGCCTGTTGATAATTCCCGCCGAACAGATGCGTTTAATCCCTTCTCAGATCGGAACAGACTCCCACTTGCCAATACCGAAAAGTCGAATCGAAACGATCACTTGTTCCGATTGAATAGGATGCGAAAGCACTCAATGGCCAAGCCGACTGTAGAACAAAAGCAATTTCAGGTGTAACCCACGAATATGATGCGTTGTGTTCTGCATGAAAACGAAGGGACCCCCCCCCCTTTGGATTCCACAGTGCATCCAGACGAAGGGCCTCGCCCCAAGGGTTCTGAACAGAAATCCCCCCATTTTCGAGCACTGCTCTGTCTGGCCCAGCAGCAATGTGTAGCCCCGTGCTTAAACTATCAACAAGACACGCTTTGCAATGGCCATGTTCTCTTTGGACGTATTCGAGACGAAAAGCAAGGGCATCGCCTTCTACCTTAAAACCGATTAGGTGGGTAAGCGCATTGGCTGGATTGATTCCGGAATCTACATGTCCCTTCCGAGGGATAATGTCCAAGGCGCTCTGCAGATAGATGGTCCAAGGCACTGAAGATTTCTTGGAACTTTGGAGTTGCAATTCGACCCCCCCCCAATGCCGTTGTGCATGATACATGTCGCCTTCTTCCCAACCATCCCAATGGCCCGACGCTTTCGACGCTTCTTTCTCTCGAACAAAGGAATACACCCCCTGCACTAAAATCCGGGGATGTGCTTGCCACGCTTGCACGGCGAACAACGCGCTAGAGCGATTGAGCAGCGATTCAGAAGTTTCTCCCAAAGGTCCTCGGATGGTTCCAATCCATCGTGTAAGCCAAATTGAACTGAGGTGATTTCCTGTTTTGCGTGCGAGACGGAGGTAAGGCGCAGGAGCGGCCTCGAGCGATAAAAAGGCACTGCTGTTTCCTGCGCCAATGTGCAGCGCATCAATGCCAGTATCAACGAACCAGGTAGAGTTGCTCCATCCGCACCATCCACGGGCGCGAGACACATCATAATATGCATTGTCGGCCGTGTTGGATTCATTGTCTCTGCCCAATTTTGATCGTCCCCAGCCCGGGATCCTGTTTTGTGCAGCCCAATGACCGAGCATGGGGCTCGCAACGCCTTGCCGCTCTAACAATTCGCCTCCGACGTACCACATCCCATCGATCCGTGCTCGAAATCGTGCACCACGAATGTTGTCCCAAATGGCATTAGATTCCAGGCCTTGGGTTTGACCCCAATGCGCTTGAACGACAGGGTCCACTACAACGGAGTTAATGGAGTCAGAAAAGTCAAATAAATGCCTTCGCTGCAATTGTTGCCAGGCGTTTCCAATCGCGGGTTGAATGGGTTTGGGATGCCGAATAGCAGGGATGTTCCCGTTCTCGTCTTGCACAATTTGAGCCTGCACTTTAGGAGCAAATAAGAATGCGCAAAGAGTCAATACGGCCAGGCTAACCCCAAAAGACCTGCGGCATGCGCGATGCAAAGCCGATTCCTTTTTCATGGGGCTTCAAACGCGTCTTGAACTTCGGCATAGACCCGTTCAATGCCTTCTTGCAATCCGATGGTTGCCTTCCATCCGAGAGCATGCATTCGACTTCCATCCATCAGTTTTCGAGGAGTTCCATCCGGCTTGGAAGCATCCCAATCCAAGGAGCCTTCATATCCCACAATGCTGCAAATCATCTCGGCGAGCTCGCGAATGCTGAGGTCTTCTCCCGTTCCAATATTGACCCATTCACTGCTATTGTATGTATCCATCAAATGCACACAACCCGCTGCGAGATCATCCACATGTAGAAATTCTCTTTTGGGGGTGCCGGTTCCCCATAAAG
>MDSY01149248.1_pt1 | contig 18865 bp, 15 predicted proteins | sample 811131 | NCBI WGS metagenome assembly MDSY01 (sample SAMN05326643, study PRJNA326480) | marine metagenome | isolation source: seawater | place: Atlantic Ocean: South West | collected 2010
TATATAATTTTATTAAGTGAAATAATTTATATAATTTTATTAAGTGAAATAATTTATATAATTTTATTAAGTGAAATAATTGTATATTTAAAAATAATTTAATAATATATTTTATTATAGTATTTTATAATGGATCAAAATACTTTTTTTACAGATAAAAATAAAGATTTAATATATACTATATGTCGTGATGAAATACAAAAACAGACTCAATATAATATAGATAATAATCGGAAATATTATAAAACATTTGGTGAGATTATGAAGATAATATATAAACATTCAAATAATAGTAATGATTTAACAGAATTAAACAATAAGACTATTGGTAAAACTATTCCATATATTACGGAACAAATAAATAAAAAAAAAACTAAAGAAGAGCAAGTATTACCCACAAATAATATTTTAAATGCGAGGGTTGTTATGGAAGATAATATTGGTTCTAATAATTTACCGATATCATATAGAGGTCCAAATACAACATTAAATAGAAGTGTAGAAGATAATTTTAATACTTTAGTTGATTCTAGAAGAGAAACAAAATCGGTTACTCAAGAAATTGATTTAGGTGATAAAAATAATAAGAAATTTGAAACACCTAATATTTTATTAGATAAAATATTAAAAGAAAGGGATACTTTGTTAAATATTGATTCACAACATATGCCTAATCAACAACAATCTATAGAAACATTACAAAATAACAATATGGAAATAGTTGAAAATAATAATAGTCCTATTATCCAACAAACATTAGTTCAACAAAAAAAGGAGGAACCTAAAATAAATTTTGAGTCATATGACTTAAATAATAATTTATTAAGTGACTTATATGGAAATGCAGACTTGAATACATATAATTTAGACAATGATAAAGTTGATGCTATGAAGTTATTCGAACAACAAATGAATGAAAGAACAGATGCAAATAATAATTATAGAAAAACACAATTAGATGCCAGGAAATTTGAAGAAGAACAAAGGATAGATAATCAAGTAATAGAAAAAATGAATGATGTTAGAAATAAAAAAATAAAAGAAGAAGAAATAATTTTTAAAGATTCGTTATCGAAAACTATAAATACCCAAATGAATGATATTAATATTGACAAATTTAAAAGTCAAATAGATAAAAACGTAGAAAAATTACTTATTAATAATATACAACCTCCCACGGCGAATGACCTTCTTCTCTCTCAAAGTAATAGATTAAAAGTGGAAGATACTCAATTTGAAAATATGAAAAAAAATGTTTTTAATAACAAAAAATATATTAATAGAGAAAATTTACTTATTATAAATAGCGGAGATAGAGATTGGTTTAATGAAAGTGAAGATAGATATTCCTTCCAGGTTAGATTTAAACCTACAATTAATTCATATGAGACAATAGAAGACGGGGTTGATGAGTATGGTAATAAAAAATTCAAATCGGTTGAATTTAAAGGGGCGCCAGGTTTAGGCGTGGATACTATTTATAAAAATATTGTTTCATTTGAGATGATTCGGGTATTAATGGCTATAGAAAATATTATAATACCATTTGATAATAGAATTTTTATTGATTATAAATCTTTGCCGTATATCGCTTTAAAAATTGATGAATTACAACCACTTTATTCCGGTACAAATAGTAGAATAAATAATACTTTTGCTAAATTACTTTTTGATAAGGACCATACAAATGAAGTTATTATTAACCCTAAGGATTCTGATGCAAATAATTATAATCCAAAATATTCAAGACAATTTAAACGAGGGTATAGTTCTATGGCTCCTATGAGTAATGAAAAAAAAATTTTTTACCCTTCTCCATTATCAACATTAAATAGATTAACTATCTCACTATTAACTCCTTATGGTGAAAATATAAAGAATCATACCGATGTTTTAGAAATATTAGAAGTAAATTTTTTAGATAGAGATATTGAACTGGAATTACAAAATTCAACAGCATTTCCTATGGATAAATTTTCTAAATATTACCTTGAAATAACTACGAATAGTATATTTTGTAATAAAATATTTAAAATAGGAGATAACATAAAATTTAAAGGTTTTATCTGCGTGGAAGACATTTCTAAAAATAAATTAGAAACTTTTATTAATAGAGAAACCGGACATTATATTATAAATTTAGAAAAAGAGATTAGTAATACTAACGAAGGATATATAACAAAATTTTATATTTCACCACCCGGGGAAATAGATTATAAAAGGACACTTGCAACAATTATAAATGATTATAATGTAAATCCATCTAATAATTGTATGAGTGATGATGCAAAATGTAAAATTATTAATCAATCAATACAAACTCATTATGTATTTAAAATTATAACAAGAGAAGAAGATATCACACAGGTAATTAATGCAATAAATATTTAATGTTTCTCTTTAATTTAAAAATTATTTATTCATCTTAATAATTTCTTTTCCTGATACATTTCTTATTATTTTCCCGATAGGTTGTCCGGGCAAACCACTTTCTACAAGTTCAAAATCATATATTTTATTATCTAATCTTGACACTTTTATTAATTTTCCATCTTTTTTAAATTGTAAAGTTTTAAAAGTCTTAGGAACTCTTTTTATTCTTGTTTCCATTTCTTTTTGTTTAAGCTCATCCATAATATCTGGAGTGGACGAATATGAATTTCTTCCAAGAGCTTCGCCCAGATTAAGACATTTTAAATCTGGATTTGTTACTATATTATCAGCTAAATTTAAAGAACAATCAATAGATGACTCTTTCATCATATTCAACATGACATTCATAATTGCTCTTTTTCTTTCTGCTATTTGAAATAGTACTTCATCTGATGTTAAACCACCAAAATCATTAGTCATTGTTACATTTTTCTTTAATTGTTGTTTGGTAGCCTTAGTTATATATATATAAATTTTAACGTCTCTATCTTTTTCGGGTAATTCTAGATGGGATCCTATCCTAACCGCTCTTCCAACAACTTGATCTAACCTTACTGGATTCCAATATGGTTCAACCACAAAAAGTTGCCTTACATTTTTAGTATTAAGACCCTCCGCACCTTGTTTGGTAGTCATTAAAATTTCTAATATATCTCCTCTCATATTATTACTTCCTAATTCTGCTAATTGTCTTTGGATTTTTTCAGATAAAGTATCCCAAAGATTATTAAATATTCTTAAAATAATATCACTTTCTTCATTACCCTCCCATAATGCAAACTTGGGTTTAGTTTTATCTTCTTCTTTAATATCTATAATCCAATCACCGGATTCATCCTTTTTAACCTTAAGTTGAGCATAACCATTTGCTTTTAATGAAATAGATAAAATACCGACACCCTCACTTGTTTTATATTCTGTGTAAATAAATTTATTACCTTTAACCTTTTTAATTTTTTCAATAATATCAGCATATTTTGGGGAATATCTTTTTAATCCAGAATCCTTAGAATCATTTAATGCCAAAAATTCATTTCGTCTTCTATCTAAAGTTTTTAATGTTAGGCTTAATCTTCTTTCATAATCTTTAGATGATGCCTTTATTTTTCTTTCTTCTTCTTTAAATTGTTTTTTAAGTTCTTCTCTATCTTGAATATTAACTGTTTTCTGTATTTTAGTTTCATATATAATTTTTAATTCTGATAATTTATTTATAACATCTTCATCAAGTTCTTGGTCTTTACTATCTCCTTTATAAGGCCGTGGTATATCTTCCGGGAATACAAACTGACACATCATACGCGAATAAGCTCTATATGATGAATTGACACTAAATATTTCACCATCCTTGGGTTTTTTAGTTTGTTTTTTCTTCTTGTCTCTATCTATTTCTTCTTTTCTAATAACTGAATATTTATCAAACTGATAGTCACTCATAGGTATATTTATAACCTCACTACTTTTTATTCTGGGTATCAGTTCTTTCTTTGCACTACTATAAAAAGAAACTAAACCCATAATTCTTCTTTTAAATAAATTGGGGTCCTTTATATCATTGTCTCTCTGATTATAAAACATATCCATAAAATCTTTATTATTATTAGGGAATAATGTATTTTTAATTTTTTTATAATTTGAAATAGTATAACCTTTCTCTTCTAATAATTTTTTTATTTCATCAAAAAATCCATCATCGTTATTTCCTTTAATTAGTCCTCTTTTATCACTTGATGTAATATATCCTATAGGATTCTGAGTAATTTTTACTATTTTATCTTTATATTTAATAGTTACTTGGTCCAGTCTTGGATTAGATTGTAGAAGTTTTTCTACTTCTTTTAATTCTAATTTACCAACTTTTCTATCTATTTGAAATTGGTTTATATTAATATAACCTTTCAATATATTAAATGTTTTTCCTATTTCAAATGGGATATTTTTCATAGGAGTTCCCGAAAGAAAAGCTAATTTAAGATTTTTTGCTTCCATAAATAATTTTTCTAAACCCAGTGCTCGCACACTTCCTCCAGAAGCCATACCATTAATTAAGTTATGGACTTCATCTATTATAACCAATTTATTATCAAAGAATCTATCTATATCCATTTTTTCTAGTTGTTTGGCAGTTATTCCATTTGCGTGAACGAATTCATATTTTAAATTAATCATATCATCTATCTGGTCTTCTAATTCATCTTTTTGTTTTAATGTTAAAGAATTATAGTTACTTGGCTTTGTAAAATCTATAAAATACCATCCATTTAATCTATTATAGGTTTTTTGTGAAAGTCCTAAACTTTTCCCAAATTTCTTTTTCTCTAAATTATCACATTTTATAAATTTCCAGTGATTATCATATCTAAAATATTTATCACCACATTTTTTTAATTCTGATATATAGTTTTGTTTTATACTTTTTTGAAGAATAATCACTACTTTTCTTTCATTCTTAAAACTTTCGGCAACAGCAATAGACGAACATGTTTTACCAACACCCAAACCATGAAATATGAGTAATCCTCTATAGGGTGATTGAGTATTTAAATAATCTCTAACAATTTTTTGATGGGTAAACAAATCTAATTTAGTGAGTTTCATTTCACATACACCTCCAATACATTCCATATCTGCAATTGTTTTTCTTGTCCTATATTTTTTAAAATTTGTATTAAACCAAGATGAAAAAATTTTTCTATTAGGTAATTCCCATGTTCTTAATTTTATAATATCATTTTCAGGTCTTAAAGAATGATTCATTCCTTCCGGGATTTTTAAAGGTATATTATTCGACGACTCTTTCTTCTTTATTATTTTTTTTTTTCTTTTTTGTTGCAGTATTTTTTGAATTATTTACTTTTTTGGTTTTTTTCTCTTTTTTCTCTTTTGCTATTATTTTTCTCTCTTTAGGTGATATAGAATTAGAAGACGAATTTGAGATAGAAGCATTCTCCCAGGATAAAGGACAATATCCAAATTTCGTCATTTGTTTTTTCTCATTTAATTCAGTAGCACACCAATTTCCATTTTTCCCTTCTATACATTCATTCCTTAAACTTCCTTGGTGCAAAAAAGGGAATATACATTCGCCCTCTTTTATTTTGGATGAATTAATTTCTTTACCACTTTTATTTATTTTTGTTGCTCTTATCTTTGTTGGCATATTACTATATTTTGAGAAAATAATTTATATATTTAATATTATAATATTTACAATAATAAAATTGAATTTATAAAATTTTTTATTATTTAAATATATTTTAAATAATTTAATTATGGAAAATCTAAATACTACTTATAAACAAAATAATGAAATACCAACAGTTAATCCATTTAATTCTAATAATAAATTAATTACTGAATTTGAAGTAATTCATTTATTAAAAAAATTTGGCATTAACGAAAATATTACTAATATAAAAATCTATCAACAATCATTTTTTCATAAATCATATATTAAAAAAGAAAATAATCTAAATAATAAAGGGGAAAGGGTGGAATTAGTGGAATGTCCTTCTGATTGTTTAGAATTACAGATTGAAAGTAATGAAAGGCTAGAATTTTTAGGAGATTCAATTCTTGGTTCTACCGTGGCGGGTTATCTTTACGAAAGATTTCCGGATGAGAATGAGGGGTTTATGACTAGATTAAGAACTAAATTAGTAAATGGAGAAATGTTGGGAAAACTCGCAAAAAAAATAGATTTATCAGGTTTTATGATAATATCAAGACACGTTGAAGAAAGATGTAATGGTAGAGATAATTTAAGAATTTTAGAGGATGTATTTGAATCTTTTATAGGAGCTTTGTATTTAGATTTTAATAAAAAAGAAATAAAACATTCAAAAATAGATTTTTTTTCAGGATTAGGATTCCAAATATGTCAAGTGTTTATAATTAATATTATTGAAAAATTTGTTGATTTTGGTGATTTAATATTAAATGATTATAATTATAAAGATCAACTTTTAAAATATTTTCAACATAATTTTAAACAAGTACCTAAATATAAACAAATATCGGTTGAAGGTTTACACCACGATAGACAATTTACTATGGCGGTAGTAAAAGAAGATAATGAAATTATTGCATACGGACAAGAAAAAAGTAAAAAAAAAGCAGAACAACAAGCATCTTTAAATGCCTTAAAAAAATTTAATATACTTTAAATACTCATAAATATAAATACTCATAAATATAAATACTCATAAATATAAATACTCATAAATATAAATACTCATAAATATAAATACTCATAAATTCTTTTTGAAAGTACTTTCCCTAATTTTCTTTTTTTATTATTTTTTAATTCTATTATAATATTTTCTAATAAAATATGTCTATCTTCTAATTTTTCAATAGAATTATATTTGAGAATTAAGTCCTTTATTGAAGAGTAACTTTTTTGTATTTCATTAATATGATTAGAAGATATTCCCGGTATTTGAAGAAATATTATTTTATTAAAAACATTCGGTGTTAATTGATTTTTTTTTGACAGATTTGCTAATTTACTATAATCACTATTTTCTTCTGGACTCCCAGATTTTAAATTAATTAATTTATGTTTATCATTCAAAATTTTCATAAAAAGTCTTTCCAGAAAATATTTTGTTTCTTCAATATCATATGTTTTATAAACTTTATAATTATCTCTTACTAAAGTATTTATTATACTCCCTTGAATAGACTTTTTATTTATACCTCCATAAAGCGTTTGTTCGATATTTCCCTCTATTAAATAAATAATTTGAGAAGCATTAAAATCAGATAAAGATATTCTATGTTTTTGTTCTCTTAATCTACCATCTGAAATGGATGACGCCAAATCTGAAATGGTTTTTCTTTCTATTAATATTAAAGGTTTATTGTTAACTTCAATAATAAGGTCTCCAATATCTAAATTTTTTATCTCCGTAAATTTTTTTAATTCATCATGATTTTCAAAGTATTTTTTAATTAAATTTTCTCTATAATCTATTTTTATTTTTAACTTCCAGTCCATTTATAATTTAAATATAATATTTTTAAATATAATAAATATTGTATTAAGATAATTGTATTTTAAATTGAATAGAAATTAACCGGCATAAATACAGATTTTGGCCCTTTTCCTGTAGGTTTATATTGAACTGCTGAGAAATGTCTCATAAACTTATTAAGATCATTATAATCCTTTTGTTTTTCTTCTTCTTTAATTGTTGGTGTATTTGGTGTATTTATTAGATTTCTGGAAGGCGACTTATATGTTAAAGGCTTATTAGTTGGGATATGTGTTGGAGAGTGTGATGGGATTGGTGGTGATATATATGTTAAAGGTCTCGTAGTTGGGGTTGGTGATGGGATTGGTGGTGATATATATGTTAAAGGTCTCGTAGTTGGGGTTGGGGTTGGGGTTGGGGTTGGGGTTGGCGATGGAATTGGTGGTGATATATATGTTAAAGGTCTCGTAGTTGGCGATGGTGTAGGCGTTGGCGATGGTGTTGGCGTTGGCGATGGTGTTGGCGTTGGCGATGGTGTTGGCGTTGGCGTTGGCGTTGGCGTTGGCGATGGTGTTGGAGATGGCGATGGTTCAATTTGATTACACCAATCAATATATGCTGTCTCAGTCAATTCGTTATCTTTTAAATAAGTGTATAATTGTCCCGCGTTAGCTGTAGATGCAATTGTTTTTTTTTTTTAAATCCGATTCTTTAGCAATATTACAATATTCGGAGGAGTAGGTTGCGAACTTTTCTTTCTGTTCCCCGGCATCTACCATTTTCGTATCATCTACCATTTTCGTATCACCATCGCATAATTTGTTAAATCGTTCATCTTTATAACTACAAATTAAATTTTTCAAACTACTATCAATAGAAATTGGTTTATCATTTATTGTAAATAGTTCATTAAGTATTTTATCAACACTTAAATAAGAATTTTTTAAATTATTATAAGATTTATACGCAGTTATTTTTTTAACCTCCTTAATGATTGGTAATTTATTTAATATTTTATTTTTATCATCTGTAATTTCAAAAGCGTATATTTTGTCTCCTAATATATTTTTATCAAATATCTCTGTATCAACTATATTTTTTCCAAGTATATTGTCTTTACCTCTCTTTGGAATGATACCCGATATTATTCCCTGATATTTCTTATCATTGGTCTCTGCATTTTCATTTTGTAAATGGCATCCACCATCCTTCCAACTACTAAAAAAAGAACATGTTGAGATTTGTTTACATCTTTTATAACATCCGTCAAAAGTATGTGTTGTTCTTTTATCATATTTATAATCTTTATTAAAAGCTGTATCTAATGGAGAATATAATCTAAACTTTCCATGTTCTTTAGAATTAATATTTGTTGGGAGATTCTCCGGCGATAACGATGTATTATTTAATTTTAACCATTTTTTATAAAAAATATGTTTAATAAAAATATGTGTTGTCAAGTTTGAATTATAATAACCGGGTATTTCTATAATATTATTTGGATTATCTACTTTATCTATTAAATTAAAATATTCTTTATATAAAGGATAATTTTTTTTAGAGTTTTCGTTTTTAACGTAACCTATTATGTCTGAATTTTCTGAATAACTATTTTCTGAATAACTGGGGATTGGTATGTCTGAATTTTCTGAATAACTATTTTCTGAATAACTGGGGATTGGTATGTCTGAATTTTCTGAATAACTGGGGATTGGTGACTTATGCTTATCTTTAAATTCTACCATGATGGTATTAGTATTTTGAATCGTTATTTTAATTTTAATATTAGGTAAAATTAATGATTTTAATATCATATTCCATATATTACTAAATTTATCAATTTTTCCAAGTACTAATTTACGTTTACTTATAACTTTTGAAAGTATATTTTTTTTTTGTTTTATATATTCCATCATTTTTAATAAAGAGTTATTTGGATAGCCTCGGTTGATGGATTTCCCGTATTTTATCATTATAATTTTTTTGTCTTTTTCTTCTAGCAATAAATTTATTATTATATTTATGTTCTTTAATATAGATGCAAACTTATCGTTTTCTTTTATCACAATGCTGATTTTCTTATCTTCAAACCAAATAATAATATCTTTCAATTTTTTTAATGATTTATTTATATCTAAAGGAGGCTCTTCTAAATAATTATAAATATCAATTATTGCAGTTAGGTGATCATGGCTGCCCTGCAGATCCTTTTGATAAATGTTGATTCCATTATCTGAATTAAATTTTAACTTATATCCTTCATAATTAAAGTCTAATGTCGGGATAATATTAGGATTTTCCATTTCTAAATTTGATGGTATATCCATTCGGGCAAGTTTAAAATATAATTTACCAGGTTCCAATCCATAATTTTTAATTTTAATTGTCATTTTATCTTTATTAGTTAAAAACATACTATCACATTTTAAATTATCTTTTATCTGTTCTTTTATATATTTAATACCATTTACGCCAAAATCTAAATCAGTTATTTTTCTATTATTATTATTAACGTTATCACTTTTATTATAAGGTGTCCCATCAATGATAGATTTGTTAATTATTTTACATATACTCATTACGAATGGTATTTCAAGAGAATTTGTTTTATCTTTTTTATATTGACATAATTTTTTACCCTTTGTATTTTCACATTTTAAGGCATCTAAATCATAATAATCATTTCTATTTTTCGAATAAGGATGTCCGCAATCTGTCATATAAGATAATTTAAAATATTCATTGCAAAAATTAGCTTCTCTATGTTCTTCTTTTGTTTCTTTATCATACCAATCAAAATTATTAAGTATATTTGTAATTCGTTTATCTAATAATACTTTATTGCTGCTTTTTTTATTTGTATTAAAAGAGTTTGAATTCTGATAGAGAAGTGGGACATCCAGAGATTTAGGTCCGATACCGATGTTATGGGGAAATCCCTCAAAATAATCTTTTTTTAAATAAATTTTTAAGGTCACAATATATTTCATATTACATAACATTTCATCCTCACATGTTTTCTTATTACAGCATTCATCTTTAGTACCCTCTTCTATATTTAAATCAACAAAATGATAAATATCATAACCGGTTTCGTCTTTTACTTTTTTAAGTTCATCTAAAAGACTTTGTTTTAAATAATTATTTATAATAGGTCTTTCACTAAAACATCTATTTATTCTTAAAAAATATATAGATTTATTGTTTTTTTCAAATTTTTTTTCAACCAAAGATAAATTATTAATAGTGGTTTTGTCTTTTTTGCAGCTTTTCCTTATTTCATTTAAATGTTCAGACTTTACACCAAATTTTTGTAGATTTTTTTTACCTATTAAAAATACTATTGCTAAAACTAAAAATACTAAAGCACATAATAAAATAGTATTATTCATTATTATATATAATATATTTTTTTTTATAAATTATATATAATGATATAAATTTACAAATCCCCGGAAGATTCCACATAATTTACATTTTGTTTATAAATAAATTTTGGTAATATTGAACCAAGACCATGAAATTCCATAACATTCGAAGGGCCTCCAAAAACAAAACCCGACGGATCTAATGAATTCTGTTTTCTTTCTAACTTATTATTTTGATGACAGACGGGGGTTCTTTTTCTTGGTATATTCCAAAATGTTGGATCTAAATAAGCATATCCCGGAACACCTAATTTATCTTTATTATCACCCTTAATATATCCGTTTTGGGTAGTAGTTTTATCAGTATAATCTTTTTCTCCTAATTTATCTTCATATCCTAGAGTAGATTCTTTAAACACTTTATTCTCTACTAAAAGTGTATCTTTCATATTTGTTCTTTTTTGAGGATTAAATCCTGAAATATTATAGCCTTTTTTCAATCCAGCTTCTAAACCTGTGCGATATGCATTGGAATATCTTTTATCATTATCATTTCTATTAGAACCATTTTTAAATTCTATTACTGGTGAAAAAATATTACTTGTACCGTCTGGCTTATATTGTGAGATAGATGGGAGATGAGGTGCATCAGTAAAACTTTTTTTCCCCCCAAATAGCATTTGTGCTTCTTTAAATTCTTTTTTCTCATCGATACCAATTCTTTTATATAAAATTGATAATATTTTAGTTGATTCCTGTAAAAATATTTCTAAAGATTTGAATCTATTTTTTTGTTCTTTACTATCTAATTTTCCTTTTAAAAGTTCAGTTTTTACTTTAATTTCGGTTATTCTTTCTGTTATACTCTTTAATTCTTGTACTGATAATTCAGTTTTTTTCTCTAATTTAGTTCTTAGTAAACCTAATATATCAATCAAGTTTTTTTTTAATTTATTTAAATTCATATTTATAGATTCATGTGATTCACCTTGATTTTCTAAATCACCAGGAGTAGGTTCCTGAGATTTACCTTGATTTTCTAAATCACCAGGAGTAGGTTCCTGAGATTCACCTTGATTTTCTAAATCACCAGGAGTAGGTTCCTGAGATTCACCTTGATTTTCTAAATCACCAGGAGCGGGACCGGGCCCATAATTAAATGACTCTATAAGGTCTGTTTTATCTTCAGTTTCATTATAAAATTGTTCTACTATTTCTCCTTTATAATTTGAAAAACGTTCAGGAGTATTATAAAACTGATAATTAATTTGTTTATTAATATTTTGGTTTTTATAAAAAGAATATAAAAGAAATATTACTATTAACCCTATTACTAAATATAATTTTATTTTCATTAATAATATATAATAAAATAAATATTATTAATAATTATCTTTATAATTTTATTTATTATGGGGGAAAATTAATTATTACCTCTTTATTATTGTAAATTATTTATTTATTTTCAAATACTATTGGATAATAAATATTAATTACCTTATTCGGTTTATATTGTTGATACTATGGTTTAGTTCCCAGAAGGTGTAACACAAAATACAAAATTAAAAATATATAACTCTTATTATTGATTGAATTAAACTAAACTTTTTTATTATTAAAAGTTTTCACCGTTAACAATATATTCAAGGTTTTCCTCTCCCATATTTATTAATTTTTCTATTTCATGTTTAAAAACCATATTCATTCTATCTTTTTCTTGCATTTCTCTTTCTTTATTTAATCTTTCATTTATTTTTTCTTTATAATCATTATATTCTTTTGATCTTAAAAAACATTTATGATTTTTTACAAATTTATTCGGTATGATTTCAAAATAGTGGGGGGAAAATTTTTCGTCAAAACCTTGTTTTAAACATGCCATAGTAATTAATAAATTTACTATTATAATAAAGTAAAAGCTTTCTATTGAGCCAAACCTATTTTTACAAACTAAAGACATACTCATAATTATAAAACATAAGACTAGAACTAATAAATTAATATTATTTTTAATATTCATTATATTTTATTTATATTTTTTTTTGAATTTTAAAGATTAAGTGTAATCATATCTGATATTACAATGAATATCAAAAACCATAGGTATTATTATATTTGTAATAAATTTTAAATAATTAAAAATCCATAATGTTTTCTTTAAAATGTTTATTATATAAACACGATTCAAAACTAAATTCATTTTTATCTTTTACACAAAAATTATTTATTATATCCATATTCCATCTCAATTTATTGTATTTTTTACAAATATTACTATTAGTATTTTCAATATAACATTTTTTATTAAGAGGAGAATCAAACATTTCATTATTTTGTAATTTATCTTTTTTTAAAATTTCTATATATTCTTTACATTTATCTTCTGTGAAAATTTTATTTTTACATAATTTTTGTGGTAAAGTAATTTTATTTTTATCCAAAGATGTAGGATCTAATTCACATAAAGAACTTTTTTTAAAACATTCTCTTGATTCTTTAAAATGTAAATCATTTTCAGTATTTGTTTTTTTTTTTATATATATCAAAATTAAAATCTTTTATTTTATTTTTAAAGTTTTTAATATCATTTAATTTTAAAGGTAATTTAATTAGATTTTTATCCTCTAATTCTAGAATATATTTTCTAAAATCCTCAAATGTATTAAATATTTTTGGATTTTCATCATCTATTATATGGTGGGTATCCATAATATAAATTTTATTATTATGATAAAATACCTTATTCGGTTTATATAAATTAACCAAGTGTTCCTTATTACTTAAACTTTTAATTATATTTTTAAAATTTAAAAAAAAAAGAAAATATATTAAAAAAGAAATTAAAATAATAAATATAATAGAGTTTTTATATAAATATTCCATTATATTTTAGTAATAAAAAATTATTAAAAAAAGAAATTTATTGGCAACCAATCTCCATTGCTCTTCTATTAACATCTGGTTCTATTGTTGATTGCGCCCAAGGACTGACTTTAATTTGTGGATTGGATGGTTCCGACCGAAGCTGAAGATTCGCGTTTCTTAAACTCTGTCCTACTGTGTTAATACCGACATGAAATCCGGCATTAAGGAAATTCTGATCTCCCAAAGACCCTTGTCCGTTAGGAACTGTTTCAGACCAAGTACTATTTGGACCTTGAGGTAATAAATCTTGAGGAGTTAAGGTATCTTTCGGGTAGCATTCATTGGGTAATTTATTAGGCACTTTATTATCAGTTTCTTCTTCACTTTCATCTTTTTCTTCAATCCGTTTAGGAGTTTCATTTTCAACTTCGGAAGGTTTAACTTCACCGTCCTCATCATTATCACTTAAATTATCGTCACCATCCGAATCCGGGCCATCTCCTAAATTATTAGGAGGATTATTTACAATACCCTCACTGCCTTCATAGAAATTCTCTAGTTCCATATTATTATTATATGAATGAATTAAATAAATAAATACGCATGCGGCGACAACAATTAATATCATTCTCATCATTTCGTTATTTTTCATTTATATATTCTATAAATATAATAATTTTAGGAATTTTTTTTAATTATTGCAAAATAAAATTAAATATTAATTTCGTTATTTTTTAATTTTTGTATTTGTTTATCTTTATTAATAACAGAATTCTTTAAAAGTTCTATATCATTCATTAACTTTTTAATTTCATTATCATTTTTATTTTGTATGTCATTATAATTTTGGTTGAGATCAATTTCTTCTATATTTTTTAAATCGCATAAAAGTTCTGAATCTATATTAGAATCTTCCTCAAATCTATTTTCATCTTGACTTTCATCTTGACTTTCATCTTGACTTTCATCTTGACTTTCATCTTGACTTTCATCTTGACTTTCATCTTGACTTTCAGCTTGTCTTTCATCTTGTCTTTCAGCTTGTCTTTCATCTTGTCTTTCATCTTGTCTTTCATCTTGTCTTTCATCTTGTCTTTCATCTTGACTTTTATCCAGATTTTTTGATTCTTCATTTAATTTATTGTTCTCTATAATTACATTATCTATATTTGCTTGTTCTTCCCTTAATAGAGAACTATTAATTTCTGTTTCAAAGTCTGTCATAATACTCTCATCTACTAAACATTTAGTATTTAAAATACTATCAGAAAAAGTCCTAATTTGAGATACCTGCCAATCACACTCAAATCTTTGCTTATAATATTTTATTCCCTTTAATTCTAAAATACATACTATTTCCATATTTTTTTTTATATGTTCGTAAGATAAAGGAAAAGAATTATTTCCAAAAATACCACACGAAATCCTTCCTTTATAAACCGGGATTTTAAATTTTACATTGGGGCATGATTCCATTTTATTCATTTTAATATTTGAATTATAATAATCATCAATTATATCCATTGGTAATTTACTATCAAACCGATCTCCACTATATGAATGTGTTATATTTATATTATGTTCATCTAAATTTGTTAAAAATGTATAAAACTTTAGATGTTTTCTATCTAATTCCAAATCAATATAACTTCTTGTATCATTTAAAATTATACCATTTAGGGTTTTTAATTTTGGAGTTTGGATAAATATAGGTATATCTTTATTATCTAATTTATATTTAACATTTGTTATAAGACACCCCCCTCTAGATTTTATGGGATTATTGTAAATTATCTTTGATAAGTGAAAATTCTTATAGTCAATTATTTTCATTATAAGTTATTAATTTTTTTTTTAATTAGAGAAAACGCATTATATGATTTTTTAGTAATAAAAAAATCATTGTATTTTGTTAATGATGGAAAAAATAGTTGATGAATTAACTCAACATTTTATTGAAGAATTTAAAAAGGATGATAATATAAATAAGGTAAAAGTTTTTTTAATAGATCCATTAATTGAATATACATTTAAAAAATTATACCCTTATATATTAGTAACTTCTATAATATTTTTTTTAACGTTTATACTTGCGATAGTTATATTATTTTTAATAATTAAATCTAATAATTAAGTTAAATCTAATATAAAATTAGGAGAATTACAATATAGATGTTTATCAAATTTTAAATTACCATTATTTTCTATTATAAAGATACTAATATTATTTGTGTCTTGATTTGCTACATATATTTTTTTCATATCATTACTTATATTAAAAAATCTTGGTGTTTTACCTTTGGCATCCTCTATTTTTAAAAGTTCTAATTTATGATTATCTAAAATTTTAAATATAGCAATACTATTATGACCTCTATTGGAAGCATATAAAATGTTTAAGTTTTTATGAATTTGTATACTACCGCATGTGTTTATACCATTAAACTCCGAAGGAATAGTACTAATAGTTTGAACTATTTTATTTTTAGATGTTTCCAAATTAATTATACTTATAGAATTGCTTAATTCATTTATAATATACATAAAATTTTTAAAAATAAGAGAATATCTAGGTCCGCTCCCTTTATCGAGTTGAATAAAATTAAATAAATTTAGTTTTTTATTTTTATAACTATAAATATCAATCCGGTCTGTTCCTAAATCAGGAACATATAAATAATCTTTATAAAAGATACAGGAATGATGGTGCGATGTCGATTGTCTATCTAATAAATGTTCTTCTTTAAAATTTATTTTATTATCTTTGGGTGGATTTATTCTTTGTGTAAATTCTTTAATAATAAAATTCTCAATAGGATGTAATGTTATAGATGAATCCCAATAATTAATATTTATGATATTTTCTAATTTTTTATCAAATAATAAATAACAACTGGATTTTCCCCCAGATGAAACATTCCCTAATAATTCTAATTTATTTTTTGTTAATTTAAATGTTGAAATTGTACCATCATTTATACTTTCATTACAAGTATAAAAATAATTGTTATTAGGATGTTTAAGAATGAAAGCCGGATTATTTACATCTTTAAAACTAAAATTTAGATTATCTATACTATCTATACTATCTATAATTGTGATAGGCTCTAATTTTATTTTCCCTTTAGGTGTATGAGCCAAACATGAAAAATCATTATAAGAAGTAACCAACATTTTACTTTATTTTAATTAAATCTATAATATTTTTTTAAATAAAAATATAAAATTTTATTCACTTAGTCTTTTTCTTAAGTAATTAGGGTGTCTTGGTACTCCACTTTTCATAAATCCCATATGTGTAAATGTTACTATACTCCCTAATGTATGAGTTTTCTTATAGTTTTTTCTTATTTCATCGTTCATCCCGGATATATCAAATTTTATACTTTTATCTTTTAATAATTCACAATTAAAAGAACCAAGCATTCCATTATACTTTCCAGTACCTTCTTTAAAACCTATAATTTTACATTCATCATCAAATTTTGGTTTGACTTTTAGTAAATGCGAACTTCTCTTAGGTTCATACGGAGATTTGGGACTTCTTAACATAACACCTTCCGCACCTTTTTTTATTAAATCACTATATATTTTTAATACTTCATCTTCATTATTAATTTTAATTTGTTCTGTTAAAACAAGAGGACAAGGTAATTTACTTTTTACACAAATACATTTTTTTTTTTATTAAATCTTCAATAAATTGTTGTCTTTTTTCAAAATTTCCTTTATATGTGGGAGAGTCAAAAATTTGGTATTTTACTTGAGCGTGTATCCATTCATCATCATTCGGAATCTTTTTTCTAAATAAACCACATTTTTCAAAGTTTTCTCTACCCAAGAATAACTCACCATCTAAACATATAGAAGCTGGTAACCAATCTTTAAACCATATTGGAACTTCAAATATATTATTATTTCTTGATCTAAAATCTTTTCCATCCCATATAGCTCTATAACCATCATATTTCTCTGATACCCACCATCCATTTGGTGCCTGTGGAAATCCTTTAGGGGCGGGTTTTATTTTATTTTTTGAATCTCTGAATACATGGGCTAACATAACACCTTTTTCTTTTATATCATATACCTTTTCCCCCTGATTACCGCTTTTACAATAAATTCCTGTACCAATAATATTATTTGTAATTTTTATAGGGGATTTAGGTAGTTTACATGATAATTTTTTTATTGCGTGATTTTTTTTTAATGTTTTTTTTTTCACTGGTTTTTTTTCATTAATACATCTACCGGTTTTTGGATTTCTTACTTTCCCCGGAGGACATTCTTCGGTATTTTCTTTTTTCACTGGTTTTTTTTCATTAATACATCTACCGGTTTTTGGATTTCTTACTTTCCCCGGAGGACATTCTTTGGTTTTAGAAGTATCCTTTTTAAATGTTTTCATAAAAAATTTTTTTAAAGTGTTTTTTATTGTACTTTTTTCTATATAACCCTTTTTAATTTTGATATCAATTAATTCAGTCATCATTATTAAACCATCCACATTAACTGGGTATGGGTGGTATATTTTTCTTCCTTCTGTTCCTATTTTACCAAATGTAACTTCTAACTTTTTTTTATTAATTAAATTATTAATTTTCCAAAATTTAGATGATTTCTCATCAATAAATTCAAAATATCTCATTTAATATTAATACATAAAATAATTAAATCTCATCAAAAACTAATCCACAATTTTCTGTATTAAAAAAATCTGTTAAAGTATTTTTATTATATAAATTGGTATAATATGCTTTAACTTTATCATATGCCCTATTAGTATTACAATATGCGATTATAGTTGCTCTTTGGTGTTGTGTTTCATCACTTTCATATTCTTTTCGAATAAAACATCCAGTTTCTCTTATCATATCCTCTATTAAAGTTATCCAAATAATTAGATTCATAAAATTTTTTTTTATTTTTAAATTTTTTTTAATAAATATTTTTCTCATTCTTTTCATTAAGATATTCATTCCAAATCTTTCTTTTTTTAAGTTATTCAATTCTTTAATATCATCATAAGTTAATAAATCTAAATTACCTTCCACAAAATATTCTTTTTCTTCTAATAATTTATATAAATCTACTTTTTGGAAAGATTCCCATACCTTTATATTATTTTCTACAGAAATTGAACGAAAACATAAACCAAAATCATAAATAATAATTTTACTATTTTTATCATCCTCCTCAACTTTCCAATTTCTACTATGA
>MDSY01047190.1_pt1 | contig 18864 bp, 19 predicted proteins | sample 811131 | NCBI WGS metagenome assembly MDSY01 (sample SAMN05326643, study PRJNA326480) | marine metagenome | isolation source: seawater | place: Atlantic Ocean: South West | collected 2010
ATTTTCATCCCAATGGATATTATTTTCTCTCATAGTAAATCTCATATGTAATTTTTTATACTTGTTATCAAATGAAAATACATAACCATTCACACTCTCTCTACCAGTTTTTTCATTTTTAGGAATAGTATAAGCGTTGCTATCCATTAAACAGGATATGTTTTTATTTTTTTGATTAAATAAAATATATGCTATCTCATGATCAAGAAATTCATTTTCTCCCCCATCTTTTGCTGGTTCATCGCAATGAAGCAACCACGAATGTATCGACTCTTTAGGATGATTATAATAACCATCCGTATGCCAATTTAATTGTTTAGTTGTGAAAGGTACATACTCATCTTGTTTATCAACATCATCCTGAGCAGTTATAGAGGTCAAACCAGTTTTATCTGTTCTAAGGTTGTAATCAAAATCTTCGAGCCCAAGCTGTTTTGAAAATGAGAGGACACTATCGGATGTCGATTTTTTTATACTTTTAAATTGATAAAAGACCAGATTATGTTGTGCCAGCAAATCCTTAATTTTAGATTTTTCTGATTGTTTCAAAGAGTCAGCATTTATAATTTCTACCATTAGGTTATCTGCCTTAGGTACGAAATTATTCAGTTTTTTCTCTTCCCAGCGTTTATAATCGTCTTTTAGCGTATTTATTATATCCATTCTATTTATAAGGGTTATAAACCTTGATTTTAATGTAAAAAAATGCAAAATTGTAATATCTATATTAGAAAACAATGATAAAATGATAAACAATATAATCCAATAATATAGAGGTTATTAATGAAGAAACATGATACTCCGATGCTAGATAATTTGGAAGAGGGTCCTTGGCCATCTTTCATATCCGGTATAAAAAGATTAAGAGATGATCATCCTGATGATAGGGTCAATGCAATGAATAATGACCTTTTGGGACAATTGGAGCATTCATATGAAACAAGAAAAGGATACTGGAAAGGAGGAACTGTCTCAGTCTATGGCTATGGTGGAGGCATCATACCTAGATTCAGTGAAGTTGGACAACAATTTCCAGCATCAAAAGAATTTCACACATTAAGAGTTCAACCACCCGCAGGTAATTTTTATACCACAGACATGCTTAGAAAATTAGCTGATAGTTGGGAAAAGTGGGGTTCAGGACTAGTAACATTTCATGGACAGACGGGTAATATTATGTTCATTGGAGCCACAACAGAAAATACCCAACATTTTTTTGACGATATTAATAATTATGGTTTTGATTTAGGTGGAGCTGGCCCATGTGTAAGAACAGGAATGTCATGTGTAGGAGCTGGTAGATGTGAAATGTCAAATGTTAACGAACATAAAGCACACCGTTTATTAGTAAATAACTTTACTGATGATGTCCATAGACCTGCATTACCATACAAATTCAAATTTAAAATTTCTGGATGTCCTAATGATTGTATGAATAGCATAGAACGAGCTGATATGTCGGTGATTGGTACATGGCGTGATGACATACAAGTTAATCAAGAAGAATTCAAACAGTATGTAGCAAAAAAGGGAAGAAAATATGTAATTGATAATATCGTTACAAGATGTCCGACTAATGCAATATCGTTGAATGACGATGACAGCATCGAGATTGATAATAAAAACTGTGTTAAGTGTATGCATTGCTTAAATGTTGTGCCAAAAGCATTACATCCAGGTGATGATAAAGGAGCTACAGTATTAATTGGAGGCAAAAGAACTCTTAAAATTGGTGATTTAATGGGTACTGTTATTGTTCCATTTATGAAACTTGAGTCTGAAGAAGATTGGCAGAAATTGGTTGAGATGGCTGAAAATACAATAGATTTTTGGGCTGAAAATGCTCTTGAGCATGAAAGATGTGGAGAGATGATTGAAAGAATAGGGCTAATCAATTTCCTTGAAGGTATAGGAGTTGATGCGGAACCAAACATGGTTGCTCATCCAAGAGAGAGCTCATATGTAAGATTAGATGACTGGGATGATGAAGCTGTTAAATGGTATGAAAAAGCTGATGCTAAAAAAGGCACAGCTTAATTTAAATTAAAGATATGTCAGAAGAAGTTAAAAAAGAAGAAAAAGCTAAACCACGTACTCCTATAGAGAGTGGGTGTCCTGATGGATTTGCATATATGCATCCAACCATGCGTAAGAACTTTGGAAATTGGCAGTACCATGAGCATCCAAAATCTGGTGTCCTAAAGCATGTTTCTAAAGGTGGTGAAGAAATTTGGACAGTCAGAGCAGGAACACAAAGAATCCTAGATGTTTATACGTTAAGAAAACTTTGTGACATTGGAGATAAATTTGCAGACGGATATGTTAGGTTCACTATCAGAAGCAATATTGAATACATGGTCAAGGACGCAAAAAAAGTTGATCCGTTGATTGATGCGCTCGAAAAAGAAGGCTTTATTGTAGGGGGAACTAAGAATTCAGTTGCAATGATTGCGCATACACAAGGGTGGTTACATTGTGACATACCAGGTACTGATGCATCTGGCGTTGTTAAATCTATGATGGATGAACTCATTGATGAGTTTAAAAACAATGAAATGCCTAATAGAGTCCACATGACAACATCTTGTTGCCAAATAAACTGTGGCGGACAAGGTGATATAGCAATCAATATACAACATACAAAACCTCCAAAAATTAATCATGATTTAGTTTCAAACGTCTGCGAAAGACCATCGGTTGTTGCAAGATGTCCAGTAGCGGCCATCAGACCAGCTATGGTTAATGGTAAACCATCATTAGAAGTAGATGAAAAGAAATGTATTTGTTGTGGAGCATGTTATCCGCCTTGTCCACCAATGCAGATTAATGATCCAGAACATAGTAAATTAGCAATTTGGGTTGGCGGAAACCATTCCAATGCTAGAAACAAACCAACTTTCCAAAAGCTTGTTGCAGCTGGAATTCCAAATAATCCACCAAGATGGCCTGAAGCAACAGCAATAGTTAAACGTATTCTTAAAGCATACAAAGAAGATGCGAGAGATTGGGAAAGAATAAATGATTGGATTGAAAGGATTGGGTGGCCAAGATTTTTTGAATTAACTGAATTACCATTCACGAAATACCACATAGACAACTGGCGTGGCGGTAGGAAAACTCTTAATTCATCCACCTATATTAGATTTTAATAACGTCATAATTTATGAAATTCGGAATTCTTGTCAATGAGGGACCTTATACGCATCAAGCATCTGATAGCGCGTATCTATTTACTAAAGCTGCCATAGAAGACGGGCATGAAATTTATCGTGTTTTTTTCTATCACGATGGTGTTAATAATGGAACCAGGCTTGCTACACCTCCACAAGACGATAGACATATCCCGAATAGATGGACAGAGTTAGCTAAAGAAAATGGAATAGATTTAGTCGTATGTGTAGCTGCTGCTCAGAGGAGAGGCATGGTAGATCCAGATGAAATGAAAAGAAATGGAAAAGATGCCAATAACTTAGCAGAAAATTTTAGAATATCTGGATTAGGTCAACTAATAGAAGCAGGGATTCAGGCAGACAGATTAATAACTTTTGGTGATTGATATGGAAGAAGAAGCGCAAAGTACCGGCGTTGTTAAGAAATTTTTATACATTAATAGAAGGGCCCCTCATGGAACTATCTATGCGCATGAGGCACTCGAAACTGTACTTATAGGCGCTGCTTTCGAGCAAGATGTCAGCCTAGTTTTTTTAGATGATGGAGTTTTTCAGTTAAAAAAGAATCAAGATACATCAGGAATTGGAACCAAAAACTTTTCCAAAACATATGCGGCTTTAGAAATGTATGATGTCGAAAAACTTTATGTAGAAAAACAATCTCTTGATCAAAGGGGAATGACAGAAGATGATTTATCAGTTGATGCAAAAATTATTAGTGCAGATGAAATAAAGAAGCTCATTAATGAAAGCGAGGTTATATTAAATTTTTAATGTTACATACGATTAATAAATCACCTTACGAAAAAAATAGTTTGCAGACTTGTTTAAGAGTCGCTCCAGAAAAATCTAATATCTTATTAATGGAAGACGGGGTATATGCTGCACTTAAAAATACAGATTTTGAAAAAAATATATTAGAGGGACAAAAAACACATAAATTTTTTGTACTGGAACCAGACTTAAAAGCAAGAGGGCTTGATATTAAATCTCTTATCCCTAATATAGACATTATAGATTATAAAGGTTTTGTAAAATTAGCAGTTGAAAATGCTAGAGTACAAAACTGGTTATAAACAAGGAGACAAACATGACAATTGAAGTAAATGGTAAAACGCTAGAAACAGATGAAGAAGGCTATCTTGCTAACCTAAATGATTGGGAAAAAGATGTAGCTTCAGTTATGGCTAAGGAAGAAGATTTAGAATTATCCGACGATCATTGGGAAATTATAAATTTCTTACGTGAATATTATGAGGAATATCAAATCGCTCCAGCTGTACGTGTTCTGACAAAAGCAGTAGGAAAAAAGCTTGGCGCAGACAAAGGCAATAGTAAATATCTCTATGAGTTATTTCCATATGGACCTGCTAAACAGGCCTGTAAGTTTGCTGGTTTGCCTAAACCTACTGGATGTGTTTAAAGAACTAAAATTTAATTAGGAGAAAGGCAGCATGTCCTTCGTTACGATACTATATGGAACCCTGTTCTATTTTGCTGCCTCTATACTATTTTTAGGTCTGGCATATCGAATTTATGAATATGCAAAAATACCTGCACCCTTAAAAATTCCAACCCCACCTGCTCCTAAAACAAAAACAGGTGTAGCAGTGAGGATGTTTCGTGAAGTTGTTTTTTTTGAAAGTTTATTTAGTGCGACAAAATGGACTTGGCTATTCAGTTGGTTATTTCATTTTGCATTATTACTGGCTTTATTTAGACATCTAAAATATTTTACTGATCCTGTCTGGTCTTTTGTATCTTTAGAAATTATACAGGCAGCTGGACACTATGGCGCTTATATGATGCTGTTTGGTTTATTTGGTTTATTTGCGCGAAGAATTTTTGTCGATAGAGTTAGATATATATCTTCTCCATCAGATTATTTGATTTTAATTCTGATAATAGGTATTGCTCTTTCTGGTCTAATGATGAAGTGGTTTCAAACTGATGTCTTAGCTGTCAGACAATTCTTTTTGGGTTTAATGTATTTTCAATGGTCTGAACTTCCTACTGATGCAGTACTACTAGTGCATTTATTTTTAGTTATTCTGCTTATGATTATTTTTCCTTACAGCAAGCTTTTACATGCACCAGGATTATTTTTCAGCCCTACAAGGAATCAGACAGATACATCCCGTGAGGATAGACATATTTCAGATTGGGCTAGAAAATTAGAATCAATGGAAGAATAGGTACACCTATGGCTAAAGATAAATTCCAAACACCAGTTTTACAAGAATATACATTGATTCCTAAGATCCAACAAGATGCCTCTGTACATATAGCGCCATTCAAATCTAAAGAGGAATTTCAATCACCGCTCGGTTATCCAAGCGAACTCGCTGATGATTGGAAGGAAAAAGCTCTCGACAAAATGGGAGATTTATTAGGAAAGTATCGTTCACTTAGAGTCTATCTAGATTCATGTATCCAATGCGGAGCTTGTACTGATAAGTGTCACTACTATTTAGGCACGAAAGATCCTAATAACATGCCCGTTGGTAGACAAAACTTATTCAGGAATGTTTACAAAAGATATTTCACATTACCTGGTAAATTTTTTCCAAAACTAGTTGGTGCAACTGACTTAACCAAAGAAGTTTTGGATGAATGGTATACATACTATCATCAATGTTCTCAATGTCGTCGATGTGCTGTTTTTTGTCCCATAGGAATTGATACTGCTGAAATATCTATGGCTGCAAGGGAAGTAATGGATTCTATAGGAGTTGGTCAAAAATATTGTAATGAAATAATCGCAAAGGTACATAAAATTGGAAATAATCTTGGATTACCTGAACCAGCATTAGAAGATACACTCGAGGGCCTAGAAGAAGATGTTAAAGATGAAACTGGTATTGACGTTAAATATCCTGTAGATGTTAAAGATTCAGAAGTTTTATTAATTACTCCATCTGCAGATTTCTTTGCAGAACCACATGTTGATGGCTTAATTGGATATGGAAAGGTTCTTCATCAAGCAGGCATCAGTTGGACTTTAAGTTCACATGCGAGTGAGGCTGCAAACTTCGGGATGTTTATCGGCAGTTATCAAAATATGAAAAAATTAGCTTTAAGAATAAGAGAGGCTGCACTTGATCTTAATGTTAAAAGAATTGTTTTTGGTGAGTGTGGACATGCCTGGAGAGTCGCATATAGTTTTTTAAATACACTTGCAGGTCCTTTTGATTTTTTAGATCCAAGATATCCAGTCCCTCAACACATATGTGAAGTTACTCATGATCTCATACAAAAAAATGTACTCAAATTAGATAAGACAGCTAATGATGATATGACATTGACTTATCATGATTCTTGTAATGTCGCTAGGGCTTCAAATATGGGTGGGATAATAGGTGGACAATTTTCCATACCACGAGATATCATAAAATCCTCAGTTAATAGGTTCTATGATATGGAAGAGGAAAGTGTCCGTGAAAAAACCTACTGCTGTGGAGGCGGAGGCGGCCTACTAACGGATGATTTAATTGAATTGAGAGTGAAAGGTGCGCTGCCTAGAATGGAAGCCTTAAAAAGAGTTATAGATGAGCATAATGTTACTCATATGGCTGCAATCTGTGCAATCTGTAAAAGCCAGTTTTCTAAGGTTTTTCAGTACTATGGCTTAGAATTGGATCAAATAGTTAGTCTTCATCAACTAGTGGGAAATGCCCTCATAATGAATAAAAAAGAGGTTTGAGGCTGAATTTCATATGTTATAATCTACTTTAGTTTATTAGAAAAGTAGAATAAACTTATATAGGGGGAAGGAAAAAACCATGGTTTCGAAAGTTGAAAAAACTGTAAACAAAATGAAATCCGAAAACACGTATCGCAGATACGAGAATGGAGATCATAAATGGGATAACTTTTCTGAGCAAATCTTCAATCAAGATGAATCACACAAATGCCCTACATATATTCACAAAACACCTCCGTGCCAAGGAAGTTGTCCTTCAGGAGAAGATATAAGAGGTTGGTTACAAATAGTTCGTGGAATTGAAAAGCCACCTGAAGGAACTTCAATGTCTGAATATGCTTTTAGAAGATCAACTGAAGCAAATCCATTCCCATCTCAAATGGGAAGAGTGTGTCCCGCGCCATGTCAAAGTGGTTGTAATAGGAATGATGTAGATGACTTTGTTGGAATCAATGCTGTTGAGCAATACATTGGTGATACTGCAGTCAAAGAAAATTATAAATTTGAAAAACCAAATCCTTTAAAAGATAAAAAAGTTGCAATAATTGGCGGCGGGCCAGCTGGTCTAACCGCAGCATATCAACTTCGTAAGATGGGTTTTGCTTCAACTGTTTTTGAGGAAAGACCTAAACTTGGTGGAATGATGAGATATGGCATTCCTAATTACAGAACTCCTCGAGATATACTGGATAAAGAAATAAAAAGAATTTTAGATTTAGGTGACATAGAAACAGTTCTTAATAAGCGTGTTGGCAAAGATATTCCTCTAGAAGAAATTGAAAAATCCCATGATGCAGTTTTATGGACAATAGGCTGTTGGACAGGAAAAGATTTACCTATACCTGGTAGCGATGCTGAAAATTGTTTAACAGGAGTAGAATTTTTAGAAGCTTTTTGCCAAGGCAGATTGAAAGTTGGAGCAAAGAAAGTTGTTTGTGTAGGTGGTGGTGACACGTCTATAGACGTCGTCTCGGTTGCAAGAAGGCTTGGTCATATTTCTACTATAAAACCTCAAGAAAAACCTGAAGCAATTGTCCATGGATATGTTGCGCAAGATGTGTCTGAGTCTGCAATTAAAGAAGGCGCTGAAGTAACACTTACTTCTCTTTTCAAAAGAGAAGAAATGACAGCAGCAGAACAAGAGGTTAATGATGCTATGCACGAAGGGGTGACAATTTTAAATGGAGTAATGCCTTTAAGAGTAGAAAAAGATAAAAATGGTAGAGCTAATGCATTAGTTATCGCAGAATGTAAAATGGAAGACAATAGACCTACCCCAGTGGAAGGAACTGAAAAGACTATTGAAACGGATTTAATTGTTTCAGCCATTGGTCAATCACCAGATATAGAGGGGCTTGAAAGTTTAGGTAATGAAAAAGGATTTTTTGAAGCTGATGATTTTTTTAGACATAAAACTAAGGATGGACATTTTGTAGCTGGAGACATTGTTAGGCCTCATCTTTTAACAACGGCAATAGGGCAAGCTTCTATTGCTGCTCAATCAATAAAAAGTTATTTTGAAAATAAAGATTTCAAAAGAAGACCCAAAGTAGATGTGCATCATTTTCAATTATTAGAAAAATTGAGAGAAACAAATCTGGCTCCTGAAACTTATGTTCCTCCAATTGATAATCCAGCAGACCAAAGAGGAACAGATGGAAGCAAAACTGCAATTCATAATTACGAAGACAGATCGGCTCAAGAGGTTATACCATCAAATGAACTTTTTTTAGGTCATTTTAAGCATGAAGAACGAGTTAAAAGAGGCGAGGCTGTACCTACAGGCGATGATGTCATAGATCATTACGAAGATAGAATTATTGGATTATCTGAAGAAGATGCTATTAAAGAAGCTTCTAGATGCATGAGCTGTGGTATGTGTTTTGAGTGTGATAATTGTGTTATCTATTGCCCTCAGGACGCTGTATTTCGTGTAAAAAAAGATTCTGCTACAATGGGTAGATATGTTGATACTGATTATGATAAATGTATTGGTTGTCACATATGTGCTGATGTATGCCCAACTGGTTACATAAAAATGGGACTGGGTGAATGAACTTAGTAAATCATCGGAGAGAAAGTTGCCACTATTGTTCAGAATATTTGCAATTATATTAATACTTATAATCACCCCTACAACATTTTCACACGACGGTCAGACTCATAAGCTTGTGGGAAAATCAAAAGCTGATTTATTGGACTCCTGTGTTGAACCAACCGATGTAATGAGAAAAAAGCATTTTGAATTTTTATACCATCAGAGAGATTTAACAGTAATTGATGGCGTTAGAACAACAAAACATAGTCTTGCAAATTGTATTGACTGCCATGTCTCACGTGATGATCAAGGAAATTTTTTACCAATAAATGATGAAGGGCAGTTTTGTCATACTTGTCACATAGAAACAGCAACAAATATAGATTGTTTTAGTTGTCATGCATCTGTACCTAGGCATAATGAGGTTAAAACCAAAAATAGAAGCCAGGGAAATAATGTATCTGTTATATATAATCAACTTGAGAATATTATCAATAAGTAAGAATTATGAAATCAGTATTAAATAAATCCCCTCAGATACCAAGAAGAGATTTCTTATTTAAATCATTATCTGCTATGGCAGTTGTTTACATAATTCCAAATATTATTGAAAGTAGTAATGCTGCTAAACCAAAATCGGAAAAGGTTAGTTCTAAAACAAAGTGGGGAATGCATATAGACATAACAAAGTGTGTAGACGGTTGTACAGCTTGTATAGAAGCCTGTAATGATGAGAATGGTTTATATGGGCTAGGAAGACCAAAGACTGATTCCCAATGGATTAGAAAAATAAAACTTAGAGATTTAAAAACAAATGAAGTATCAGTTTTACCTATGCTTTGTCAGCACTGTGAAAATCCACCATGTTGCGACGTTTGTCCCACAGGCGCTTCTTTTAAACGTGAAGATGGAATAGTAATGGTTAATCAACATACTTGTATTGGATGTAGATATTGTATGATGGCTTGTCCTTTCAAAGCGAGATCATTTATACATGAAAATTTAACTATGCAATTGACTAATTCACCAAGAGGCAAAGGATGTGTTGAAAGTTGTAATTTTTGTGTAAATAAAATTGATCATGGTTCTGAATATACTGCATGCGAAGAAGCATGTACAAAGGAAGGTGGAGGTGTAATTTCATTTGGTGATCTTAATGATCCAGAAAGCAAGGTAAATAAAGCTATTGAAACGTCACCTGGCAGAAGATTAAGAGCTGATCTTAAATTGAAACAAAAAGTAACTTATACAGGAATTTAATATTATGAAACCAGGATCATTCTCTCGCTTCACAATTAATCAAAGATTATTTTGGTCTATATTTCTAGGTACAGGTTTTTTTGTATTACTAGGCATTTTTTGTGCTCATTATATGGAAACTGAAGGTCATTATGTAACAGGCATGGATAACCAAATCATATGGGGTTTGCCACATATTTTTGCAGTTTTTATGATTATCATCTCGTCTGGTGTTTTAAATATTGCATCTCTCTCATCTGTTTTTGATAAAGAGAAATATAAGCCACTTGCTCCTTTGTCTGGCCTAATTGCTATCTCTTTTTTAATTGGTGGGCTAATTGTGCTAATACTTGATTTAGGTAGACCAGACCGTTTAATTGTTGCAATGACTACTTATAATTTTAAATCAATCTTTGCATGGAATATTTTTTTATACTCAGGTTTTTTTCTTGTTTTGCTAATTTATCTTTGGACAATGCTTGATTATGAGGTTAACAAATATTCAAAATCAATGGGCATATTTGCGTTTGTTTGGAGAATAATTTTAACAACTGGTACAGGGTCTATTTTTGGATTTCTTGTCGCCAGAGAGGCTTATGCTACTGCAATTTTAGCCCCATTATTTATTGTGATGTCATTATTGTATGGTGTAGCAATATATTATGCATATCACAGTAGTATTTGTTGGCTAAATAAAACACATATATCTGAGAAGATGCAAGATAACTTTAAAAGACTAATGCTCATCTTCCTATTTACAAATTTATATTTTCTAATTTTGTATCACATAACAAATATTTATATCTCAAAACATTTTGATTATGAAGTTTTCTTACTATTTAGCGGAGGTATATATACTATTTTATTCTGGGTTGGGCAATTTTTGATAGGAATAGTTATACCACTCATATTATTAATTTATAATAAAAATAATTCCCCATTATTATTATTAATAACTTCCAAAATAATCCTTTTAGGAGGCCTATTTGCAATTGCAGTCATTATAATTGGTGGGCAAGCATATCCTCTTAATATTTTCCCAGACCACCAAATTATAGAAAGCACTTTTTATGATAATGTTGTTCATTCATACATACCTTCAATTTATGAATTGGGTCTAGGTATAGGAGGGTTGGCTTTATCACATTTAATCATTCTAATTGGGATAGCTAATTTTAAATTCATACCAAAAGATATTTAAATTTTCATAGCTATATGAATTCGTATTTGATATCTTCAACAAAAAAATCCTCTGGTAAAACAATTTTTACTCTTGGACTTCTCAGATTATTAAAGCGATTGGGCTACTATCCATCTCCTTTTAAAAAAGGACCTGATTTTATAGATCCTCTTTGGTTATCAAGAGCAGCAGACAGACCGTGTTATAATTTAGATTTTTATATATCCTCAAATTCAGAAATCAAAAAGACTTTTCAAAACAATATTTTAAAAAACAACTTTTCAATTGTTGAAGGAAACAAAGGATTGTTTGATGGAATGAGTATATCTGGTTCAGATAGTAATGCTGCATTAGCTAAATTATTGAAATTGGAGGTTATACTAGTTTTGGATTGTACGGGCACAACACGAGGTGTAGCTCCTCTATTAAATGGATATAAGAATTTTGATAAGAAAATAAACTTTAAGGGTGTAGTTTTAAATAATATTGCTGGAGATAGACATGAGGGTAAAATTATTGGGTCTATTCAAGAATACACAGATTTTGATGTTCTAGGATCAATACAAAAAAACAAGAAATTAGAAGTTTTGGAAAGGCATTTAGGTTTAGAGCCAGTTTTCCAATCTATCGGTAGTGACAAAATCATTAATCAAATTTCTTCAATTATTAAATCTTCAATAAATCTAGAAAGTATTTTACCAAAAAAAATACCAAAAAATAAAAAAAATAGAATAATCTTAATGAATAATAAAACCAAATATAAAAATCTTACTATAGGGATAGCTAAGGACAAAGCTTTTGGATTCTATTACCCTGATGATTTAGAAAGATTTGAAAGTTTAGGTATTAAGATAAAGGCTTTTGACACAATAAGAGATAAAAAAATACCAAATGTTGATGCCCTATTTTTTGGTGGAGGATTTCCGGAAATAGTAGCATCAGAATTATCAAAGAATATAAAAATGAAATCTTCAATATTTACATATATAGATTCTGATAAACCAGTTTATGCTGAATGTGGTGGATTTATGTATCTTTGTGAAAGTATTACATTCAATAGGAAAAAATATAAAATGGTTGGAGCTATAAAAGGAAACATCATGATGCATAAGAAGCCAATAGGGAGAGGTTACATTAAACTTAATATAAATAAACAACACCCATGGTTTGAAAGTCAAACGGAAATTAGAGCTCATGAATTTCATTATTCTGATGTTAAGTTATTGAATAATAAGTATAAATTTGCATATGATGTAAAAAGAGGACATGGAATTAATGGTAAAAAAGATGGTTTAATATATAAGAATTTATTAGCATCTTATGCACACTTACGTGATACACAACAGTCTCAATGGGTAGAAAAATTTGTGAAATTTATTCATGATTGTAAAAAATAGAATGAAAAAAGAAATTTTTAATATAACTAGATCTGCAGCTGAACAAATCAAAAAAGCTTCTACTCAAGCTGATTCAAAAGATTGGCCATTAAGAATTGCTGTCAACGTAGAAAAGAATGGTAAATTTAAGTATCTTATGGGTTTTGATCAATCAAAAGAAGAGGACTTAAGACTTAAAATCAATGATATTGATATAATAATTTCACCAGATTGTATGACGAACCTGAAGAACTGTACGTTAGACTATGTTGAAATAGAAAAAAGTAATTTTCAATTTATATTTCTGAATCCTAACGACCCAGATTATAATCCACCAGATGAAGATTTAGACACAAACGTAACGCATGATCTGTAAATATAGTTTTTCTATCTTAATTCTTTAGGTAAGCTGAAAGTGATATCTTCTTCTATTATAGTAGTATTATTTTCAGTGACTGATGCACCATGACTTTCTAGATACTCAATAATTTCATCTATTAAGATTTCAGGGGCAGAGGCTCCAGCAGTTATCCCTATAATATTCTGTTTACTGATGTGATCTATATTTATATCATTTTTATTATCAACTAAATAAGCAGCAATATTTTGTTTTCCAGCTAATTCTGTAAGCCTCTTCGAATTTGAACTGTTAACTGATCCAACTACAATTAAACAATCACAAGACTTAAGAATTGATTTTACGGCATCTTGTCTGTTTTGGGTTGCATAGCATATGTCATCTTTTGCTGGAGAAACGATATTAGGAAATTTAATTTTAATTTTATCAATAATGCTTCTAGTGTCATCAACTGAAAGAGTGGTCTGTGTTACATATGCAACATCTTTGTTAGTAATATCAATTTTTTCTACGCTATCTTCATCTTCAATTAGATGTATTTTTCCAAACTCAGAATTGAATTGACCCATTGTTCCCTCAATCTCCGGATGCCCTCTATGTCCTATCAGTATCACATCTTTATTTTCAGATGCATATTTATGCACTTCCAAATGTACTTTTGTTACAAGGGGACAAGTAGCATCAAATATTTTTAAATTTCTTTTTTTTGATTCTTCTTTAACTTTAGAAGAGACACCATGTGCACTAAAAATGATGATAGAATTCTCTGGAACCGACCCTATATCTTCAATAAAAATTACTCCTTTATCTTTCAATTTTTCAATTACAAATTTATTATGAACGACTTCATGTTTTACATATATAGGATTACCAAATAGCTCAATAGCTTTATCTACAATATCTATTGCCCTTTGGACCCCTGCACAGAACCCTCTTGGATCTGCTAGAACAAGTTTTTTTCCTGCCAATTTTTGCATATCATTTCACTTTTAAAATCTTTACTTTCAAGAGAATGGACTGGCCCGCAAGGGGGTGATTTAAATCAATCAGAACATTTTCTCCTTCAATATTTTTTATCATACCAAAAGTTGAACTCTTTTCGCCAGCTTTTGTTTTTATATCAAACTCTAATACATTACCAACTTTTATCATTTTTTTCTGAGGGAACATTTTTTCTTTTATGGTTTTCATTTTCTTCTCATCTCTTAACCCAAAAGCGTCTTTTGCTTCTAGTTCTATGGTTTCTTCCTCATTTTGATTAAGGCCATATAAAGGAACTTCTAATTTGTGTGGAAGCAAACCATCTCCTATAGTGAAGATTATCGGTTTTTTATCAAATGTAGACTCAAATGTAATGCCATCGAGATTGGCAATAGAATAGTGCATTTCCACAGTTGATCCATACTTAATCATTGTTTAATTATAAAATAATTTAATATAAGAATAAAAATGCCAAGAGAGATAAAGCTATCGGCAAAGTTAAAAATAGCAGGAAAATATATATTTTCATAATGAATAATAAGAAAATCTAATACATGTCCATGAAGTAAGCGGTCGATAAGATTAGCTGTTGCCCCACCAATTATGATATACCAGGCAAAAAGTTCAGATTTAGCAAAAGTATCAATATTTTTAATAACGAAATTAATGATTATAAGAAGGATGAAAAAAACAATAATTGAGAAAAAAATATTAGTCAATGCAGAAGCAGAATCAAACATACTAAATGCAATTCCTTTATTATATGTTTTAGTTAAGGTTATAAATTGATTTAGAATTATTGCATTAGCATCAAGATTATTTTCTATAAATTTTTTAGAAAAAAAATCAATAAGGACTGTAGTCAATATAATAAGAATTGAAAATAATCTCATTATGCTAATTGTCGTGACTCACCTTGGCCTTCAATATTTTCATAGCATCTAGAGCATAAGTTTTCATGGTTTTTAATAGTGCCAACTGATTCATTTTTGTGCCAACACCTTTCACATTTTTGGTTCAAATTTTTTTCTACATTAATAGAATAATTATAGTCGAAAACCTTTTTTGATTCCGTGTCATTTTTTAATTCATTTAGACTACAACTGGAAGTTATGAATATAAATTTTAATTCTTCACTGAAGTTTTTCAATTTTTTCAATAATTCAGCATCCGCACTGATTTCTAATGTTGCATCTAAAGGTGATCCAATTTTTCCTGAATTTCTTAGAGCCTCTAAATCCTTTGATACGTCATTCCTTAATTCAAATAGCAGTGTGCATATTTCAGATTCTTCTTTATTCAAATTAAACTCTTCGTCTATCCATTTTTCTAGAAAAATCGATTTTAATTTAGTCTCTTTTTTGTGTAGATAAATTTCTTCTGCGGTAAAAGATAGTATAGGTGCAATCCAAATATTTAACATTTCTAAAAGTTTATAACAGGTGGTCTGACAAGATTTCCGTATTAAACTATTCTTTTGAGAAGTATATAAACGGTCTTTGACTATATCTAAGTAAAACCCACCTAATTCAGTTGTACAGAAATTCTGTATATCTTGAGCGATTTGATGGAATCGATATGATTCATAATTTATATATATTTTATTTTGTAGCTCTCTTGCTTTACTTAAAATCCATCTATCAAGCAGTAGCATTTTTTTAAAGTCTACCTGTTCTGCAGATGAATCAAAGTCATCGGTATTTGAGAGTAAAAATCTAGCAGTATTTCTCAATCTTCTATATGACTCGGTTGTCCTTTTTATGATTTCATCTGAAATGTTCATTTCTTTAGTGTAGTCTGTTGTTGCTACCCACAATCGTAAAATGTCAGATCCTTGATGTTTAATGATTTCTTGTGGAGATATTATGTTGCCTAGAGATTTGGACATCTTTTGACCTTCTGCATCAACAACAAAGCCATGTGTTAAGACTGATTTATATGGAGGTTTCTCAATTGTTGCTAAAGCTGTGATAAGTGACGATTGAAACCATCCTCTATGTTGATCGGAACCCTCAAGATATAAATCTGCTACTTCACCTAAACCTCTTTCTTGCATAGCACAAATATGAGTCACTCCTGAGTCAAACCAAACATCAAGAGTGTCTGTGACTGATTTATACGAGTCATTATCATTTCCAAGCAACTGGGCTTTGTCATAATCGAACCAACTTTCTATACCTCCACTTTCTACAATATCAGCTGCTTTTTCTAGTAGCTCTTTTGTATTTGGATGAAGCTCCTTTGTCTTTTTATGAATAAACAAAGGAATTGGTACGCCCCAAAAACGCTGTCTCGAAATACACCAGTCTGGCCTATTTTCAATCATATCTTGAATACGTTCTTGTCCCCAAACAGGAATCCATTTTGTTTTTGAAAGAGAATTAGCAATTTTTTCTCTTAATTTATTTTTATCCATACTAATAAACCATTGTGGTGTAGCTCTAAAAATGAGAGGTGTTTTGAATCTCCAACAATGGGGATAACTATGTGTATATTTTTCATGTGTTAACAATCTATTTTTATCTTTTAGTACTTCTATAATTTTTTCATCTGCATCACGTACAGATAGACCTCCAAAAATTTCTAGAGAATCAATAAATTTACCTTTGTCATCAACCGGGTTAAAGATCTCAAGATTATTTTCAATTCCAGAAATATAGTCTTCTTGTCCATGTCCGGGAGCAATATGAACAAGACCTGTGCCATTATCAGTCGTAACATGTGATGCAGAAACTATTGGTACCTGTTTATTATAAAAAGGATGTTCTGCTTTAAGATTAATTAAATCCTTACCTAGACATTCACCAAGTATATTAAATTTATCATTTTTTGTTTTTTTAAATACATTTTCTATTAGATTTCTTGCTATTACTAATAGGCTGTTATTAAATTTTACTAAAGAATATTTTATACCTTCTCCAATCGCAATTGCTTGATTGGCAGGGAGTGTCCATGGAGTAGTAGTCCAAATCACAAAAAAAGTGTCTGTTTCTTTTTCATCAATATTAAAAATCTTTGTGATTGACGAAAATTCACAAGCCTTAAACATGACGTCTACAGCATCTGAAGTAATATCATTATATTCTACCTCAGCTTCAGCCAGAGCTGATTCAGATTCTATACACCAATGGACCGGTTTAGATCCATAATATACATGTTCATTTGTAATTATTTTTGAAAGACTTCGGATAATGGATGCTTCAAATTTAGAATCCATGCTGAGATATGGGTTTTCCCAATCAGCAGTAACTCCTAATCTGATAAAATCTACCTTTTGTCTCTCAATTTGTTTATTGGCATATTCTCTACAAGCTTTCCTAAAGGCATTACTATTATCTTTAAATTTTGCTTTACCAAATTTTTTTTCAACTTGTAATTCAATGGGAAGTCCATGGCAATCCCAACCTGGAATAAAAGGTACATCATAACCTGAGAAAGTTTTACTTTTTATCACGAAATCTTTTAGAATTTTATTAACAGCATGTCCAATATGTATATCGCCATTAGCGTAAGGAGGTCCATCATGGAGTATGAACTTTTTACAGTCTTTTTTGCTCTTTCTTATTTCATCATATAAGTCTATTTTCTCCCAGTGCTGTAACAACTCTAACTCTTTTTGAGATAGGTTCGCTTTCATAGGAAATTTCGTTGATGGAAGGTTTAGGGTATCTTTATACTTCATTTTATTGATCTTCAAGAAATTTCAAAGCATTTTTATAATCTAAATCCATCTGTTTTATGAGCTCATCTTCGTTTTTAAATTTTATTTGATCTCTAATTTTTGAAATAAAAGAAACCTTTATTTTCTGGTTATATATATTTCTATCAAAATCAAAAATATATACCTCTAGAGTATTATTTTTTCCAGAGAATGTTGGTTTGTTGCCTACACTGGCGAGACCATAGTGATTTTCATTATTTTCCATTAATATTTGCACTATAAATATACCATTTATTGGATAAGATTTATATATGTCAATATTTGCGGTTGGATAGCCAAGCCGATGTCCACGCGAATCTCCTTTAGTTACTCTTCCAGTTATTGAATACTGCCTACCCAGTAGTGCATTAGCATAACTAACATTTCCGAGAGAAAGTGCTTCCCTAATATATCTGCTACTAATTTTTGGACCATCAGGAGCAATCATTTCTGATTCAATTGTTACAACCTGCATTTCCGTTCTACTAGAAAAATCTTGTAATAATTTATAGTCGCCTTTTCTTTCAAAACCAAATTTAAAATCTTCTCCTATTACTAAGTATTTAGTATCTAAATTATCTATTAATATTTTAGAAATAAATTCTGTTGCTGTTATTTCTGAGAAGTTATTATTAAAATTCAAACATATAACTTGATTAACTTTATTCTCAGAAAATATTTTTAATTTTTCTTTTAATCTTGTTAGTCTTTTAAATTTTTTATAGTTGAAAAATTCTTCAGGTAATGGCTCAAAAGTAATAATAGTAGAAAATAATGACCTCTTCCCTGATTCAGAAACTATATGTTTGATAAGTTTTTGATGTCCTCTATGGAACCCATCAAAGTTGCCTATTGTTACAGCGCAACCTTTTTCACATTTTGATAGAGATTTTAATCCGTGAATTACTTTCATATAGATAAATCCTTTTTATATCTGAAACCAAGAGCATAAATGCTAGCTATATAGGCTATACCTCCAATTGTAATATAGAGGAGTAATAATAAACCACGGACATAATATTCTTTCATTACCCAAACATCAATTGGAATCAAGATTAATAATAGAACAGTAGTCATAAAAATACAGCCCACCAGAGCTTTTAGATTTAAGGTATTCAA
>MDSY01121176.1_pt1 | contig 18863 bp, 18 predicted proteins | sample 811131 | NCBI WGS metagenome assembly MDSY01 (sample SAMN05326643, study PRJNA326480) | marine metagenome | isolation source: seawater | place: Atlantic Ocean: South West | collected 2010
CCAGCCATATCATATGTCATGTCTTCCATAAATTTTGCGGGTTTTAATGAATAACCACCGGTGTCAAAAGTAACACCCTTTCCTACAAATGCTAAAGGTTTAGAATTATTTTTTGCACCATTCCACTCCATTGTCACAAGATATGAACCTTTGATACTGCCCATACCAACTCCAAGTAAAGCATGCATCCCCATTTTTTTTAATTTTTTTTCGTCATATATATTTACTTTTAAACCGTCTCTCCTTAGTGAGTTTAATCTTTTTGCATATTCATCTGGATGTAAAATATTTCCGGGTTCAGAAACTAGGTCTCTTGCATAAAAAGTTCCTTCTTCTAAGGCTTTAAATTTTAATTGACTATGAGTTGAGGGCTTATTTTTATTTCCCAAAACATTTATGGTAATTAACCTTGTTTTTTTTTTTGTTTTATATTTATTGAATTCATAAGATTTTAATTTTAGACCATGGAGAAAATATCCTATAAAATTTTCATGTTCAACTGTTAAGCTATCAGCGTTTATAAAATATTCACTATTTTTTCCATAATTTATACGACTATAGAATTCAGCGCCTAAGTTTTCTATATCAAATCTCTTTGAATCTTTTTTGGCAGAAATTAAAACTATTTTTTTTTTTGAGTTAACCTCAAAAACGAATAATTTTTTTTTTTCGATCGTTAGATTTTAATAAGTCATTAATGTAAGAAAAATCGGAATTAGAAAGATTTTTTTTTAGGCCATTGGTGCTGAATTTTTCATCAGTAAATAGAACAGTGTTGCCTGTAGATTTGGCATTAGTTTTTTTTAAATAGTTAATTTTGATAGTCATATTTTAATAAAATAGAGTTCTGAGGTATATATGTTCAAATATAAGATAATTCAATAAAAAATTCACTTTAAGCACTATCATAGGTTGAGTTTTAATTAAAGTTGCATTATTTATTAAGTCAAATTGTTATGTTTCATAATAAAATTTATCAGAACTATATAGTGGAAATTCTTAAAAGTTTTTTTGTTATTTTGTTTAGTTTTTCAATCATAGCCTGGACCGTGAAAGCGGTAAATTATTTGGATTTAATTGTTGAAAGTGGTTATTCAATCGCCACTTATTTAAGTTATTCTTTATTAAGTTTAACAGGTGTTTTAACAAAATTCATTCCGTTGTCCTTTTTAGTTGCGATTGTATTTTTTATAACAAAGCAAATTGAAGAAAAAGAGTTTACCATTTTATGGTCCTCTGGTGTTAAAAAAATACATATAGTAAATTTACTATTACTTTCATCTCTACTTATCTTGATTTTTTATTTAGTCTTTTCTATGCTAATAACACCTTATACTTTAAATCAATCTAGAAAATTATTGTCTAACAAAAATGAAATTTCAATTTTTCCAATTTTAAAAGAAAATCAATTTATTGACGCTTACAAGGGTGTTACATTAATGGTAAACACCAAAATAAAAAATGAAGTTCAAAATATTTTCATATTTGACACCTCTAATAGTTTTAAAAACTTACATAGTGATAATTCAAAAAATGAGTCTTTAAATATAATTGCTCAAAAAGGAATAGCTGAAAAAGATCAAATGGTTCTTCTCAAAGGGCAATTAATAACTTCCATGGAAGATAATTCAAATAGTAAAATTATAAAGTTTGATCAAATGAATTTGAACCTTGGCTTATTAGAGAACACTGTTATTAAAGACCCAAAAATACAAGAAACTTCAACTTTAAAACTTTTGAATTGTTTTAGTAATGGTTTGGAAAAAAATATTTTTTGTAAGCAAGATTTGAAAAAAGAAGTGATACCTATTCTAAATAGAAGAATAATATTACCATTCTATATACCTATAATATCTTTAATTAGCTGTTTGCTTTTGACAAATTCTAAAAAAAATCCTTTTATGAATAAATTTACTATTTTTCTAATTTCTTTTTTTGTTTTATTATTTGCTGAATTATTTATTCGTTATACTGGTCTCAATTATCTGGTAAATTATATATTTATTCTTTTTCCTTTCATGCTTTTACCAATAATTTATCTTACCCTTGTAAAAAAATTTGAAAGAGAGTTAGTTTATAAATGAATAAAATATTATTAAATTATATTATATTTAATTATCTAAAAGTAATTTTAAAAGTTACTTTTTTATTTTATTTATTTGGAATGATTTTAAATTTATTTGAAGAAATTGAATTTTTTAAGGGCATAGATGTGAGTTTTTATATACCTGTTACACTTACTGCTATTCATGTACCAAGCATAATTATTGATATTTTACCTTTTATTATTTTTGTATCGAGTATGTGGTTTTTAATAAATATGAGAGATAAAAGAGAATTATTAACCTATAAAGTTTACGGATACTCAAATATCAAAATTTTTTTTATTCTTGGTTTATTTTCATTTTTCCTTGGATGGGTTATTTTATCTTTTTTTAATCCTTTATCTTCAACCATGACAAAATATTATGAAAAAACAAAATCAGATTACTCAAAAGATATCGATCATTTAATTACCTTCAATAAAAATGGTCTTTGGATAAAAGAAGTATTACATACTAATGAACAAAGAATAATTTATGCAAAAAAAGCAAAAAATAACACTCTTGAAGATGTGACTATTTTTTTTTTCACTGAAAATTTTGAACTAAAAGAAAAAATTTTTTCAGAAACAGCGGATATTAAAAATAACAATTGGACTCTTAAAAATGGGTCTATTATTAAATTTGATGATAAAGTTGAATTGAAAAAATTTGACACATTTGAATTAAATTCAATTTATACCTATGAAAAAATTTCAAGTTTATTTAAAAATACACACACGATATCTTTTATAGAGTTAATTACTAATTATGAGAAATTAGTAAATAATGGCTATAATGAAGAATTTTTGAACGAAAGCTTAAACAAAATGTTAACCTTGCCATTTTTTTTGCTAATTATGACGGCAATAGCATGTATTCTAACAATGCACAGATTAAAGGAGTCAAAAAACATTAAATTTATTGTTGTGGGGATTATGGTTTGTGTATTTGTTTTTTATTTCAAAGACCTTTCAAGTGCTTTAGGTCAAACAAATAGAATTCCATTATCCCTGTCAGTTTGGATCCCAATTTTATCCATAGGTATTTTTAGCTTTATAGGTATTCTACAAATTAATGAAAAATAGTTTTATAATTTTTATAATTTTAATTTCAATGACAAAAAATGTTTTTGCTGAAAATGTTTCTATTAAAGCTGAAAATATTTCAATTGATAAAAAAAATGAAACAACAATTTTTAAAGATAATGTGATTATTGAAGATGAAATAGGGAATATAATAAGAAGTAGTTATGCTGAATATGACCAAAAAAATAATATTATTTTTTTAAAAGATAATATTACTGTAAATGACATAGATAATAATATTTTAAAAACTGAACAAGCAACTTACAACGAAATACTTAAAATTTTTAAAACAAATGGTAAAACTACTTTTGATTCACCAAAAGGATATTCTTTAAAAGGGTCAGATATATCTTTAAACAATAAAAAAAAAACTATATTTTCAAATAATCCAACCATACTTACAGATTTAGATGGTAACACTTTGAATTTAGAAAATTTTGAATATGTTTATTCCAAAAAAATTTTTAAGTCTTTAGGAAAAATTAAAGTGAAAGATAAAAATGATAATACTTATTTTTTTTCTCAAATTATTATAGATACTAAAAATTATGAAATGATTGGTACTGATGTAAAAGCTTTTTTAAATAATGAGCAATTTAAATTCAACAAAGAAAATAAGCCTAGAATTTTTGCAAATACAGCACAATTAAAAGAGTCCGGTACAAGTTTTCAAAAAACTGCTTTTACTTTCTGTAATTATAGAGATGAAAATAAATGTCCTCCTTGGGAATTTATTGCTAGAGAAATGAACCATGACACTGAAAAAAAGACTATTTATTATGAAAATGTAATGATCAAAGTTTACAATGTTCCCATAATGTATTTTCCTTACTTTTTTCATCCAGACCCAACAGTTAAACGTAGATCAGGTTTTTTAACTCCAAGTTTTAAAAACGTAAAAAGCCTTGGAGCCTCAACTACTATTCCATATTTTTATGCAATTAACGATGATAAAGACCTTACAATTTCAAATAAAATATTTTCAGAAAACCATCCTTTAATTTTGGCTGAATACCGACAAGCTTTTAAAGATGCAAGTCTAGTTGTTGATTTAGCTTATACGGAAGGTTTAAAAAAAACAGATGCAAAAAAAAATCCCGGCCAAAGATCTCATGGTTTTTTAAAATTTATAAAAAACTTTGAAAATAATGAACGCGCAAATGAACTAGAATTAAATTTAGAAAATATATCTAATCGTAAATATCTTAAAACTTATAAAATACAAACTGATCTTGTAAATTCCGATGAAAATATACTGGAAAATTATTTAAAATTTAATTCTACTGGTGAAGATGATTTTTTTGGTATCGAGGCGTCTGTCTTTAAAAGCTTAAAAAAAGATAATTCTGAAAAATATGAATATATTTTACCGAGCGCAACTTATAGTAAAAATATTATAAGCGGTAATACTGTTGGCAATATTGACCTTACATCAAATTTTAAAATTGAAAATAACGATACAAATAAAACTAACAGAACTTTAATAAATGATTTTGCTTGGAACTATAAGGATATGTTTTTCAAAAATGGAATAAAATCAAAAATTTTTAGTGAAATTAAAAATGTAAATTATGACTCTAAAAATATAGAAGGTTTAAAAAGTGATCAAAATAGTGAAGTTTTTGGGGCTCTTGGATACTTATCTGAGATTGATTTTTATAAAGATTATAATGCTTTAAATCAGCATTTATTAACACCTAAAATTTTACTTAGATATGCTCCCGGTAATATGAGAAAAGAAACTACTGGTGGTAGAATTAATAATTTAAATATATTTACGTTAAACAGAACACCTTCGACAAATAATTTTGAAAATGGCCTTAGTGCCACTTTAGGCTTTAATTATGAAATAGACAGCGAAAATAAAAAGTTTTCATTTTCAGGTGGCCAAGTAATAAATCAAAAAGAAAACAAAAAAATGTCTTCAGAGTCAAGCTTGAATGAAAAACTATCTGATTTTGTAGGATCTTCAAATTTCGATTTTAATGATAAATTTAATTTTGATTACAACTTTGCAATTGATCAAAACTATAAAGAATTGAATAATAATGATTTAAACGCAAGTTTAAATTTTGACTTAGTAAATCTAAACTTTAATTACTTAAAAGAAAAAGAGCACTACGGTAAAACTGAATATTTTGTGACAGATATTAATCTTTTAAAAGATAGCAATGAAAACGTATCAATTAAAGGAAAGAGAAATTTAATTACAAATTCTACAGAATATTATGATTTGAGTTATGAATACTTTAATGATTGTCTTAGAGCTGGACTTGTCTACAGAAGAGAATTTTATAATGACTCTGAAATTGACCCTGAAGATTCTTTAATGTTTAAAATCACACTTATTCCATTTGGAAATTTAACTTCACAGGCAAATAAATGATGAGAGGGAAATTAACGAACGTTTTTTTTTATATAATTCTTTTTTTTAATTTTAACTTTGCGTATGGGATAGAAACTAAAATTATTGCTATGGTTAATAATGAACCAATAACTACATATGAATTAAAAAATAAGATAATTACAAAACTTGTTTTATCAAATCAAAATATAAATCAAGAAATTATAGATAAATCAAAAAAAGCTGCAATGAATTCACTAATTATTATTAAATTAAAAAAAAATGAAATTAAAAAGTATAAAACTGAACCAAGTCAAGCAAATATAGATTCGTATCTAAATAAAGTAGCCTCAAATGATATTGAGTTATTTAAAGAAAAGTTTATTAATAATTCAATTGATTATCAGATTTTTTTAAATGAAATTAAAATAGAGCTAGCGTGGCAAAAATTAATATATTCTAAATATAGTGATAAAGTAAAGATTGAGGATAATTTGATCGAAGATGAATTAGATCAATTATTAAGAAAGGAAAATAATCAAAATGAATATAAATTGTCCGAAATAGAAATTGAAATTACAAAAGAAAATAAACTGAATAAAATAAATCAAGTTCTGAAAGAAATAGATACATTTGGATTCGCTGAAACAGCGAGAAAATTAAGTGTATCCCCTACAGCTATTGATAATGGAAACTTAGGTTGGGTTAATGAAAAATCACTATCTAAACAAATGAATAAAGTTTTAATTAAAATGAAAATTAATGAAATATCAGAACCAGTTACAAAATTAAATATTGTTTCAATTTTTAAAATAATTGATAAAAGAATTTTTAAAATTGAAAACAACAATATAGACGATTTAAAAGAAGGTTTGATTAATCAAAAGACAAATGAACTTTTTAAACTTTACTCTAATAACTATCTCTCAAAAATTAAAAATAGTTCATTCATAAGATTTAGATGAAAAATAAAATTCTTTTAGTTAGCGGAGAACCAAACAGTATAAATTCTGAAATAATTTACAAAAGTCTTAAAAATGTGAGTAATAAATTTCAGAGAAGAATTTATTTGATATCAAATTATGAATTGATAAAAAAACAATTCGAATTACTTAAATATAAAAAAAAACTTGTTAAAGTTAAAAATCTATACGAAATTTCTAATAAAAATGAATTAAAGATTATAGATATAGCGCTTAAATTTAAAAATCCTTTTAAAGTTTCAAGTAAAGAGTCTTCCAAATTTGTGATTAATTCACTTAATTGTGCTCATAATTATTCTTTAAATGGAAATGTAGTAGCGTTAATTAATTGTCCAATAAATAAAAAATTACTAAATAAGAAAGAATATGGTGTTACAGAACATTTAGCCAGAAAATGTAATATTAATGACAATTCTGAAGTCATGTTAATTAAAAATAAAAAACTAGCAGTTTGTCCTATTACAACGCATCAAGATATAAAAAACATTTCGAAGAAAATTTCTTCAGATTTAATTATTAAAAAGGTAAAAGTAATAAACGAGTGGTATATAAAAAAAATGAAACAAAAACCAAAAATTGCTGTTCTAGGTTTAAATCCGCACAATTCTGAATTTAGAAAAAACTCTGAAGAAATTAAGAAAATTATTCCAGCTATTAATCAATTAAAAAAATTAAAAATTAATTTAGACGGCCCCTATTCTGCGGATACGATTTTTATAAATGATTATAAAGAATTTGATGTAATTATTGGAATGTATCACGATCAAGTACTTTCTCCATTTAAAGCTTTATTTAAATTCGATGCAATTAATATAACCCTAGGTTTAAAATACTTAAGAATGTCTCCAGATCATGGAACTGCTTTGAATTTAATCAAAAAAAATCAAGCTTCTTCTGAAAGTCTTCAAAAATGTTTTAATTTCATTAAAAATTTATAATTGATCTTTAAATGAAAAAATCTTTAGGACAAAACTTTTTAATTGATTTAAATATTATTAAAAAAATTGTTAACTTAGTTAATGTAAAATCTAAAAATATTATTGAAATAGGTCCTGGTAAAGGTGCCCTTACGGATGAAATAATTAAAAAAAATCCAAAATCTTTATTGTTAATAGAAAAAGATGATAATTTATTTAAGGAATTAAATAAAAGATTTTCAAATAAAAAAGAAATTAAAATATTTAATGCCGATATATTAAAATTTAATATGGAAAAAAAAATAAAAAAAAATTCAATTATTTTTGGAAACTTACCTTACAATATTTCGTCACAAATATTAGTAAAAATTTTAAGATTTGATAAATGGCCGCCAAATTTTACTGATATAATTTTCATGTTTCAAAAAGAATTAGCAGAAAAAATTATTGCTGATTATCCATCTTCAAATTATGGAAGATTGTCAATTTTATCTAGTTATAGGCTCAATGTAATCAAAAAGTTTTTAGTTTCTCCAAATTGCTTTTTTCCAAAACCTAAAATTAATTCTATGATTATTCATCTACAGCCAAAAATAGAAAAAATACTTAAAGTTAAAAAAATTACTAACTTAGAAAAAATAACAAATATTTTATTTTCTAATAAAAGAAAAATGATTAATAAGAATGTTAAAAAAATACTTAGTAAAAAAAAGATAGAAAGTATAGATGGTTTAAAATTACATTTAAGACCAGCAAATATAAAGCCAGAAATTTATTATAAAATTACTGAGCTATTTGAGAAGAAATAGATAATTTTTTTTTTACAATTATGGACTCTATCTGACGAAAACAAACATCCAAATTTTTGTTAATTAATATATAATCATAATCATTCCAATGTTTAATATCTTCATTAAATGAATTAAATCTTTTTTTTATTTCTTCTTTTGTATTTTGATTTCTTTTTATAAGTCTTTTTTTTAATTCTTCTTTATTATCAGCTATTAAAAAAATTTTAATTATATCCAAGTTTTTAGATTTAGATAATTGTTTTGTACCCTGCCAATCTATATCAAATATGATGTCATTTTTTAGAATAGTTTCATCAACATTTTTTTTTAAAGTCCCATAATAATTTTCAAAGATTTTTGCATATTCATAAAACTCTTTTTTGACGATTAATTCTTTAAATTGTCTCGGAGATATAAAGTGATAATCTACACCGTCTACTTCGTTAGATCTGGGAGATCTAGTTGTATGTGAAACTGAAATTTTAAAGCTTTGATATTTTTGTTGTATTTTTTTTGTCAATGTAGTTTTGCCTACACCAGAAGGTGAAGACAGAATGACCATAGTATTTTTTTGATCATTCAACATGTCAAAAATTATTATTTTTTTTAGCTCGCTTTACTTTCAATAAATTTAATTGCATCACCAACAGTTAGAATTTTTTCCGCTTCGCTATCAGAAATTTCTGAACCAAATTCCTCTTCAAAAGCCATAACTAATTCAACTGTGTCTAAGCTATCTGCGCCTAAATCGTCAATAAAACTTGCTTCTTCTGTTACTTTTTCTTCTTCTATACCTAAGTGATCAGCAACAATTTTTTTTATTTTTCCTTTAACATCGTCTGACATGAATTCCTTTCTTATATATTTAATTTCTTAATAGATTATTAATAAGTATTGTCAAGCCATATACATTCCACCATTAACATGGATTGTTTCTCCATTAATGTATTTAGCCATATCAGATGCTAGAAAAGCTACACAATTTGAAATATCTTCGCCTGTTCCAAGATCTCCTGATGGTATTTTACCTATTAATATTTTCTTAAAATCTTCACTTATTTTATCTGTCATATCAGTTTTAATAAAGCCGGGAGAAACGCAATTTATATTAATATTTTTTTTTGCGTACTCTATAGCTAAACTTTTTGAGAAAGCTACTATTCCTGCTTTAGAGGCTGCATAATTTGCCTGCCCTAAATTTCCTGTATGACCAACTATTGAGGTAATATTGACTATTTTACCAGATTTTTTTCTTAACATTTTTTTGATTGCATGCTTACACATTAAGAAACTAGATGTTAAATTAATATCTAAGACTTTTTTCCAGTTTTCTTCTGTTAATCTTATTGACAAATTGTCTAGGGTTATACCTGCATTATTTACTAAGACATCTAAACCTTCTAGTTTTTTTTCTACATTTTCAATAAATGCTTCAATTTTACTATGTTCGTCTAATTTGAATTTTTCTATAAAAATTTTTGGAAATTTTTTTTTTAAATTTGACAATTTTTCTTCATTTGTACCAGTTGCAACTATTGTAGATCCTAAATTATAAAACTTTTCTACTAAACTATTTCCAATACCACCTGTAGCTCCTGTAATTAAGACTTTTTTAGTTTTTAAGTTCATCTTGAAACTTTTTAATATCAGCTATTGAATTGATTGAAAAGCAATTAGAATCTTTTATTGTCCTTTTAACCATCCCGCTTAATGCTTTGCCTGGTCCTACTTCTATAAAGTTTTTTACACCTGCGTTTGACATATAAATTAAGCTTTCTCGCCATTTTACCGATGAGAAAATTTGATCAATTAGTAGAGGTTTAATATTTTCAGGTTCTCTTTCAGATTTGCCTGTAACATTATTAACAATTTCAAATAAAGGTTTTTTAAAGTCTGTGTTATTAATCTTTTCTTTCATTGCTTCTGCAGCTGGTTTCATTAATGAACAATGAAAAGGGGCACTTACTTTTAAAGGTATGCATTTTATTTTTTTTTCTTTAAGAAAATTTTTTAATGATTGAACACATTCATTATCACCACTTAATATAACCTGTCCTTCTGCATTATCATTCGCTATTTCGCACACTCCTTTAATGTCTTTTTTATTTTGAAGTATGTTAATAATTTCTTCTATCTTGAGGCCTAACACAGCAATCATACTTCCATTACCAACAGGTACGGCTTCTTGCATTGCTTTACCACGTTCATGCAACAAATAAAGTGCATCTTTCAAAATTAAAGACTCAGAACAAACTAATGCACTATACTCACCTAAAGAATGGCCAGCAAAATACTTAAATGAATTAAAGTCAATTCCAAATTCAGTTTTCATAGTTTGATATATTGAATAACTAACTGTTAAAATTGCTGGCTGAGTATTTTGAGTTAATTGAAGTTTATCCTCTGGGCCTTCTAAAATTAATTTTGAAATAGAAAATTTTAAAACTTCATCTGCTTCCTGAAATATTCTTTTTACAGTGTCGAAATTACTGTAAAATTCTGAACCCATGCCAATTGCTTGTGATCCTTGTCCTGGAAATAATAAAGCACTCATTTTTATAAGCTTCTTTTCACGATTATTAGTATTGCTATAAGTAACTGTTATAGTATAAACCACCACTTATAAATATTTAAAATAATAAATATAAAATTTTTTTATGACATTTTACGAAAATACTATAATAGCTAGACAAGATTTAGCTGAAAACGAATTAAAAAATATTAAAGATAAGTATAACGATATTATCAATGCCTCTTCAGGAAAAGTAGTTAAAGTTGAAGAATGGGGTATTTTAAACTTAGCTAATAAAATAAAAAATTATAAAAAAGGGTTTTATATTCATTTTAAATTTGAGGGAAATAAAGACACTTTAAAAGAAATAGAAAAAAAAATTAAGGTCGATGATACTATTATTAGGCATTTAACCGTTAAATATAAGAAATTAGATACAGAAAATAATTTTTTCAACCAAGCAAAAGAAAATGAAAAGAAAAAATAAAAAATTTCAAAAAAAAGGCTCTAACTCACTTAATAAACTAAGCCTTTTTCAAAAAAATGATGGAAAATTTTCAAGAAAGTGCCCTTTATCAATCAAGAATGCTCCAATAGTAGATTATAAAAATATTAGTTTATTAAAAAAATACATATCAGAAAATGGAAAAGTTCTTTCCTCAAAAATAACTAATGTTTCTTTTAGTAAACAAAGAAAGCTTTCTAGAGAAATTAAAAAAGCAAAAATTTTAGGTCTTTTATAAAATGGAAATAATTTTATTAGAAAATATTCTCAATCTTGGTGGTATTGGTGACAAAGTAAAAGTTAAAAACGGTTATGGTAGAAACTTCCTTTTAAAAAAAGGAAAAGCTCTTAGATTTAATAAAGAAAATGAAAATTTTGTTAATAAAAAAAAAGATGAATTAAATAAAAAGAATACCGAACTAAAAATTAGGTTTAAAGAAATAGCACAACTGGTGAACAATAAAACATTCATATTTAATAAAGAAAGTAAAGAAAACGGTGAACTATATGGATCTATTAAACCAAAGGAGATTACCAGTCTAATCAATGAAAAAGTTAATGCAGAAATAAGTCCCTCTCAAATAATTATAAAAGACGAATTGAATAAGATTGGTGAATTCAAAGCAGATATTAATTTTCACTCTGAAGTAAAAGCCAATATAGTAATTAAAATAGATAAAATACAATCTAAATAACTTTTCCACAGCACCAAGGAAATAGTGTGTAACTTTTTTCTTTATCGCAATTATCTTTCACTTATTATTATTATGTGAAAGAAATAAGTCCAATCCATAATACAATAGAGAAAAATCAACCTTCAAATTTAGAAGCTGAGCAAGCATTGTTAGGATCAGTTTTAATCAATAATGATATTATTGATGAAATCTCAACAATTATTAATGCAAATACATTTTATGACCCTGCTCATATAAAAATTTATGAAGTGATTGAAAGTTTAAATAACAAAGGAATGATTGCTAACCCTATTACTTTAAAAAATTTTTTTGAAAAAGATGATATGTTAAGTGAAGTGGGTGGAACAGAATATTTAGTAAAACTTACCAGGTTTTCTGGATCAGCAAAGCAATCTGTGGACTATGCTAAAGTTATACATGAAATGTACCTTAGAAGAGAGTTGGTTCAAATTTCAAATCAATTATCTTCTGATACTTTAAACGCTAGTTACCAAGAACAAAATGCTGAAAATATAATTGAAAGTACAGAAAAATCTCTTTTTGATTTAGCAGAAAGGGGTAGTTTTTCTCAGTCATTTTTAAAATTTAATCAAGCTTTAGATCAAACAATTGAGATGGCAACTCTTGCTATGAAAAGTGATCAAGGAATTGTTGGTGTACCAACAGGGCTAACTGACTTAGATGAAAAATTAGGTGGTTTACATAAGTCTGACTTGGTAATATTAGCTGGTAGGCCTGGGATGGGTAAAACAGCATTGGCAACAAATATTGCATATCATGCTGCTCAAAACCTAATGAGCAGACAAGAGAAATCCTCTATAGCTTTTTTTTCATTAGAAATGTCTTCTGAACAATTATCTACAAGAATTTTATCAGAGCAAGCACGCATTAAATCAGATGACATAAGAAGAGGAAAAGTAACTGAAAGTGAAATCAATAGATATATTGAGACTTCTAGAAACATTTATAATCTACCGTTATATATTGATGAAACACCAGCGATTACAATTTCAACATTGTCGAACAGGGCTAGAAGGATTAAGAGATTATTTGGCTTAAGTTTAATTGTAGTTGATTACATTCAATTAATGAGAGCTCCAAGTTCGAATAATAGAAGTGATAATAGAGTTCAGGAAGTTTCTGAAATCACGCAAGGATTAAAAGCGCTTGCTAAAGAATTAAAAGTTCCAGTATTAGCCTTATCACAACTATCAAGAGCCGTTGAGTCTAGAGATGATAAAAAACCTCAGTTATCTGACCTAAGAGAATCTGGATCTATTGAACAAGATGCTGACGTAGTAATGTTTGTTTTCAGAGAAGCTTACTATCTAGAGAATAAACAACCAAAGCTAGGTTCAATAGAACATGCTGAATGGCAATCAAAAATGAATGATGTAAATGGACTTGCGGATATAATTTTAGGTAAACAAAGGCATGGTCCCACTGGTACTGTTAAAGTAGAATTTGAGGGAATTTACACAAAATTCAAAGATTTAAGCAAGAATTAACCTCAGTTTTTCCTTTTGTTATAAAAAAATTAAGATATATCTGAATTATTATCATGTTTGCTGATATTTATAAAAAAATAGTCATAGATTTTTCTAAAATAACTCTTTTTTTTTTAATTGTTTTAGTTGGTTTCTCACTTTATCAAGCTAAAAATTTTAATTTAGATGCTTCCTCAGATGCTCTTTTGCTTGAAGGTGATCCCGATCTAAAATACTTGAGAGAAGTAAACCAGACATATGGTTCAAAAGATTTTTTAGTTTTAACATATACGCCAGTCTCCAGTTTTACAGATAAAGGAACAATTCTAAATCTTCAATTACTTAAATCCAAAATAGAAAAATTAACTTGGGTAGACAGCGTTATCACTATTATTGATGTGCCCCTATTAAAAAGTACTGATGAAGGGTTAATGGAAAGACTAAAAAATTATAAAACCTTAGCTTATCCTGAAATTGACAGAAAAAGAGGATTTGATGAAATTGTTAATAGCCCTATTTATAAAAATTACGTAATTAGTGAAGATGGTAAAACTTCGGGAATTGTTGTTTACTTAAAAAAAGATGAAAGATTAGCAGAATATATAAAAATTAAAGATAAATATTTCAATCAATCAATCGACTCAAATTTATCAAAACAGGATAAATTAAATTACAAAAAATTTACAAAAGAATATGAAGAATATAAAAATTTATACAATATAAGAAATCATCAAAACATAAGTGAGATAAGAGAGGTAATTAGTAGATATGGAGAAAATGCCAAAATACATCTCGGTGGGATTCCAATGATTGCTAATGATATGATGAATTATATTAAAAATGATATAGTTGTATTTGGTATTGGCGTTTTTGCTTTTATAATCTTAACACTTTGGTTTATTTTTAGAAATTTTAAATGGGTTGTGATGCCTTTGTTGGGGTGTGCTACATCAGTAATCATAATGATTGGATTGATAGGCATGCTTGGATGGAAAGTGACAGTTATTTCATCAAATTTTATTGCATTAATGCTCATATTAAATATGGCAATGAATATTCATATAACTGTTAGATTTCTGCAATTAAAAAAAGAATTTCCTCAATTGCAAATAAGTGAAGCAGTGCTTGAAGCAAGCAAAAAAATGATGCTTCCGATTCTTTATACTGTTTTGACAACAATATGTGCCTTTTTATCTTTAGTGTTTAGTGGAATAAAGCCAATTATAGACTTTGGGTGGATGATGACCTTAGGCTTGATAGTGTCATTATTAATAACATTTTTGTTATTACCTTCTTTATTAAATTTATTTTCATCTGAAAATGAAATGAATATTAAAGATACCGAAAAATCTCTTATTACTTCTTTGTTAGGCTCATTTACGAAAAAGGATAAAATTTTAATTTTTGGATCTACTTTAATTATAATTTTATTAAGTATTGTTGGCATATCAAAACTTGAAGTTGAAAATAGTTTTATAAATTATTTTGATAAAGAAACAGAGATTTACAAAGGAATGAAAAAAATTGATGATGATTTAGGTGGCACTACTCCATTAAATATTATTTTGAAATTTCCGGTAAAACAAAAAGAATCTGTTGAAACAGAGGATGAATTTGATGAGTGGGAAGAAGACAATCAAACTGATGAGGATAAATCAAAATATTGGTTTACAAGAGATAAGATGGATAAGATTATTAAAGTTCATGATTACCTAGAATCTCTGCCAGAAATTGGAAAGGTCCTTTCGTTTGGTTCGATTTTAAGGGTGGCAGAAGACTTAAACGGTAAAGAATTACAAAGCTTAGAAATAGCTGTTCTATATAGTAAAATACCTGATGAGATAAAAACTGAAATAGTGTCACCGTATATATCTGTTGAAAATGATGAGGCGAGAATAAGTGTAAGAGTAAAAGATTCATTAGAAAATCTTAGAAGAAATGATTTGATAAAAAAAATAAATTTAGATTTAAATAAAAAAATAGGATTAAAAAAAGATGAATATAAATTAGCAGGTGTCCTTATATTATTTAACAATTTATTACAGAGTTTATTCAAATCACAAATACTTACATTAGGTATTGTAATGCTTGGAATTTTTTCAATGTTTTTAATTTTGTTTAGAAATGTTATGCTGTCTTTTATAGGAGTTGTGCCAAATTTTATTGCTGCTTTTTTTATTCTTGGAATAATTGGTTTATTGGGCATTCCCTTAGACATGATGACTATAACCATAGCAGCCATAACTATTGGTATAGCAGTTGATAATAGTATTCATTACATTTACAGATTTAAAGAAGAGTTTTTAAAAATAAATAATTATAATAAAACTCTAGATAGATGTCATAGCACTGTTGGTATAGCAATTTTAAATACCTCCATAACCATTGTATTCGGATTTGCTATTTTAATTTTATCTAATTTCATTCCTACAATTTACTTTGGTGTATTCACTGGAATAGCAATGTTACTAGCAATGATATCTGTTTTAACTTTATTACCAAAATTAATATTAACGTTTCAACCTTTTGGCAACGAAATAAATAATAAAATTAATGAGTAAAATAATCGATATTTTTTTAAATAGTTTAAATTTATTTGATTTATTTTTTTATATAATTTTACTTTACAGTGTCATTCAATGTTTTTTGAAAGGATTTTCTTTGAGTTTAATCTCTTTCATGAAGTGGATTTTTTCTACAGTTGTTACAATTATTTTAGTCCCTAAATTTCAACCAATAGTAAGTGATTATATTGAGTCTGAATTTATCAATAATATTGGCCTTGGAGCTACAATATTTATTTTTACTCTTTTTTTAACTATATTAATTGGAAAATCGTTAAGTAAAGCTGTAACTTGGACCGGCGTCGGTTCTATAGATAAAGTATTTGGATTATTGTTCGGTTTTTTTAAAGGGTATGTTGTTTCAGTATGTTTATTTTCAATCTTTAATTGGTTTTATCCTTATCAAAATTGGGGTATATCAGCTGAGAATGCTTTGTCATTTAATTTAATTAACAAAGGCAGTGAAATATTGATAGAAGAATTTCCCTCTAGCGATGATTTTATTGATACAAAAGAAAAAATTGAAAAAATTTAGTTTAGATAAATTAAGAGAAGAATGTGGGATTTTTGGAATATCAAACCATGAAGATGCTTCTGCATTAGTTGCTTTAGGTTTGCATGCTTTACAGCATAGAGGTCAAGAAGGCTGTGGAATAGTTTCTTTCGATGGAAATAATTATCACTCTGAAAAAAGGCAGGGTTTAGTTGGTGATCATTTTACAGATTCTGAAACACTAAAAAAACTACCAGGTAACTTTGCTATAGGGCATAATCGATACTCAACTACAGGAGAAACGTCTTTGCGAAATATACAACCTTTTTTTGCTGATTTACACATGGGGGGATTAAGTATTGCTCACAACGGAAATTTGACTAATGCATTATTACTGAGAGAGTCTCTTGTAAAAGATGGAGCTATTTTTAGAACAACAAGCGATACTGAAACTATTGTACAACTTATTGCGAAATCTAAAAGAGATAAGTTTGTAGATAAATTAATAGATGCTCTTTTTCAGATACAAGGGGGTTTTTCACTTGTCTTAATGACAAATAAAAAATTGGTAGGGGTTAGAGATCCATTTGGTATAAGACCCCTGGTAATAGGAAAACTAAAAAACTCATATATATTTGCATCTGAAACATGTGCTCTAGATATTGTTGGAGCAACTTTTGTTAGAGAGGTAGAAAATGGTGAAATAGTAATTATAGAAAATGGAGAATTGATATCAGTTAAACCATTCCCTAAACAAAAACCACGACCTTGTGTTTTTGAATTCATTTATTTTGCTAGACCAGATAGCTTGATTAATAATAAATGTGCTTATGAGTATAGAAAAAATTTAGGTGCTCAATTAGCAATAGAAACAGATTTAAAGGCAGATTTGATCGTCCCTGTACCAGACTCTGGTGTTCCAGCTGCTTTAGGTTACGCAGAACAAGCAAAAAAGAAATTTGAATTGGGTTTGATAAGAAATCATTATGTGGGCAGGACATTCATTGAACCTACTCAAAATATAAGAAGTTTGGGAGTAAAATTAAAATTGAATTCTACGAAAACAATTGTAAAAAATAAAAGCATAGTACTAATAGACGACTCCTTAGTTAGAGGCACAACTTGTCACAAAATAGTTAAAATGCTTTACGAAAGTGGTGCTAAAGAAGTGCATGTAAGAATAGCATGCCCTGAAATAAAATTTCCTGACTTTTATGGAGTAGACATGCCTACAAAAGAAGAATTATTAGCTCATACAAAAAATAATCAAGAAATGTGTGACTATATAAAAGCTAAAAGTTTAAAATTTTTAAGTCTAGATGGTTTGTATAAAGCTTTAATTGGAGATAAAAGAAACTCGAGCTATCCACAATTTAGTGATCATTATTTTACTGGAGATTATCCAATAAAACCGTCGGACAGTTTACAAGGACTTAAAATAAAACAACTTTCTCTTTTAAGTGGAAAATCAAATAGTTAGTCGACAATAGAAAGTTTATTTTTAAAGTCAAAATATAATAAAGATCCATTGATAATTATTGGATTAGTATTAATTTTTGATGCTAATTTAAAAACATCCTCAACAATTCCATTAATATTAAAATAAATAACGTAAGAGTTTTTAAGTAGCACCATTATCTTATTATTTACAAAAAAAATATTTTTAATTTCTACCTTTTTCTTTTTTGTATCGAGAAAATTAGCTATCATTTGATTGACATCATAAGAATAAATAATTTTGCCATTATTTATATTCATAAGTACTAATAAATCATTTTTAGTAATAGATATAAGATAGTCCTTTAAAATTATTGGTTTTATTTCAGAAGAAAAGTTTTTTCGATGAATAATTGTTCCTGATATTTGTTCTATAATATAAGTATGGTGATTGGTGGATACAAATATTTTATTTTCATCTGTTACAATTTGATTACCGTAGAATAGATTGCTAGGATTAAGATCTAGTGTTTGATTCAAGTTTAAAAACCAGACTATTCTCATATCTTCGTTATTAATAGCGTACAAAGAACCATATGTGTTTAAAAAAAAAGAAATATTATCATTAATTGCAATATTATTTATAAATTGATTTTTAATTATAGTTTCTTCTGTTGGTATTAATCTCATAACATCTCCATTTTTTTTATTAAAAAAGAATAAATCATTATTTTCGCTTGAGGTAATAAGTTTGTTTTTAGAAATTTTTATATTTGATCTGAATCCTACTTTATATTTTTTGGCCCAAAGAATTTTATTTCCTATATAATCAAAAGAATATAAATAACCTATATTGTCCGCAACAAAAATTTTATTATCTTCAATTGATATATTTAAATTTTTTTTAATTTTTTTATATTTTTTTTGATAAAAATTATATTTAGCTATTATTTTTTTTTCTTTTAA
>MDSY01013292.1_pt1 | contig 18861 bp, 21 predicted proteins | sample 811131 | NCBI WGS metagenome assembly MDSY01 (sample SAMN05326643, study PRJNA326480) | marine metagenome | isolation source: seawater | place: Atlantic Ocean: South West | collected 2010
TATATGATCTATAATTATGGATCTTTTGCCCCAAGCCTCTGGTACATATTGTTTTATTTTAATAGTGTCAAAAAAAGGAGATTGGGGTTCTGATAGGTGGCCTTTGATATTTGTGAGTCTCGCGCTGTAAGCGGCAAAGTTGGATAGAATTCACTACTGCTTTATTGTCGTAATCATACTTTGTTCATACTTTGCTATAGTGGAAGGTATCTTTGTTTAAGATCCTGCTGCTTTATCCATAGATTTCTTTACTGTAACTCGCTTTTTCTTTGATACAGGCTTTTCAAATCTAATTCTATTTCTTGGATCAACACTTTTCAAAATAGCGCCCACATCTACTTCATTTGAAGCAGCAATGGTCATATAATGAAATTTATCTGCATACATTGTAAAAGACCTTAAGAGGTTTTCCTGAGCCCGATCTACATAAAGTGAGATAACTACCAACACTACCAAAAACAGATATATATTCAGGAAAAAAGAGAACAAAAGAACTAATATAACGCTACTAAGTGGAGCGTATAGTCGGTGTTTCAATAGCCATAATACTGGAAAAATAAGAGCTAACGAATCTTTCCTAAAACTTACTATGTCACACACCCTAGTCTTCGATTTATAAATTTCATAATTTTCATAATTTTCAAATTCATCAAATTTATGACTTGCAAATAATTTTTTTATTGCAACTGTTTCTTCCTGACTTGACGCCTCAAAGACACTGCTCAGAGGCCGGTCAAACAGAAGATCAAACATTACCCCACTGCGACAAAAGGTAAGAAGCCACTTCGGTTCTTGATCTCCTAGGCCACCAGGTGGAATGAACGTAGTGGCTAATTCTTTAGCTCCATCAAGATACAGGTTTCCGTCAATGGCAACTAAAACGTCATTTTCGTCAAGCCGTTTAACAAAGTCTGGCACACTGATGCCGCTCTCAGAAATTTTAAGAAAGCGACCTTTAAGTTCGCTATCGTCTAACTCAGCTGCTAACCGAACTGCTTCCAGCTCTTCTGGAGGAGTGTCGTTCATGGAGCATTTAACTTAAACGGATTTGGCTCTGGTTTGGCTACAACCTTCTTAGGTGCTGTCCTTCTTTTCAATGCTGCAGCTTTTGCAGTTCTATTCATTTCAATAATATTAGCTGTTAACTCCTTTTGAAGCATCATTAGTTGGTCAACTTTGTTTTCTAAAACCTGAAATTGTCTGTAAGTCACAATGCTGTCACCACCAACGTTTCCTGCACTTTCTTCAGCAGTCTTTTTTTGAAAAAACTGTTCTATATTTGAAATTTGGCTAGATAACTCTTCCTGAGTTACCGCATTTTTGCTTTGAATACTTTCCAAAGTAGTGGTTGCAAATTGTTTTATCAGATTTTCGGTATCTTGAATGCTTATTTTAATAGCTTTAGAGTAGCGACCCTCTGCACCAGTAAGATCTGACGATGCTTTTTCTGATGCTGATTTTATATTGTCTAAAGATGTCTTGATGATGTCTTGATTTTTAGCGTTGGACTCTACAGTCGCTAAGGATTTGTCCAATTTAGCAACATTTTCAGTAAAAATTGCTAGCGCCTCTATTGATACATTAGCATTGGTCTGTAAGGTCCCCAAGGTCTTATAGTACATTAGCAAAGCTGCGCCTAGTGAAAGTACTCCAGCTACAATAGCACTTAAAAATATAATGAGTACCGAGTTATAAATTCTTTTAGCTTGTATATTAACAACCTCGAATTGTTCTTTTAGATTGCTAAATTCCTCTGTTACACCGGCTGCAGTATCTGCTGCGTCTAATGCAACTTGGATGCTATCCTGAATATCATCATTTGATGTCGTGTTGGCTGCCATCTTTTAGAACCTTTTGCTCGTCAATACTGTTTTTTTCATAGTGTGATAAGCACATTCCATGCCAGTTGACATTAATATAGACTGATTTGGTAGTGTTTTTGACTTAAAGTTAAACTTTTTGCATCCCCAAGGACGGTTTTTGTCATGAGAGACAAAAAAGAAAATACATTTTGAACAAACTATTTTCGCCATTGTGAGGATCCAATCTTTTCAATCAAATTCTGTAAAATAAATCGCATTGAGGCCAAAAAAGATAAAACTGCACCAACAGAAACGGGGATGGCGCGCAACAAATCGTTTTGTTCAAAAAATAAATTAGCCTCAAACCCTAACCAAACCGCACCCACAAAAAATGTAACCGATGAAATCAATTCTCCAATAGATCTACCATTTCGTTTCATTTCAAAACCTCATTTTATAATTTCTGACCAAACTCATCGTACATCAAATCATCAGGCAGTTCTGGATCAGCTAGATTAGCGTCAACACCTCGTTCTATTTGCAAGACGTAAGCTAAAACGGATGCTACCGCTGAAAAAAGTTGTTCTGAGACATCATGGCCAATGTCGCCAGTAAAAAATAAGGCCCGGGCTAGAAGAGGGCTACGGACAACAGATTTTTGATGTTTTTGTCCCTCATCAATAATTTTTAGAGCCATAGGCCCCTTACCCATTGCCACAATATAGGGCGCGTCCCTCAACTCAGGTGCATACCTAAGCGCAATTGCAAAATGTGTTGGGTTTGTAATAATCACAGATGCATCCTTAACGTCATCAACGGCTCCAGCTCGTTCTGAAGCTTTTTGACTCGCCGCCATCTGGAGTCGCCGCATCCGTGCCTTCACTTCAGGAGAGCCATCACTATCCTTTGACTCGTCTTTAAGGTCTTTATGGCTCATCTTAAGTTTTTGCAGCCAAGAATGTCTGCTATACAAATAATCCCCAACCGCTAGAACGAAGAGTATACAAAGAAGTGATCCAATTAATAACATTAGGGCTTCGTACACTATCATTAAGGCGTCACTTAATGAAGAACTGCTAAGGTAGATCATCTTGGGCATTAAAAACCAGATTACGGTAATAGCTACAGAAATAAGAAATACAATTTTAGCAATTGATTTAAGTAATTCTACGAGACCTTTCATCGAAAAAATGCGCTTCAGCCCTGACAAAGGATTTATCCTATTTGCTTTGGGCGCAAGGGCTTTTGAAGAAAAATTTATGGAGCCACCGACCGCAAACTGAGTAAAAATTACTGCTGTAAAAGTTGGGATAGCAAACAATGCAGCGCTTGCCAAAAAAATATTAAAAGCCAATTCAGCATTATTAATGCGTAGTACCTCCAAATTTTCTGCATGATCCCAAGCAAAAAGAGACCCCCAACCAGACAAAATACCTTTGGAAAACATTCCTAAGATAAAAATTATTATTAAACCCATAAAACTGGAGCCAAATACAAACATTTCTTTGGATGTCAGGATGTCACCGTCTTCTTTAGCCTTATCAAAACGTTTCTGAGTTGGATCCTGATTCTTTTCCTGGCTCTGGTCATCATCCGCCATTGGCTTCACCTAACAATAAATTACTTACTAATTCCAGGGAAGCTCTTGCCAAGTCCTGAAAGCCAAATGCCAAAGCATCGACCGAAAAATAAAGAATGAAGAATGCACCAAGAATTGTCATTGGGAAACCAAATGAGAATAAATTTAGCTGAGGTGCTGATTTGGTTATAAATCCAATGGACACATTGACTAAAAATAAAATGCTTACAATTGGTAGCATAAGTAATGCAGATGTTTTCAGCATTAATTCAGCTGCGGTTAATCCTATAGTTGGCAAACGAGAATAATCTTCAAACTTGCCTATCGGTATCATATCAAAGCTTTCATAAATTATTGCAAAAACTACAAGGTGACCGTTTATTGCAAAAAATATCACAATCATAAATAATGTTAAGAAACTACTAATAACCGGTGACTGGCCACCTCCATTTGGATCTACCTGGGACGCGAATGCCAGTCCTGAGGTAGCGGCTATTTTTTCACCTGCCAAGCCCACACTAGCAAAAGCAATCGTGAGAACCAGTCCAGCACTAATGCCAATTATTATTTCCTGAAATATTATGGGTATAAGCTTGGCACTCATAAGAACGGTTCGGTCAGGAAAAGTAGCAACATCTAATATCCAAAAGCCGAGGCAAAACGAAAAGATAATACGTATTTGAAGCGGGACCATTCGCGTTCCAAAGAATGGAGCAGCGATTAAAAAAGCTCCAACCCTCAACGACGCAATCAGAATAAGAATAAAAAATAGAGTTAAATCCTGAAGATCCAGCCCTGGAAGCTGACCAAGTTCGTTTATAATCGGCAACAAACTATAAGCCTTTCCTTGAAATTTCATCAAAAATAAACTTAAAGTAATCAGTCATTTGAGTTAGTGTGAAAGTTGCCATCACTGCCATGGCAAATAAGACCACAAATAGTTTTGGAACGAAGCTTAGAGTCATCTCATTTATAGAGGTTGCAGCTTGAATTAAGCCAATAAAAAGACCTACCGATAACGCAACTACTAAAATTGGCCCAGCTGTCATAATAATTTGCCAGAATGCCATACTTAAGTATTGAATATTTTGATCGTATTCCATCTATCAGCCCACCACGAATGTGGCTGACAAGGAGCCAATAGTCATTGCCCAACCATCTACTAAAACGAAAAGTAGTAATTTAAATGGTAAGGAAATTAACATTGGTGACAGCATCATCATTCCCAGAGACATTAATATCGATGCAATAACCATGTCGATTACCAAAAAAGGCAAGAATATTAAAAACCCAATTTCAAAAGCGGTTTTTAACTCGGACGTGATAAATGAGGGTAGCACTATTGATAAAGGAATTGAGCTGTTGTCCTCAAAAGGTCCCTTGCCCGCCATTTCGGCAAATTGGTTCAAAGTATCTACTCTGGTGTTAGCAATCATAAAATCTTTAAGTAGATTGGTTCCCTCCATTATTGCGGTTTGAGCAGATTTTACTCCCTCTAAATAAGGATTAATCGAACCCTGATACAAGACTTCAAAAATGGGGCTCATTATATAAAATGTAAGAAATAGCGCAATTGCAACTAACACTTGATTTGGTGGTGTTTGTTGCGTGCCTAACGCTTGACGCAATATCGAAAGTACAATGATAATTCGCGTAAACGCCGTCATCCCTAATATAATAGACGGGATGACCGTCAATACTGTCATAAGAACTAGGATTTGTAACGATAGCGAATACGTAGACTCGCCGTTTGAATCTAAGGAGGAAGTCAGAGCAGGCAATCCCAGGCTCCCTACATCCTGTGCATAAACTGCGGTTCCACTCAAAATAATGATTATGAATAAAGCTATTTTATACGCCAAATATCGAATTTTTTGATTAAGTATCATTAGTTCAATCCAAAACTGGCAGAGCAGTCTTGGGAGACACTTCGACGACAGTGGGTCGCGTGTTTTTCCCTGATACAATTAAAAAAGATCTGTCCTCGTACTGGAGAACTGACGCAGTGGAATAGTTTGATACGCTAACTTTATTTATGACTTTGAATAAAGTTGGACTAGGGGCAGCAAACATCCTCGAAAATATTGTAGATCTTTTCACAATAATTTGAATGAAGATTAATACTCCGAGAAACCCCAGAATAATTAATAATTTACTGATATCTAAGTCTAGCATTAGTCGCCTCCTCCTAATTGAGAGCAAGCCTAGTGCCAATCTAATAATTTATAATAAATTCAATTACTTAATTCCAAAAATTTATTTTTCAATTTTTTGAACGTATAAAAATTAAATACTTTCCATCCGCTTTTCAGGCTCAACTATTTCGCCAAACCGAATACCAAAACGTTCACCAATCATTACAACTTCGCCTTTAGCAATTTTTGTATTATTTACAAGGATATCAAGTGGGTCGCCCGCCAGACGATCAAGTTCTACTACTGATCCTTCATTAAGTCTTAGTAAATCTCGTATCGTGATTTCAGTTCTGCCTACCTCAACAGTGAGCTCAACATCAATATTCTCTAATACTTTCAGATTTTCAATGCCAACTGTCTTTTCTACTTCTCCAGTAACATTGGTATATTCAGTGGTTTCTTCAGCCATTATCTTGTTCCTTTTTTAGAGAGATACGCTCTTTCATTGAGACGGCCGCATTAGGACCCATTTTGCCAATTTCGGCGTAATAAACCGGCTCTCCAGCTACTTTAATGGTAATATCATCAGGCATTGCCATGGGGAAGGAGTCTCCAACTGCACTTTTCATCAAAAGTCCTAAAGTAGTTTTTGGCTTAGCCAACTCTGCGGACAATGTGAGGGGAATTGACAATACTGCCTGCTCCATTTTTTGTTTCCAAGTTCTATCATCTTGTACAAACTCAGTTTGAACCCGAGATCTTAATTGGGATGAAATTGGCTTAAGCGTTTGCAATGGATAAAGTACATCGAAATTTGCAGGTTCAGCATTCGGCATTTCAACCATGAACGAACATACTATTACCGTATCAGCAGCATCAACAAAGGAAACAAACTGGATGTTTTCTTCTCGAGTTTGAGGTTCAAACGACGTAACAAACAAATCCTTCCAGGCGGCCTCGAGTGATCGATTCATGCCGTCAGTGATTATTTCAATTATGCGATTTTCAGTAGAGGTAAACTCACCCTTTGAGGCATGTAATGCAGTTACTTTTGAACCACCATAATAGGAGTTTGTAAGGATAGAGATAAACGAAGCCTCAATTATTAAGAGCGAATTACCCCGTAACGCAGCTAAACGATTATTTGTGACGCTTACAAAATTATCACATGTTTCGACATATTCATCAAAACGTTTAACTTCAGGTGGAAACGATGATATACGCGGCATAATCCTGAGCATTGGTAAAAAGACTGAGCGAGTATATCTACAGATCTTTTCATTAATCATCCTCAACGCATAGTAATCGCCAAGAAGCGATAAATCCTCAGAGCCAAAATCGAAATCACGCACAGCGGTAGGGTCAAACGCAGCGACAGTTTTATCAGAATCTTCATTAGTAGAGAGACCACTTAATAAAGCCTCTACTTCGTCGTTCGATAGCTTACGAGAACCAACCATTTCCTCTTCGCCCTACTATTGAAGTACAAAAGATGTGAAGTGCACACCTTCTACGCCGCCAAAACCCTCAAGGTCTTCTAATTTCATATTAATTGCATCTTGAATTTTTTGTGCCAATTCGTCGCGACCGGTCTTTCCTTCAACTTCATCCACAGTGAATGTACCAATTGTACCAAGTACTTCTGATCTCAAAGCCATCTGATGCTTCTCCACATTTTCTATGACAGTTTCATCATACTGTGTCGAGACACCCAAACTTACCTGTAAAAATTGCTTTGAGGCCTTTAAGTTTGTGGTAAAGTTATCGGCAAAATTATAATAACTCGTTACAAAGTTTTCACTGACAGGTGTATCTTTTGATACTTTCTGAGGGCCCGCATCTTCTTCATTTTCTCCGTCGGAACTAGGCAGCTGACCCGCCTCTTTCAGTTTTTTTTCTATTAGCGCCTCTACTTGTTCAACGGGGCTCTGTGAAGGCATGAATAAGAATGCTCCAAGCCCTAACCCGACGCCTAATAATGCTATAGGTCCAAGTACAAATGCACCTATTTTCAAAAAATTTCTTTTTGGTTTTACTTCTTCTGCCATTTTATTTTCCTAAGCGATAAGGTTTAAACCAGATTGTCCACTGGTGGAACTTTCGGACTGGTTGGAGGTAGTCATAACTTTGTTTCCTCGCCCATTAGTTTTCCCTATCGGTTTGTCTTTATTTTGGTTTGCGAATTGTCTTTGTTGATCATTACTACTTTGAGAGCCTACAGTGAAACTAGCAAGTTTCATGCCGTTTTGCTCCATAATTTGCTGCAATGTGTTTTCATGGTCCTTAAAAATTGCCGCAGCGCCCAATGTTTCTGTAAAAATCTTCACATCTATCGCGCGGAAATCAAGATTGACGTTAACTTTAATCTTTCCAAAACTTTCAGGTGTTAGGTGAATATCAAAATTTTCTTGACCTGTTTTAACTTTTTCTACAACTGCCATTCCCAAACGAGATGCATATTGTGCTTCATATAGTGAAATTTTATTCTCAACTAGTGCTGGTGTTAAAGGCATGTTATTTGATGATAAAACTCTTTCACCGGCCATGAGGGACGAATTGATGAATTTATCGCTAGCTTGCGCTGGTATTGCTATATTATTTTGTGACTGAAATAAGTTCTTTGCTTCTGCGGGGTCTAAAAATTTTGGAGTGGCGTTTTTATTATTAAACATTTCAAAAACATTTTCTGAATAGGTATTACCCATACTACTGGGCTTGGTGCTAAATGAATTGATGTTTTCTTTTGCCTCGGGATCCAGTGAATTTTTATTATTACTCATAAAAAAGTTTACTCTTGCGCCTAAAGCTAAAACGCTAGTCGCGGCCCGGCTTGTGACGTTGTGTTTCTTAGTATCCGACGCAGCAGTCAAACCAATACTTAAGATTGATGCCAGTCGATCTTGGCCGTTGAATTGCGCTTTAGGTTCGCTGTATTCAGGCACTGTACTCTTTTCAAGCATAGTGACCGGTGCGCTCAAAGGACGGTTTATAAAACTATTTGACAAAGTTTCTGCTTCTACAGGCCCTTTGCTTACCAAATTTTGAACCGTTTGCTGTGACGGTTTACTAAATTTATTTATTGATACAATATTTATGTCGTCCACAAGTTCATTATTTTGTTCCCCCAAGGCAGTTAACAATACTTGCATATTTTTCACTAAATGACCGAGATTATTATCCTGCAAAAGGCCTCTGGGCATTTCAATTAAATTAGATGTCAAATATTCTTTAGTAGTATTAGGTTTTGGAGTCATTGGGTCAGTCAAAGTTTTAATATTATCCATACTTACTTGGATTTTTACAAAGTCTGGAAGTTCATTTACTGATGATCCCTTTGGAATGGCAATTCCAATAACAAGTTTACGTTGTAGCTCAGGACTTGGATTGAGGAGCAATTCGCCCCCTTTAACCGTAAATGACTTTTGGTCTTTATTTGTATTTTCTATAACATTGATCTCATCAGGCACTTGCAGTTCAATCAAATTACGATCCAGAGTTATTTTGGTAACTTCTACCTTATTAAATTTATTAGCATCCAATTCTGTAAGTGAGTTTTCTGCTAAGTTATTTTCTATCTTTATAGGTAACGTATATGGAATGACTAATTCCAACGGTAGCTTGACCTCTTTCTCACTTCGTGAAGAAGAAGGGAATTTTTGAAGTATAACTTCTTTTAAATCACGAAGATCAAAAATAACCTCAGATGGACCTTTTTTACTAATGGTTAAGGTTGCAGAATTAACCTGTAAAATATCCTTTACTACATCTAATATTATCTGATCTTTTTCGCCCCCTGGTATTATCTGACCTTTTTCGTCCACTGGTATTATCTGACCTTTTTCGTCCACTGGATAGTTCGCAACGGAAATAGGATCATTGATGCCCACAGCTAGGCTAAAAGGTTCTGATATTCTAGAAACTGCAGTAGTACCAACTATGTCAGGGCTTGTGGCAACGGCAGCATTAGAAACTAGGTTCGATGTCGTAACAACGGCACCAGCTGCACTCGCGTAATGCTCTTTATCCATATCAGCAGCTATTCCTGCAAGTGGTGTTTCTATCAGTACGCTATTTTTATTTAGAGGGCTTTCGGTAAATACTTTAACATTTGATTGTTCCAGACCTTTCACAAAAGATTCCAGATCCGCCAAACTGAAAAACTCAAGTTCTTTCAATGGCTTCAATAAGTTTTGTTGCTCCAATTTACTTTCAATTTTTGCTTCGAGGAAAGACGAAGTCTGAATATCTTCTTTCACAGGTAGATTTAATTGATTTGAATCCTCAAAGGTCACTCTTTTTAAGATAGAAGAAATTGCTAGTTTTGCATCATCACTCCCACCCTCAACCAAAGCTAACAATGCCTCATTAGTCTGTTTCGCTGTCAGCTTGGCCTCTGGATTATTTTCATGCAGAGCATTCTCTGCGTCTGCTGAAATTAGGGTTAAAAGGTCTCCAAAGTTCCCAAAAAACGAGTTTTCTGCATCCTTACCGTCACCGTGGACCCCAATGGATGGCGCCTGTCCATTTGGGTTAGAGCCAGCATTTAGCGCAATCACCATTAAAAACTCCTCGATTCATCTAAAACCCTTAGAGCAATTTTTATACCAACTATAACTTTCGAAGAGTTAAGATATTATCTAACTGCTTTATCTCCTTTTCTATTTCTGACTTTTTATTAAACTCTTTGTATTTTTCTGATATTTTTTTTGCCTTTATCTGCTCATTTTGAACTAGTTTTTGTAACTGATTTTGTTGGGTTGATAAAAATTCTAATCTGTTGTCTACAATTTCTTTTTGAGCCAGCATATTTTGTCGAAGTTGACTATTTACTTTAAGGCCATAACCACACTGCTCCACACCAATTTCAATAGTTCCTTCTATGTTAAAATCCAAATCTACTTCTAATTTTTTAGTACTTTCGATTTTTAAAAGATTGTCCTTCAATTCAGATTGAGTTTTGATTTTTTTTATCTGACTTTTACGACGTAAAATATCTAATATTTTATGTTTTGGCATATGAAACTCCTAAGCTACCAATTCTGACATCATTTCGTTTGCATCAGAAAATGAAAACTTGGCATTCTTATCTTGATGTAAAAATTTTACTATGTCGGGCCATCTCTGAACCGCTAGATCCAAATCAGCATCTTGTCCCTGGACGTAGCCACCCATTAGCAGTAAATCTTGGTTTTCTTGGTATACAGAAATCAACTTACGTAACTTTTGAGCATTTTCAGCTTGTTCAGCAGTGATTAAATCAATCATAATTCTGCTTATTGAGTTCCCAACATCGATTGCTGGATAGATACCTTGCTGAGCAAGTTTTCTCGACAAAATAATATGTCCGTCCAAAATAGCACGGGCATTATCGACTATAGGGTCAGATACAGTATCATCACCATCGGCTAAAATAGTATAAATTGAAGTGATCGATCCTGTAGATTTAACTCCAACCCCAGTTCTTTCAATCAACGCGGGTATAAGTGAAATTACTGACGGTGGATATCCGCGGGATGTAGGCTGTTCGCCCACAGCCAAACCCAACTCTCTTTGGGCATGTGCAACACGAGTTAAAGAATCCAAAATTAGTAATACCTTTTTTCCTTCATCCCTAAAATGCTCCGCAATACTTGTTGCCCTCTTAGCACCCTGAATTCTTAGTAATGGAGACTGGTCCGCAGGAACTGCCACAATTACAACTTTATTATTTGAATGTGATGCAGTTATCTCACGAGTGAAAGTAGCTAATTCTCGGCCCCTCTCACCTATCAATCCAACGACTATAACTTCTGCTTCTGAATTTTGCGTTATCATCGAAAGTAAAACAGATTTACCAACTCCAGATCCCGCTATAATCCCAATTCTTTGCCCACATCCTATTGTTGTAAGTGCGTTGATACTTTTAATTCCAACATTCAAAACACTTGATATCTCTCCACGATCAAATGGATTGATATATTCTCCATTTATACTCACCATACGCTCAGCCTTAATTGGACCTTTATCGTCCAATGGCTGTCCTAAACCGTTAATTACTCGGCCCAATAGCTCGGACCCTACCTCTACGTCTTTGCTAGCGCCTGATAAAGAAATCTCATCTCCACTATAAATTTCTGAATTGTTTTCATATGGAAAAATTAAATTTTTATTCTCTTTGAAACCTATTATTTCTGCTTTGACGTTTACCCCTTGCCGAGTTTTTATCATACACTGGCTTCCAATGGATGCAGGAAATGGACTGCTTTCAATTAACTGCCCATTACAAGCCACAACTTGACCAGAAAACTTAGTCTCCACTCTTGAAGAAATATTGGTCTCAGCGTTTTGAAGCGCTCGCTCTAAGATCGAGCCTGAAGTATTGATTTTCAAGTTAGTATTCATAATTCACTAGGCTCTATGTCATTGATTGAATTTTCATAAAGCTTCACTTGACTAGTTAGTTTTCCACTTTTTATTTTAAACTCGCCACGCCTTAAAGTTTCTTCCTCAGCAAAAGAGTATAAAAAATCTTCAAAGGATTTTGCTTTCTTAATGGCAGCTAGGTCCTCTTTATTTAATGTTACTGTGACCTCATCAGTTTTGGTGGAAAGCTCGTTCATAATACCAGAAATTTTGGTTACGTATTTTTCGGGAAGTTCATCTATTTTTTCACCCAAGAGCTTAGATGTAGTATCTAAAATAAACGTTTTAAGCCTTTCCTCTGTGGTTCCAACGATCGTTTGCGACACGGAAAACAAAGTTTCAGCTAAATTTTGAAAGCTCTGTTTCTCGACTTCTAAAAGCTGTTCAAATTCCAGTTTGGCGGCAAGATATCCATCTTCATATGATTTTTTAGATTTATCGTCTAAATCATGCGTGCCGCCAAGTTTTATTGATTCAACATCAGCACCTAAATCAGGGACTATTGCATTTTGAGTGCCCGCAATATCAGAAGAACCCTCACCAATTTCGTCAACTAAGGTTGCCTGAGGTGAAGTTAAATCTGTAGAAGCATTTGAATCAAACCATATAATTTCTTCAATTTCTTCTTTAACAGGCATTTTGTCAGCAGTATTTATTTCTGCGACGTCTACTCCCTCAGTTTCCAGCTCGCTTTCAGAAACTCCAATGGCTACTTCAGCTGGTAGATCTTGCGCTTCGTCAAACTCAATCAAAGGATCAGGTTTTTCAATTTTTGATCGCACTAAATCAAACAAATTTTCTGATTTTTCGAATGTAGAGGGTGCAGCAGTTTTCTTGCTATCCGGCACGTATTTAGTTAGCTTCGCAGCCTTCAGCAAACCTTTTAAATCAGAGCTTGTAAGAGAGCTTGCGTCGTCAATATTGTCTAAATCGCTCAAGCTCATTAAACCATTTCCTCTCCACCGCGACCGGCCAACACAATAGTACCATCATCTGAAAGCTTTCGTGCGACGTTAATGATCTGTTTCTGTGCTTCCTGTACCTCTGTAAGCCTCACGGGGCCCAACGCCTCCATCTCATCACGGATGTTGGCCGCAGCTCGTGTCGACATGCATGCCAACAATTTGTCTTGCAACCCCGGTTCTGCACCCTTCATTGCAATTATAAGTACATCTTGATCAACCGATCGTAGAAGTGTTTGCAACGAACGATCATCAGAACCTGCAAGGTTTTCAAAGACAAACATGTTATCTTGGATTTCAGCCATTAAGTCTTTATCTTGCTTTCTGATAGCACCCAATATCCGTGATTCCATCTCTGTTTTGGTGAAATTCATAATTTTAGCTGCCGCCTTCACACCACCTATCTTCGATGCTCTCAAGGACGTGTTTGCAGCAAACTTTTGTTTCATCACGCGTTCAAGTTCCTTTACTGCTCCCGGTTCCACTGTCTCGAGAGTAGCAATGCGCCTTACCAAATCTGCTTGGATAGCCTCTGGAAGTAAGGTCAAAACGTCTGCACCTATTCCAAAATCTAGATATGAAATAATAAGCGCCTTGATTTGAGGATGTTCGTCACTAATTAGTTCAGAGATAGCACGCGCATCCATCCAATCCAAAATATCAATAGCCGATTCAGTAGTGGCTGGAGTAATACGGCCAAGCACAGATTGCGCTTTATCTTCGCCGAGTGCTCTTACCATTACATTCTCAATGTAAGCACCAGCTCCAAGGCCCAAACCTGTTTGCTTTTTAATGGTTTCTAAAAATTCGTCTAAAACAGCATTGACAGTTACTTGGTCCACCCCAGTAACCGAATACATTGCTGTTCCCAGATGCTGGACTTCTCTTGGAGACAAATTTGTAAGAACGGATGCAGCCTCTTCTTCACCAAGCAGCATCATCAATATCGCTGATTTGTCAGTTCCAGACAGTTCAGCTAATTTATCTTCAGTTAGTTCTTCAGCCATTTTCGTCTCCTAAGTCAACAAATCAATATCTTGGCGCATCATTTGCTTGAAAACATTGGCCACGCGTCCAGCTTCATCTCCAACAATCATCCGAACAAGAGCAACTTTATCATCATATGTATTTGCCGTATCCAAAAGGTCCGCAGAAATACCACTTTTCCCCTTAGGTTTTAGCTTTGCTTTTATACTGTCAAGGGTTTCGCCTTCTTCGACCTCTAACGCTTTCATATTTTCATTACGTTGGGTGGCTAGGTCAGCCATAGTTTCTGCCTCTGCATAAAGCTCCATAACAGAGTTTGTACTAGAAGTCGGCACCAACAGGCGAGACAGCATTGGTCTTACTACTCCAAGGGCCACCACCGCAATCAACACGACGAATAAACCATATTCAATAGTAGATCGAAACCATTTAGTTTCATACCATTTGATTTGAGTACCAGTAACTTCCTCATTAAACTGTTGCGATGTAATCGTTAATGAATCCCCTCGCTCAGCTTTCAAACCAATTGCACTTCTGATCAGTTGATCAATTTCAGCTTTCATTTTTTCTGAAATTGGTTCAAAAGTAATGTCCCCAGTTTCTGCGTCAATAACTTGTTTGTCACGAACCAAGATTGCTGCATCAATTCGAGCAATAATGTTTGAAGGTTCTGTAACCGTCTCAAACTTCCGACTAACTTCATAATTTGTTAAATTCGTGGAAGATTTAGTTTCAAATTCGTCACTCGCTCCACCACCTGCTCTTTTGGCAGTCGCATCTTTTTGTGACACTTCAGCTTCACTAGGTGGTTGATTTGAAATCGCTCCAGGGATACCCACGGCATCCTTTTTGGCACTAACATTTAGAGAGTTTTGTTCACTCAACGTTGCAGTTTTATCTGGATCAACTAACTCTTGTGAAGTCTCTCTTCGAGTAAAATCAATTTCTATATTGACCTGGGCATTAACGTTTCGGGCACCCACAATTGGCGACAGCAGATTATGAATTCGTGAACGATAAATGTTTTCCAACCGCATCCGGTATTCTAGTTGATTATCTGCTAAAATTTGATTGGGATCATCTGGTGCGTTTGAAAGCAAACTACCATATTGGTCAATAATTGATACGTCGTTCGGGGACATGCCAGGGACTGAGGCCGAAATTAGATTAGTGATTGCTCTAACCTGCGCCTGATCCAAATTGCGACCATTCTTTAAAGTTATAAAAACAGATGCTGTCGGCGACGTTTGATTGCGAATGAATACTGATTTTTCGGGCAATGCAAGATGAACACGAGCTGCTTGTATATTTCTTATTTCCGTAATCGATCTTGCAAGCTCACTTTCTTGCACCTTTTTTAATTTCATAGTTTCTACAGAACGTGAGGCACCCAGAGGGAGATTATCTATGGCATCGAAGCCGTCTGGAGAAAATTCTGGTAAACCTTGTGCAGCGAGTGAAATTCGCGCTTGATGATAGTCTGCAGCGGGGATCGTCACCTGTCCAGTAGCAGGATCAAGTTCCACTTCCATACCCATATTTTTTAAAGCTTCAAACATCTTAGACTTATCAGAGTCAGACGCCGAAGCATATAGGGTTGTCATATTGGGCGTCTGCATTAATATGAAAAGGCCTATCGCTGCAACCCCAGTTAGCGTTGCCAATAATGTTGGGAATGCTCTACGAAATCCTGGCTGTTCAATTGCATCTCGGATGACCGCAATTGCCGCTCTAGGCAATTCAAGCACACTCCGAGAGGTATCAGTCGTCATAACCTGCGTAGTTGTTTGATCTATATTAGCCACAATTCAATCCAATCATTTTTTAAACAGGCATATTCATAATGTCTTTGTAAGCACTTAAAGCTTTATTTCTGACGTTTAGCGTTAACTGAAAGCCAACTGAGGAAATCTGTTGACTAACCATAACTTTTGAAAGGTCATTCTCAGTACCTAGTTCAAAATTCTTAGCAAGCTGAGACGCATCATTTTGCGATTTAGCAACACCATCCAAGCCATCTGAAATCCTTTGAGAAAACGACGGTGCATCTGTTTTGGGTGAAGCAACTGACGACTGTACAGAAGTCTCAGTTTGCTGCTTAATTTTAGCCAGACTATTATTAATACTTGTAATATTTGCACTTTCAACTTTCATTTTTTCATCCTACTCCACATACGCCTGAAATTTAGAGTTTAGCGCCTCAGCCGTATTTGGGATCTTAACACTCAGATCGCTATCAAATAATATGTCACATTCATTTATTGTATTGGAATTTGTTAAAATACTTGCCCGTTGTAGAACATTATCTAATTCACGCACATTGCCAGGCCATTCATATTTCATTAGACGGGTTAATGCATTGGCACTAAGTACTTTTGGAGCTTCATCACCATCTGAAATATTTCGCGTCAGCATATGGGCAGATATTGCCGGAATGTCTGATGATCTTTGGTTAAGAGCACGAGTTGAAATTGGGAACACATTCAAGCGATAAAAAAGATCTTCGCGAAACCTCTTTTGTGCGATTTCTACGGACATGTCCCGATTAGTTGTGGCGATCACCCTCAAATCCACTGAAATTTCTTTTGAACTCCCAATAGGAGTAACGACCTTCTCTTGTAGCACTCGTAATAGTTTTGACTGAAGTGCCATTGGCATTTCTGATATCTCGTCAAGTAATAAGGTGCCAGAATTAGCAGCACGAAAAAGCCCATCATTTGAGTGCATTGCACCAGTAAATGATCCCTTTTCATGTCCAAAAAGCATTGATTCCAACATATTTTCAGGAATGGCTGCACAATTTACAGCTATAAATGGGCCTTCGTTTCTATTTGATTTTGAATGTAAGAGTTTTGACACCACTTCCTTACCAGTACCGGTTGGACCGTTAATTAAAACGCTCGCATTAGACATCGCTAGGCGCGTAAGCAAATTCACAAGTCCTGCCGTTTCCGGATCACCACAAGGTAAATTTACATTTTTTTGTGAAAACTGCTCAATAAACAAACTCACATAAAAGTTAAACAGAGCAGTGTCCTGAGGACCGCATTTTGGCACCTGCAGCTCTTTGATCGCACCATTACAATCACTCTTAAACTTCAATTTTTCAGCGTTTGGTGAAAGAATAAATGCTCTCACAAATTTGTTTGAGCGCAGGTAATCTATAAACACTTTTGATCTTGTATCAATTTTTTTTAATTCTGAGGAGACAATTAGATATTTATCCTTAAGGTTTGAGGCTTGGGCGCGCTCGTCGCTCAGCAACATCCAATCCAACCCTCTGCTTTCAAGGCTTGAACACACTAGGTCACGAAACTTTTCATCAACATCGTCAATAATAAAATGTGTCATTAATAACCTCCGTCGTCAGGTTGCAGGTATCGTGCCAAAAATAATTAAATTATTTAAAACAACTACTTAAATGTTAAATTAGAGAAAGAGAGGTTTATTAGTTTTTTTTCAATATTTTGACATTGAGCTAAATAATATGAAACACCGCCGTTAATATATCTAGAACCGGAGAAGAATATGAACGTAAAAATAGCTAAAGAAACCTATACTAAAGTAAAGCGAGACACTAGTTCCAATGATAAAATCAATCATGGAAACGTCGGGTTAGCTCTAAGAAAACTTAAAAGTAATATGGTTAACATGACGCAAATAGATCTTATGAAAATTGAAGAACAAGAAAACTTCAAAAAATCATATAGAACCGCTTTATACGCTATATATTTTCTGCAAAAAAGCTTGGACTTTGATAAGGGGGGCGAACTTGCGTCTAATTTATTCCGGCTTTACGAATTTTGTAAATTTACAGTACAGGAAGTGGTAATTTCTCATCAACCAGAAAAGTCAGACCTGGAAGCTTGTATTAGATACATTGGGGAAATAATTGACAGTTGGGAAAAAATTTACAACTAAATATTTCAAAAGGTTTTGAAAACCTCCATCTCTTTATGTTTATTTTTAACTAATCAATAAAGTCAGATGAGGTTTTCTCTCAAAAACTTAATGAGCAGCTTTTTATTGATATTGTTCACTTTTAAATTTTAAAAACACCATGCCAAATTAAAAATTTATAAATCAAGCGATTACATTCATTGAATTGCTTGCTCGGGGCTTCGGCGTTACGGAAACATGATAATACTTAGTAAGCGCTATGTTATGTTGATAGACTGGTCCACCGGAAGCTTGCGCAAGTGCCTTGTTTTCAACATTTATAGAAGACGGAGTAGTATAAGGGCTATATAATCTTGAATTGTTGTCCGTTGAATGCGTAGATTTACCAATATTGTTTATGGGATAGATCGCCGCTCTGGAACTTAGTGGCAGAGCCGAATAACTAGTGCTTCCTAGCGCCGTTATATCTGAGGTTCTTTGTACAGAGGGACTCTTATTTAAAGCAGAAATATCCATGTAGGTCACATTAACCTAAATACACATTTACTTCAACATGGCATCGGAATACGATTTAAGAATGGAAAAACCATGCAGAATATGCCGGCAATCTCGCGTTGCTTTTGTTTGGGTAGTTGTGATTATTTTTCTAGCAAACTCGGTTTACCAGCTATCTAATGTTGACGATGGGTTGGCCACAAAGGATATTTTACTAATCCCTGTAGCTATTTGCATATTAGCACTCTTACTCAAACTGTTTATTTCATTCCGTAAATAGGGAAGCCAAACAGGCTATCCAAACTTAATACTAGTTAGTTAACTTTGCAAAGGAAGCTCATAATCTGCGAGCTCGATCTGAATATCTCTTGACTGAGCTATTTCATCTTTCTCATCAAAAACCTCACATTCAAAAATAAAATGATTAATTTTCTCAGACAAATTATAATCAATAAATGTATCTTTCATATCAAACCTCATCGTTTACTTCGTAAACTTGGAGCAATTTACGTGCCAAGCATCAAATAATATTAACATTAATAATATACGCAAAGTCTATGTTTGGTCTCATCCCTTCGCGCTCCAAATACTCATTCAGA
>MDSY01011943.1_pt1 | contig 18850 bp, 16 predicted proteins | sample 811131 | NCBI WGS metagenome assembly MDSY01 (sample SAMN05326643, study PRJNA326480) | marine metagenome | isolation source: seawater | place: Atlantic Ocean: South West | collected 2010
CCATGTACGCCGGCATCGCCGACCGCATGTCCAAGGAGATCACCGCGCTCGCGCCCGCCTCGATGAAGGTGAAGATCATCGCGCCGCCGGAGCGCAAGTACTCGGTCTGGATCGGCGGCTCCATCCTCTCGTCGCTCTCCACCTTCCAGCAGATGTGGATCTCCAAGATGGAATACGACGAGTCTGGCCCTGCCATCGTTCACCGCAAGTGCTTCTAAGCTCGCGCGCTTCCAAGCTCGCGCGCTTCCAAGCTCGCGCGCTTCCAAGCTCGCGCGCTTCCAAGCTCGCGCGCTGCTCGGAGCTTCTATGGGGTTCTCTCAAGGGGAGTCGGAGCATGCTCACTTTTAACACATGCTCCGTCCGAAGGCTCAAAAGCCTCCATGGGTACTGGGTTTCTCAGCGGGCAAGCGCTGCGGAAGTGCGCGGTACCAAAAGCCTTTCCATTCGTGGAAGATCATATAGACAACTCGGGCGTCAACTCGTGGCGCACGAACATTTGACAATTGCATAGTCCATATTTCATGCGCACACGCAATTTCAATTTCCGAATTTGCTAGGATCGAACGTTAGGCTTAGGGTCCTATATAGCTCGTAGCAGTGCGCAGCATGTCTCTATCTGTATATATTTATATATAGCCTCCTTGATTTATGTACTAAACTCAATTGTTCCCATGGGAACAATTTAGAATTATTTTTATTTTTAATTATTTTATATACAAATATATAGCAGGCCCATAGATATATCCAACTATATCTATATGTGCTATTTCTATTATATCTATATGAATATGGTATATAAATATATTCAATATTTATATTGACCTGCGATTAAGATTCCTATATTCCCTATTCCTATTCGCTATTCCTATTGGCATTGCATTTTGCATCTAGCTGTAGATCTATCATTATAGCCGGCTACAACCGACTCAATGTCCCCCGCGTGATCTTCGAGCGGAGGATGCCTGAAATCGCTGCACGGTTGAGCGAAGGCCACCGGCGCTGCCCCCAAGGAGGCGAAGAGGCTTTACGGAGCACCGAGGAAAGAGCTTCACAATCGCGCGCGCCGCCGCCACCAGGGCTCATGAAGGATTGTCCGACCTCTTGGAGCGCCTTGAGCTTATGCGTGCAGGTCTCATCGAGAGGCGACGCTGGGATCCGAGGGTTGAAGCGGAAGTAGGGCACGTTCGGCCGAAGCAGCCCACTGAGTGTCGCGTGCACTTCCTCGGTTCTCGTCGCTGCAGCCACGAGTCCCTTGACCGTGTGCGACCAGCTGCCCACCTCTCGGCCGCTGAGCTCCCCCGGCGGGAACTCGCCGGTGCCGAAAGAGGCGAGGCACGCAATCGGCTCCCCCGGGTAGAGTGCGCGCGCCTCGCTCAGCGCTACGGCGGCCGGATTGTTTGCGAGCAGCGCTCCATCGATAAAGACGCGCTCGCCGAGCGCAAAGGCTGCAAAGAAGGAGGGCGCGGCGGTGGTGGCGCGGAGCGCCTCCCACGCGGCGGCCTCACTCGTCCCCTGCAGTGGCTCCACGACCGCATGCGGCTCAACAACGTCGTCGCGCAGCTCGTAGTTCCGAAAGAGATACGGAGCCAACGGCGTCTGGGACGCGAGGCATGCGATCACGAAAGCATTTGGCGGCGGTGGCGGCGGCGGCGGCCGTGTATCGGCGGCGGGCATCGCCTGAGAGGCCTCCTGCGCCGCGCGGAAGCTCACCTCCTGCTCAGCTCGCCGATCGATCATCGGCTTGGCCTGGCCGAGCAACTTTTTGAAGACGCTTTCGAGAGAATGCGCCTTGTATGTGGCGCCCGTCACCAGAAGGTTACCGAGGCCGGCGGCGCGGGCGTGGCCGTCGCGGCCTTCGCGCCAGGGTGTACGGAAGACCTCGGCCGCGAGCGTGTGGTAATGCTCCTCTAGCTGCGTCAACGAGTAGCCCTCCTGAAGTCCGAGCGCGAGGAGGCCGCCGGTAGACGTACCGCCGATCACGTCGAAGAGCTCCTGCACGCGGCGACCGGAGACGCGTTCGAGTTCTTTGAGCATGGCGATCGTCACGAGCCCACGCGTCCCCCCGCCGTCGAGTGCAAGAACACGCACACCATGGCGAGTCGGCGGCGGACGCGGCTGCATGCCTCGCCGGAGCGAGTTGAGCACGCTAGCGTGTTCGCAGCAGCTGCGGAGTTTGGAGCGGCGAGGCCAGAATGCAGAGGCGACTGCGCCGAACCCCAGCTGGCCCTGCTCTTGCAGGGGCCGTCCACACGCAGGACACTTCACCTCCTCGCTCGAGTTGGCGTCCATGGCTTAGTCGCAGGAAGACCAGAGCTCCAAACGTTCGCTTTTTGACGAAAACCTGCCCGCTCTTAATGCACTTACAATACTTTATGTACAGTATTCATATGTATGCTCTGAACGTCTGAAGTGTGCGCCACAGAACCAGATATTCGTCACCCCCCTCTTATTTTTCCTTGCATCATCAAAAGGGAATTATCGTTCGGTTGCGCCAAAATCGCCCTGATGGCAGCTGCCACTCACTGTCTAGCCCCGATTGCTGCGCCACCCACAGCACAGCCTGCGCCGCCTGCCTCGCATCGGCTGCCTCTGCTCGGTCAACGCTACACATGGCCGTGTCCACATCGCCTGGGCAGACTGCTCCCACCCAGATACTGCCGCATTGCCGAGACGAGAGCATCTCGCCCGCCGTGCGTGTGAGCACGTTTAGCGCAGCCTGCGAGAGAGAGAGAGAGACGGCTGGCGATTCGTAGATTTCAAAACTCTCTTTGGCGTGTGCATCTAGCAGTTTTGGTTGCACTGCAAACAGAGCTCAGCACGAGGACATTTGGCAGGCATGCAGTCTTCTACTGCGAGCATCCTCTTGATACGTTCGACACGGTATAGGCAGGCGTGGGGCCGTGCGCGGGGGGATTCTTGACGCCCCCCAAACGCATCTCTTGGGGATGCTATTCTTTCCAAGATACCTTCGACACGGAATAGGCAGGCGTGGGGCCGTGCGCGGGGGGATTCTTCACGCCCCCAAACTCATCTCTTGGGGGTGCTATTCTTTCCAAGAGGGTGAGCAGTTGCTCCTCATCGGTGACCGAGCTCATCTGGGTCTGGAGTGAGGTGGAGAGGTAGACGAGTTCACCATCGCCCGATGAAAGATTGATCACACGCGGCCGCCTCCTCTTGCGCATCGTGGGGAGGAGCATACGCATGAGAGAAAGAGGTCCGAGCACGTTGGTCGCGAGGGTGCGCTCGATCACCTCGCCGGTCCAGCCGGTTTCACAGACGGCAGCATTATTGATCAGAATGTCCGGCAATGCGTGCTCCTCGCAGAATCGGCCGAAATCCCTCACGTGGCCCTCGTTGCTCACGTCTAATGGCGAGGCATACGCTTCCGCGTGCCAGCCACGTCTGCTCAGCTCTGCGGCGACAGTAGCGGCGCCGCTTGGATCACGCGATGTGAGCACAACGTGTGCACCGGCCTCGGCCGCCACTTGTGAGAGCGCCAGCCCAAGCCCGCGGTTGGCCCCTGTGATCACAACCGACTGCGACGCCAGGTTGAGCATCCCGGAGTCCGGAAATTTCAGCGTTTAGCTAGGTCCTAATGTAATTGAGATATGTTTTGGGGGTGCTTTTGTAATAAAACGGTGGAGCGAAGACACCGATGGCGCGGCCGGACGGCAGCCATGAGGTGGCGTCACGCCCGCGCAGCTTCATCAGCTGGAATGTGAACGGTTTGCGCTCAATCGCGTCCAAGCCCGACGGCGAGGCCGCTATCCGCCGGCTCCTCGCCACCGCACCCCATGCACTCTGCCTCATCGAACATAAGCTCCAGCAGGCGGACACGAAGGACTCGCAGAGCGTCGCTGCTCGACACAGCCTGGAGAGCCTGGCGGGTGAGGAGGGCTACCGTGCATTTTGGACATTCTCCTCGCGCAAGGGCCGTGACGGCCTCGTCGCGCTCGTCCATCGCGACGCGCCGCTGCGCAACGTCACGTATGGGCTTCCATCGCACTACGAAGCCGCGGAGATCTGCAATTCGGAGGGCCGGCTGATGACACTCGAGTTCGACAAGGTGTGGCTTGTGTTTGTCTATGTGCCCAACACAGCAGCCGGCAAGGCAAGCGACCGCTGGTCCTACCGGCTAGGCAGTTGGGAGGTGGACGTGCGCTCCTACCTCAACGAGCTTCAGGCGACCAAGCCTGTCGTCTATCAAGGCGATCTCAACGTGGCGCATCAGCGCGAGCTGGACGGTTGGGGGACGACACCGCAGCAGTTTGGTGGCTTCAGGGCTGCAGGCCGCACGCGAGAGGAAGCCGCAGCGATGGACTGCCTCCTCCATGAATGCGCCCTCGTCGACGGCTTCAGGCATTTGTACCCTGAAAAAAAAGACGGCACGTGCTGGTCGTCCAAGCCCAAGAACGCGCCGGCGCAGCGGGAGTACTGGAAGAGATACGACTATGCGCTCGTTTCGCGCGCTCTCGTCCAGCTCGCCGGCATCGCATCGAGCGCCGAGTCCGCAGCCTCACCCCAAGGCGCTGAGACCACGAGCGCCGCCGCCTCAGCCGCGCGTTTCGCGACGCTCGCAGCCGCACGCGCTCCCGAGTGGCCGTTGCAGCAGGAGCCGCTGTGCCTTGTGGACGTGCGCCACCTGGGCGACGCCTTCGAGGGCGGCCAGCCCGACCACCTCCCTGTCGAGGCCCAACTCGACAAATGCGCTGCGCCGCCGCACACATGCGCAATTCTTCACGATGCGTCGTCCGACGAAGTGCTCATGGAGTTGAGGCCCGAGAGCGCCAAGGTGGCCCCTGGGAGGCTCACGTGCTTCGGCGGCAAGTGCGAGGCGGGTGAGGCGGGTATCGAGTGTATGCTCAGAGAGCTCGATGAGGAGCTTGGCGGCTGGCAGCCGGTCGCAGCGCCGAAGCGCATCGTTGAGCTCTTTGTCGATGGAGTGCTCGTCGCGTGGTTCTTTTATGTCGAGGCGCCGGCGCGGGACGCACGCATCGCCTTTGAGACGAATCGCGGGATCACCGGCGAGTGGTGGCCCGTGGATCGTCTCCTTGCAGCAAACCACCTCTCGTCGTGGCACGGCGCCGCCATCCGCGCATGGAAACAAGGGAGAGATCGGGCACACATCGTCGATGGCGCTGATGCCTCGCTCGACGCCTTGAAGCCCACACTTGAGCAGACAAACAAGGCGCTTTCGCCTGTGAAACGACGGCTCCTCGCCGACAAGTCGAGGGCAGCCGAGGAACCCGGCGCGGTGGCCGCCGGAGCACGCGGCGGAGCACGGAGCTGCGCCCTCGCGAACGATGCGGCTGCAAGCGCAGACGCGTGGGCCGAATGGGTTTCCCAATGGCACGAACGGCTCTCAGAGTGGCTCGACACGCCGCTCGCGCCATCGCACGAGCAACTGGGCTCGTGTCTGGGCGCCTTCGGGCTCCACTTAGGCAGCCGTTTTCAAAGCGCTCATCGTGCGTGGCTCGCTTTGATGGGCAAGCCGCCGCTCCCGCCAGCGCCACCCAACGGAGTGGCAGAGCCGGGATGTGAATGGTTGGCTGAGCAGACAGACAAGCTGCAGCTTCCTGACTTTCCCGACTTTCCTCTGCGTTTCGAGCTGCCGCCCACCGACTCGCTCCATCGCCTGCTCCCGCCACTGCCTAGGCTCGAGAGCTTGGGCATCGTCTCCAAGATGCATCTTGAGCGAGATCACTCGGACAAACTCGCTGACTCGGCACCTCGTACCTCTGCGTTTGTGCACGCGAGCCTCGGCCTCGGCACCGCGCTGCTCGCATACTTTGCGTGCCGTCTTGCCGTCGGTGCAAGGAGACGCTGGATGAGAAGAGCTCCGGGTGGGAATCTTGCTGTTGCCGCTTCAAGCGTGGCGAGCACCACAACCTTCAGCAAGTAAAAGTAGTCGTCGTCATGTACTAGTCTATTTCTATTAGCCTAAGCCTAGACGAGAGAGCGGAGAGATATTGATATATATATATAATATTATTCAATATAGATATATATAGTTATAGTTTAATAGTAACAGATTGGAGATTCCTTTTTTACAAGTAGGAAGTAGAAGTAAGATCAAGATGTGATAGAATGATAGATGCGCACTTTCAATAAACCCAATAAGATTGATAACTGACGGCGATAAAACCATGTCCCTAGCGTCGCATAATACACTGTATCTATATGTATATGCCATACGCATATAACTACTACAACAACCAACAAGAAAAGCTGTGTCATAGTATACCAACTACAAACCCTTGAGAGGCGTGCCGAGCTGACTCAAGCTGTTGACTCCCGCGTCTCGCACGGAACGATTAATCGTCGCAATTGGGATTCCGCCTTCGGATGTGCACATCATCAATCTTCTTGAGAAGGACCTCACCCAGCTGCACGTCAGCAGCAGCCCAGTTGGACTCGAGCTGGGCAATGCTCGTCGCGCCAATGATCACCGCACCCATATAGTGCCGAGAGTACGCCCATGCCTGCGCGAGCACTGCTGGTGAGACTCCAGCTTCCTTGGCGATCGCAACGTACTCGCGCGTCGCCGCCGCGGCAGCGAGGCCCCTGTAGCGCGGCTGGAACTTTGGTGCAAAGTTGAATCGCGCATTTGGCTCGGCCGTGCCGTCCAAGTACTTGCCAGTGAGCGCGCCGCCGTTCAGCACCCCATACGCGAGTAGGCTTAGATTGTGATGGGCGGGGGCACAGGTCTCGGCCAACTCCGTCTGGAGAAAGGAGTGTGGTGCTTTGTAAGGAGAGGAGAGGATTTCAAAGCTGTGCTCAACGCAAAGTGTGGTGCTTTGTGAGGAGTTCAGGAGAGAGGAGAGGGTTTAAAAGCTGTGCTCAGCGCAAAGTGTGGTGCTTTGTGAGGAGTTCAGGAGAGGAGAGGGTTTACAAGCTGTGCTCAGCGCAAGAAGGACTCGAAGATGTATCAGATGATCCGCTGCGGCGCGCTCCCGGGCCTTCTCCCTGCCCTCGCCCTGTCCTCTCCCTGCCTTCGCCCTGCCCTCGCCCTGCCCTCTCCCTGCCCTCGCCCTGCCCTCTCCCTAACATTCAAGCTGCTCACCTCGTAGGTGCGGTAGCAAAGGCTAAAGTCGTTCTGGATGCTCACTGGCGGTGCGACACCCTGGCGCCGCGACGCCTCGACGAACATGCATGTGCCATACGAAGTCTCGTTCGAAACGCCCCACGTCTTGATCTTGCCCTCGGAAAGGAGCTCTCCCATGGTGGCGACGATCGCCTCGAAGCCCGTGAGATGGTGGTGGGCGTCCTGCGCCGCACCCGCCGCGAGGTATTGCGCACCACCCCACTTGGGCACGTAACGCTCTGGCCAGTGCAGCTGGTAGAGATCGATATAATCGGTCTGGAGACGCTTCAGGCTCGCCTCGCACGCGCGGCGGATCTGTGCTCTCGAGAAGTCAGGTTCAGCTGGAGCCGCTTCGGTCGAGCCGGTAAGTGTCTTCTCTCTGATCTGCGGCGCGTAGCGAGCTGCGGCGCGCGGGCCTGAGACTTTGGTGGCGATGACAACCTTTGCACGAAGCTCTGCGCCACCCTTGGCCAGCCAGCGGCCGATCACCTCCTCTGATGCGCCCATCCACGCTGGATCTGTCGGCACAGGGTACATTTCAGCTGTGTCGATAAAGTTGCCGCCGAGTTCAACATAGCGGTCGAGTATGGCGTGCGCGTCCGCCTCGTTGGCGGTCATCGTGCCGAAAGTCATCGTGCCGAGGCATACCTCGCAGACGGAGATGTCGCTGCTGCCGAGCTTCTTGAAGCGAGGCATCCTTCTGCCGATTTCGAGGGAAATTTTGCTTTCTGCGATTGCGGCATCGGGCTTTTCTTTCCACCCCATAGTGGACGAGCCCATGGACGAGCCCATGGATGAGCCCGCTGCTCGCCGGTGGTGCACGGCTCGCTCGGACGCGTTGCGCGCGTTGGGGTCGACGCTCGGCGGGGTGATCTTCCTCAACGCAGTGGCGGTTGCACTTCCGCTCACTGCCTTGCAGCTTCTCATCGTGCGTGACATCGGGCTCGAGCACCATCCAGAGAAGCTGAACGCGTACAGCGCTGCGCGCTTCGCTCCGTCGCTGCTGAACGCGCTCTTCGGACTGCTCTCCGACCGTCTAGGCAGACGCATCTACTGGGTCGGCATCGGACTCACTTTCTGCGGCGCCTCACTCATCCCGTTTGCATCGGGAGCTCTCCACATGGAGTGGGAGCTCTATCTGGTCGGACTGCCAGGCGCGATTGCTGGCGTGATCACAATGTCATCGCTTGAAGGTCTGGTGGTTCAGACTGGCCGTGCGGCCGCTGACACCTTGGACGACGGCCGCAAGGCGTCCGAACTGCGCAGTGGTGTCCAAGCGGCCGACTACCAACTACGTGGGTGGGGTAGCTTGATAGGTTACCTCTTAGCGGCAGCGTTGCCTTCAGCTAGGATCACATTAATCTGCGCGGCGGCATGCTACGTGTGCGCAGCGGGACTATGCGTGCGCTTCAACGCCAATCAAAAGGCCGCCGCCGATCCCGCCGCCTCCACCCTTGCAGCAGTTGCCCCGCTCGAGTCAACCCACGCCCCTGTGGCGTCTGCTGACTTAGGCGGGGCCACTGCGTCGCCGCGCACCCATCTGCGCCGTGCGCTGCTCCGCCGTGGCGCCTCGGCGTGGCGTTGGCTCGGCGGCTCACATACACTCGCATGTGCCACTATAGCCTTCATCTACGAGCTCCCGCCCACTGCGGGAGATTCGTACTCCGCCTACGTCTACTCGAGTCGCCTCAAAATGCCGAGCGCGCTGCTCGCAACCTCGGGGGGTCTCAACTTTCTGGCCTCGATGTGCATCGCGGCTCTGCTCTACGAGCGGCTCGCGCTCCCACCACACAGCGCCTTCTTCTTCGGCGCCGCATGCCAGGCCGTCGGCAACCTCTTCCGTCTTGCCGTCGTCTGCGAGCCGTCTGCACCGAGCGCCTACCTCTATTTGACGGTCACCGTCGCCGAGGCGGTGTGCTCAGGGCTTGGCTTTCTTCCAGTGGTGGTGCTCGCGGCGCACGCGGCACCTGTGGGCGCCGAGGGCTCCGTCTTTGGCACCGTGCTCACCGCACAGACCCTCGGCGCACTCTGTGCCGCCGCAGGCTCCGCATGGCTGTGTACGGTTCTGAGAATAGGCGATCCGAGCGTGGCCGAGAGCAGCCACCGGGACTGGAGTCGGCTGCCGCACTTGATCGCGTTGTGCAGTGCGCTCAAATTGATTGGAATCGTGCCGCTCCTCCCATTGCTAGCGCATGTCCGCCGCTCGTGGACGCAAACGGTCCTCAAGTCGACGCCGTTATTGACAGCGGGAGCATCGGTGCCAGCTTCAGAGTCAGCCACGCACACGCGCCCGGACGTCCAAGAAACTGGCACAGCGCCGATAAGACTATCCAATGGCGATCCGTAAGTCACACGTCATGAGTGCACAGTTCATCAGTGAGTCGTCGCAGCAGCTACTTGTTCATTCAGTACACATACCAAGGCGGGGATGTTGAGTTTGCGTTTGCGGTTTCGGGTAGTATAAGTATCCGTATGGCAGCTAAGTACCTTACTGTTAAGTAGTTCAAGTTCAAGCGGCTAGTATATATTGCATGTGTGCATACTACTTAGTAATAGTATAGGTATACTTAAACTTACTTTTGTCATCAATATAAACTGTGATAGATCTCGTCGTCAACTCTGAACTCACAACACTCGAATCATATCTCGGGCTTAGGCTAGCTCGTTTTGGGCTTCTTCTTCTTCTTCTTCTTCTCGAGATCTGGAGCGACGCCCTTTTTCTTTTTGATAACCTTTCGCTTCTGAGCGACCCCTGCATCAGGCTCGTGCTGTGTCGGCTGTCTCTTCTTCTTCTTGAGCTTCTTCGTCTTGCCAGGCTTCGCAGTGGCGCTAGTCCCCCCTTCGAGACGGACTCCGCCGCCAGACCGAGACGCCGTCGGTGCACTTGTGTCGGATGTATCCCTTGCGTCGGATGTATCCCAGCCGAGCAGTGGGTACAACCTCCTCTCGAGCTGGGCCATCCGAGGCTGTCTCCTCTTGGTCATGATGTGGAGAACGGCTGAGCGAGCGCGGGTGTTCTCACGCAGCTCATCGACCGACGGTCTCAGCGTCGCCTGCATGTGCAGACTCCACTCGGCCGAGAGGGGCGTCGATCCCTCTTGTGCCATGTACCACGCGAGCTGCGGCGCCTCGTCTCTCGCGGCCTCGTACTCGCGGAAGAAGTCGATGAGCAAGTTGCACTCGGAGTGCTTCCACGTGATGACGCCGATACGACCGCCGTCCGCGAGCAGCCCGAATGCCGCCTTCAGACCGCGACGGAACTCGCCGAACTCATCGTTCAGATGGATCCGCAGCGCCTGGAACGCTAGCTTGGCGGGGTGCATCGCTTGGTACTCGACCCCTTTGGCGCGGGCGACGAGGGCGGCGAACTCCTTGGTGCGCTTCGGCAGTATCCCTTGCTCTCGGGCCACGCAGATGGCGTCCACAATGCGACGTGCGGCCATCGCGTCGCTCGTCTCTCCATACTCTGAGATGACACGGATCAACTCGCTTCGTGTGGCACTCTGCATAAACTCCCATGCCGTCTCTCCCTTGCTCTGGTCGAAGCGTAGGTCGAGCGGCCCGTCCGCCTCGAGACGGAACCCACGACCCGCCTCGTCAAACTGAGGCGATGAGATGCCGAGATCGAAAAGAACTGCGGAGATGAGACCCTCGCCTTCGCCCATACCCTCTCTGCTTCCCCTACCAGCGCCCTTGCCGCCCTTACCGAAGCCCTTGCCAAAGCCTTTGCCGCCCTTGCCGCCCTTGCCGCCGCCCTTGCCGCCGCCCTTGCCACCGCCCTTGCCGCCGCCCTTGCCGCCGCCCTTGCCGCCGCCCTCACCACCCTCGCCCTCCGCACATGCGCTGAGCGACTTTGGTAATCTCTCCCCCATTGAACTAAAGGGCGCATGATGGAACGTGACGCGAGAATCGTTGGCGACGAGCTCCTTGGCAGCTGGAACCGCGTCTCCGTCCATATCGAACACATGCAGAGCCCCGTAAGGAGAGAGCGCACTGAGCATCCCACGGGAATGGCCGCCGCGACCGAAAGTGGCGTCCACGATGACGCCGTGTGGGTCAGGCTTGACTAGATGTGCGACGCATTCCTTGAGGAGTGCGGGTGTGTGCGTGCCCGCTGCCTGGAGGCTCGGTCGGAAGCCCGTGTGCTTCATGTCCGCAGCCCTCACCTCCAGGTGTCGCTTGTGGAACGAGACGCCGTTCATCGCGATGGCCTTCCGCATCGACGCGTCTGAGGAGAACGTGATCCAACCGCAGCCCTTGCAGCTACCGTCGCCGTGCTTGAGGAGCCGCGGTACGCCTGTGGGTCACGTAGACGCTCAGTGGTGCTCAGCCGCTCAGCAGAGCGCAGAAGACCGGCGCAGCGCAGGCAGCCAGCGGAGCACAGGCAGTCAGCCGAGCACAGCCGGTCAATCATGGGTCGAGGTGTGTGAGAGACGCACCGACGATTTCTCCGGCCTCGGCGAAGAGCTCACTGAGCCCATCCTCAGTGGTGATCGCGGGGAGGTACTTGATGAAGATCTCGAAACCCTCGAGCTCTCCCGTCGCGCCGTGAGACGCCATGTCAACGAGGACGGTAGTTGTGCACACAAGGTCCTAGGAAGTAGGAACCTACTCGGAGTGACATGAGTGTCACCCTATGTGCTATTTCTTTCCCCCCCGTTCGCTCTTGTGACACGAGCCCCAAACGGGCCCAGAAAAGGTGTCATCTGCCAGGTAACACACGCGACATGAACAAATACCAAGACGAGAATTTCAAACACATATCCAAGATCAAATAGGCTACCTGGTTGTCTACTTTGTGGCAACCACGACCGCGACGGCGATCTGTATGACGCCAATCTCGCCATTGAGCTCGCGTTCGGCGACAGCCGCGAGTGCTTGCATCATCTCCTTGTGCTTGAGCTCACTCGCATCCACATCCATCTCCGCTCGCTTCTGCATGAACTTGCTGATCGGCGGCTGGCCTATGGCCCACAGAGCGAACTGCTCACCCGTGTGGATCGGCAGAGTGACGAATGATTTCCATGCAACGGCACTTCTGAACCCAGCGCCGATCAGCCGAGCGCGGAGCTTGGCAATGTCCTTGCCAAGATGGAGGCCCTCACGGGTGGGTCCCGGCGGGAAGCCGTATGGCTTCAACCCCTCCGCGATGAGCGCGAAAGAGGTGTCCCCAACAGCATCTTCGGCGAGGCGCATCGACATTGCGGCGACGCCGTCCTGTTTGAGCACCCGGTGGGCCTCACTCAGCTTGAGGGTGAGGTCAGTCACGCAGCAACAGCCCATGTTGCTCATATAGCGGTCAAACGTGCTCGTCTCGTATGGTAGAGCCGTAGAGGGGCACTCGGTCAGAGTGAGAGGAACGCCCCGGTTGATATCCTTGGTATTCAGGAGGCGCTCTTTCGCCGAGTCGATCATCACTGGGGAGAAGTCGCAGCCATGATAGTCGGAGAGGCGGAGTTTGTCGAGTCCGATCATCCCGATAGCACGTGCATCGCCGCAGTGCGTCTCCAGCAGCTTGAGGTCCGAGAGCGTCCCCTTCCCAGTGAACAGACCGAGGTGGCCAAGCAGAGAGACGGCGAGCGAGGCAGTCGCCGGGCTCATGCATTCCACGTACCACGGCGACTGCTTGTCCCAGCCTTGGGAAGGCGCCGCGCCAATGTCCGGTCCCGGAGCCGAGCAGCAACCATTGTTGTCACGAGGAGGCGCTCCGTCGTGCGCGTCCATGGCGATGCGTCGGCGTGTGATGAAAAGTAAAACACTGCGCTATGACTATAATAAAGGGGCACCCGGAGGGCTTATTTATTACATCCGGAGCGGATAAACAGGTGTGGCCGCCTCCTCTCAGCGCGAGGCCCCGCCCCCGCGGAGCGCGCGAAGTGCGGGTCACGAGTGGGCCGGCACACTCATCGCCTGCTCGGCGCTCCCCTGATTCCCCCATCACACACGCAAGCTCTCAAGGCCTCCTTGTCTCACGGCCCCAGCTCCCTTGCTCTGTGCGCGCAGGGAGCCATCTGTAGGTGGATGCAGGCTGGCCAGCGCGTCTGGTAGTTTGGCACCTGATCGACCTGCACTCTCTGAACTCCCATCCTGCTCCGACTACCCGCCATGGGCAACGACGCCGATGAGGCTGCGACTGAGCTCGCAGAGCTTGCGGGCTCGACGTTCGCTGACGGTGAGCTCGAGAGCGCCATGCAGCAGCTGCAGAAGCTCAAGCTGGATCGCGAGCAAGACCCGAAGGTGTTGCACAACATTGCGCTGACCGAATTCATGCAAGGCGGCGCCAAGGAACCGCGCGCGCTCCTCGTTGAGCTCGAGAAGCTCAAGCAACGCGTCGACGAGGCTCGTGCAGAGACCGAATCCGGCAATGGCAGCGCTGTGAGCGAGCAGATTGGGCTGGATGCTTCGCTGATCACCTACAACCTGGCGGTAGTCCTCTACCAGCTCAAGCAGTACGCGCGATGCCGCTCCATCCTCGAGGATATGTTCTCCAACATCGAGCCCGTCGACGAATTCCTCGCCTTCAAGGCTTGCTTCCTGCTTCTTGATGTACAATTGCTTCAGAAGCAGACGGACAAGGCTGCCGAGGTGCTCTCTTACCTGGAGCGCTCGTATGCAACACTCACCAAGGCGGAGGTGACCAAGGAGAATGGCGCCGATGCGGCCGACGCGTCTAGGGACTGGCCCAACAAGCATTCGGTGGGGACGCCGCCGACGGACATCACGCCCGACGACGTGCGAAGTGCGCTCAACCTCTACAAGGCGAAGCTCTCGCTGATGGCGATGTCGCCCAAGTCGTCGAAACGCGAGATCAAGACGACGCTCAACGCGTGCGCGCCCAACACCACCGGCCTCTTCCTCAAATCGAATCTCGAGTACTTGCGTCAGAACTATCGAAAGGCCATCAAGCTGCTCTCAAATAGCTGCCAGAAGAATGATCGCGACCCGAACGTGGCGGCGCTCTACTTCAACAACATGGGGTGCATCCACCACTGCATGCGCCGCCCCCACGCCGCAGCATTCTACTTCACGCGCGCCCTCCAGGAGAATGCCAAATTGAAGGCGGCGGACGGCGGCGGCGGCATTCCGCTCGCACAGTTCAGCTGTGACCGTCGGTGCGAGATCGAGTACAATCGCGGGTTGCAGCTGCTGCTGAGCGGCCGGCCTGAGGAGGCCTTCAGCAGCTTCCAGGTCGCCTCCCTACTGCTGCACCGGCAGCCCCGCCTCTGGCTCCGACTGGGCGAGGCGTGCATGGCTGTCGAGCTGCAGGCGCAGGCAGCGCGAGGGGAGGGCCAGCTGCGCGCGAGCCCCGCGCAGGTGGGGAGCACGATGGGATGGATGGTGCGCTCGAGCGAGGCGCGGACGGCCCCCGCCCGGGCCGAAGGCGCCTCGACGCTCGAAGACGCCCCTGCGACCGCCAAGCCCGCCACCTCCGGAACGGTGGGCTCGCCTGCTGCGCCCGCGCCCACCATGGCGTACGGTGCCAAGTGCTTCCGCAACGCGCTCTTCCTGTGCGAGGCGGCGCGTGCGGCGAGCGGCCACGGCGACTACGCCTCCCTCACGGCCGCCAACGCCCAAGGATCTCTCACCCCCTCCGAGGAGCAGGCGCTCCAATTGTACACGGTCGAGCGCCTCGCCCTACTGCAGCTCAGCTGGGGTGCGCTCATCGCCGAAGACCCGGTGATGGCGCTCAACTGGGCGGATGAGCTCCTCTCAGCCGAAGGCTGCCAGTCGAACCTCAAGCTGTACGCCCACCTCTACGCGTGCGACGCCCTCTGCCAGCTCAGCCGCAGTGCCGAGGCGTCGCTTCACGTGGAGCAAGCCCTCGAGCTAGGCGATACGTTGATAGGCACGTTTTCGAGCGGTGCAGAGGGCAGCACCGCCGAGGGGGAGGTGGAGAGCGTGCACAACCCGTACTGCGCGCTCGCTCCCGGCCAGGAGGTGGGCACGCCAGCTGCGCGATCAGTGCTCTACAGCAACCTTGCCACGGTGTACGTCCTCAAGGGGGAACTCAAGCAAGCGCAAGCTTACGTGCACCAGGCCTTGACGTTGCAGCCTAAGAATCAGATGGCCATGCTTTGTCTCATCTACTTGGAGCTTCGGGCCGGAAACACCGATGCAGCCCTCGATATTCTCAAGCGGCAGCGCTTGCCGCCGCTCCAGAGTGATGCCACGTGACGAAAGCGCGCTCGGTGCAGTCTCAGTCTGTTCTCATGCCTCGTTGCGTCAGGACTAGTCTCTTTCTCCGCAGGGAACCTCATCACCCTCCTAGCTTAGCCTTAGGCCTTTGTCTTTGAAGTTATCATCGAACATCGAATTTTGGTTGTGCTCCAGGCAGCATCCAGATAGAGATATCGATATGATAATAGATAAAATATGGTTTCTTCTCAGTAACTTTCACTTTAACTGATTCTAAATGATACAACAAGTTGTAGTTCAAGTTCTAGTACTTAAACTATCATTTAATATAAATATGGAATTGCGACTACTCATACTGCATGTAGATGTACGTCCAAATTTATTGAAATTACAATTAGAATTAGCACGCACACAATTAATCTTAATACTAATTCCTCCACAGCATTGATGTTGTAACATGTGATCTTTCCGACTACCGGTAGTGGCCAGCGGCTGCCGTCTTCGGGGGCGCCCGCGAACGCAAACGCGTTGCATCAACCAATGGTGCACAAGCTCAGCTGCGTGCTAGCGTGCACATCACCCAATCCGATGGTAGTGTGAGGCTCCGGATCCAACGGAAGCGCCGCACGCACCCTCTTCATTGTCAGGCAGGTGCGCACTGAGCGCAAGCGTTTCATGAAGCTCGGAGGACCACTTGCGACGCCCAGTGAAGAAAGCGACGCCCTTTGCGGCGGCGCCAAAGAACACGAGCGTTAAGACGATCACGAATGCAAGAAAGAGCAGCAAGGGTGATGCGGTGCGTATTGCTCGAAGCGCCACAGAAGCACCAGCAAAAGGAGCATCGTTGTGCGCACGATGGGCCTCCTCCTCTCGGAGGGAGAGAAAGCTGTCGGCAGTTCGAGTCGATTCATCATTGGGGGAAGGTTGAGCAAGTAGCATGGGCCAGCTGATTTTGACCCCATGGCAGTATTTGCCTTGTAACTGAACTTGGCCGTGGCCACACGATGAGGATGGGATCGAGCCGTCTGGGCATTGTATGCAAACGCCCGAGTCTCCCTTTGACCTGGGAGGCAAACACGCGGGGGTGGGGGGGGGCGGGGATCGTGGCGAGGATTCACACCGTCCATCACACCCTCCACAGCACACCGTCTCCAGCGCTTCATGGCACAGACACAGAGCACGGGCGTCGGCAGCAGTTGGGGCCAGCGGGCGAGCAGATGAACAGCACGCACTTCAGTCTCCACACAATCCCACGCGAACGCACCAGATCGCTACATCGTCGACCATCGCTTTGTGGATCTCGCCGGATGCGTGGCACGCGTTCAACTTGTTCTCGCACGTGGCCTTGACACACGTGCCGCCGGAAGGGATGGTGTCATGGGCGCAGCATGAGCCGCTGCTGGAGTCGCCGGCGCATTGGCCGCTTGGGCAGCAGCTGCCACCGCACGGTGAATGCAACATCGGACAGCACAGCTGATCTTGGTAGCATGTATCCATCATCTTGCAACAGGTGGAGCCGCAACACGTCTTCATAAAGGCGCAGGAGTGGCCATCCGAGCAGAGCGTATCCCAGCTCCATGACCATTTGGCTGTGCCGCTTGCCACGAGAGCTACCGACAGGACCCATCGGATGGACATGATCGTCATCGCGGCCCTTCCCTCGGCCTGATTTTCGGCGCGTCGCAATGAAGTGTGTCCCCCGATTGTTTTTTTTAGTGGAGAGGCAGTTTCGAGTTTGTGTGTAACACGAGTACATTAGGGGGAACAATGCGTCGGTTTTAGGGGGAACAATGCGTCGCGCATAGGTGGCCTCGGGCGATGGCCAAAGGCGATGGGAAGAAGAAGGGAGAGTCTCCGACTCCGGCGCCGTTCATAATCGACCGCGGGTTGGGTCCTGGCGTCGGTCTCATCCAACCTTTCACCCCCAGCACTGTGCTGCAGCCGCCGTTTGGCCCGGGCGCCTCCCTACAGCCTCCGAAGGCGATCGGCTTGTACGACGAGGGCGAGCTTGAGCAGATCGGCGGTTTCCTCTTCAGCCGCCCGCCCTTCTCCAACCCCAACCCCCCCGCACGCTGCATGGAGATCGCCTCCGGCAGCGGCCAACTCACCGGGTACATTGCGTCTCTCTTCCCTCACGTGACCATCCAGCCTAGTGAATGGGTGGGCAGCCACGGGAGCATTGCGGACTTGGCGCGTTACACGAGCTCTCTCGAGCCTGTATTCGCCTCCATCAGAGCCTTCACCGAGGGCCACTCAAACGTGCTCAAGCCTCTCGAGTTTAATCCCAAGATAGCGGCCAAGTCGGCGCTCGCGGTCAAACTACCGCTCGAGAGCTTCGATGCCGTCTTCAGCGCGAAGCTATTGCATATGGCCCCACTCGAAGTGAGCCACGGCCTATTCATGGCCGCAAGCCACCTGCTCAGGCCCGGCGGTACACTCTACGTCTACGGCCCCTTTCGAAGGGGAAAAGATTTTGGGACTGACGAGATTCGGGCCCTCGACAAGGCGAGTGACACCCTCCCTTAGCCCCCCCCCCCCTTTGTCACACCCTACGTTTTCCTCTACTCATCCGATTCTTCGATTCGACAACCAGAGCCTCCGCAGCGGCGCCGACTCCTCCTGGGGCGTGCGTGACATTGGGCGACTCCACGAACTCCTCGACGGACTCGAGCTTGAAGCGGACGGCGCCTGGAGGTGTTTTTCTTCTCTCACGAACCCATTTTCCTCAGATGCCACACCCCATGCTTCCTATATATCACCGAAATCTCTTGTGTTGCAGGCTCGCAGACGGCAACACGATGCTCAGCTTTCTCAAGCCGGCGCCGGGCGAGCCTCTCGAGCGAAATTCTCGGCAGACGCGGTGCGAGGAGCGCAGACGCCGACGGCGGCTTCAGCTCCAATCTCGTCCTGCCGGGAAGAGGGGAGGGGAGACGGCGTGGGACGCGGAGTGGCGCACGAGGATCGAGTGCTGGTGGATGGGCCTCCCAATGCCGACGCAGGCGCGGCTGGGCGGCTGCCTCGGCGCGCTCGCATTGCACCTGGGGAGCCGACTCGACACAGCGCTCGGTCGGCCGCCGCAGTCGGCAGCCGCGCCACTCGCCGCCGAAGCAGGCTGCGAGTGGCTCGCTCAACGGGAGGAGGCCTTGCAGCTGCCTGAGTTCCCAAAGCTTGAGTTCCCAAAGCTCGACTTCGGGGTACCACCCCTGCCGCGCCTTGTGCCGAGCTGGGAAGAGCTACAAGCGCTCGGAGCGGCTGCTGACCCGTCTCTCGATGCCTCGGGGTGGGGGGCGGGGGGTTGGGGAGGAGGGCATCTCTCCTCATGGGGAGCCCCCACCCAACAGGGTGGAGGTCCTTTGAATGCTCATTCACAAGCTGCCTGGACGCGCCTCGCCGTCAGCAGCTGCGCTGGCGTTACCTTCGGCGGTACCGCGGCGCTAGTGCTCATTATTGGCCTCAGGGCCGCTCGCCGACGCTCTGGAGGCGCAGCAGGACGAGGTGCGATGCCTTTCGCAGCACGGAGTGCACGAGTCGCATCGTTGTGAAAGTTAAGAATCAACAGCACACACGAGGCAATCCTCAACCTGAAGGCACTGTGCCTTGTGTCACGATTTCGAAATCTGTTTCGCTATA
>MDSY01111827.1_pt1 | contig 18837 bp, 13 predicted proteins | sample 811131 | NCBI WGS metagenome assembly MDSY01 (sample SAMN05326643, study PRJNA326480) | marine metagenome | isolation source: seawater | place: Atlantic Ocean: South West | collected 2010
TTATCCTGTGAATGAGCAAATGAAAATTGATGTTTCAAAGTGTAATGAGCTCGCAGAATCTAATCCAATTAATATTTTTCTTCTTGTGCATTACTTTGGCGAGCCCTCACCAGCTGAGTGTGTTAAGGAGCTTTGTTCTAATCAAAATACCTGGCTAATTGAAGATGCAACGCATGTTTTGAAGCCAATTAATGGAATTGGTGAGATAGGTGATATTGTTTTGTATAGTCCTCATAAACTTCTTCCAATTCCAGATGGCTCAGTTATGGTAATGCGTCCAAATGGACCAACAGGTCTTACTAGAAATATTCATGCTATGAATTTACTACCTCTTGTACTTAAAGATATTGTAAATTCATCAGATAATAATAAAAAACTTGAAACAATTTGGTTTTTTACTAGGGTAGCTCAAAAAATGGGGATTCGAAGTCGAAAAAAAAATATTGACTTTAATGCCTTATCACCTCCTATAAATACTTATATTTCATATTCATCCCCAAAAATGAGTAAGCTAGCAAGACGAATGATCTTTCGCTTGTTTGATAGAATGGAGGAGGTTTCTGAAAAGAGAGGGATGCATTTACAAAGCTGGATAGATTCATTATCGTGGATGCAGCCTGATGTTTTGAATACTTCTTCTTCAAATAAAATAACTCCTTACTTAGCATCTTTTAACTTAAGTGAGTCATTGTCAAGCGAAAAAACTATTGTTAAACTTCAAAAAATGGGACTTCCAATTACTAGCTGGCCAGATCTTCCACCTGAAGTTTTGATTGAGCCCACTAATAATAAAGTCGCTATCAATTTACGTTTAAAGAGGTTTTATTTACCGGTTCATCAGTCCCTAAATACTAAATCAATAATGAAATATTCACAAAAATTACTAACAAAAACTATTGAATCATGGCACTGCATTTCACTGACAAAAGATGAGTGGAACGTCTATTGGGCTTTATGTTCAAACACTAATATGCTGCAAGCCTGGGAGTATGGAGAAGCTAAAAATTCTGAAGGATGGCAAGTTTCACGGTTTTTGATTTCAGATGAAGAAGATACTCCCATCGCAATAGCACAAGTTTTAACGAAAACACTCCCCTTTATTGGAGGCGTGGCTAGACTTAATCGAGGTCCAATATTAATAAATTCTGGAAGTGATAATGATACAAATAAAATGATTTTTTCAATCAGGGTTCTTATCAAAGAGGCAAGAAGACATCGTTGGTGGTTATTTCAAGTTGCGCCAGAATTACCTAATACCTCTCAAGCTATAAATGGAATGAAGGCAATGGGCTTTAAAAAATTAAATACTTTAGCCTGGGCATCTGGAGTAATAAATTTACTTGAAGAAGAGAATATAATTTTGATGAATCTAGCTGGGAAATGGAGAAATACTTTACGAAAAGGTCAAAAACTTGGCGTCCAAGTTAGAGATGATTCTAATAACATCGAATCAATTCATCAATTAACTAAAAATTATACTGAGTTGCAAAGTAATCGAGGTTTTGGTGGGATTTCAAAAGATTTAATTCTATCAATGGCTTCCCAGAGTGGACCAAGTTGGAGTTTTAATTTATTTAGTGCTTTTAATAGTGATAATAACAATGATTTAGGATCTTTAGTCTCGATTGAGGCTGGTGATACAACAATATATTTGATTGGATATTCAAATGACCAGGGTCGTAAAATGCATGCTAATTCAGTTCTTTTATGGCATGCAATTCTTCATGCTAAAAATAATGGAGGGACTTTTTTTGATTTTGGTGGTTTAAATGAGTCTACACCTCATGGAATCGCAAAATTTAAAAAAGGATTAAATGCAACACCATATCAACTAATAGGAGATTGGCGATATTTTTTGTTTCTATAAACTATTTATAAAAATCAAAATCTAAACTAAAAAATGATTTTGAAAAATAATAATAAAATTTCTGGAGTTTCAATAATAGGTGGAACTGGGTTTATTGGTAAACATCTTGTAAAGTTTTTCTCTGATAACTTTGACGGCTCAATTAGAATCTTGAGTCGATCTAAAGGGTCACTTAATGGCATTTCTTTTATTCAGGGTGATTTATCTGTTTCAAACTCCCTAAATGAATTAGTTAAAAATCAGGATTTAGTAATAAATTTGGCTTATATTAGTGAGAATTATGATGCCAATATTCTTGCAATTGATAATCTAATTAATGCATGCATATCTGAAGGTGTTTCTAAGTTTATCCATTGCAGTACTGCAGTTGTTGCTGGAAGAGTTAATATAGATACAATTAATGAAGATACAATATGTAAGCCATTAAATGAGTATGAACAAACTAAATTAGCAATAGAGGAGTATCTTCTTGATAGATGTAAAGATAAGGTTGAGCTAATTATTGTAAGACCAACTGCAGTCTTTGGAGAGGGCGGTTTGAATTTAGTTAAGTTGTCAAACTCCTTATTAAATAAACCTTGGATTGTAAATATGTTTTTAAGTTTTATTAACGGTAAGCGCCAAATGCACCTTGTGCCAGTTGAAGAAGTTGTGAGTTGCATTTACTACTTAGCAATGATAAATAATGATTTGTCTGGTGAAAAATTTATTATTTCTCAAGATGTAAGTCAAAATAATAATTTTTTTGATGTAATAAATAAATTGGCTCTTCATTTTGATCAAAAAATGTACCCAGCTATATTTTTCCCTTTTTCATCTCTCGCTTTATCAATATTATTAAAGCTTAATGGTCGAAGTCAAGTTAACCCAAAACAAGTTTTTAGTAGTAAAAAAATACATGATTATGGGTACAAAAGCAATATAGACTTTAATGTTTCATTAGAGAAATTTGCTAAATCTATTCATATTAAAGAATAGGTTAATTTATAAAATAAATGAAGATATTAAATATTAATTCCATAATTGATCCCATTGATGGTGGGGGGACTGCAGAACGAACAATACAGATGAGTCGATATCTATCAAGCGAAAAAGCAATAGAGGTGTCTATTCTAACTCTAAATATTGGATTAACTAAAAATATACTTGATTATTTAAAAGGTATTAATTTAATTGCAGTTCCATGTATCAACAAACGCTATTATATTCCATTTATTTTTTTTTCTGGAATATCTCAAAGTATTAAAGAGGCAGATGCAGTTCATTTAATGGGACATTGGTCAATCATTAATCTTGTGTCTTATTTTTGGATACGGAAATTTAACAAACCCTATGTAGTCTGTCCAGCAGGGGCATTACCAATATTTGGAAGATCAAAGGCTTTAAAATTGTTTTATAACTTCATTGGTGGAAGTGCTTGCATAAGAAATGCAAATATTAACATAGCAATTAGTCCTGATGAATTTAATCATTTTTACGAATATGGAGCTAAGTCAAATAAAAATATTTTGCTACCAAATGGCATTGACCATCATTCATATCTTGATAAAGATGATAAAGATGTTAGAAGAAAATATTCAATTGGAAATTCTCCTTTTTTATTATTTGTTGGAAGACTGAATAAAATCAAGGGACCTGACTTACTTTTAAAGGCTTTCTCAATAATTTCCAAAGACTATCCAGACTACTTGTTAATTTTTGCTGGCAAAGATGAGGGGATGGAAGGCGACCTCAAAAATTTAATTGATGGATTTAATTTAAACAATAGAGTTAAGTTTATTGGGTTCGTTCAAGGAAAAAATAAGTCTCAGCTTTTCCATGCTGCAGATTTATTAGTTATACCATCAAGAATTGAAGCAATGTCTATTGTGGTTCTTGAATCAGCAATAACTGGAACTCCAGTTTTGATGACAAACACCTGTGGCCTTAATGAAATGAGTGGAGAAAATGGTGCTATTGCTGTAAATCCAGATAGTATTTCTATAGCCAATGGTTTGAGAGAGATGCTGACAAGTGGTGAAGAGTTAAAGTTTCGAGGAGCAAAATTAAAAAATTATGTAGAAAAAAACTTTATTTGGAGTTCTATAATAAAAAATTATGTTCAAATGTATAAAAATATAATCAATATTTCAAATAAATAATGTATTTTTGTATTAGTTATACAATTAGATGAATGATACGTAAGATTATTGAATTTTCATATTTACAATAATTAAAGGAACTTTATAGTTAATGAAAAATAAAAAATTACTTATTACTGGTGGTACAGGATCTTTTGGAAATGCAGTCTTATCAGAATATTTAAAATCAGATGAGTTAAAAGAAATACGAATTTTTAGCCGTGATGAAAAAAAGCAAGAAGATATGAGAATTGCGTTTAACAATAAAAAGCTTAAATTTTATATTGGTGATGTTAGAGATTATAAAAGTATATCTGAGGCAATGATTGGGGTTGATTATGTATTTCATGCAGCTGCACTTAAACAGGTTCCCTCGTGTGAGTTTTATCCAATGCAGGCTGTTCAAACTAATATACTTGGGGCCGAAAATGTTTTAGAGGCAGCATACAAAAACAAAGTTAAAAGACTAATAGTCCTTAGTACTGATAAAGCCGTTTATCCTATTAATGCAATGGGAATTTCAAAAGCTATGATGGAGAAATTAATGGTGTCAAAATCCAGAAATTTAAATGAAAATCAAGTTTTTTCTGCTACCAGGTATGGAAATGTCATGGTTAGTCGAGGATCTGTTATTCCACTTTTTATCTCACAAATTAAATCTGGCAAAAAATTAACAATTACTAATCCAAAAATGACTAGGTTTCTTATGAGTCTTGATGAGTCTGTTGAGTTAGTAAAATTTGCATTTAATAATGCAAATCCTGGAGATATTTTTGTACAAAAAGCGCCATCTGCAAATATATATACTATTGCTAAAGCATTATTAAAGATATTTGATTCTGATAATGAAATAGAGATTATTGGAACAAGACATGGTGAAAAATTATATGAGACTTTAATGACAAGAGAAGAGATGAATTATGCAGAAGACTTGGGGGAGTACTTCAGAATACCTGCAGATAATAGAGATTTAAACTATGATCAATTTTTCACTGAAGGAGATCCCGGCTTTTCTGAAGTAAATGATTACAATTCTCATAACACTGAGCAACTAGATGTTGATGGTGTTATTGATATATTGTCAAAATTAGAATATATAAAACAAAAATTAAAAAATAATGAATAAAATAAAAATAATGACGATTGTTGGTACTCGACCTGAAATTATAAAATTAAGTCAAGTAATTAAAGAATTGGATAAGCATGTTAATCATATTGTTGTGCATACTGGACAAAATTATGATTATGAATTGAATGAATTATTTTTTAATCAGTTAGATATAAGGAAGCCAGATTACTTTCTGGAGGCTGTTAAAGGTTCTCCTTCTGATATGATTGGAGATATTATTAGAAAAGTTGACATCACTCTTGAAGATGTTAAGCCAGATGCAGTTTTATTATATGGCGATACAAATAGTTGCTTGAGCATCATTTCAGTTAAAAAAAGAAAGATACCAATTTTTCATATGGAAGCTGGTAACAGGTGTTTTGATCAAAGAGTACCTGAAGAAATTAACAGAAAAATTGTTGATCATTTGAGTGATATAAACTTGCCCCTTTCAGAGCAAGCAAGAGATTATCTAATTGCTGAGGGCTTAAACCCAGAGAGTATTATTAAAATTGGCTCTCCAATGAAGGAGGTTTTAAATGCAAATATGCCTCAAATTCAAGCTAGTAATATTTTAGAAAAGGAAAATTTAGAAACCAAAAAATATATTTTAATGAGTATTCACCGTGAAGAAAATGTTGAATCTCCCAAAAATTTCAAAGATTTACTTGACTCTATTGATGAGATAACAAATTTTTTTCCTATGCCTATTATTATTTCAACACACCCTAGGACAAGAAAAAAATTAGATGAAATTAATTATCAGAAAGACAATAAATTTGTTATTTTCTCCAAACCCTTTGGTTTTCATGAATACAATTGGCTTCAGATGAACGCATTTTGTGTGATTTCCGATAGTGGTACTATAACTGAAGAGGCCTCAATTCTTAATTTACCTGCTATTACAATTAGACAGGCTCATGAAAGGCCAGAAGGCATGGATGAGGGCACTCTTATAATGTCTGGACTTAATAAGGCTAGGATAATTGAGTCAATTAAAGTCGTAACAGCTCAGCATCAGCAAAAACCGATGCGATTAGTTGCAGATTATGATGTTGATAATGTATCTACAAAGGTTTTAAGGATTATCTTATCTTATACAGATTTTGTAAATCGAACAGTTTGGCATAAAGAGATTTGAAGTTTGAAGAAAAAAGTTCTAGTTCTTGGATCAACAGGCCTAATAGGGCATCAAGTTCATAATTATTTAAAAAATTCTTGTAATTACAATCTTGTAAATATATCGTTTAGAAATAAACTTCAAAAAGATACAATCTTAGCTGATGCAAGAAATGAAACGGAGTTTGATAGTTATATTAAAAAAATAAGACCAGATTTTATTATTAATTGTATTGGTGTACTGATTTCACATTCGAAAAATTTCCCAGAAGACGCAATTTCTCTAAATGCTTACCTTCCTCATAGGCTGGAGAAATTAGCTAATAGTCTAAATGCTAAATTAATCCATATGTCAACAGACTGTGTTTTTTCAGGACGTAAAAACTCTCCTTATATTGAATCAGATGAAAAAGATGGTTGTGATAATTATGCAAAAACAAAAAATGAGGGTGAAATTATTAATAATAAGCATTTAACTATAAGAACCTCAGTTGTTGGTCCAGAACTCAAGTCAAATGGTGATGAGCTTTTTAATTGGTTTATGAATCAAGATCGAGATATTTCCGGCTATACTAGAGCAATTTGGTCTGGCGTGACAACATTAGAACTTGCAAAAGCAGTACACTGGTCAATAGAAAATGATATAACAGGATTATATCACCTATCAAATAATCAAACGATAACTAAGGATAACTTACTAAATCTATTTATGAAATATACTCGAAAAAAAATAAAGATTAATCCAATTGCTGGTCCAAAAGTTGACAAAAGTTTTATAGATACCCGAAAGTTAATAAATTATCAAATACCTTCTTATGAGCAAATGATCATTGATATGATTGAATTTATAAATAATAATAGCTCTTCATATCCACATTATCAAATTGGACAGCCAGTTGAAAAATAAAAAAATTTTAATTGTGACTGAATGTTTTTATCCTGAAGAGTTCAAGATTAATGATTTGGCTTTATTTTGGAAAAAACAAGGTTATGATGTTGATATTTTGACTCTAGTTCCAACATATCCTTTTGGAAAAGTTTACAAAGGTTATAAAAATAAAATAATTAATAAAGAAGTTTTTCAGGGTATAAATATTTTCAGGTTGCGAGCAGTAACTGGATATCAGGATAGTTTGTTAAAAAAATTTTTGAAATATATTAATTTTATGGTTTTGGGAAGTATTAAGGCAATTTTAATTGGCAAAAATTATGACTATATTTTTGGTTTCAATATGTCATCTTTGACAGGCATGGTTCCAGCAGTAATTATCCGAAAGCTTTACAAAAAACCATTAATGCTGTGGGTCCAGGATATTTGGCCTGATTCTGTTTATGCATTTGGGTTTAAAAGAACCAAGATTTTATCTTTTTTTTTAGATAATCTTGTTACCTTTGTCTATCAAAATGTATCAGCTATAGCTATATCTGGAAAAGGCTTTGAAACCAAATTAAAAAAATATGTAAAGAAGGATTTACAATTTAATTACTTGCCTAATTGGGCAGATGATTTAAATATGGATATTAAGGCTTATAATTTCAGTGAAGATGAAAGAGTTCAATTTACCTTTGCTGGAAATATAGGTAAAGTTCAAAATTTAGAAAAAATCATTATGGCTTTTTGTACAGTGAAGCAAACTATTAACAAGGCACAACTAAATATTATTGGTGATGGATCAAATTTGAATAACTTAAAAAAAATTGCTTGTTCTAATCAAAATGTCGTTTTTCATGGAAAAAAAAGACGAGAAAATATGTCAATGTTTTATAAAGGTAGTGATTTTTTGATAGTTTCACTCACAGATGAGCCAATCTTTGCTCTAACAGTTCCTGCAAAAACTCAGACTTACATTGCAGCAAAAAAACCTATTATTGCAGTTATTAGGGGCGATACTGCAGATATTATTAGAGAAAATAACTTAGGAATTTGCGCAAATCCATCAAATATTAGCTCTATTCGTAAAGTATTTGAAACATGTATTAATATGACAAAGGATGAGCAAATTAAATTTACTAAAAATAGTGATGAGGTTCTAAAGAAACATTTTAATAAGGATTCAACTATAAGTAAAATAACTAATATTTTGATAAACTCTTAATTTCTATAATTTTTGTGGATTAATAATGAAACGTATTTTTGATTTTATATTATCTTTCATTTTGATTCTAGTTCTATTATTTCCAATGTTGATAATTGCTGTCATGATTCGTTTGACTTCAAATGGGCCTATAATATTCTGGTCTGATAGGGTAGGTAAAAATAATGTTATTTTTAAAATGCCTAAATTTCGCACTATGTATATTGACTCACCTATCATAGCAACTCATCTTTTAAAGAATTCGAAAGAATTATTATCGCCAGTTGGATCTTTTTTAAGACGAACAAGTCTTGATGAAACTCCCCAATTGTTATCAATTTTAAAAGGAGATATGAGTTTGGTTGGACCTCGCCCTGCTCTTTTTAATCAGAAAGATCTTGTCACTTTAAGAATTGAGAAGGGAATCGATCAAGTCTTGCCAGGTATTACTGGCTGGGCTCAAATTAATGGAAGAGATGAATTACCAATCTTGGATAAAGTTGATTTAGACTTTGAATATCTTAAGAGGAAGTCTTTGTGGTTTGATTTGAAAATTATTTGGAAGACAATCCTTAAAGTTATTCAGCGAGATGGAGTTTCACACTGATTATATTTAATAATTACTTAAAAAAAAATATTCTATAATATGCTCAAAAAAATTAATAGGTTAAAGGTTTAAATGCAAAGAAAATTAAATAATACCTCAAATCTTAATACAGATATTAAATTTGTTAAAAATGTACAAAAGTATATTATTGGTGATGGTGCAATAGAGGAGCTTTCGCATCTAATAAGAGGGCAAAGTAATGTTAAAAGAGTTCTTTACTTCATAGATGAATTTTTTAGAGATAATTTAGAGATATTAGATCTATTAAGAATAAGAAATGAAGATAGCATATTATATATAAATACAAGTTTAGAGCCTTCAACAGATTATATTGATTCAATTGTTAAAAGGTTTATTAGTAAAGATAAAATTCCATCTGTCATTGTTGGAATGGGTGGAGGCATTACTATGGATGTGGCTAAAGCAGTATCAAACTTACTTACAAATGATGGAAAAGCTGAGGATTATCAAGGATGGGATCTAGTTAAAAAGCAAGGTGTATTTAAGATTGCAATCCCTACCCTTTCAGGAACTGGGGCTGAAGCAACAAGAACTTGTGTTATGACTAATAAATCAACTGGTATTAAATTGGGTATGAACAGTGATTTTACTGTTTTTGATCAAATAATTATGGACCCAAGCTTAACAAAAACAGTTTCAAAAAACCAGTATTTTCATACTGGAATGGATGCTTATATTCATTGTTTTGAAGCACTTAATGGGTCATACAGGAATGCTATTGGAGATGCCTACTCTAGCCAATCAATAAAACTTTGTAGAGAGGTATTTAATGCAAATGATATGATGTCAGATGAAAACCGATCAAAACTTATGGTTGCATCCTATCTTGGAGGTTGTGCTATTGCTACAAGTTATGTTGGAGTTGTTCATCCATTTTCAGCTGGCTTAAGTGTTGTTTTAGGTATTCATCATTGCATTGGAAATTGTATAACTATGAGAGCAATGAAAGAGTTTTATCCAAAAGAATTTGAAGAATTCTGGAATATGGTTGAAATACAGAGTGCAGAAATTCCAAAAGGGATTTGTAATAATCTAACTAGTGAGCAGTATGAAGAACTATATAAATCTACAATTATCCATGAAAAACCCCTCTCTAATGCTTTAGGTTCTAATTTCAAAGATATTCTTACAAAAGAGAAAGTAATTGAGATATTTAAAAGGATGTAATAAATGAATTTTAAAATACCATTTTCTGGCCGTGCTCATTTTTATACTGAAGATGAAGTTAACCAAGTTGTTGAAGCTATGAAGTCAGCTAAAACTCTTACTCAAGGAAAATACCAAGAAGAATTTCAAAAAAAACTCAGTAATTATGCAGGCGTAGATCAAGTTTATACATTGAATAATGCAACAGCTGCTTTAGAATTGACGGCTCAACTCTGTCAATTTAAAGCTGATGATGAAATAATTATTCCTGCTCATACCTATACAGCAACTGCTTATCCATTCCTTAAAAAAGGTGCCAAAATTGTATGGGCAGATATTAATCCTAAAACTCGTGTTGTAGATGCAAAAACTATAGAGGCTTGTATTACGAAAAAAACAAAAGCTCTTTTAGTGGTTCATTTATATGGATATTGTGCAGATATGAACTCAATTATGGAGCTTGCAAAAAAATATAATCTATTAGTAGTTGAGGACGCAGCTCAAGCTCTTGGGACAAAAATTGATAATAAAGTTGCAGGTACATTTGGAGATTTTGGAATTTTTTCATTTCATTCTCATAAGAATATATCAACTTTAGGAGAGGGAGGGGCCCTATTTGTTAAAGATCCTGAAATGTCTAATATTATTCCAATGTTGCGTCATAATGGACATTGCTCATTTAGTTACGATAGAGAGCACTACTGGATTCCTGCAATGGGAAATCTTGACCTTCCTATGCTCAATGATGAGTTTTTATGGCCTAATAATTTCTCTCTGGGTGAAGTTGAATGCGCTTTAGGCACTAAGCTATTAGATAGGCTTGATGATATTAATAACGATAAACGTATAAAGGCGCTTCGATTTATTGATGCAATGAAAGGGTTTTCACAACTTGAATTTCATAGGGTTTCGACTCAGCAGCATAATTACCATCTTTTGGTTGCAAAAATGACGGATGGAAAGCGAAATCTTTTTATTGAGAAAATGGCAATTGCTGGTGTTCAATGCGTTGTTCAATACTATCCTCTATATAGGTATGATCTTTATAAAAAGGCAGGGTATGGAGAAGCTAATTGTCCTGTCACAGATGATTTTTTCGATAATATGGTTTCATTTCCCTTTCAACATACTATTACTGAAGAAGAATTCCTAGAAATGATTAAGATTACAAAACATGTTCTTGCTTCAATTTAATGGGAAAAGATAATTTAATTATAGTAATTCCTGCTATAAAGAAAACTGTTGCCTTTCAAGATGACTTAGTTAAGAAGCTTGGAGGAATTTCACTAATCCAAAGAGCAATTAATAAGGCCCTTAGGGTTGAAGATAATAAGAATAATATATACTTATTAACCGATTCTGATGAGATACGCCTCATTGCAGAAAGAAATAAAATTAACTCTTTTTGGAATCCAGAGCTTGTCCTAAATGGAATGATAGGGAACAAGTTTATAATCAATTACTTAAAAAAACTCCAAATCAATTGTCACTATTTTTTATTATTATCACCATATGTACCTTTGCTTGAAGTTGAAATAATTTTGGATGCTTTTCAAGTATTTAAAAAAAGTCAATCTAATATTTTAAAACCTATAAAAAAAATAAAAAAAAATATTTATTCTAAAAAAAATATATCCCTATATGAGATCCCTTTTAATATTCAAAGAGATTTATTATCAATCGAATTGAATGCATTTACTATTTTTGATTCCTCCTTATTAAAAAATCCTCCATTAACGAAAATCTCTTTGCAACATTGGCCAGTTGAGCCTGATTTATTTGAAATAGAGTCATATCATGATTGGTGGGTTTGTGAAAAATTACTTAATAGAAAAAGAATTTTGTTTCGTGTTATTGGAGATAAAAAAATAGGAATGGGGCATATTTATCGTTCCTTGTCCCTGGCGCATGAAATAACTGATCATGAAATTCTTTTTGTCTGTGATGAAGGAAATGCCGTTGCTGTCAATAAACTAGCTGGATATGATTACTGGCTTGGAATATATCAAAAAGAAGAGATAGTTAAGAAAATTATAGAATTAAAGCCAGATCTGGTAATAAATGATATTTTGGATACTTCCCAGAAAGATATTTCACCATTAAAGAAAAATGGTATTAAGGTATTAAATTTTGAGGATTTGGGAGAAGGTTCTTTTTTATCAGATATTACTATAAACGAATTGTATGATAGTCCTAGATTTGAGGGTAAAAATATTTTGTGGGGTAGTGGGTATTTTTTTATTAGGGATGAATTTAATGATGCAAAAGAGAATGTCTTTAAAAATAAAGTGGATTCAATTTTGATAAGTTTTGGAGGCACTGATCAGCATAATCTCACACTCACTATTTATCGATTAATTAAGGATATATGCAAACTTAATAATATAAAAATTAATATTGTTACAGGCCCTGGGTATATGGATTTTGAAAACTTAAAAGAAGAGGTCAGAAATGACACTCTAGTTGAATTAACTAATTCAACGGGTGTTATTTCAAGTATTATGGAAAAGTCTCAGATTGCAATTATCTCCAACGGGAGGACAGTATATGAGTTAGCTCAAATGAATATACCTGCAATAGTTTTATCTCAGCATGAGAGGGAACAGAATCATGATTTCTCCATTGAATCAAATGGATTTATTGATCTGGGAATTTATAGGGATAATATAACTGAAATAGATGTAGTTAATAATCTGAATAAATTAATTGAGGATGATAGTTTTAGAAAAATGTTATTTAATAATATGCAAAAAATTTCATTTAGAGAAAATAAAAAGAAAGTCATTAAAACCATCATAAATTTAATCTCAGACTAAAACTTATGAAAATAATTGCTGAAATAGCCAATGTTCATGAAGGTAGTGAGCAATATTTATTAAATACTGTTGAAATACTTATTAAGGATGGTATCTCAAATATTAAGTTTCAATACATTGTTCCATCTGAGTTTGGAAATGAAGGGTCTTCAAGTTTTCTAGAGTTTGATAGATTAAGTTTTACACACAAGTTTTATGAGGATCTTCTAAATAATAAGCTATCTGGTGTTAATGTATTTTTTGACATTTTTGGGGACGAATCATTTAATAAGGTAGTTGAGTTAAATAAACTAAATAAAATTCAAGGTGTAAAAATTCATACAACAAATTCAATGGATTTTGAGTTGATAGAAAAGTCCATTAATATTTTTGAAGAAGTTTTTATATCCATTAGTGGATTAACAGCTACAGAAATATCTCAAATGATGAGCTATATCAATTCCAATGGTTTTTTAAATCAAATTGTATTATTTTATGGTGTTCAAACCTATCCAACCAAAATAGAAAGTATTAAGCTTAATAAATTGGTTGATATTAGTAAGATATATAATGTCAAAATCGGATTATCAGAACACTTGGACGGCGATAATTTACTTGCAAGAGATATAGTAAGTTTTGCTTGGCTGCTAGGATATGATTATATCGAGAAACATGTAACATTAGATCGCTCTCGTCGTCTTGATGATGATCATTCTGCTTTGGAGTTAAAAGAGTTAGTCACTATTAAACAAGAGCTAAATAAAATCGAAGCACTTTTTGCTGATAATGTACTTGAACTTGATGAAAGTGAAAAAAAATATAGAAGTTCTGCTAAGAAAATTTTAGTAACAAATAAAAATATAAAGAAGGGAGATATTATTTCAAGAGATGATATTCATTCAATTAGGCAAGATGATGAATATTTGGAAAATTATATTAATTTTGATGATGTTATTGGAAGGGCTGCTAATAAACGTTTAATGGCTGGAGAAAAGTTTAGTCGTAAAAGTTTAGATCAAAATATTTATGCCTTAATAATAGTCCGATCAGAATCAACTAGATATCCAGAAAAATGCTATTCAAACATTGGTGAGTATGAGTCTATTAAAATTTTAATTAATCGAATAAAAAAATCTACAAGAATTAACAAAATTATATTATGCACAACAACAAGTAAGGCTGATGATAGGCTTGAAGAGATAGCAAAAGAAGAGAAGATTAGTTGCATCAGAGGCGATGAAAATGTAGGTAGAAGAATATCTTTAGCATTTGATACGTATCAAACTCCAGATTTCTTTTTTAGATTAACTGGTGATAATATTTTAGTTGATAGCCAGCATTTAGATAATGCAATAGATAAAGTAATATTTGAAGATACTGAATACTACAGACATGATAATGTTATTGATGGCTGTGATTTTGAGATAGTTAAAAGTCATGCTTTCAATTCATTGCCTCTTTATTATAAGAACTTTGAGGATAATTCAGAGTATATGACGTTGTATTTAAATAATAATTTTTTCCGAAAATCGGATTCCTTAATTTATGAAGCTTGTATTGATTATAAAAAATATAGATTATCTTTTGACTATGAGCAAGATCTTTTTAACTTGCAAACGCTCCATACTTTTCTTCAAGATGTATATGCTTCCTATGAAAATATTTACAAAGCATTAAATGAAAACAATTTGTACAAAGACTTTTCTTTTGATGATAAATCATTAGATATCAATATATCAAAACGAGCAACTTTTTAAAATATTACCGACCTAAAACAATTTATATGAAGATTCTAGATTTATTTAATGATACACAACTGCAGAATCATGCAATTAACTTGCCTTACATTATTGCTGAGGCAGGAGTAAACCATGAGGGGAGCATGGATATTGCAAAATTATTAATTGATCAAGCAGCAGAGGGTGGGGCACATGCAATAAAATTCCAAACCTATAAGGCAAATACTATTGCATCAAAAGACTCGCCTGCATATTGGGATCTTTCTAAAGAGTCAACAGACTCTCAATATAAACTTTTTAAAAAGTATGATAAATTTTGGAAGGCAGAGTTTGAGGATTTAAAAAATTATTGTGATGTTGCAGGTATAGAATTTCTAAGTACACCTTTTGACATTGAGTCAGCAAATTTTTTGAACGAGATGATGGATGTTTTTAAAATTTCATCCTCAGATATTACTAATAAGCCATTTATTGAGCATCTTTGTAATTTTGGAAAGCCAATAATTCTCTCTACAGGTGCGTCCTATTTATACGAAGTCCAGCAAGCAGTAGAATGGATTGATAGCAAACAAATTCCTTTAGCTCTTTTGCATTGTATTCTTAACTACCCAACTGCAGATGAAGATGCTAATTTAGCAATGATTAAGGACTTAAAAATAAAATTCCCAGATAAAATTGTAGGATATTCTGATCATACACTTCCAAAGGAAATGCAAACTCTCGAAATAGCAACAATATTAGGCTCTAGAATACTTGAAAAACATTTTACTCATGATAAAAGTTTGCCTGGAAATGATCACTATCATGCTATGGATAAAAACGATCTAATTTTATTTATTGATAAAATTAAAAAAACTATATCTTTACTTGGCGGACATAATAAAAAGCCATTAGCATCAGAAGAAAATTCTAGAAATTATGCGCGAAGAAGTTTAGTTTTGAAAAGAAAAGTTAATAAAGGAAAAGTGATCACCTCTGAAGATATAATTTGTAAGCGTCCAGGTACTGGAATCAGTCCTAAGTATATTGCTAAAGTTGTAGGAAAAATAACTAATAAAGAGATAGAAGAAGATGCACTGCTTCAGTGGAACATGCTGGAATAATTAATTTAAGTTTAAAAATAATATTTGGAGAATAAATGAAATTATTGGGTCTATCATTGGGTGAATTATCTACAGCGGCAGTGTATGTTGATAAAAAAATTATTGCCTGCGTGAGTGAAGAGAGATTTACTAGGAATAAAAATGATGAGGTATTTCCTCTTCAGTCTATTGAGTATGTTTTGTCAGAATCAGGATTAAAGGGTACTGATATTGATTATGTTCTTATCGCTGGTGAAAAGCTCAATCTTTCTACGCACTTAATGCGCACTCACAGCTCGTGGAGATTACCTGATCATCTAGAAGCTATGCATAAATATTGGAAACCAACTATTTATGAAAATAAAAAGATTAATTTTAATGAATTATTTAAAAATAAAATTGATACATCTCAATTTCCTGGAGAGAAAAAGTGGGATGATCTTTTAAATAAATTAACAGGGGATTATTACTCTGATCAAGATCAAAAAACTTATACTGATTTTATTTATAAGATAATTACGGACCTTTTAGGAATAGCAAAAGATAAAATAAAACACATTGATCACCATACATGTCATGCTGCATATGCATATTGGGCAAGTCCAATAAGATCACCAGAAACTCTTGTGATGACAATTGATGCCTATGGAGATGGCCTAAGTAGTACCTTGTCAATGCCTACTAAAAGTGGTGGATTAAAGAGATTACATGAGGTTCCAGCTAACGAGCTTACTATTGGCAGACTTTATAGGAATATTACTTTGCTAATGGGCATGGAGCCAAATGCTCATGAATATAAAGTGATGGGTTTGGCGCCATATACTAAAAAAGAAATTTATAAGAAAGCTTTAGAGGTTTTCAAAAATACGATGTATCTTGACGGGCTTGACTTTAAGTTTAAAGAAAAACCAGATGATCATTATTTTTGGTTTCAAAAGAAGTTAGAGGGGTGTAGATTCGATGGAATTGCAGGAGGTCTTCAAAAATATACTGAAGATATCCTTCTAGAATATGTAACAAACGCATTTAAAAAGTATAAAGCTAAGCACCTAGTATATTCTGGAGGTGTTTCGATGAACATTAAAGCAAATATGTTGATAAAGGACCTGCCATTTATTGAACAGATGCATGTCCCTTTATCAGGAGGAGATGAGTCATTGGCAATTGGTGTCTGTTATGCATTCATGGATCAATATAACAATAGAAATGATATGGAGCCATTAAGTAATGGCTATCTTGGTCCAGATCTTGATAGAAATGGAGTTATAAAAGTAATAAATAAAGCAAAAGATGCTGGTTTATTTGTTTATTCTTCAAGCCCAAAAAAAATAGCTAAATTATTAGCTAATGGCCTGGTTATTGGTCGGTGTGTTGGCCGGATGGAGTTCGGTGCTAGAGCCCTAGGAAATAGATCCATTATTGCTGATCCTAGAAATCGTTCAATTGTACAAATAATAAATAATAAGATTAAAAATAGAGATTTTTGGATGCCTTTTGCACCTAGTGTTAATGAAGAGCATTTTAATAAGTATGTAGTTAACCCCAAAAATATCAAATCACCATATATGACTATAGGCTATGACTCTACAGAAATGGGTGCAACTGCTCTTGAGGCAGGAAGTCATCCATCTGATAAAACTTTGAGAGCCCAGACTGTTGTTAGGGAAATGAACCCAGGATATCACGAATTAATTAATGCCTTTTATGATGAAACTGGTGTTGCTGGATTAATGAATACATCATTTAACTTGCATGGTGAACCAATAGTGAATTCGGCTGAAGATGCTTATAGAGTTTTTTTAATGACAGACCTAGATGCTATGGTAATTGATGACACTGTAATAACAAAAAATAAAGAAAATATTGACATTTAGAGCAACTCTTTTTTATCTTATTTTTTAATCAATGAATAACATATATCTAGGTAAATTACCATCTAATTTTAATGAGAATAAAGATATTTTTCTTTCAATGTCCTCAATGGCTCGATGTGAAGATAAAGTGGTAGATTTAAAAAATTCTCTCAAATATGAAGTTTTTGAAGATATAGATGCAAGGCTTGAAGCAAGAGATTTAATGTCGTTAGCAGTAAAGGAATTTTTTTTACCTAATTTGTCTTTAAATCTTAATCATCATCATGGGACTCAATATAGTAATGAGTTTTGGGGAATTTTGATTAAGCCATGGTTATTAGTATCGGTACATATGTGTTGGTACAAATATAATCAATTGAAACATCTGTCAAATGATCATGGAGATAAAAAGATAAATGTTTTATTGCTAGAAAGTAAGATTTTTAAGTTCCAAAACATAACTGAATTTTATGTTTATGGCGTCGATCAGATTGCCTTTCATCATTGGATATATTCAAAAATTATTAAAATTTTTGATGTTAATTGGAATTTTTCATATGAAACTCATAAGTTACCTGAAAACTCCACAAATAAAGATATAGAGTATTTGAGAAATACTTCATCATCAATTAATATAGAATCTATCAAGAATTTTATTAGCAATAATATTCTTCCAAAAGGTCGTTGTGTTTCGATTCATGACTCTAAATATTGGGGCTATATATTTTCACTCTTGTTCAGATTTAAGAAAGCTAAAGTTGAAGATATAAGTTCTTCGTTTATAAATGTTGACAGTAATTCAGAAGATATTCAAAATATTCCAGCAGAATTCATTGAAATCACAATGAAAATATTGTCCGAAATTATGCCAAATTTATATAGAGATAAAGAATTCATTTTACAGGGTGCAAATCATGATAGTTATAAAAAAGGCAAAATACGACATGTTGGTTATAGTCTTTGGCATAATGAGAAAGAAAAAATTAAGGCAGCTTTTGCTAAAGAAAATGGTGAAATTCTTATAACCTCTCAACATGGTGGAGTCTTTGGTACTGCAAAAATACCAAATATCATTCCAGATATAGATTACTCAGCGGATTATTTTATAACCTGGGGTTTTAGTCATCATAATAATTATCAGTTAAATAGTATTAAACTTCCCTCACCATATTTAAGTAGATTAAAGAAAAAGTATAAGAAACAGAATGATGATCTTCTTTTAGTTACTTCAGCCTGTGATGTATTTCAGCAGAGGTTTGATACTACCCCTGTTGGGACCCAAGTGATAAAGAGTAGGGAAGAGAA
>MDSY01053167.1_pt1 | contig 18830 bp, 16 predicted proteins | sample 811131 | NCBI WGS metagenome assembly MDSY01 (sample SAMN05326643, study PRJNA326480) | marine metagenome | isolation source: seawater | place: Atlantic Ocean: South West | collected 2010
AAAACTCGAGGTGTTTTTTGGTTTGTTTTGAGGGACCGAATCGCCAGGCTGACGCGTTTTTACTCCGGTCAAGCGCGGCGTCGTCCCCTTCTTTTGACCACCGCCACACGAACACAGTGTGCTCCTTGTCTGAATTCACTGTGGTGATCGTATCACCACCGTCGTGCTGCGAAAACGCAAGCGCCGCGATACCTTTCAGTCCAGAAGGGTGCATAATTTTTTGCAGCTGCAACATCGTGACCGCGTCCCATACGCAGAAGTACGGCGTCTTCCCCACCTGTCCACTCGCTACCCACTCCCGGTTCGGGTGTACTGCTAAGCACGTAATGTCCTCCGTGTGCCCGAAGAAGAATCGCTGGCATTTTTGGCGCTTTTCCAGTTTGTCCTTATCAAGCACGACACAAATGGCCGCTGTGTAGTACACGATTTCCCCAGTCATTAGGTAGAACACGTTTGAGGAGGTGTTTTCAGATCCAGCGTACCCGTACGCGTGCTCCAGTTCAAGCTCAGCTTCAGGGGCGCACGTGCTTCGTTTGACTAGCTCAGGGCTAAACTCGTTAGGTGGAAATACGCCGTTGCGGCACTTTGGGTAGAGGATTTTGCCCGTGATTTTCGTGGGGTCGTCGTTTTTGGAGTACCCATGAGAGGTTTCCTTCAGTGAATTGTTAGTCTCCATCGCCAGCAACCGCGAAGGGCTCTCCAATAAAGCGTTAATAAACACCTCGTACGGCATGAACCCGTCTTTGTCGTAGCCGTATTTAACGAATAAAGCGGCGACGGAGTTGCGCGTGATTTCGATCGGTGTCGCGTCTGACGACGAATCGTCCCGAACTAAAGCGACCGATTCAAACGAAGGGTCCTTGGCCTTGCGTCTGCGCAGTGGGACCGACGGTTTGCCGGGACTTGCGATTGTAACGGTTTTTGAAACAGCTTTGTTAGACGGTTGTTCATCCTTGTCATCGGTGCTGTCCATCACCCCATCCACGTTGTTATCCTTGTTCTCGTCGTGCACAACCTCCACATCACCCAACTCGTCGTCCGAGACTCGCTCTAAATGTTCTAACAAGTCATCCTCATCCTCGTCTTTTCTCGACGAACTTCGCAGCGGCACGCCCCACACCTTCGCGAAGGTTTTTATGTCGCAATCGCCGGTAACCACTCCGTGGCGTTTCAAGTCCACTCGCTGGAACACGCGCAACAGAAAGTCCTTTTCTCTCCACGCGGGCGACATGCTCTTTTGATTTTCATTGAGAACTTTTGCAGTCAAAGAATGGCGCATCCTTTGTTCCAACTTTCCAATAGCCCGCCTAACACATAAACTCAAATCGTCTTTAAACTTGTGTAACTCGTCGCCGGTCCAGTTTTGGGTATCAGGGTCGTTGTCCAGCCCTCTGGCCAAAGAAACGATCGCGTCGTGCGGAGGGAGCTGATTTATTAATTTCACGCGGTCCGAGGTTGTGAATCGGTACGCGCCGCTCGCCTGCGGTGGATCGTTATTCTCCAGTCGCGCGCGTAAATCGTGCACCTTTTGCTTCGCAGAGCCGTCTGCGCAAGATGCCCTAAATGTACGTTCAACGACGTCGCCCCCAGTGACGGGCATGCCGTGCTTAGTGGTGCTCCAGAACGGAGGCAGGTCGAAGCTTAGATTCAGCCCGACTTCGGATTCTCGGCCGAGAAAACCCGCATCAAGGCGCTTCTTAACCGCGGCGTGGCGCTCAAGCGCGGCGGCGTTCGGGACACCGGCTTTGTTATTAGAGTACGAGGGTTTGCGGGGGATTTTTCCGCCGCCACCGCCGCCGAAGTCCATCACGCCTGACCTTTTGGGTACACACGAAATGAAAAGTTGTCGTTGCCACGAGACAGAACCGCCAAACGCACGCGCAACGCGGGGACCGCCGAGGCGCGAGAGACCGAAACGCGCGGGTCCGGAGCGTTCCCGTCGAGTCACGCGAAAACACGGGTTCGCGCGCCGACCCTGAACCCAAAGCGACACGGAGTGCGCCGTCCGGTATGGGTATCCCCCGGACCATCCGAGGATTTGGGCACGAACGAAAAATAGCCGTTTCTTGGACGTTGAAGTTGACAGTGATTTTGTGAACTATCTCCGCGGCGGTCGATTGGTCTCCCTACGCGTGGGTAATAACGATACTCAAGAGCTAATAAACCCTCCTACCCCTACTCCATCCCCCGAAAGTACTCACACGCCAACGCTTCGTCAAGTGTCATCCGTTTCTCAGGGTCCCACTCAAGCAACCCTTCTATGACCGGCCAAGCCCCCGAAACTTCCAGAATCGAAAAGTCGCAAGAATCGACCGCGCCTTCCGATTGTCGCCAAGCGCTTAACGTCGATTCTCCTTGTCCGGCATCTCCAGCAATCGCATCCATCGCCCCCCGCGCCCTCTCCATCGCCCAAGCCGCATGCAGCGCAGGCACCGCTAACCGTAATAGGGTCATGCCGACCGCGAACGCGTCTAGTTTCGGGGACGGGGCTACGCCAGTCGCAGTAAGGCCCATGGCATTGACGTCGTCGCCCGTGACTTTCGACATCAGCCCGCTGAACACGCCTCCCTTCTTTTTAACACTCATGTCCCTAATGAACTGTTCCGGCGCGCCGTACGTAGGGTCGAATATCGTCTCACTTGGATCGGAGCCCACCCCTGTTTCGAAATCGCATGCGCCGCCCAAGTCGATGAGCAACACGGAGTTGGTGGAGTTCGGTGACAACAAAACATTATCCGGTTTAACGTCTCGATGGACGACGTTTTCGCGATGCACGCTCATCGTCGCGTGGATCAACCCTTTGGCGATCTTTTTGAACAGCCGTGTTCTTTCGGTTTGATCGAGGGAGGAGCTACTGGCTTCGCCGTTCAGCACGCTTTGAATTAATTCAAACGCGGAGGCCACGTCGCCTTTGAGACACGATTCAATCGTTTTCGTCCCCACGTCTTCCCACACCAAATACGCGTCCGAGCCGCACACGCCCAGAAACGGCGCCACCCCTGGGCAATTAGTCTCACCCAAACGTCTACACACCGTCCTTTCATCGCAGTAAAAGGAAAACCAATCTCGGCCCCGGACGGTCTTCTTATACGCCTTGGCAATCACGGGAATATCGTCGCTATCGCCGTCATCCACAACCACGATCCCTTGGTACACCTCCGAGAAGCTCCCCTCGCCTATTTTGTGCCCAACCCGTAGCTGTTTCAACGATATCTCGGGAGGGGTGTACCCGTCCATCTCTGGGTCGTACGAGCCCATGTCGTAGGACTCATCGACCGCGTTTGTGAGGTGATTGTAACGAGTGAAGCGGTGGGGGTGGTTCGCAGGTGTCGAAAGAAGACGAGTCGCGATCGCAGAAACGACACGTGGCTCATGATGCGTCTGGGATGTTGCGTAACGCACTCGAGTAGAAATAATCGTGGAGGATGCGACGTGTGCGCACGCGGTGCACCAAGTCACACAGGTCGCCATCGCGCGACCGAGGAAGTGGTGGACAACGTAGGGGTGATTGATGATGTTGAGGAGTGTTGATAGCAGAGTGAGTCAATAAAATCAATCAATAAAATACGAGCTATTCAACGCGTCAATACGTCACTCGTGTTCCGTGCCGAATCCGTGTACGTTGCCAAACCCGCTAGTGCCTTTTTTCTGCGTACTTATAACACTCGACTGGTGTTACCCCAAACCACCTCATGAGACTAAAAACGCATACGCGCAAGTTACTTCGTCAACGCGGCGGCCATCTTCTTTTGAAACTCGGGCGTTGCGCACGTGAAGTGCGCGGTGTTGGGGATCATCTCCACCGATGCGTTCTTCAACCTCCCCGCGGTAAATTGCGTGAGTTTCTCATCGATGATGTCATCCTTCTCCGCGTAGTACAGAATCACAGGGCAGGTGATGTCCTCCACCTTGAACGGGTACTCCAGGAACTTCAGCTTCCAGTCCCCGAAGAAGCCCCAGTCGCAGATGCATGGACAGACGGGGACGCAACAACCACCGACGCATCCGCCCATGAAGCACTTTACGCCGCCCGGGGTTTGCGGCGCGCCCTCCACGGTGTACTCGGTCTCGCCGGCGAGGATACCGACGCCCTTTACGGTAGGGCCGTTGTCCGGGCTGCTCCACGCCGACGCGACGTTTAGCGCGTTGGGGGACCCGGCGCTGTGCGCCATAAGGTACACCTCCGTCAATGCGAACTTGTCCACGATCGCCCTGGCGTCGTCCACCACGTCGGAGTAGGAGAACTTCGACGAGGATACGTAGGAGGACTTGCCGTATCCCATGCGGTCGATGGAGATGTACGCGCATCCATCGGGCGCGCCGCCTTTGAAGAACGTGGCGTTGCTCATCATGCCGTGGAAGCAAAGAAACACGTTCTTCGCGTTTGTAAGATCGCCATCGATGATGTAGTGCACTTTGCGTCCATCAGGGCGGACGATGAACCCGCTGATTTCGGATCGCGGGTCCACGGCTTCCATCGCGGGGGGTGTGGGGGCAGAGGTCATTGTGGATAATGGGGGAAGGAGGTGCGGAGGGGAGTGTCGATGTCGAGTTATGTATAACGAATTTTGGTTCGGCCACCTGGAAGCGAGATATTTTTTTGTGTCTTCAAAGTTCAGAACTGCCGGGAACTGGCGTGAAGCTGCCTCGACGGCACTTCCCTCCGCCCCACCGCTCGCAAACGCACACACATGTCCGAACACCAGCCTCCCTCGGCGCAGCACATGTCGACATACGGGTACCGGCGAAGGCAGTGGGGAACTTGAAACAGGGAAGAATCGATAAAAGGAACCACGGCGAGGACATCGTCGTCGACGTGCTTCGCATCGCCGTGGGTTGGAGTTCCGGCGAGTTCCGGGATATCGTCAGAGGCGAAGGGCACGGGGTGTTTTTCAAACCAGCCGGCGAGGAGAGTGACGAGGGTGCGTGTGGTGACTAGGAGTGCGTAGAGCTACGTACCACGAGTGTAACGCCTGGACTTGGGGTTAAAGTGCAGTGCACACCGCGGGCGATTAAAAGGTGTTTTGTATTTCACAAAAATACCAATTCGCCGCAACTACCTACCTGTTAGCGTTTGCAAATATCGAGTCCCACTTGCTTTGATCGTTCCCCGGGCCGTCACCCTCCGTGGTGCTCAAGCAGTATTCGCCTCCGATACTAGCTTTGGATTGTAGACTGGCCACCGCGGCATCCGCCACCACGATCCGGCTCGTCTCCTCCGGCAACAACGCGTCGCCAAACTCGACAACCACCGCTCGTCGCTCGCCGCTAGTAGCCTTCACAAGCGTGTTGATGTCGTACGAAGTGTACGGTCCATCCGTGAGTCGTCCAGGTCGCAAAATAGTGTAAGGGGTGTTACACGTTTTAACCTCATCCTCGCCCTTCTTTTTGTTCTTCAAGACGCCGAACAGATTGAGAATCAGAAATGGCATCCGGTCCGTGCGGTCCACACCGACGGAACTTACTAAAATGACGCGCTTGCACTTTTTGTCCGACTGTTTACCCACTGCCTCGACTAAATTCTTGACTGAAACAAAGTCCGTCTGCTCCGGGCCGTTGTTTTGTTTCCACCGCGCGGAAGGGAACGCGGTGGTGCCGATGCAGGAAACCACTGCGTCGACGTCCTTGCAAATTTCTGAAGCCTTCAACTCTTCGAGATTTCGCAAGTCCGCGGCGACGATTTCCAGATCCTGGTTTCCCTTGCTCGCGAACGTCCCGAAGGTTTCAGCCGCCCGTGTCTTGTTCCTGCACGCCGCGCGCACGGAATACCCCTGCTCCAGCAGCTTCGCAACCACGAGCTGGCCCACGCCGCCCGTGGCGCCGACGACCAGCACGGTCGACCCTTTGGGGACGATGCCATCGTCAGAATCTGATGATGTTGAGGCGCGGACACTGAAGCGTCGAGTACACCTTGCTTTGTGTTTCGAGTCCGTCCTTCGTGCTGTCACAGGACGAATCGCGAACGCGCGGGGAGTGGCCAACGCGGAGCACGCCATTGCTGTTAAACCGTAGTGTGGCGTAGGAGTGATGCGCAGTTGGCACCAACCAAGAAAATGAAGTTGACTGCGAAACAAAACAGACTCTCGCAACCGCTTGACCGTGCTTGATCGGCACTCCGTTCCCTTGAACCCTACAAGCAGTTCTCCTACCGGTCACACTTGACCCACCTCACTGCTTTCGATTTACTGCCACTCGTCGATCCCTGGACTTACGTTGGTGACAACTGGCAAAAATGGATTTGACTGGCGAAAGCGTTGAGTCGTGACTCGGGAAAAGTCCTAAAATCTTGGTTTGTGTGGCGCAAACGCGTGACAAAGAAACGAAATGGTCGAGGAGCACGCCCGTCGTACTGGCACTCCGCGCAACGCAACGCCCAACAGGTACGGTTTCGTTTGAAGTTTTTTTTGCTCGACGAGTATGCTGCATTGTTTGATAGGAAAGGCGACCCTCCACGCATTCCTCCGCGCTTTGCGTACCCCGCAACGTCCGCTGATGCAACACGAAGCATCTCCCGAACGTCGTTTCCGTCCGATTCCGAAGTGAACAACGATCGCTGACTCTCTTCCAACCTCAACAACCCAGGCGTCCGACCGCACACACTACCGTCGGCCGATGTCGGCGTTCTCCGCGGTCGCTCCCGTACGCCGCGTGACGCAAAGTACGTAATACCCGGCCCGTATCTCCACACACCTCTTGCATCACAAGTCGGCTCGCTATCCACGAACCGACGTGTGAACCAGAACCCCTCGGTTCGCGAAGTGGGACAACGGCTCGTCGAACCGGTTTTCGAGCGATTTTTTTTCCGAGCGGGCCGCGGATCGAGCACTCCTCGACGCGCGTCGAACCGCGTGTTCCACCTGTGTTCTGGGGAGCCTTCGATCACACGCACCCGAAGTCGTGCTCGACGTACGTCTTTCGATTATCGGCTGGATTTGGCCGCCGGGGGTGACGCACCCTCGGCACTGCCATGATCGCCGGTTCGAGGTTTTTCTTTGTTTCGTGTGTCCGCGATTCGTTGCAATCGATTCAGTCCTGACCCTCTTCCCCCCTCCCCCCACTCAACCCACAGAGTTTTCATCGCACGGACGAGGCAAGGTTCCCAAAGCGACGCCGAGGATGGCGTCCGTTGCGAGGGGCGTCCCCGACGTCGAGGGCGGCGACGCCGCGTTGATAAGCACCACCCCCGAGTGGGAGGCTTTGAAGAAAGAAAAGCAGGCTATCGACAAGACGCATCTGCGGGACCTTCTCACGGACGCGGACCGGTGCAAAGCGTTAACGGTTGAGTACAACGGCGTGTACTGCGACTACGCGCGGCAAAGGGTGAACCCCGAAACTATGACCAAGCTTTACGAGTTAGCGGAAGCCGCTGATTTAAAAGGGAAAATCAACGCAATGTTTTCGGGCGAGCACATCAACTCCACGGAAGACCGCGCGGTGCTGCACGTCGCGACAAGAGCGCCCAAGGACAAGGTGATCAACGTGGACGGCAAGAACGTCGTGCCTGATGTACACGAAGTGCTTGCCAAGATCAGGGACTTCTCGGACAAGGTGAGGAACGGGGAATGGGTGGGCGCTACGGGGAAGCCGCTGACCTCAGTGGTTGCCGTGGGCATTGGAGGATCTTTCCTCGGACCCCTGTTCGTTCACACGTCCCTGAGAACCTGCGCCGAGGCGGCGGAGGGCGCTAGGGGACGCCAACTGCGGTTCCTCGCCAACGTCGACCCGGTTGACGTCGCCCGGTCCCTGAACGGCCTGGACCCTGAAACCACGCTAGTCGTGGTGGTCTCCAAGACCTTCACCACCGCAGAGACCATGTTGAACGCGCGCACCGTCAGGCAGTGGATCATCGCCAGCCTGGGGAAGGAAGCCGTTGCCAAGCACATGGTCGCCGTGAGCACCAACTTAAAATTGGTATCAGAGTTCGGCATCGACCCCGACAACGCATTCGCGTTCTGGGACTGGGTCGGGGGAAGGTATTCGGTCTGTTCCGCAGTAGGCATGCTCCCCCTGTCCCTGCAATACGGCTACGACACGATGGAGACGTTCCTGGAGGGCGCGTGGAACATCGACGAACACTTCGCGACGGCGCCGTTTGAAGAAAACCTGCCCGTCACGTTGGGGATGCTTTCCTTGTGGAACGTATCTTTCTTAGAATGCCCCGCTCGCGCTATCTTGCCGTACACGCAAGCGCTCGCGAAACTCGCCCCGCACATCCAGCAAGTCGCCATGGAGTCCAACGGCAAGGGTGTTTCAATCGACGGCCAGAAGGTAGGTTTTTTTTTCCCTTAAAATCCTGCTCGCCTTTTAACACGTAGTGAGGGTTGATTCTGACGGTTTTTAGTGCGATCCTGCGAGGAATTCCTCATCATCCCGATATACCACACTGTCTCTCAATCGCCCATACAAGAAACTGACATCTTTCCAAAAACACTTCAGCTGGACTACGAAACTGGCGAGATTGATTTCGGCGAACCCGGCACGAACGGGCAGCACTCGTTCTACCAGCTCATCCACCAGGGCCGTACCATCCCTTGTGATTTCATCGGCGTCATCAAGAGCCAGCAAAGTGTCTACCTCAAGGGCGAGATCGTTTCCAACCATGATGAGCTGATGTGTAACTTTTTCGCGCAAGCCGACGCGCTGGCGGTTGGCAAGACGGACGTGCAACTGAGAAGCGAGAACTGCCCCGACTCGTTGATTCCTCACAAAACCTTCACGGGCAACAGGCCTTCTTTGTCCATCATGTTGCCCACGTTAAACGCGTACACCACTGGTCAGCTGCTCGCGATCTACGAGCACAGGGTCGCGACTCAAGGGTTCATCTGGGGGCTGAACTCGTTCGACCAGTGGGGCGTCGAGCTCGGGAAGGTATTGGCTTCGCAGGTTCGCGCGTCCATGAACGAAAAGCGCACCAAGGGCGAGAAGGTTTCGGAAGCGGACGGGTTCAACCCTTCGACCACGTCTTTGTTGAACCGATACCTGGAAGGCAAGGCGCAGCTGAAGTATGCGGAACCCGAGGATGTGTTCCCGTGCGACCTGATCGACTCCGACGAGTGCAGGCCGCCCACGAGCTACGTATGAGGTGTTTCGGATGATGAGAGGAAATCAAAAGAGAAATGAGACGAAAAGGAAGAGTTGATTTTAAGATTGAGAGATGACGATGACTGACACGCGACGATTCAGTCATGTCATGGGGGTAAGGGGATCGCAAGCGACGCGACAATAGGAAGAGGTTGTATCAGTAGACAATGCTCGCGTTTTTTGTTTGTTCGCTTCGTATAACACACGCTACGAAACAATGCACACCCGACGTTCACTCGCCGATTAGTGCTCTAAATAAATATCGCGACCAATCGACGACAACTGTCTTTTTTCTGCAGTCAAGATCCTAGTCGGATTCAGAACACATCGCGCAGGCCCCAGTCCTTTCCCACGGCAGTGCGTAGTGTACGCGTGTGTGGACCGTCGTTTTACGCGCGCGTATTTAGCCATGAGACTCGCGATGTCCGTGATGGTGTCCAGTGCGAACGTCACTGGTGGTCGTCCTCGCGTATTTGGTCGAACCAAACGATCCGCGTCATCGATCACGTGGAGGGCATCCTCCCTCGTGTCGAGGAATGCTGTGTTGAGGAGTCAAAGGACACGTAAACTAAATGTACATAGAGCATCCAAAAAACTCAACCTTACCCCAATCCGGGCCCTAAAGTCCTTCGACCCCGCGAATGCCACGATCGAGGGCCTCACCCCACTGGCCGAAATATGCGATGACTTCATTTGCAAGTCCTCCCCCGCGGTGGAGGGCTCGTTGCGCCAAATCGCCCAGGATATATGCGCGTTACGGGAGGATAAAAGGTCAAAAGCGCCGTACGCACCGGACGTGGTGTTCGATGACGGCGCGCGGCAATTCACAGGCGTGGAGGGTTTCGAATCGCACACGTTCATCGCCGACGTCATCGGCAATCCAAAGTGCGCGATTACAAAAATGAAAATGGAGACCAACGATTTAGCGACAATTGAGTGGCGGTTAATAGGCGACGCGCCCGGGGGTAAGGCAGATGTTAACGTGGTTTCAACGCTTACTATGAACCTTATTACGGGTAGGGTGGTGGAGCATAAAGAATCGTGGAATTTTGACGACTGTGACAGCACTGCAGGAAGTTTTTTGCAAACCGCAAGAACAGCCTCGGCGACTCCAAAAAACATCAAAGACGCCGCGAACGACGCAGCAAGGAAATTAAACGACGCAATCGCCTCCGTTGATGTTTCAAACGACGAAGAGGTGTTCGTGGACCCGAACGACCCGATGAAGTTCTTCACCGAGAGCAACAAGCCGCAGGACGATTATTTGAACTACGCGCTGTTCGTGGCTGCGCTTTGGTTGGTGTTTGAAGGGCTGAAAGCCACGCAGACGTTATAGGAGTGAGACTGAGAAAAGTAAAATACATTTTGGGGTGAAAAAGACCATTTAATACTAATAAGCAACCCTAAGTAAATCACTTCTTACCCTTACCTTTACCGCGTTGCCTTATGTTCCCGTTGCCCTCGTTCCCTTTCCAGGGCGAATCACTCTTCCTAGGCGAATCACTGGTAGCCCTTTCCGCCTCTTCAGCCGCTTCTTTCGCCTTGATCCGCTCGTGCGCCACCTCCGCAATAGACAATGGAGGCGGCCCTTTCCGCAAAACATACACCCTCCACCACCGCCCCAACAACGTGTACTCCCACCCTTCCCTGAACACCACCATCTCTTCTAGTTGAAAATTTTTAAAGTACTTATCGGAGTCGGATTCAGTCATCTCCGAAACCTCTTTGTACCTGTTCTCTTTGCTCACTTTTCGTTTCTGTTTAAGCCACTTTTGAAAATACTCGCTTCGTTGCATCGATGCTTTGTCGCTCAACTGGTTTACCCGCTGGTTTATGGTTACGAACACTAACAAGATTAAAACGCAAACACTAATGACGAACAACGGGCCTAGTTTAAGCCTTTCTTTGTCGAATATGCTTCGGCTGCCATATTTAGGCCTCGCGAACCGGGGCAACCCGCTAATTACTTTATCGTACGCCGCTCGCGTTTCGTCGTTTACTAGAATTTCTTTAGCCTCGGCAATCTCCTTGAACGTGGCTTCGGCTTTCTTCTGTTCCGATTTTGACAAGTGCTGTAACTTATCGGGGTGGTACTGGATGGCTAACCGACGGTATTTCTTGCTGATTTCGGTTGTGTTTGAATTTATTGTGACGTTTAACGCGCCGTAGAAGTCGTGGCGCACCCATCTGATTGGGTTGAGAAAAGATAAAAAAAGTCAGTAGGTGTTGAGAGTTGATTGATGGAGTGATGGGCAGTTGGGGCTGGAAAGATGACACGCAGCGAGCGTAGTGGGTTGGTGAATGGCACACGACACCGTATGCGTGATGGTGTGGATACACACGGTGCTGTAACACCCCAGCCGTGTACCACCCACGCCCTGTACATGTGGATGCTCCACGGAAGATTCCGCGGCGCAGATTCGAATGCCAAAAGTCGGCGGAGCACTCCCATAGGACTGCCAGACTATATAAGCATACGCACCTGAGGTATTGCCCCCTAGATTCCGAATCCGCGCTGGCTTGCGTAAACGATGCGAGAAGCGCGAGCGCGAATATAAGGAGGCGGAACGCACGCATCGTGCAGAGCCTTGTGGGTGAAGAGGCGGCGCCGTTTTGTGAAAAGACGTGCTGAAACGACAAGTGGCGGAGATTTCACGTTTTGAGATTTGAGTTCGACAAATTGCATCTATTCAGCAGTCTCTGCGTCACCACAAACACACCCCTCAATACTCGATACTCTTCACGAACGCCTCGACGTCCAGTGACTGGACGTGCGCGGGTAGTGGAGTGGTTTCATTTCTATCTCCTTTGCGTCCACTGACTCGTCGCGAACCGTCGTACCGACATTCGTCTTTGTTCGACTCCAATTTCCGTTTACTCTTTTTCCCCGCGCTGTTTGGAGATTTATTGTTCGATTCATTCGGAGACTTTGAAGGCGTATTTCCTTTGCTTTTCGAGGGCGAGACTAATTGCCCACTGCAACCTCCCGCGCTGCCAAGCCCTTGTCCAAACCCCCCTCCTAGTAACGGCCCAAGCAGCTCCCCTAAGGTCCCGTCGTTGTCGTTTTCAAACAAACTATCCATCACCGCGTCGACGTCTAGCCCGCCCATTGAATCTAAATTTTGCTTTTCGGTAGTGCTGTCCTTCCCGTTCAAATTGCCGTTGCCATTCATCCCTTCGTCTCCATTCGGGACGTGCGATACAATGATCTGTGCAAGTCGCTCGTACGTCTCGTCGTCCAGGGAACCGGGAGGGGTTTTGTTTTGGGACGCGGAGTTTATAATCGCCGAGTGCACGTTTGTGCCTACGGTGACTCCGTCGACGGCATTCATCTCTGTATCACGCGCACTGACCGTCCGCCCAACGTTCCGTCTAGGGACCGTGCCTCCCCTCTTCTTGCCCCGGTGCGGCGACCTCGCGGGAGGAGGAGGCATCTGTTCATTTGAGGGGGATTTAGAATAGGGAGAAATACCCACTGGATTTCCCGGAGACGTCGCTGGTCCGTCTAATGCTGCAACATCTGTTTCATTTGTGCGCACGGGCAAACAGTCATCAGGGTTCGGCACAACCCCAGCACTCACCTCCTCGAGCACATCATACATCCTCTTTGCTAACGGGTTACTCGCCACTGCGTGTTTCCGTTTGGAATCAGCATCCTTAAACGCGACGTATTCCGTTAGCACTGAATCTAAACCTTTCACTCCAGCCGGAATTCGGTTGCCGAATGGCTTTAGTAACACTGAAGCGTCCTTCTTGAACTGGTCCATGGCCTGTTGGAGGGTGGTGTAGGTAGGGTTAGAGTACCAAGTGTTGCGACGAATAACAGGGGTTGCGAGTGTATGATGGGAGTACGTGATTTGTGACCAGGAAAAGGAGAGGCACCGGGGCGTTGGTGATGCATCATTCAAAAAGTTCGCGCGAAAAGTTTTTAAACCATCGATTGGGATCTGTGAGATCCTTGTCGTGCTTTCCACGGGTGCCCTCAACTTACCTTAACGAACCCATTGGAGCGTAAGTAGTTGTACACCAGCGCGGCGACTTCCATTTGCGTCACCGCAGCCGCGGAGGTGGACGCGGGCTCGGTCCCGCGAGGCATCGTGTACCTTGTGCCGAGGCGAGTGATTGATGAGAGTCGGGAAAATGAAATTTCGTTCGAGCGACTTTTCTCGGCACTCTGAGGATGCTTTTCACCCATTGGTGGGCGCGCGTCTTGGGACGGCGACGACGCGTGGGAGGCGCTGAGGGTGTGTGGGAGGCACGGCACCTCGGGTGGTACTGCAGTTAATTGGCCCTTGCTTCATGTCTACGTCCAATGACTTCCCCCCCCGCCCACAAAACCCATTACCCCCGTGCGTTCCATTTCTTCCCCAAGACAACGACGCGGCGGCGTCCGATCCCACCGCGGTTCAAGTCGTGTCTCTTCTCAATGATTCCCTATCCCAGCTGTTGCGGTGCGGCACTTACACGTTCTGGGCGCATTTACACCATGACAGCTCGGTGTCACAAGCGTTGGACACGTACCTGCAGTTCCGTGAAAGGCCGCACGATGTGTGTATCGATGGACCAACAACATCCATCACGAGCGCTGATGAGCTTTCCCTGTCACGACGCGTTTTTTTCGTCTTTCGAAGGATCGGGGATTTGGGCGAGAATGGGTCAGAGAGTGTTCCATTACACACACGTACCGCCATTATCCAAAACCGAGGGTTAGTAACCCCGTCTACAATATTCGATTTAGTGGCTTTGTTTGGCCCCGATAACGTGGAAGGGACGCGCGATTTGGTCCGGGACTTGGTGACGGTTGCAGTTGGCGGAGAGTGCGATGATGAGCAATCATCCATCGGCTCTGAATTCGCAAACGCAGGCACTTTGCTTTCCAAAAACTTGAACGAAATGGCCGACAGAGTGGTGAGCGCCGCGATTGAGACCGGGGGATTAGACAGTGGGAGTAAAAACGACGCGTTGAGGTACTTCCACGACGTTGCAGCGAGCCTGGAGGCGTTATCGGCGGTGAGTCCAGCGTTGGCGGCGAGGTGTAAAGGTGGGTCAAGTAATAAATTTGAAAGGCAACCGGTACCTGATTTGACAGGGAAAGGCAAGGCCCCGGTGGTTGAATTGCCCTCCGATACCGCATTGGGATTCGTCGCGTGTGAACCGAATGCGCTGTGCGACGCGTTACACAGAGCGGCGAACGAAACGTGCGTGGCGATTTGCGGGGTCGAGGCAAGCGATGGGGCGTTCAGTCAGGGAAGTTCCACCTCGGGATCTTTCGCAAGCGCCGCGAACGCCGTGCGCGTGGCTCTGGAACGCGCGAAAGTGGCGCTTGAACACGATGGAGGAGCGAAGGAGGAGACACGAGGAACGCGGGTACGTGACACTGACGAACCAAGTAGTAGTTCGCACCTTTCAAGTACTATGCCCGCTGAGGTAAAACAGCGCGTTGACGAAGCTCGAGAATTATTCCCCGATTACGGGGAGGGTTTTCTCGCGTCCGCCCTGGAGTGCTTTGACAACGACGTCGGTACCCTCGCCTCGTACTTGTTCGAGGGTGACTTACCCCATGCGTTAGTATCCGTAGACCATAAACAAACCTGGTCAGAGTACTGGAACGCGAAAAATCCAACCGTAAGTTCCCAACCCTCGCAGACGAAACAAACTCAAAATTCCGTGTGGAGAAACCCGCCGACACAAATTAACGAAAACGACTCGCTCGGACGCGAGTACCAGAAGAACGGAGACACGAAGTACATGACTAGGCATCAGAAGAGCGTTTTCGGTTTAGAACAAGGGTACGACTCAAGTCTGGCGAAAAAAACAATCCTGAACCTTCAGTACGAAGACGAGTACGACGACTCGTTCGACGAATTGAACGAGCTTGCGGGCGTGAGTAACGAAAGTGGAGAATCCGAAAATATTGCTATGGGTTTCGGGAAACAAAGCATTTGGAGTGCACCTAATACGCATACCCCCAAAAACACGCAAAGCGCACAACAGACGAAACAGTTCTGGATCGATAACGGCCGGGTGTACCACTCGGCTCGGGCTGGGGCTACCGTGGTAATGGCGGGAAGCGTCGAAGAAGCGTCTTTAATCGCGGCTCGCGACGCGGAGGTCAGCGCGGCGCAAGTGTACGGCCTCGGCGCCGGCGGCAACAGGGCACGGTTCGACGCGGTCGCGGCGCCGTTCGCACCGGTCGTGAGAGGAAGGGGAGGACGCGGTAGGGGTTTGGGCATGCCCGGCGGAAGAGTTGGTCGTGGAGACGGTTCTTCGGGTCAATCTTCGTCATCGAACCTTCGTGTTCCCGATCCGCGACCCGCGCCGGGCGCGACGACTGGACTGAACTGCCGCGGATCCGGCGCCCCCGCTGGAACCAGAGCGCACAAGAACGAACACAAAGCGTCTTTGGGGAACCATAACCGGAAACAACAGGCGCAGAAGAAGGTGAGTAAGGGGTCCTGGCCCGCGAACGGGGGGGAGTAATGTAGTGTTTTAGGTAGCAGTAGCGGCTTTTGTCCATACCGCCGCGTAAGCGCGTTACAGGTCACCGCACAGTTTGTGTTGGTTCCCAGATCTAGACGGACAGTAAGCCTATAGCCATGGTGTCCCACCGTCCGTCTCGATCGAGAAAAATAACCTAAGCTTGGCCATGATCATTAATGCGCTTACCTCGACAGTATGGACAAGAGCCATGCGGCGTAGCGTTGACGTATTACAAACTAGTATCGTCAGTTCCGGGTGCGTCTCTTCGAGTCTCTGTTTTTTGCCTTCTCGCGGCGACGCGGATGCTCCGTCGGTGATAATCGTCACTTTGATCCGCAACATTGAACTCTCAAAGAACCTCTGAAAGAAGTACAGGTCCCCCGCAAGTTCAACCTCGTAAAGGAAGCTGAGAAAAAAGCCGACGGAATGGATACCGTTGCGTAGTGCGTTCATGATAAAGCTGACTCCGATAGAACGTGCGGAACAAGGGCGACCCAAGGGCGCTCGCGCGTGTCTTTTGTTTTTTTGGTGTTTCGGTTTTCTCGTCTCCCCCAATCACAGCGACTCGATGGCGACGTTCTTTGTCACCGGTTTCGTTCCGCCGTTCGTGTCCTTGGGCTTGAGATTTTTCTTCGGAGCAATTATTGTTAAAACGCCCTTGGATGTCTGCGCAGTGATCCGCGAAACATCCACCGTCACGGGAAGCGCGTACCGGTTTTCAAACGACCCGAAGTGGCGCTCGCGGCGGTGAAATAGGCGCGTGATTTTCGTCTGGACTTTTTGGTCATTTTTATTTTTTGAATCTGCAGAGGAATCGTCGTCAACATCCACTGTGAACTCGCGCGTCCCCTTGACGACTAGAACCGGCGACCCCAAATCCGGGTCCTCGAGCACCTCAACAACTATGTCCTTGTCTTCAGCCCCAGGAACGTCCGCGATGAACTCCACTTCGTGTTCGTTCTCGCTCACGTCCATCGCGGATCGGAACGCAGAGTGCGAGTCCGATGCCGGCTCCGAGAGGTGGAGATTCGGGAACACGTGCATGACGTTCCTCGATGCCCTTGCGAGGGCGGACAGAGGAGTATTGTGCGTGTCCATGTCCTCCCGGGATACAGCTGTAGGTGCGGCTAGAAAAAGCTGCCTCTGTAAATCGTCCAGAATCTCAGACAGCGAAGTTAAATGCGCGTCGCTGGATTCGACTTCACCTTGGTTTTCGGTTTCGTCATTTTTCTTGGATCCGCCGGGGAAGTGGAGGCTTTGCAACCGATCTTTCGCGGTGGCGACGGCTCTGTCCACGGCTCGGCGAATCGCCGCGGCGGTGCCTATTCCTAGTGGGCCGTGGGGGGTACCACGATCGACTGGGGGAGGGGTGGGGCACGTCTCGCCGCACGCAGAGCACTCGTTCGTTTCCGCGCCGCAGTGGTCGGGACAGGTGGAGGTAAGCAACGCTCTTTCCTTCGCTTCTCGAACCTCTTTCTCGGAACACGCCTGCGTTTCCGCTTGGCCCCAGTGCGCGGGGAACAGGTTGAACGCGCGCGCGGGCGCGGGGAGGAGGAGAAGCACGATGAACGCGGAGACGCACGCGACCAAGAGAAGGCGCGGACGCATGACGAAGGTGGTGTTCTTGACGGAAGCAGACGAAGCGCAGGGAGGTGTGAGGAAAAACTACGACTGAAAAGGTAAAGTCGTAGCTTTTCGGGTGTGTCATAGAAATCCAAGCAGACGCATGTCAAGTTCCAACAAGGCTGTCGTGGCAGCGTGTATTCGCTTCTAACGACGATACATAGGACGCGCCGACATCTTGCACGAACGAGGTGAAAGAAAAATATCTCGGTCATCGCTTTTCACAACGAGAGGCGCGGTGGAGACGCACGACGTGGTGTTAGCTCGGTGATCATGCCAGGGAAGCAGTGCTCGCACGGGAAGGCGAAACGCGACTGCACCGTGTGCAGTCCAGGTCCCCACGGAAGGGTGGAAAGCGCCTGCATGGAGTGCAAACCTTGCCCTCACGGCGAGCTGAAGAAGAACTGTGCAGTGTGCAAGCCCTGCCCTCACGGCAATGTGAAAGGCAACTGCGTGGACTGCAAGGGCTGCCCCCACGGCAAGCGGGAAGACAGCTGCTTGGCGTGCACCGGCTGCCCCCTTGGCAAGCGTAAACACAGGTGCGCGGAGTGCAAAGCGGCGCGCGCCGACCCGCCGAGTGCGAAGCGGGTCAAGCGCGAGCCTGAGAGTTCGCCCGAGGTCATGCAAGAGCAAGAGATCAAGCAAGAGCCCGTAATCAAGCAAGAGCCCGAGATCAAGCAAGGGCCCGAGCCGTTCACAATCAGGGGCTACTTCGGCATAGGCGAGTAAGTCAAGCGTGAACGAGTTGAAGCGGCGGTTTAATGAACAAGTTACAAAATGTTTTACAAAATACGGAAGTACAAAGAACATCACTCACACGTCGTCTGTCATGTTCTCCCACACCCCCCTGTGAAACCCGTACATGGCGTGTTCCACCGCCACGTATCTGCCCGGTTCGTAACCGTGTGACGCCATACCTCGTTGTACTTTTTCACACAACTCCACATCTTGTTGCTGCACCAAGTCTGACGCCGCTAGAGACTCTATTATAAAGTTAACATCGTTGCTTTTACTTTTTTCCACGAAATACTCGAACGTAACGGTACAACTCGTCGGGCCCGTCGGCGTAACCAAATTCGTATCAAGCCAAGCCCCGTACCGGTTCAACATGAAGTTGGGGTAGACGAAGAAGTAGCTGCTTGATTTGGTGTTTTCTTGAGTCAATAACTCATCAGTTGGTATCCATCCGTCCTGAGTCAACTCGGTGCTCATCGGGTTCTTCGTCACCGAGTTTATATTCGAGTTTGATTTTTCCGTGACTGTTTGCTTAGTCACCGTTCCCTCAACTTATGTCTGATAACTCCCCATATATATTCCTTCCGTTAACTCGGGGTGCGCCACAGACACGCGGTACCCTCCGTCCAGGAAGTTATCCACGAACACTTTCCAGTTACAGTTCAAGCTGTACGTTCGCTTGGTGACGAACACGAGGTTGGGGTCGAGGACGTTCGAGTGTTTCATCCAGTCGCCGCCAGCGCCCAGCCAGTCGTCGATAAAAGCGGGAGGGTGTTTTCTAGGGTTGTTAGAGGTGTGGGTGGTAGGGGTATTAGTTGGAAAGGCAGAAGTCTTAGTACACGGTGGAGTACTGTTCGATTCCTTCGTATCTTACTCAACCTTCCCCCCAAGGTGCGCCCAAATAAACCCGC
>MDSY01088402.1_pt1 | contig 18830 bp, 14 predicted proteins | sample 811131 | NCBI WGS metagenome assembly MDSY01 (sample SAMN05326643, study PRJNA326480) | marine metagenome | isolation source: seawater | place: Atlantic Ocean: South West | collected 2010
AACCGTTGTGGCTCTGTGCTGTCGAACGAACGTCAGCGACCATTTCGAACAATGGTTGCGAACGCAAAGCGAAATACGCAACCTGATCGAACGCAGCCTGTACCTGATCGTCCAGAGTTGAAGTTGTTACTGAGGGGGTTGCCATTGCAACTTAATCCTTATAGGTAAGGACTCCTCAAAATAAAATCAAACGCTAGCGTTCCACATTACTCCCTGAGATTCCATTAACTGCCGCACTTCTTCTTCCGAAGTAGTTGCTGCTAATCTCTGAGAAAAATCGGGTGGGACAACTGGATCTCCGCCTTCACCTGCCGCTTGAATGCGTTCTTCTGTTCGTAAAACATCAGGCATTATTGCATTAGGTTGGCTTGAAGGTTGTGTTGCCACATTTAAAAACCCAGCAGCTTCAGCTTCCATACGGATTGCGTCAACATCAAGGTCGCCTTCGTAGCCTTTAACAAAATATTTTACACGAGCATCATCAGGATCAAGTCCTGCTGATCTAAACGTTTTATCCCGCATTAAAATTTTGTTTTCTGCTTCAGCAGCGTCGGCTCTCGCTCTCTCTGCCTCAATAGTTTTTTCGTATTTACGACGAAAATTTGGCTCAGATTCAGTACTGCCAGCATTGTCACTATTTTGAGTGGAGTCAATGTCTGTCATATGTCACTCACCTATCCTGTAGCACATCTTCAGCGGTGGAACCTCAGATGGAAGGGTTGTTAGCTCACCCGTTTGGGGCCAACAAACAAATTATAAAGTATACGAAAGGTGAATGCAAATTTAGGTAGTGTAAACAGAACCAAGTGAAGTATTGCCAGCAGCATTAATCATGCTGCCAGTAGTCCCACTAAATTGGCTGCGTCGTTTTTCATTTTCACGACGTAAATCTGCTCTAGCTTCACCTGATCCCCATATACCTTCACCAAGTTCAGTACCTGTCATAGCGTCAGAGCTAATTGTGCTACCTGCTAAACCTGCAAATTGCCCTAATTGTGCAGCTACTTCACGTTCTTGAACGTTTTGATTTAAAAGACTTCTACTTAAATCTTTATTAAACGAGGTAGTTCCTAAAACTCTTTGTGACATGCCAGTAAGTTTTGATGCGTTATACGCACGTTTAGCTTCAGCTAAAGACGAGGTTGCCATAAACGTAGGGTCAACCATTGCTGCCATAAAATCTGCTTTATCCCACTTATAATCTCGTTTTAACATAGCTACAGTTTCAGGGTTTGAGTTGTAGTACATATCTTCAGCTTCTTCTGCACGCCCTGCGAATTCTGCTACCGATACATTGTTAGCTATTAACGTAGTTATCGGGTCTTTGCCTAAAGCTTCTTGTGCAGTGACGTAGGCTCCTAAACCAGTTTTATCTATAATTGCTCGAAGGCCGCTTTCTTGTTGCACGTATTGAGCTTCACTTAACGGTGCATCATTTTCATCACGCAATGCCATTGCAGGAAAACGTTTGTCGTAAAGATCTCTAATTTCTTTTGGCACGTACATTGCATCTGTTGTTGCAACAGTAGAACTACCAAATCGCATTTGCATAATGATTGTGTCAGCGTCGTACCCTAAAGCTATTTGGCTTATTGCCCATTGAGCTAATGCACTACCAGCTTCTGCTCCAAAGAATTGACCAAAGAATCCACGCATCGCTCCTTCAGCGCTACGCATTCCTTTTTCTTTCATGTATTCTAAATATTCATCACGTTGTGAGTCGTTAGGGTTTCGTGGCGACTGTGGGTTAGGTGGAACTAGATCTCCGTCCGGTATGTCAATAAAAAAATCGTTCTCGGGGTTGCTAGGACCACTAGGAACAGGAACAGTTGGAACAACTGGAGCAACTGGGAAACCGCTACGCATGTCGTAATCTTTAAGAGCTTCTTGGCTCATTCTACGAATAGCTTCATCTAAATTATATTGATTCATCCCTGTATTTGGAGTAGGGGCAGTAGTGTTATCAAAAGCCATTGACTCTAAAGCACCTGTAGTGAACTGGTTAGCTTGGTACTGGCGTAACATCTGCTGACCTTTTGCGTGCAAGGCGTTGAGATCTACTTCAACCATTTTAAATCCTTGTGGTTTGGCCCATTAAAGAACCTATTTGATTTACAAAAGACATTGTTTCATTAAAAATATTAGGGTTGTAATCTGCTTCTTCTGACGTTCTTACCCGGTACGCAAAACTATTAGCAGTTAACGGGGTATAAGCGCCATCGTCTTTTTGATCACCGCTTAAAATATCAAGCGCTAATTTACGGTGTTCATTTTTCCATTGAGGTTGGTAACCCATAATGCTGTAAAAAACGCTGCCATAAGAACCCAAAATGTCTAACGGGCTACGTCCTGCACGTATACGTTCCGCTACAGCAGGGTACAAATCTTCTGCTTGTTCGCCTAATAACGAACGCAACAAATCTAATTGCTCTTGTTCGTTGCCAATATAAGCACGCCGAGCCCATTCGTTAATTACGTTGTCATCAGGATCAATAAGATAATTATCGTAAATACCAAGAATCGTTGTACGAAGATCAGCTTGTGTAGTGCCACCTTCAACATCCTCTCCAAAAGATATTGGAGTTTTAATATCAGTTGCAAGATACCGGCGAATTTCTGCTTCGCCCATGTCTTGTTCCCAAGCATATTTTGCCGCTGCAAGTATTTCGCCGTCAGACCATTCCAACCCAAGATTTAATAACTCGTCACGAATTAATTGTTCTTGTGTTTTAACAAGCGCACGTCTACGACCTGACCAACCACTTCCTGTTTCCCCATCATTCCATTGAGCGTCTTTACCAAATTTACCTTTACCAAAATTTTTGTAGTAAGGAGTTTGTTGTATTAAGGATTCAACCCACCTGTCGTATTGATCTTGGGAAACAAACCCTTGCGCTTTTCCATCCTGTTGAATGATTTCAAAAACATGGCGCCCATCAATTTCCATATCTTGACGGCTTAACAACCAATTAAAACCACGTAACAACGCTTCATAATCAAGTGTTGCTTGATCTTTTTCTTCTGGAATAGGTTCAATAACCATTATCGTCTACTCCCAAACGCTTTAAAGATGGCGTCCATTGCGCTTTCGCTATCTATTAACAGTTTCTCTTCTTGGAACTCTCCGCCTTCTTCAGTTTCTTTTATAATTTGTTCACCAAAATACGATTTCATTTCTGTATCAGTTGGTTGTCTAGAAACACCCATGTTGTTTTGTTGAGCTTCTAAGCTCCATTCATCAAACAAAGTAAGAGCAACTTCATCTGGTTCTCGCCCAACAACACGCCTGTATATATCGCTAGCTAATGCACGACTATGCGTTTGCGATATTAATTTAACAACACCAGTGTTAGCAGCTAAATCAAAAAGCTCATCACTTAACAAATCTAACGTTAAACCAGTGCGAGTAACTGCTTGACCCATAAGCCCAGCTTGAACAGGATTTAAAAGAACGTAATTACGAGGTCCTTCTGGTGCAAAATCTTCAGCACGAAGTTTAGGAATTTCTGTTTTTATCATTTCGTACGCATCCATACCACCCCCAGATAAACCTGCTCTATAAGAAATTTCGTTAGCCATTTCTAACAATCCGAGCATTACTGATTCACGGTCGTAAATAATTGATGGATCACGGAACATATTGTCACCTAAAGCATTTGCCATAAACGATTTATCGCCTGTGCCAATAGCTAAAGATTGAGCAATTAACTTTTGAGTATTTGGATCTTGGGCATCATACAAAGTCATTGCATCACGAACAGTAAACGGAACGTTGCGTTCTACGCTTCTTATAAAACTTTGCCCATCAGCAATACGTGACTCATCTATTTCCCAACCAAGGCCTCGCCCAACAACTAACGGGTTTTGTTGAGGCAAACTTCCTTCGATGTAATCTACGTAAGGGACATCTTGAAACCCTAAAGTATCTCTAGGAGGAGCAGCACCACGAAGCCGTGGCATATTCCCTGTAGTAACAGCAGCCCAATCTTGTTGTTCAACAGCAGTGTCTTCGTAAGCTAATCGACCTGCGGCTAACATCCCCGGATCAGTTATTACACTAGCTGTTCCATAAAGATCAGGGTCTTGTTCGCCTACTGCAAAACCTTCGTTAAGTACTAATTCAGCAAGTTTTTCTTCACGCCGTTTACCAGCAGCAATTTCTTCAGGAGTTAAAATAATTTCGTCAGGTGTCATTAGCGCAGCTTCGTTAGCTGCAACAAGTTGATTAACAGATTTTTCTGTAGCTGTTTTTATTTCTTCTTCGTTAGCACCTTTTTCTTCTAACTCTTTTCCTTTATCAATAAAAGCTTTAGTCGAAGGTAAAAGAATCGTTCGTGCTACGTCATCTGCGTTAGAAAGTACATCCCAAACTATGCTTAAAACACTCATTATCTTGCGCTCCCAAGTGTTGCTGGTTCACGCAACGGGCTATTTCCAACAGAAACTGTTTCTATATTACTAAAGAACCTGTCATAGACATTTCCAAAGTCTGGTTGCAACAATAATTTTGCGATACCTAGTTCCCATCTAACTCGCAAATCTTCATTGCCTTTATAACTAAGGCGTTCCCATCTAGAACTATTAAAACTTTTAGCACGCATTTCTAAATCTCTAGCAATACCATCATGCAAATCTAAAAATTGTCCTATTTGCACAACATCAAGTCGTTTTGCATATGCAGGATCTTTAACAACATGACGGAACCCAGCTAAAGTTCTTTGCACCTTTAAAGGATCATTAGTGCTGTAAAACTCTTCATGCCACGCTGGGAATTGTTGACCAAGATTATGAATAAAAGATCGCCGTTTTTGTACTAAATCGTAATGAGAAGAAATAGCTCCAGACAAACCAGCTTTTTTACGTTGCGCTAAATCAGCATAAAGTTTTATACGGAAATCTTTCCACTCTCGCCAACCTTGTGTAGCAGTCGCATCTTCAAATTGTTCGCCTAAAGTTAAAGGTCTTACACGTCCTTCAAGAGTTTCAAGGCGACGAATATTCCGGTTGTATTCCCATTTAACTTCTTCTGGCCCAACCTGCCCAATAATCCACGAAGCTATTTCTTGGTACTCTGTTGCGTCTTGTTTATGCAGTTCATAATTTTCGTGACCTTGGCGTGTGCCTGCAATTGCTTCTATCGTAAGTTGAGTACGGGCAGTAGCCGGCCACATATCAAAATGATTTTCTAGTATGTACGCATCAGCTATTTCTGGCCCATGTTCTTCAAGAACTTTCCAGTACTCTTTAATAACTGGATAATAAGGCGACTGTTGCAACGCTGACGTTGGTACTGCCAAGTTACGCAATGACCGTATGCCATAAATCATTTCAGTACGACGTTTTGCTTCAGCATTAAAATCTTTTAACGCTTGCCCAGTTGTCGGAAGCACAATGCCTTGCTCGTTGTATTGAACCATCATGTCAATCAAAACTCGTGCAGCAGTAGCTTTGCGACGGTCATCATCTAAATAAAGCTTGTTAAGTAAACCTTTGCGAGCAATATTTTTAGTCCACGCTGGCAACAAACTTGACAATATGCGTGTAAATGTGTTGTCGCCTTCAGCTATTCCGTAAGGAATTAACCACCCTAAAGTTTTATCTAACGACGGTACCGCAAGGATTGCTTCTCCAGCGCCAACAGTAATAGCAGGGCTCACTCCCGGTAACGCAGCGATAAATGAACCAGACCCTAGTTTTAAGTCCATTGGCATTTCAGAAAGAATGCTTAAATCGCCAAACCAATCCACTGATTCGACAAACGGAATCCAATCTGTTTCAGTTTTTGCACCGATTATGTTTGGTAATTGGAAAGTTGCAATTGATTGACCGTTTTCGTCTTCACCAGATAGAAGCGCAAAAGGTCGTAACCCTCGTGCTACGAACACAGGATTTTCGTACGCCAAACTAAACCATCGTCCAAGAACTTCTTGCCATGCGCCAAAGAAAGGTGCAACAAGCCAAAGCATTTCTTCAATTCGTGTACGTGACGCTAAATCGTAAAGTTGATTATTTGTTTCAACCCGAGCCCATTTGCGTGCTTTTTCTTGTAACTGATACATACGTTTATCTGAAATGTGGTATGCGTCACCTACTTTAAAAGGTTGTAAACGACGAATAACATCTGCTGTATAAAGCGCATCGTACATTACGCCTCGTGACATACTGCTTTCAACTTCGCCTAAGTTTTCTAGTGGTTGAGTTATTTTTTGTTTTATGCGTTCCCAAATAGTCGCAGTTTGTTTTGAATCTAAGAACTGAGAATCAGTTACAGTTCTTCCAAAATCACGTAAGCCTTCTTCGCCCGGTAACGGGCGACTGTTTTTAATAGACGCTGGCGAAGCTGACCTGAGAAACGCAACGTCTTCAACTTCTTCTACAAACTTGATATTGCGTTCACCTAATAAACGAATCTGTTCAACAATGTCACGACGTTTAGCGACAGTCATTGCTGTCATTCTTTGGTCAAACGATAACTGCCCGGTATTCGTAATTATAGATTCAGCAGCGCTTTCGTAAGAAGCAATCATTAAACGTCGAAGAACAGGGTCTACCGTTAAATCAATGTCAAGATTTCCAGTGGCATCAATCCAACGTAATACTTTGCCATCTCGAAAAGAATCCCACATTGTTAACGCAGAATCCCATAGAGGTACACCAGTTATTTCGTCAAAAGCTGGGATACCACTAGATACTCCTATTTGACGTAATTCGTTGTCGTCTATAAACGCTTTTAAAATTTGATCCCAAGTAGAATCACTTAACTTTTGTAGTTTATCTAAAGCAGGAACAATGTCAGCTTGCCACGTGATTGTTGTGCCTGCTTGAAATTTTTCAACAACAGCTTCAAACCCCGGCAAAATAGCTGGTACTTGGCTCATTGATTCGTAACGAGCTTTAAACACTAAGTTAGTTAACTCTTCTGGTGTTTGATCTCTAGGTACCCAATTTTCTATTACTTGTCTACCGTCGGTGCGTAACCATTGCAGAATTTCTGCATCAGTAAGATTTGCGTTTGGTGTACGAATAAATTGCCGCCAAAAATCACGATCAGCAGTTACACCTTCTGGTCCTTTGGCAGACAAAATACGGTCAGCAAAATCATTGTAAGCAGCTACAAAGCTGTCTCGTTCAACACGATTCATAAAGTCGTATTGGTGAGATCCTTGGAATTTTTCTTTTCTACGTTGAATATGGTTAGCGCCTTGTATTTGAATACGGGCGGTGTTGTTCGCAGAAATATTGCGTCGATTAATTTCTTGCTGTGAAGGTATATTGCCAAACGCACTATCAATCCGAGTTGAACCTATTTGCGTTGTACTAAATCCACCTTCAGTTAAAATTTGTGCAGCACGTTCAAACGTTTGTGCTGTGTGAGGAAACTCTGTTTGGAAACCTTGTACAACTGTTTTATCGTAATCAGATACAGCTTCAACGTTGTTAGAAATTAACTCTGCTGCTCGTCTGCGGTCTTTAAAAGCTTGATTAGCTTCTGCTGCTAAATCTAAAAGCGTAAAATGTTCACCAATTAAATCAGTAGCTTTTTCGGAAGATAAGAAATCAACTTGACTTGCTGGTGGAACATCTAAACCACCAAATGGGAATTCATCTAACGGACGACTATAGAAATTTTCAATTCCTATTACTTCAAAATTTTGTACTAGCTCTGGCGTATTTACTATGTTCGCTAATTCTGCAAGAATAGGATCAGCGTCTCCAAGGAAATCTTCTAAATTTTCGATTCCTTCTAAAGCATAATCAGGAATACCTTCTTGTGATCTACGCAAAATATCAGTTTGTTCACGTGCACTTAAAGTACGTTTTAATTCGTTTATGCGAGCATCAATAATTTTGCGAGTGCCTGCTGATGCATTCCTATAAAAATCAGCGGTTGTAATTTGGCTTACAGGTATAACAGCAGTGTAAGTTCCTAAGTTTGCTGCATCTGTGTAAGGGTCAATAACCTCTTCATAAATACGGTCATTGATATAACTGGCTACATCGTCGCCTTCTAATACATTTTTTTCTGCTAGCAACGCAGCATACATTTTAGATTCAGTTGTGTTAGCTGTACCTAAAAAGTTATCGGCAGGGAAAAAGCGTTGAGGCTCTTCCATAAGTTGATCTAAAGATTCTACTCCGAATAAGTCATCGCTAATTGTTTGGTAACGACCCGGATAGTTTTCTGCCAACCAATTAAACATGTCAGCAGCTTCAGCTTCTCTTAAAGAAACCCAAGCAGCGTTACGTGCGGCAATACCGTATGATTCAGCAACCATTCGTCGAGCAGCGTTAGCTATGCTTGTACGGCTATGAGCAGTGTAAGCACCTGCTGCTGCGGCTGCTCCAACAGGACCAGTGAAATAAAGACCTAGTGCTGTAGCTGTGCCAAGTCGTTTAGTTTGCCGTCGTGCGTATTCTTTTTCTATTACACCAGTTACAAATTCTACAATGTCTTGACCATCGTCTAAATAAAGATCAACCATTTCAATAAAGTTACGCCGTTGAAGAATTGCTTCTTCTTCTAACAAACGTGCGTACGAAGGGCGTTTAACGTTGTCAAAATATTCAGCTTGATCAAATTCGAGAAGATCAGGTTCGCTTTGAATGTCAGCCATTGAATTTTGAGTTTCGGTGATTCGCTCAAACCCGCCTAGTTCTTCAAACAATTCGTTTTGAACAATAGCTTGAATGTCTACACCGTCATTGCGTAGCCACCTAGCTTGCAAAGTATTAAATGCAGGCCCAATTCTTGCTACCCCTAATGATGTTTCAAGCGCTGCTTGTAAACGAAGTTGCGAATCAATATTTACAACCATTTGCCAACGTGGTGTAAGCAAGTTAATTGTTTTCCACGTACTTTGAGTTTCCATTAAAAGGTTACGCAAAGTAGCACGAGCAGGAGTAAGACCTATTTGCATTTGTTTCCCGGCAATTTCTATAGATTTGAAATCACCCATTAACGCTCGTTCTAAATCTTTCCACCTATCTATACGTGGCATAATTACTGTTTGTCTAACTTGACTAGGAGCAATAGGTTTGCGAACAAAAACAGTTTCGCCTAACTCGTTGGTCCCAATAACGTCTGTGAAATCAACGTTGCCGTATTTTTTACCTGTAGCGTCGGCGCTTTCTTCAAGCATTTTTTTAACTGCTGAAAGTTCGCCTCGAAGAATAGTTATCAAATTAGAACGAACGTCTGGTCCTGTCCAAGTGAGCCCATCAAATTTTTTGTCAGGAACTATTGATTCAACAAACCCAGTAAGTACGCCGTTAATTAACCTGTCAAGTTTAGGACCTAACCGTTCAGGCGGTGTATCAACTAAATCAATCAACGTTTGGTCTGCCCAAAGTTGCGACGTGCCTTTATCTGTTGGTCGATTATCTAAACTTATGCCTTCCCATGTTGGAAGATTAGAACGGTAACTCATTAACGCTACGTCAAGCAACGAAAGTGGTTCACCGCTTTCTAACATGGTTGCTCTGCCATGATGCTTTTGCATTATTTTAGAAACGTTAATTCTTTCTAAATCACGGAAGAACTTTTCTAGTTCTGTAACTACTTGGTTTTTATTATTGACATCAATAATGCCTTCTAAAACTTTTTCACTAAACAGTTTGTAAGCACGTGAATTTGTAAACCCAGCGTATAAACCAGATTTTTCAAAAAAGGTTCGTGCTGCAAGACCTGCTTTGGTCGTAGGTTTAAGAATTGAATCAAACCCATCAATTGTTCTAGGAATTTCTAAATCAATAGTTTGAAAAAGATTATCTATCGCTGCTTCATGCATTTCCCGTGGAGAAATAATTTCATGGTTCCGAAGCCGATTCATGTTTTCTTGTTGATCGACTAACGGATTTAATTCACCAGCAGCAGGTATGTCGCTAGTCCCTCTAACAATTAATTCAGGGTTGTAAAGATCGTGATTCGCTGGAAGTAACGAATACACATCTTGCATTAAATTTTTGTAAGTACCTTCGTTATCAGCTAGCACTGCTTGCCACGGAAAATTTTGCATTTCGTGTAAACGATCAAATAATTCAGCAAGTTCTGAATCTCCTGATCGACCTAAAATGATTTCTGCTGCATCCAAGTTCAACGGTTTAATAGGCATTGTCCTAAACTTTTCAATGCCTTCTTTTGTTGGATCGTCCCAAGAACGACGCCGTTGTTCGTAGTCAAGTAACGCTTCTGAAGCTCCAGCTAAATCTTCAGGTGCAACATCTGCGTACATAGCTTCATCTAAAACGCCAGTTGCATCTAATGCTTCTCGCAATTCTAATTGCGCTGCTTGGATACTCATATCTTCTAAAGCTTGTGGGCTAAACAAGTAATGCTGTATAAAAATAGCGTGCGCTTTTTCTTTTTGAAGCAACACATCAATAATGTGGTCAACGTGAATTTTGTCTAAACGATTTATTTCGTCAGGAATCGCAGTAGGTTCAAGAGACGCTGCACGTCCTTGCTGGAACGCATCATCTGCGGCCATCTCCCCCATTGCTTGTCCCATGTTTTTTCTGTGAGCATCAAATGACGCTATTTCTTTTCTTACACGACCTAGTTCTGAAAAATGCCAGTGTAAAGATGTAGGGCGTTCAAGTATTGCTGGGAACTCAGCCATTGGCCCCGGCGTTTCATCCATTTCTCCTAAACTTGTACGCCAGTCATAATCAAATTCGTCAGGGAATCTGTTGTATTGATCTTTTATTGGGCCCGGCACACGTCGCAACAAACTCCAAAGATGCGACATTTCTTTTAACTGTGCGTGCATTGCTTCTTTTACAGCAACGTTGCCATTTACATAACGAATAAAGTTGTGGAACGGCAACCAAGCAGAACTATCTACAGGTGCAGCGTTAGCTAATGTTGCATAAACTTTTGACAATTGCCATCGTTCTTCAGGCGTCATATGTTTAAACGCTGGACCCCACTGTGGCATTTTTTGAAAAATACGTAAAGCTATAATTTCTTGGGCAGCGTTGTTTCTATTTATATTCCAAAGCCCAGTGCCGTAAAACTGATCTAAGCCTGTGCTTGGAACTTTCTTCATTGTTTGAAGACTGTTTTTAACTTTTTCTAATGGCCCAAAAACAGTATCAATATGTGCTGCATAAAGTTCTAATTGCAACCGTTGTTCAGCAATAGCGTATAAACCATCTTCTGCTAATTCTAATTCTGCTTCGGCTCTTCGGAACTCTTCAGGGTCTGTATCTACGTTGTCAGGCCTATATATTTCGTTGTCAAATTGTCGTTTGTACGCATCTGCTGCTTCTACTAATTCACCATTAATTCGGGCTATAGCAGCTTCAACATTAAAATCAACGTTTGTATCGTAAGGAAGTTCGTTTCTATATATCGCTGCTTCAAAGTCACGTTTTGCTTGACGGTAAACATCATCTTTAAAATTAAAATCAAGATTGACGCCGTATCCTCTTAACCCAGCAGTTACTTCATTAACAATTTCGTCACGATTTAATAGAGCTAAAACGTCTAAGTCGTAAGTGTCATACGCAGCTTTGTATGCTTGATAGTTAACACGTACTTCGTCTGTAACCGGGGTAACATCGCCTTCAGCTAAAGAAACTGGGAAAGGATCACTAGGATCAGCAGCACCTTCTCTTTCGAGAAATTCTGTTATCGAAGCATCAGTGTCAAATATTGGACTTGTTTCGCCAAGAACATTGCTGCGACTAGCAATTTCTATTGCAGGGACTAAGCCTCCATTGTTTAAATCAGGTCCAAACTGTGGGGCTGCTCCGAGATCACCTGTTTGCAAATAGGTTGCAGAAGGTCTTATGCCATAAAGAGCTAAGTTATTTGTTTCATTAATAACAATTTGCTGCAACTCTTTAGTGATAGGCACTGTTGCTGCATCAAAAATATCTCGTGGTTCTGGGATATTGTCCATCCACGCAGGTTGGTAATCAAATTTTTCAAACAACAAAGAATCAACAGAGCGTGTGCTGCCTACGACTTTGCCACCGCCAATAGTAAGCATGTCTAAAACACTGCCGCCTAACAACGTTTCAAGGTAAGGATACTTCCCTTCAAACTGTTGAATTTTTTCATGCAGTTTTTGTCCACCAATACGAATTGGTTCTCTTGTAGGTGTGCGAACAATAATTGGTTGATTTCTTACAGGTGGACGTACTTGTTCGTAAAAAGGCCCCATGCTTTCATTTGGCAATAACCCGGGTTGAACTCTGTAAACAGGAACTGGGTTACCTGACCCATCAATATCTATATATTCAAGTTGTTTTTCAGGAAATAAATCTTTACCTACATTGTCTGGATCAAGACGAGCTTTTTTAGCTCTATTAATATTAAATGCAGTTCTGCTAATTTTAATGCCCGCATAAGCTGGGTCTCCAACAACGTTAATGCCAGCATCAAAAATGCCGGAAACAAACTGGTACTTAGGTGTTTGTTTAAATTCTTCTACAGAAGTTGGATTTAAAATATCTACATGACCAGAAAACAGCATGATTGCTTGACCAGCGCTTCTGTCGTTTGTTAGTTCCCAAGCATTTTGCCATGTGCCATAATCAAAAATTTTGGTGTTAAACCCACGACCTGTACGCATACCAGTTACAGGGTCTCTAGCCTCAAACGGGTTAAGGCTTGCCATTGTGACCATTGTGCCGATAGGCCGGTCAACAAAGTTTTTAATTGCGTAATTGAAACCGTCCATTGTTAGGTTCCAAACAGCGGCTGGTTCTTCTCTTATACTTTCAGGGATTGCCCCGACTGCTGCACCAATACCAGTATCCGGGCCAAAGAAAGAACCTATTACTGAACGCCCAGCGACACCTTGATTAGATGCGCTCATTTTTCCTAGTATGTTGTCTTTCCACGATTCGTTAAACGCTTCGAAAACACTGAATTCTTCATCGTCAGCTAGTCGAATAGTGTCAACAAAAAGATCAGCAGCTTGCGCACCAAAATCAACAGGCGCTCTAAAAATGTTGTAAAGCCGACCGGTAAAACTCACGACGCATCAAATCGTGTTGGTAAAAACGTTTCCATTTGCAAAACAGTTTGTTGCATGTCTGGGTTAGCGTAAGGATTATTTGCTGTTGCTTGCAGTAACGGCATAGTTTGGAACAACAATTGAGAACGTTCAGGAGTAAGTTTTGGTTCTCTTATTTGCGATGGCATAGCTGACGAAGGTTCCATTGGACGATCTGTAGTTCTAAACAAATCACCTGCGCTACCGGGCATTACTCTGCTAGGAGGCAACGCTGTTGGTTCTCCCATACCTGCTACATTTTGTGGAAGTGGCGCAACTTCTTGTGCCATTTCTTGTTGTTTAGCAGACCCGTACGTTTGATCTTTGGCTGTTTGAATAGCTTGGGTTTTAGATCCCTTGCCTTTACGTGGCATTACAGTGCTCCAATAAGGTCTTGGATAGATGGTCCTTGTTCAGCTTCTACTGGTGGGGCTATACCTGCTTCTGCCCCCATTCCCGGTAAAGCTAACCCCGGTTGAGCTTCAGGAGCATCTGGCGGAACTTGTTCAGCTTGTCGTTCTTGTGCTTCTTTTTGCACTTTGCTTACTGCATCAGCAAGATCCATTTTGTTGCTACGCACTAAATCCATAATGCGAGCAAGATCCGCTGGAGGAATAACTCCTTCAGCAGCTTGTTGTTGCACTGAACTTAAAAGAGCTTGTTCTAGTTGCTCTGCAACCACAGTGTCGTGTTCAAACTCTGGGTCATCTACCAAAGGATCAAGCGACATAAACGATTGTTTGGACATTGTGCCCATGCCAACACGTTGCCCACCGCCAATAACAAGGTTGTTTAAATCTGCACCGGGGTGGGAATATGAAACAACGTTTTGTGTTGAATCAAAGTTTGCGTTTGGTTTGTAATCAACTTGCCCTGTAGCACCTTTTGTAGTGACGTAAAACGAATGTGATTTACCGCCCGCATATTTTTTTGCCATCGTAACTGCAATTTTGTTTTCTTCTTGCAGCGATCTTGACATAATGCGTTGCGCTTCTTGAATTGTAAAATCAACTGTTGCTGACAAAACCGCATCGCCTCGTCTACCTGTACGAATGTTCGATGTTGATTCGCCACCAAACTCTTGTGGAATACCAGCAGTTAATCGTTGGGCTCGTTCTAACCTGTCAATTGCAGGGTTAGTCATATATCCGGGCGAAGTTTGCATATCACGCAATTCGCCGCCACGAATAACACCAACTTCTCCTGTTAACCCATCAGCAGGATTAACTATCTGCGGTGTTTCGCCTTGACGACCAACTAGCCAAGTATCAGGGAATACGCCTTTTTGCACAGCAATTACTTCGAGTGCCATTAATCGAGCTTGCATTTGGTACATGCCAAGAATGCCATCGAATTGGCCTTGGGCTCCGTCAAGACTTATACGTTCAGCAAATACAACAGGTGTTTCGCCTAATGGGTTAGGGACACGTTCTAGTTCTTCTGCCATAAAAGGACTTGATGTAGTTGACACACCAAAAGAAACAGTAGTTACTGCTGATCTTGTAGCAATAAGAACTTGTTCTTCGCCATCAACGTATTCAATCATTTCTATTGGATGGTCTGCGCTTATTTTGCCGTCGTTATTAAATTTAATTCCAACTTCGGGGTAATGAGCCATCAGCCACCCCAACGAACGTTCGTAACTAAAAATTACGTCTCGTGGTCGCATGTCTTCTACGCCCAAAAGTTTTGACGGATACGCTGTCAAAGGATCACGCACATGCCATTCTGGGCAACCAGTTTTGTAGTTATAACGAAGTTGTGTACACGTTGTGGCATACCCAACTAATTGCCGGGCACGTTTAGCTAACTGGAGATCCATTCGTGAATGTTCCCACCAACCAAAAATAGCTTTGCGTCTAATAGCTGCATTGTCTCTAGCACGTTTTGTGTTTGTGTCTGTAGGTGGGCAATAAATGTCAGGCGATGTTGACGCAATACGCATCGCTGTTTGATCTAGCCCTTGCGCTAAAAGATTAGCTACCGCAGATTTTTCGTCAGTGTCAAGTTCAGGCAACGGGACAACAACATCTCCGTTATAATAATCTCGAAGGTTACGCATTTTTGCTTTAGCGCTACCATTGGCATTAGACCTTGTGGTATAAAGACTAATAATCTCGTCAGTGGATCTCACGGGTACCTCACGGCATTCAACTATGCACTAGTGACCCACGATGGACGCCACTGTTGGTTATTAACTATAGTCGGAACATAGATTTTCTCTAAATTATGTTCCAAAAACCATTCTGCCATAACACAGTCATCGGTGCGTGAACCTGTACCTTCTGGGTTCCATCGTGTTACTTCATTTACTAGTAAAAGGGAATGCGGTCTTGCTTCCGTGTTTTGTTTTCCGGGCAAACGCACTCGGCCAACGCGCCATAACGGAGCCAACATTTGCACTCCGTACTTGGGGTCGCCTTTGTTTTTAGAATGCGTGTAATGCGGAACCAACTGGACATTGCGTAGCGCTGCCCAGCGGCGAAAGTGATCATATTGGAGAATAAATTTTTGGGCCGCATTTGCTTCGATAATCCAATGGGTAATTGGTTTACCCATATCGTTGCTAATTTGCCACCACTCTTCAGCGACTCCAGTGAATCGTTGAGTTTCATGGCTCCAATCAAGAAACGACGGGGCATCCATTTTACGTCGATAGGATTCTAACAAATATCTGAACTCTGTTTCAGGGTTATATGCCCAACATTGCAAAGCCCAAAAGTTAGCTGGCGACGGATCTGCTGTTGCTACAACAAACAAATCGTCTGATATTCCTTGCGGTAATTCCCACAAATCACGGTCATTATCCCAACATCCGGGGTGATCTACCCCATCAGGGCCCTGTCCGCCGCTAACCCATAACGGGTCAACTAATACATTTGCTGGGTTTACATCCGATTGCTGGTACAAGACCTCAAATCGGTCAGGAGTTTGTGCCTTAATGTGTCGTAGTCGTCGCCACGGTAAACGTCGTGGGTATAGTAAACATCCTCCGGGCCAAGGTTTCCCACCGGGCTTGTGGTTTTCAGGATCGCCGTTGCATAGTTCTTCATAATGCGCTTGATATTTAAGGTGCGTGTATTTACGCCATTCGTCGGGGGCATCTTCTGGATCAAATTCCTCTAGTTCGTAATCGTCAGGGGGTGCCACTTTGTCTAACGCATACCTGTAAATGTCGTCTGCTGACATGCGTTGTCCCTGTAGAACGAGCAAACCACCGGGTTCTAGTCGGGTTTCTGCCACCTCGTCCCACCATCGACGCATATCTTCCCGTGCTTCTGCGGATCGCATTTTGCGTGGGTCGTATACGTCGTCCCATATGACTAAATCAAAACGGCCTCCAAGAAACCCGGAGTCCATTCCGAAAGCTGACCATGTGGGTTCTTTTTGGCTTAACGGAGTGTCATCCTTTTGTAGCACAGTAAATGCTTCGGCACGCCATATTTCTGAAGAATCTGGTTTAAACATTCCGAAGTCTTCTTGCAGCGTGGCCTCAGCGTCAACCGCCAAATTTAAACGTACATCGTTTAATTCGGCTCTAACCGGATGCGCTCGATCAAATTCGGCACGCAACCTGCGGCAATACCATTCGGCCAAACGCTGCGTTGAAGACCCAATCATGCCACGAATAGCACGATTGCGTATAGTTGCCCATGCAGGCAATACTTTAGCGAAGAATGTTGACTTTCCGGTACCGGGTGGAGCGTTAATAACAGCGTATTCTTCGTACTCTGTGTCCATTAACCCCATTATTCGTTCCGTTGCTTCTATTTGCCACGGTTGCAAAATGATACCAAAGTATCTTTTAGCGAAAACTTCTATGTTGTCGTACGCTGCTTGTGCTTCAGGGCAAAGGTCATCGTATTGTGGGACCTCTGGTTGGATTGTTTTACCCAGAGCTTCTTGGGCGGCGATGAAATTTCTCGGAGCTTTGCCGTTTTCTGCGTCTCGGCAAGCGTGGTAAGAGAGTCCTGTTTGCTTTGAAGCTGCATATAAAGATATCCCTTGACGGCGGAGTGCCTGATAATCCGCCCATGTTTCTATAGTTGTCGCTTTACCAGATGGCATGTTGCCCCCTTATTGGCAAGATTCACAAATATCAGGATTTTCTAAATCGCATTCAATTATGGCATCGTCGTCGAACGGGTCAATGTCCATTCGTTCGCCCATTAACTCTGGGTGATCTTCAAAAACTTCCATAAGGGTACGTGGCTCCATAGGTTCCTCTATTAGCTCTGCATAATCAAAACAAAAACAATCGTTAGCGCAGTCAGGGCAAAACTCACAGGCGCAGTCGTAATGGTAAAAATGGCAAACGCATTCTTCCCCTTCACAGTCGCAACCGTAAATGACCACGGGTTACCACTTTGTTTTGTTTGCCCAATATGCGGCAGACATTTTCCCCTTGCTTATGTTTTTTGCGTGACGAGCTTGAAAAGATTTTTTCCGAGCTTTTTCTTTTTTTGTTTTAGGGTTTTTACCTGCACCCTTAACATTTTGTTGCCCAAAACGAATAGTTTTAATTTTGCCATCCGCTCTAGCTACAACAACATGCGATTTAGTTGGATGATTCGGAGTTCTTTTAGGTTTATTAAAACCACTAACTCCTGCACGTTTTAATCGAGGATCTGGTTTAGCAGCCATTTAACATCCTAAATCTCTTCTAAGACCTTCCCAGACTGTCCATTGCGATTCAGTCCAAGTGTGCTCGATTGTATTGTAAAGCTGCGAACATTGTGGACCATACCCCATGCCTTCTGAAACAGCAGGAACAAGATCCATACGCACAGTCGGCTCAGGATCAGAACTCGGCCACAACGTCACGACCGCAGCAATAGCTGTAACTAAAGCAACAACCGCTGCTGTAACGGCCTTAACAATTTTTTTAATTGCTTCAGACCAGATGTCCGCCTTTTCAGCTACATCTTCGATAGTCATAGCTATTTACGGTCAGGGATTACCCTTTGACCATCATTAATACGTGACTGATTACCGTCACCACGCATCAAACGGTAAATCTCATCACGTTCAATAGGTGCAGAAGGACGCTCAGTCATCATTTTGTCGGCCATTATTTATCTCTTTCTGTCCCAAAGGAATGCATACGTTTCCCTGTCTTTGGATTAATTGCATGTCCCCCAAAATCCGTAACAGTCGGCGGATTATTCATAGAAACATCCGCAGCGTTACGCCGTGCACTAACACCACGCTGCCGTTGCACTGTACCAGTACGAGCAGCAGCAGCCAAACGTTTTTTTTGTCCAGCATTTGAAGTGCTTTTAACGGACCTACGAGGCTCAGGTCGCACAGATTTAAAAGGCGGCTCACCACGACGCCGAGTTGTTTCGCTAAGAAGTGGGTTCATACCCCCGACATTACGAAACACACGGCCAACAGCACGTTCCCCCCAAGAACCAGTCAACCTGAAATTGTTTTTATCTCGCTGATAAGCCATTAACCAAACCTACGTCTTGCTTGTTCCCGATAATAATCTTTTTTACTTTCATACGCACGGTTCATCTCTGGAGCATTCTGCTTCGCCGCCCTACCAGAACGCAACTTACCGTACTTTGCCTGTATCTTACGGGCTTCAGTTTCCGCTTTAACAGCCTGAGTATTAACTTCCGGCGGATTACTTATAGAAACATCGGCATGACGGCGACGAAAAGCCTCATATTTGTGACTTGACCGCTTTAACCGCTTATTACTCATAAAAAGATGTTACACTACACACGCACTCGCCGCTAACAACGGTTCGATCGCCCGTCAGAGGGGCATCTGACTCCGTGTCCAGACACGACGGCCCACACCAACAGGGGGGCA
>MDSY01058395.1_pt1 | contig 18826 bp, 24 predicted proteins | sample 811131 | NCBI WGS metagenome assembly MDSY01 (sample SAMN05326643, study PRJNA326480) | marine metagenome | isolation source: seawater | place: Atlantic Ocean: South West | collected 2010
AGGAATAACTGGGTGTGACACTGAACTCTTGGCATGGGGACTTGACACGTTTGGATTAAAATTTATCAATGAAATCGATTCCATGCATGGTTTTGCCTATTATAGAGTCATGGATAACGAACTGTGGCTATCACGAGACCATGCTGGAATAAAGCCGTTATTTTATGCTGAGGTTAACCAAGGATTAGTCTTTGGGTCAGAAATAAAAGGACTCTTAGATAAAGTTCCAGGCTCTAGGAAGCTTGATAATTTGGCCGTGTCGTTTATGGGTAGAACAGGAATTAACGCATTGAGAAATACTTTTTTTACTGGCATCAAAAAACTTTTAGCTGGCGAAACAATTGTGTATGATTTGCATAATAAAAAAATAAAACAGAACTATAGAATACATATACCACCTGTTAGCAATCAGAGATTTGATCCTGTTGAATTTAGACAGCAAGTCCGTGACACTGTGGATATGTGTAGCATAGGTAGAAGAAAGTTAGGAGTATTTTTGAGCGGAGGACTTGATTCTAGTATGATCGCTTATGAGTTAAAGAAAATAAAAGGCGAGGTTAATGCTTTTACAAATAGGATGCACCCAAATGTAGTTACTGATGAAGATTACAATAGCGATTGGCATTGTGCGGAGATTCTTGCAAGAGAACAAAAATTTAATCATACAGAAGTTCCGATAACTCCGCAAAATTTTGCAGATATTTGGGATGACTCAATCTATTACATGGAACAACCGGTGTATAATCCTAGTATGGCAATGTACTGCCACACAAATAAAGTGTTAGCACAAAACAAAATTATTGTCACTATCGCAGGAGATATGGGCGATGAATTGTTAGCAGGATATCCAAAATATTGGAAAATGTACAATAAAAAATGGTTGTTGAAACAAATAAAAAAAGAGTCTATAGACGGTTGGGACGATGTCTTAAACTTGTGGATAAAAAGAATAAAACGACCTTTGGCACTGACTCCTAATCAACTTGATGAAGAGATCCTGTTAGAAGAATTTAGAAAATGCTATCCTGACAATTTATGGAACCCAGCTGATCCTGTGGGGTCACACATGGCCTTGGATTGCGTGGCCCAGGTTCCCGAAGAAATGTTCAATAGAAATGACAAATACGGTATGGCATATAGCATGGAAGGTAGATTCCCACTCGCAACCAAAAAATTTATGAATTATTGCTTTACAATGCACACCGATCTAAAGCTTGGAAAAAATAAACAAGACACAAAAAAATTTACAAAAATAGCATATGCAAATTTGTTACCTGATGCTATAATACACAAAATGAAAACTGGATGGACTGTACCTATAGGATATTGGTTGACCAGAAATACTGATACAAAGTTACAAAATTTTTATCAAAAAAGAATGCAAGATCAAAGTAAAATAAATGTATTCACAGCAAGTCAAAAGGCAGGCAAGGCGCTTGTCCCTGCTTGGATTTTCAAAGACTGGATGATAAAATATAAAATGGAGTGGTAATGAAAATAAAAGTAATAACATCGTACAAACCAGGCACATGGAAACAATTTGCCGAAAGAGCTGTTAGAAGTGTTTTGGAGAATTGGCCTAAAGACACACAAGTTTGTGTATACCATGAGACACAAAAGAATGATATTATCACAGCGGACAGATTATCATGGGTCGACATACATGCCGTACAACCTGAATTAGTAAAATTCAAAGAACGCCATAAAAACGATCCGGTAGCAAACGGAGAATTACAACAAGTGCCAGGTGGTGTTAGGCGCCCGGCTGAGCTTAAAACGAAAGGCGGTAAGGATGCCACGAAAGGATCTTTTTTGTGGAACGCAGTAAGATTTGCCAATAAAGTTTTTTGTGTGACACATGCAATTCAAAATTCAAATGACTTTGATTATCTTATTTGGTTAGACGCCGATACATATACGTTTAGACCTATGCCCAAAAGTTTTTTAGAAAATTTACTGCCAAACAATACTATCGTCACATATCTTGGGAGAGAAAATCCAAAACTTAATGACGGAGGCAAATATCCAGAATGTGGATTCGTCGGATATAATTTAAATCATCCTGAAATAATAAATTTGAAAAATGATTGGGAACAAATGTACAAAACTGATCAAATGTTTAAATTATTAGAATGGACAGACTGTTCCACTTTATGGCACTTAGCCAAAAAATATCAAAAAGAAAAAAACGTTCTAATAAATGACATAGGTTACTGGAAAGGAGTAAGGGGACATCATGTGTTTATTAATAGCGAATTAGGATTATATATGGATCACTTTAAAGGAAAAAGAAAACAAGGTGGGGCCAGCTGGAGAAAAGATTTTAAATCACAAACATTAGAAAGCACAAAAAATATTCCTAATTTGGATTATTGGAAGAATGTAAAACCATAATGAAAATACTAGTATCCACTAAACACGGTCCGCTTAATTCCAAGCCTATCTTTGAAGCTTTTATACATTCACTGAAATCTTCAGGCGAGCAAGTGTTTGTGGATGAAAACATAGAAGCTGACGTTTGTGTTATTTGGTCTGTTTTATGGTTTGGGCGTATGTCGGGGTATAGGAATATCTTCCACCAATATAGGAATAAAAATAGGCCTGTTGTGGTTTTAGAAGTTGGCGGGTTGCGTAGAAACAAAAGTTTTAAGATTGGAATTAATGGGGTAAACAGGAAGGCAGATTTTGCCAATCAAAATTTTGATTCTGCACGTTGGCACAAATTTGATCATGAGATTAAGCCATGGCGTGATAACGGTAACGAAATAATAATATTAGGCCAACATGATCGATCCGAACAATGGGCAGGAATGCCACCAATGTCAAAATGGATCGAACAACAAATATTAGAGATTCGAAAACACACCGACAGACCTATACACGTAAGACCACATCCACGTAATCAGATAGGTTTAAACCTAGGAAAATTTGACAATGTTTTTCTTAAAAGGCCAATATTTGATAGAAGCACCATAGACGATACTGATTTTAAAAAACATTTATCTAATGCATTTGCCATTGTAAATCATAGCTCAAATCCTGCAATAGAATCAGTTTTAAACGGCGTGCCTGTTTTTGTCAGTGCAGATAGTCTATGTTATGAAGTTGGTAACAAAGACTACAGCACTCTAAAAAATCCTATCAAACCAGACCGAGAAAAATGGGCACATAAAATTTCATATACTGAGTGGTTCCCAGATGAAATAAAGTCAGGACTGCCATGGAGCAGGTTGAAGAAAAGACTAAAGGAGAAGTATCTTTAATGACAGTTACGGAAATTAAATGGGAGCCTTACGTGGGTGAAGAAATAATAACAAACATCACAATCAGGAAAGGTAAAAAAATACATGAACGAGCATGGTATTCAGATAAAGTTAAAGCGATACCTAGGGGTAATGCATATATTATTGGCAACGGTCCGTCTAGGAAAAATTTTGATCTAAATAAATTAAAATCTACAGGACAAACATATGGATGTAATGCTCTCTATAGAGATTTTATTCCTGACTACATTTTTTCCGTCGACACAAAAATGACAATTGAAATGTGTGACAATAAGGTATTTGACAAATGTATTCATTACGCACCATCGCTCGAAGTAAACAGAAAATACAGTAAAAATAAACTGCACCTTATACCGCGAAATAGTTATTCTATAAGTGGGAATCAAGCCATTGCAACTGCATGTGTGCATGGCCATAAAAATTTATACCTAATTGGTTTTGATTTCAGAGAGTATGGAAAAAATACTCTCAACAACATTTATGAAAATACAAAAAATTATGGAGATCGGAACGGTGATGATATTTTCGAAGGTTGGCTAAAATGGTTTAGAGATTATCTTAAAAAACGTCCATATGTGACTTTTACTATTGTGCATGATAATCCGCCTGAGTTTTTGTATCGTTTGGAAACTGGATATAGTATTGGAAATAGTTCTATAATTAATTACAAAGAATTTAACGACCGAGTCTTAGTCCAACCTGCTTGAACTTATTCTTAAAGGCATAAAAATTTTTATTATGATTGGAGTATGGATCCTTTATTACAGTCATTTGATATAAATGTACCATTTCATGTGCTAACGTTTCAATAAACTCTTTCCAAGATGAAAACTTACAGTGTAGCTCTATGTAAAATTGTACCGGTATGTGGTGTGGTATAACACGTTGATCGAATTTTCCTTTTGGAGTTTTTCTGTTGTCCCAATTTGCAACGCATCTTCCCCAGTCATGATGCAATTTTTTAACTTCAATATACACTCTTCCAAGTTTATTACCAAATAAAAGTGCATTTAATCTACTAAACCAGTAAACGGCCACTCTTGCTGTGGGATAAAAATTGCCTGTATGTGCAGACTCTGACAGTTTGTGTTTTAACTGCCTTCTGAATGATTTACGTTGACTATGTAATCTTCTTTCCATAGGTTGACATTATTACCAATTATTGTATAATATACTAGTAATTATCAAAAACCAGTGGAGCAAAATGCAGTCAGATTTACCAAAAACAATTAACGAAGCTATTAAAATATTAGCATATAATGATTATTTTTGGCATTCTGTCGGAAAAACACCAAATATTAAGATCAACCCACATCCAAAAGATTTAGAGACAGTAAAATCATTGGCCGAAGCCCAGTACGCCTGGACAGAAAAGCAGGCAAAACTGGCACTAGTGATATTGAAAAGATATCTTACAAAGTTTCAAAGCCATGGGATGGATATTACTGAATTACTGCATGATCCACAGTATGAACAACCTTTCAGAGTCATAAGTTTTCTCAAAAGCATAGAAAAATACAAAGATTCAAATGGAGACAGTTTTATAGAGCTTAAATTTCCTTATCAAAAAAAATTAATTCAATTAATACGGACAATCAATAATAAAAAAGGACTGCCAACAGGTTATGGAAGATATGATGGAGAAGATAAAAAATGGACGTTCAAACAGACAGATCTCACCACATATTACTTGACCTTAATTGCAATCCGATACGATTTTGAATTTGTGGACAAAACGTTACTTGATGATTATTTTACTGTGAAAGATGAAATACGTTACCATAAACGACCAACAGCAATATTAGATAATAACGAAATAGTTATTAAAAACGCGGCATCTTCACTTCAGGAATATTGGAAAGAAAATTGCCAAGGCCTGTCATTGATTCAAAAAATTGATAAAATTAAAGAATTTGAAATTTTGTATCAAGGCAAAACAATAGAAGGCAAGTCTACCTTAAGCACAGGCATTGCTAATAGTAAGCATAAAAAATTATGGATCGATAGAAACAAATACACTCGTAATGAAATACTTTCGACCGTAGAAGAACTACAATGTTATCCATTTATTATGCCTGTAAGTGGCGACCCATATACTCAACAAGATTCGGACGATTGGAACAAATGGTTAAAGTCTTTTTCTAAATTTAACATTGAGCCAAAACACATGGCATTTGGCTTGGACATAAGAGAACCAATAAGAGCAGGAGAAAAAGAAAACCCTATTATTGAAAACTGGACAGATGAAATCAATGAAACAAGGTATCAAATTCTTATGGAGATACATCAATTAAGTAAACAATTCAAGTTTATAGATAAACAGACAAAAGTAATTTTTGTTAGAAACAGAATACCAAGAACGCTAATAAGATCTAATATCAAACCTAAATGTACCATAGTAGCCTTAGGTGGTGGTTATTACACTGCCGGAACAGATAGTCTAAAAAGATATCTTGATTCTTTACCTAAAACATTGTATTATAATGATCATAGGCCAATGAATTGGCAATATGAGGATAATACAATAGCTAAACTATGAGTAGTTGTAAACTAGTAATAAAAGATCAAGTAAACGTAAAGTTTGAAAAGTTAGATTTAAAATGGAGACAAAAGCTCCATCAAAAATTCAAATATCAAGTACCGTATGCTTACCATTTGCCAGCCGTGAAGCTAGGACGCTGGGACGGCAAGATAGCTTTTTTTGGTTTAGGAGGCACCACATATCTTTATCTGGTCGATCAAATTCTTCCAATACTGGAAGATGGGGGAGTATATGTTGAACTGGTAGATGAGAGACCCAAACAGGATCTTGAGTTCAAAGCTGTAGATAAAAATTATTTGAGCCATATCAAATGGCCAGAGAAGCATCCAAGTGCAGGGCAACCTATAGAATTACGAGACTATCAAGTGGAAACAATCAATAAATTTATTGAGAATCCACAAAGCATACAAGAGATCGCCACTGGTGCAGGTAAGACCATAATTACTGCGGCACTGTGCCAATTGGTCGAACCGTATGGTAGAACTATAACCATTGTGCCAAACAAAAGTCTTGTAACACAGACGGAAGAAGACTTTGTAGCATGTAATTTAGACACGGGTGTTTACTATGGTGATCGTAAAGAAATTGGAAGATACAACACAATTGCCACATGGCAAAGTTTAAATGTATTGGAGAAAAAAAGCAAAGACGAGCACTCAACAGAGTTCAAAGAATTCATAGATGGTATCAACACAGTAATCGTTGATGAGGTGCACATGGCCAAGGCTGATGTCCTGAAAAGAATGTTGACCGGCCCTTTTGCACACTGCCAAATCCGTTGGGGCCTTACAGGAACAGTGCCAAAACAAGAATATGAATACATGGGTATCAAAGTTGGGTTAGGTGAAGTAACCAATAAAATACCTGCAAAGGATCTCCAGGACAAAGGCGTTCTTGCTAACTGTCATGTGAATGTTTTGCAAACAAATGATGTGCTAGAATTTCGAAGTTATGCAGAAGAACTAAAATGGCTGACCACCGACAGCAAACGAATGAGTTGGGTCGCACAAACCATTTCAGACATAGCAACTTCAGGGAATACCTTGATACTTGTGGATAGAATATCGGCAGGTGAGATACTGGAAAAGAAAATAAAAGACAGTGTGTTCATCAGGGGTGCAACAAAAAACATGGAAAGGAAAGAACACTATGATGAGGTATCTACTGCTCAAACTAAAGTTATTATCGCCACATATGGAGTTGCCGCTGTTGGTATTAATATTCCTCGTATTTTCAATTTGGTTCTCATAGAGCCTGGTAAGAGTTTTGTAAGGGTAATACAATCCATAGGAAGAGGTATACGTAAGGCGGAAGATAAAGATTCCGTCAACATATGGGATATAACTAGTGCGTGTAAATTTGCAAGAAGACATCTCACACAAAGAAAAAAGTTTTACAAAGAAGCAAATTATCCGTATAATATAGAAAAGATAGACACAGATTTATATGAAAATTTTAACACTTGATGACAGAACATACACACTTGAAAAGATACCCGAATGGGTTGATGAAAAGTTACGTTTTGCTGTATTAGATAATTCGGATCCAGAAAATCCAGACTTTTTTTATATTCCTTTAATTTTTTTGGAAAGCTTCAATGCCCCTGCCGCAGTTTTAGAAATTGGAAAATACAAAGTAAAAATGCCACTTGACTGGAAAATGCTGATAGGTGAGCAGGGACAACCAGAAATGCATGTCCTTCCTATCACTAGTTTGAACGATCGAGGATTTGATGCTTTCACATTCAATCCTTTGAGTAGTTCGAAACCAGACTTCTTTCCTATAGATGTGGTAGATATATATTCGGAAGTAAAATGGTACTTCCCAAAAATTAAATCAGGACAAATGTTAGCTGTTCCTCTAACCAACGGACCAAGGCCTGTATGTGCTTATTTTGTTAAGGACATATCAAGACAATGTGAGCAGGTGGACTATGGCTCGGTCTGGTAAGAAAAATATAACAATTCAAGCTCCGGTGATGGTGTTAGACAACTCAGTCATTTGGATGGAAAAGCATTGGATGGATCAATTGTTTGCTTGGATGAGGCTAGAAAGAATAAAAGTTACTGGCTACAAAATTGTAAAAAATCAAAAGTTGCGTTTGGACTTTAAAAATGCTAAAATGGCAACTGTGTTTGCACTAAAATATGACAATGAAATCAAAAAGAAAATTTTTCGAACTCCGGAATGGTCTTAAAGCAGTAGACTTTAGGAATAAGGATTATTACGATAGGATCGATGATCATGAAAAATCATTGTATTCGCCTTATATGCTGATGCGATATGCAAGTAGTGTATCTTCAAAAGATCCATTTTATGTGGAGCATTATGTGGAAATGATAAATGAGTGCGTTAATAAAAATCTTTTTACACTGTCTGGCAAACATAAAAAACTTTGTTGGATACTTACATCAATGTGTGGCGCCTTGAAACAGCAATTTCATCCATGGATCAAACCAATGAAACGTATTCCGAATAAAAGCTTGAAACAACTTTCTGCACTGTATCCTAATATGAAGGAAAGCGATTTGGAGACACTAGATGCCATAATCACAGATAGAGAACTAGAGGAGCTATTAGCATCACATGGCATCGAATCTAAATAAGTGTACCTACTGTAATAAAGAATTCACACGTGCAAGAACATTACAGGTGCACATGTGTGAGCCTAAAAGAAGACACTTACAAAAAAATGAAAAATGGGTGCAAAATGCTTTTTTAGTCTTCCAACGATTTTATCAAATACACCAGCACAACATAAAAGAAAAAAATTATGAAGAATTCTGTAAGAGTCCATACTACAATGCTTTCGTAAAGTTTGGACGATACATGATGCACATTAATCCTTTATATCCAGAAAAATATATAGACTATGTAATACTTTCAAAAATAAAATTAGATCATTGGGCAAGAGATGATCTTTATGAATCCTATCTCATAGACACCCTCAAACAAGAACCAGTCGAGTCGGCTTTGCAAAGATCAATTACAACAATGATGGACTGGGCACAGGAACAAAATGCACAATGGAGCGATTATTTTAGACTGGCAAACACTAACAGAGCAGTGCAACATATACAACAAGGAAAAATATCTCCATGGCTATTGCTAGGTTGCAAAGCAGGAAAAACTTTGCTAAAATCATTAAGCGACGAACAATTGCAAATGACATCTCGATTTATTAATCCAGAGTTTTGGCAGGCAAAATTCAAAAGCTACCCAGCTGATCATTTGTTTGTCCAAGAAACAGCCAAGGAGGCAAAAATTGAGTAAAATTAAAATTGATGTTGATGATGAACTAGATTTTGATCTTGAAGAAGGAGATATGATATTACATATTAAACACGACGGTGAGGTTGGAAAGGTGGTCATGCCAGATATGAATAAAAAAGTAAAAGAGAGTGCCGGCTATGGCAAACTACTTGAATGTCTAGATATCTTAAAGCCAGGAACAAAAGAAGAATTCATAAAATACAACGAAAAACAAAGGAAAGGAAGTTTACACTAGTGCCAGATGTAGATATTGACTTTTTTGATAGAGATGGCGTCTTGGAATTATTCAAGCACACTCCTGCAACTATTATAAAAGGCGACAAAGTAGAAAAACACAAGACAGGAGTATACTTTCATTCAGTGCCGGAAAATCCTATAACAAAAACAAGTAGTTTAGATTATAAAGATGCAGAAGATCGAGGATATTTCAAGATCGACATGTTAAACGTCAATATTTACAAAAACGTCAAATCTGAACAACAACTTGTAGAATTAATGATACAGGAGCCAGATTGGGACATGTTGCAAGAACAAAAAAAGGTTGATGCATTGTTTCACTTGAACGGACATTTTAACATAGTATCACAACTAAAACCAAAAAGCATTCAACAACTAGCGGCTGTGTTAGCTATAATCAGACCAGCTAAAAGATATTTGATGCATCAAAATTGGGACAACATAATGAAAGAAGTGTGGCAAAAACCAAAAGACGGGAGTTACTTCTTTAAAAAATCACATGCTGTTGCTTACGCACAGGCAATTGTTGTGCAGATGAATCTGATTAGTTCAGGTAAATATAGTTTTGATGCGACGTCAAAAAAATAAGAAAAAAACTCACAAAAAGAACAAAAACTATCTTTCCGACGAACCTATAGAGTACAAGGCCTATAATCCTAATAGTCCTTTAACAAAGTATTTTGCCAAGTTAATAGAAAAGCAAGATAAAGTTAAATAGGTTTTCTTACAAGTTGAATTGTTCTACGCTTTACCCTTTTCTTCGAAATATCAGATAATCTAACAGTAGGACCTTCCACTATCTCAATGTCCTTGCTATTGAGGGTAACTAAAGTGGTTCTGAAATATTTAAATTCTCCCTTTAAGAATATGTTTATTGGTAATTTTCTATTGGATTCATACCACCAAGTTTCTCCGCATTTGAGGAATCTCATTTTATCTTTTGGTAACATAAGTCTACCATAGTCATAAAAACTGATCACATTAGTGTCTTGATTTTGCACAATACCAACAAATTCTAAATCGCCTTTCCGTATGAGGCTCAAAAATGGAAATTTATCCCGTAAAGTATTAAAAATTTCGTTCATGCTCTATCTATAAATACTGTTAAATATGTATTATGCAAACAGTACAACGGTATTTACTAAATCAATTGGTAATTGCTTTCATAAGTGGTCACCATGGAAGGAACTCACAAGTGTACGATAGACGTCTCACACTGCACAGGGGGGTATCGAACCCTATTACGTTCACGTTCAAAAACGAGGACCAAAAAACACAGGATATCACGTCCAAATCATATGAGTTCAACATGATAGATACAGAATCCAAAAAAGCCGTTATCACCAAAACTCTAGACATCTTAGACGATGGCTCAACCTTTAGCACACGTGGAGATGCATCTACAACAATTACCGAGGGAGATCTATTGCCTTTGGATGCGAAATTTTACAACTTTGCAGTGCGTGAAGTCAAATCTGACGGTAGTAGAGAAGTTACCTACTCAGACACAGGATATGCCGCGGCCGGAACTATTGAGATATTAGATGGAGCGTACCCTGAATTCGTGGCTAGCACAGCTATAACATCCTTCTCAAAAACAGGCACGGTCTTTACTTCTAGCGCCATTGATGCTCGGCCTGGAATAAACAACAATAAAGCCCTACACACAATCGCCGTGTATCCACAGGACTTTAGTGGTACACTCACTGTGCAAGGCACAATGCAGAGCTCTCCTAGCGACGATGACTATTTCGCAATCACAACTTTGACATTTTCAGACTCGTCATCCTTAACCACTACCAACTTCAATGGTGTATTTGATTCAATAAGATTCAAATGGGAAAACACATCTGGTAACACTGGTAAGATTGACAAAATACTTTACAGACAGTAAAATATAAATTATGAACCTGATCCAGTCGACTATTCTGACATCCTTGCCTGCAGGACAAAAAAAGACTCCTTCGGGTTGGATATCCTTTAATGCTCCTTGTTGTGTACACAATGGCGAAACACAAGACAAGAAAAAAAGAGGCGGCATAATGACCAGTGCCGATGGCACAATATCCTATCATTGTTTCAACTGTGGATACAAGGCGAGCTATGTAATCGGTCGGAGACTCACCAATAAGATGAGAACATTCATGTCATACATTGGCATAGCTGATGACACTATTAAGAAGTTAGCAATAGAAGCCATGCGACACGAAGAAAGTGATGTCAAATTTGAAAAGAAGAAGTTTGTAAGCTTCAAAAAAAAGGCACTGCCTAAAAATACCCGTAGCCTAGAAACTTGGTTACAGGAATATTTAGACAATAAAATTACGCCGGCGGAGTCTAAGAAAATTGACAGCTTTTTAAATTATCTTAAAGAACGTGGCATAGACCCATCATGGTATGATTTTATGTATTCACCGGATCCATATTTTAATTTTGATCAAAGAGTTATTATTCCATTCTACTGGAAAGGCGACATTGTTGGATACAGTGGCAGATTGTTTGAGAGCACTGGTAAAGTAAAATACGTAACAGAAGTACAACCTGGATATGTTTTTAATATGGATGCCCAAGATTGGACCAGAAAATTTGTATTGGTGACCGAAGGACCTTTCGATGCTATAACCGTTTCGGGTGTGAGTATACTTGGCTCTGAGATAAATGATATACAGCGTGAATTAATTGAAGGACTCAATAAAAAAATAATAGTTGTTCCTGACAGAGATCAGCCAGGAGAAAAATTAATTAATCAAGCAATTGAATTTGGTTGGAGTGTAGCGTTTCCAGAATGGCACGAGTCCGTGGAAGATACTGCTGATGCAGTGTTGAAATATGGAAGACTGTTTACTATGAAAACAATTTTACAGAGCACTGAATCAAATAAACTAAAAATAGATTTAAAAAGAAAGATGTATGGATAATGATACTAGACGTCTCGGCAACATCAAACATTGAAAGCACAGTAAATTTAATCTGTAATGAGAAACAAATATGGGGATCTCATGGCACTGTTTTTTCAACAACTATCGAAATAGACAACGCCGCAAAGAATGTTTTAGACATACAATGGCAGTGTGATAAATTAGAAGATGTATATTTAAAGATAGATCATATACTGCTGAATGAACAAAAACTTGACATAAACAAATCAATGTATCTTCCTACAACGGCGCCAGAAGGATACAATCAATACATTAGTCAGCACTGTGGCAAGATAGTTTGGCCTGGTATTGTAAGATTTTATTTTCAGGTCATAAAACAAAATGACTATGTTAAACGTAAACAAAACGAAACCACTATGATTAGAAAGTACAACACTGTATATGATTAAAGTGTATGATGAATTTACTCAGCTGAAAGAAGTTATTCTGGGTAATATAAACAAAGAATTAGTAAAATATGTTCCTAAGGACGAACAATCCTTGATACTTGATATCTTTGACCAAACAATTGAAGATCTCGATGCAATTCAAAAAATATATCAAGATAATGGTATCATTGTCCATAGACCAAAACTATCATCCGACTATTCAAACATTATTTTTACACCAAATTCAACCACTAAAGGTGTGAGAAATCCACTTAGTCCGAGAGATGCTTTCATTGTAATTGGCAACACATTATTAGAAACAGCTGGATACAGGGCAGACATGATGTTCGAACACTTATTTTATAAAAATATTTTTCTGGAACAATACAAAAATAATCCTTGTAAATGGATTAAAATGCCAACACCTTCATATGATAAAAATTGTGTAGACGAATTAGGTGTGTCAAATGCGGAGCCAATAATTGATGCCGCACAAATAATGCGATTGGGTGATTGTTTAATTGTATCCAACACTGGCGCTGTTAATGAGCAGGGTATAGATTGGATGCGAAGACACTTCCTTGACTACAAAATTGTAGAAGCAGATCTAAAAGGACACATAGATGCACAAATAAAAATAATAAGACCTGGACTAATGATTACTCCATATACAAAGTCAGATTTGCCTAAATGTTTACAAAACTATGATATTATAAAATGTAATGATAACAATAATGATTTGATAACAAACGGAATGATGTTTAGGGATGACGATGTTGAGAATACTTTTCCTAGTTGTGCTTTAACATCTCTAAATGAAAATTGTGTGTTTGTGTATGAACACTACAAAGAAGTATACAAGGAGTTCATCAAACAGTTAGAAAAACATAATGTAGAAGTTATTTTTGTTCCGCTAAGGCATCAGCATTGGTTCAATCAAGGTATTACTTGTTTGACCATGGAATTACACAGAGCAGGAGATAAAGAAAAATACGTATGATTAACTTACTTTTCCAAATACACCAAAGGCAAGATTCGGTTGAAGAGTATGCTGGTGGTGTGTTAAAATACTATCTAAGTAGGAAGAGAACTAATAATGACTGAATTTACACAAGGCATACAAGGTGCACTTAAAAGGCTGATATCTGGTTCTAGCGTAACACTTGCATTGATATACACCATAGGACATATCATAATCGCAATGACTGTGGTCACTGTGATGACAGGTGCAAGTCTTTGGGAAGCAGGAGCAGTTGCATTGATCGAGCCTAGTATAAATGGATTATGGTTTTATGTATTACATTCGATTTGGAAGAAGACTAAAGGATTATAATGGCTGAATACACTTTTGATGTACAGAAACTTTATATGGAAATGATGTTGGCAGATGCAGAGTCATTTGCGAGGGCACAAAATATTTTCAATCCAAATAGTTTTGATAGAAAACTACAACCTATTGCAAAATTTATCAAAGAATATATGGAAGAATATAAAGTTATGCCCGATGTTGATCAAGTCAATGCCAAACATGACATAAAATTAAAATCCGCAAAAGACTTAGACCCAAGCCATTTTAATTGGCTATTAGATGAATTTGAAACATTTTCTAGACACAAAGCACTTGAACAAGCAATACTACAATCAGCTGACTTACTCGAGAAAGGTGACTATGCTCCTGTGGAGGACATGGTTAAAAAAGCTGTAAGTATTGGCTTGACTAAAGATCTAGGTACAGACTACTTTGCAGACCCTAAAGGTAGATTAGAGAAACTTAAAAACTCTAATGGACAAGTCAGCACGGGTTGGCCAAATCTCGATAAGAAACTGTTCGGTGGATTTAACCGAGGAGAACTAAACATTTTTGCAGGTGGATCAGGCGCAGGTAAAAGTTTGTTCTTACAGAATCTTGCAGTAAATTGGTCAACTGCTGGCTTGAACACTGCATACATCTCTTTTGAGTTAAGTGAAGAACTAACTGCTATGAGACTAGATGCAATGATGACAAACATTCCAACAAAAAAAGTGTTTCCGGAAATTGATAACGTAGAAATGAAAGTTAAGATGTTGAAAAAGAAATCAGGTGAACTTTTTATAAAATATCTTCCAAGCGGAAGCACAATATTAGATATCAGAACATACATCAAGGAACTTGAACTAAAGACTAAGAAAAAGATTGACTGTATCTTAATTGATTATCTTGACTTGATGATGCCAAAAAGCAAACGTGTATCTCCTAGTGATCTGTTTATCAAAGACAAATATGTATCGGAAGAGCTTCGTAACTTCGCTGTAGAGTCTCAGATGTTACTGGCCACTGCTTCACAGCTGAACAGAGCGAGTGTTGAAGAGATTGAGTTTGATCATTCTCACATAGCAGGTGGTTTGTCAAAGATACAGACAGCAGACAATGTTATTGGTATATTCACTTCGAGGGCAATGAAAGAGAGGGGTAGGTATCAAATTCAATTTATGAAAACTAGAAGTAGTTCCGGAGTTGGACAAAAAGTTGACTTAGAATTTGACGTGGACAGTCTAAGGATCCGTGACTTGGCAGATGATCCTGAATACAAACAGTTTGACAAACAGAGAAGCACAATATATGATTCTCTGAAACAAAAATCAAAAGTAAGCACAGACAAGACAGATGCACAACCTAAAGTACCGGATCCAACCAAGGGTGATGAGATTGGAAAGGTCAAAGCCACTGTTGAGGGAGGAAAACTGAGACAACTACTCAACGAACTACACTCGGACGAAGAAGTATGATATGGAAAGTCCTGATCTTGTAACGAAGTGTAGACTATATGAACAACGTTTTCCAATGGTACCGGCTGAATGGAAACGTTACAAACAATACGCAACGCCAAACGCATTTAGGAAAAATATCAAAAATTTTTGGAGCTTTGGGGTATCAAAAGAAATAAGATTCGAAAGCGGGGTCCGCAAGGACAATCCCGAGTGTAAAATATACACGTGGGATCCGACTCCTATTAGTCTAGATACTGTAAATAAATCATCAGCAAGGGTAATACACACTCATAAGGCATATGATCTGTCCGAGAACAAAATGAAATTTTACACAACGGATCCAAGTAAAAGATGTTATAGTTTGGAAAACACAGATCCGGACAACGTGGTTGATGTTTTAGAAGTGGAGACCGAAAATTTAAAAAGTATATCAAACAGACTAGGCAAACAAGTAGATCTAATAAAGTTAGATATTGAAGGCAGATGGTATGAATTGTGCAACGAGATATTGGACTTAAATCTCCCGGTAAAAATGGTACACGTGGAGTGTGAAATGTATTTTGGACCTGCAGAGCAAGAATTTGAAAAATTAGATGAACTAATCGATAGATACAAAAAACACAACTTCAAGATATGGACTAACAGGATATTAGGAGGCACAAATATAGAATTGTGTTTTGATAGACATGAATAAATTATGCCTGCTACAAAATTTAAAAACTGTTAGTTCAGATCCATGGCCACATCTTATCATCGAAAATGCCTTACCACAAGCTATCCATGATGAACTACGTGATACCTTGCCAAATGATAGATTAGAACAACAAGAGGCAAAGGATAAACACGGAAAACTGACATGGTTAATTTATGAAATGTATCAGGAAAAATTTCCAGTTAGTAATCTATGGAAGGACTTTATACTGTATCACTCCAGTAAAGAATTTGTCGACAAGGTGTTAAACGCTTTTGATGACTGGACAGAAAAATTGCCACTGCCGAGAGATCAAATGAAATTGATAGATAGAACTTTGCCTGAAGATAAAATCGGCAACTACTACACAGAATTCAGTTTTGTAAAACATCCTCCTGTAAATAATCTATCAAATAGGACACCCCACACAGACAATGAAAAAGAAATATACGCGGGTCTCCTTTATCTAAAACATCCATTGGATGAGAGCACGGGCGGTGATTTTGCAATACATCGGCCGGGTAGCCTTAAGATGTCAAGTAAAAGAGAATATGCCAAACCAGGACCAATTGTAAAAAAATGTCAATACAAATCAAATAATTTTGTAATGTTCTGGAATGGTGTCGATACCCAGCACAGTGTAACTCCTAGGCAAAACGCATCACATCCTCGTTGGAGCATCAACATGATTGGAAGATGGACCGGACATAGAAACTGGAGAATACCAAACTAATCAATTTTTTATTCACAAATAATATACGCAGATAAATAAAACTGCTCAAGGCAATAACAGGCAAACATAGGCAATGAAAAAAGATAAAGAACTAAACGACATAACAAGGCTGTACGATAGATTCATTAGGCAGTGTCCAGGCACAGAAGAATACACGCAAAGGCTCGCCGAAGAAACTCAAATCATCCTTAAACTACGTTTCGTAGATTACTTCATTCAAATATGTGACATACTTGCAATAACCAGAGACATACCACATATGACTCGCGGCAGTGCAGGATCATCACTTGTCTGCTATCTACTTGGCATAACAGATGTAGATCCTGTGGAGTGGAGAATACCGGTGGCAAGATTTCTCAACCCACACAGAGACGACCTACCTGATGTCGATATTGACTTCCCCCATTATCGTCAGGAAGAAGTCATGCAGAGAATATTTGATCGTTGGCCCGGACGAAGTGCTAGGATATCTAATTACGTGCTCTATCAAGATAAATCAGCACGTCGTGAAGCGGCTAAACGACTAGGCGCCAAGGGTAATCTCCCTCGCAGGTTTACATACGAATCGTTAGGTGTTGATCCTAACGAAGCAAGACGCATAGAAAATAAATTGAAAGGCAAAAAAAGATGCATATCAAAACACTGTGGAGGAATATTAATGTTTCAAAGGCAACTGCCAAAAAGTCTGTTTACAGCAGAAAATCAAATACTACTAGACAAAAACGAAGTAGAAGACCTCGAACATCTAAAGGTGGATGTTTTAGCCAATCGTGGTTTATCACAACTCATAGAGATAGATCCAACCATGAGACTAACAGACTATCCAGAAGAGGACTCCGCTACCTCGGAACTGTTGTGCAGAGGAGATGTGTTGGGAGTGACACAGGCAGAGAGTCCTGCCATGAGAAGACTGTTCAGAGCTATACAACCAAAAAGCAGACGTGATTGTGTTTTTGGCACAGCACTAATAAGACCCGTTGCAATATCCGGACGTAGAAAGGCAACCATGTTCCACGATTGGTCACAAGAAAGGATGAGTGACACTATTGTTTATGAAGATGATGCCATAGATAGAATATCAGAAGTTCTTAACATAGACAAGTACGAAGCAGATATGTATAGAAGAGCGTTTGCCAAAAAGAATGAAGAGAAGTGCATGGAATTCATCTCGAGATTGGGTAATCATCAACGAAAGGATGAAATAATAACAATGCTACAGTCATTGTCTGGTTTCGGACTGTGCAGAGCTCATGCTGTGAATCTAGGTAGATTGATTTGGGCATTGGCTTATCAAAAGGCACATAATCCTGAAAAATTTTGGCGTTCATGTTTAAAACACTGTCAAGGATCATACAAACGCTGGGTATACAGAACAGAAGCAAAACGTGTTGGTATAGAAGTTGTGACCCCAAGTAAATCGGATCATTGGGACACCCCCCAGTTCCAATATCGGAAATATGGTTGGTGGAGCTCAAGCGAGTTTATGCCAGGCATGTACGTGAAAGAACTTTACATGGACAAAGTTGAATTTGCCGGTATGATAGCAAATGGCAGAGTGTTCCGCGGTGATAAAGGTAGGTATGTAACATTCCTCACATTAGGAGTTGGTAATGGACAATACGTTGACGTCACCATCAAAAAACCTTTTTCCTACAGTGATCATGATGTTGTATGGGGACAAGGTAGAATAAAACATTCAAATAATTCAGACTACATCGAATGTTTTGATTCAAAAGGATTTCGACTAGAAAAATTTATCAATTGTTAACACTGTACTTCATTAAATACGCATATAATGAAAGTCCTAATTTCACACAGAGGAAACACAAGTGGTCCGCAACCGGACAAAGAAAATACGGTTTCATACATCGAGGATGCCCTAAAAAAAGGATATCACTGCGAAGTGGATGTATGTAAATTTGATGGAAAACAATTCTATTTGGGTCATGATAAACCGCAGGAATCCGTGTCAATAAATTTTTTACGTGATAACCAATTATGGTGTCATGCA
>MDSY01047333.1_pt1 | contig 18823 bp, 26 predicted proteins | sample 811131 | NCBI WGS metagenome assembly MDSY01 (sample SAMN05326643, study PRJNA326480) | marine metagenome | isolation source: seawater | place: Atlantic Ocean: South West | collected 2010
AACAAGTTTGGCAAGTACATGGTGCCCGTGTTTACTTGCCAACTTGCCCATGATTCAGCAAACCATGAAAAGAAATTAGTGGGCGAGAAAATGCTAGAAGTTAAATTGGATGGAGTAAGGGTGGTTACCATTGTGTATCCAGATGGCAAAGTTGATATGTTTAGTAGGAATGGTAAAGAGTTTACAAACTTTGGACATATCCAGGAAGAACTGTCAGCAGTGGTCAAAAAGAGTCCACCACCATATCCTTTGGTTTTGGATGGAGAAGTAATGAGTGAAAACTTTCAAGACTTAATGAAACAAGTTCACAGAAAAGAATCTGTTAATGCCAAAGATGCAGTGCTTAATCTTTTTGATTTTCTGCCATTAGAAGATTTCAAAAAAGGTGTTTGGGACAAGAGCCAGACAGTAAGAACACAGATGCTGAAAGCATGGTATGAACAGCATAAAACCAATTTAAACGTCGTTACAGTGCTGGATCATGAAATTGTGAACTTAGACACACCTGAAGGTCAGAAGACGTACACAGACGTTAATAAGAGGGCCGTACAGGGCGGTTATGAGGGAATTATGATTAAGGACGTTAATGCTCCTTATGAATGTAAACGATCTCATGCATGGTTAAAGTTAAAGCCATTTATTGAGGTAAGTTTGGAGGTAAAAGATGTCGAAGAAGGAACTGGACGAAATAAAGGAAAATTGGGTGCATTGGTTTGTGAAGGAATTGATGACGGAAGAAATATCAAAGTTAATGTTGGGAGCGGTCTCAGTGATGGTGATCGTGATACTTTTTGGCTTAACCGTAGTAGGCTTCCTGGAAATATTGTGGAAGTAAGAGCAGATGCAATAACCAAAAACCAAGATAGCGATGAAACATATTCATTAAGATTTCCTAGATTTATGAGATTTAGAGGATTTGAAATTGGAGAAAAATTATGATGTCTTACAAGGAAAGAAAATTAGATCAATTTGAAATAGAAGCAAAGACATCAGGTGGTGCGGTGTTTGAATTAGGAGTGAAAACTTCTAAACATGACAAAGCAGTCAGAAGACTGGCACAACCACTTATGGACAAGTATTGGAAAAATACAGGACAAAGTGTTACTACACTACACAGAGTTTATAGAGTTGCAGAATATTTGTTAAAAAGAAGCAAAAGGCATAAATGACAGAAGACAGAGTACAAAAAGAAATAGAAGAAAATATTAATCATGTGATTAAGACTAAGATTCAACCTGGCGTTGATGCACATGGTGGTATTGTAAAACTAGATAATTTTAATATGGAAACAGGTGTGGCAACAATGTTGATGAGTGGATCTTGCTCTGGTTGTGCAAGTAGTGCCGCAACACTTAAACAAGGTATTGAAAATATGTTAAAACATTACATACCAGAAGTTAAATCTGTAGAAGGAGTTGATGATCCTGCATATAACAATCCGTATTATAAAAAAGAAATTAATCCATTGGCACCAACTATGTCATATGAAGAAATGTTAAATGAATTAGAACAGTATGAAACAGAAGACAAAAAAGAAAATGACAAATAAAAAAACTTGTCCATGTGGCAGATCACCTATTGCTTTATGCATAGGTTGGCACTCTTTGTCTGAAAGTGAATACAAAGAAAAACTAAAGGCTTGGAATGAGCATCATAACAAAAAGGAGAAATAATGGACATTTGGGTTAATCCTAAAATAGAAGCAAATTTGAGAAAAGAAGGTTGGAGTATTCCTTTGAAACCTAATAACGGTCCTATATACTTTAAAGATGTTGAAGTTGGATTTAGTGATGATTTTATTGGTTTACGTGTTAGAGATGAACACACAGAAGCAATCAAGTTTTGCGTAAAAAATGAAGATAGATTAAATTTATGTTTATGGAATATCCCAGAAGGAATTAAAAGTTATGAATAGAAAAATAAAACACATGAACTTTGAAAATGGTAAAATAGGACTATACGATGGTCCCCCATATTCATTCAGTGTAAAAGTAAATGGAAAATTAAAACGTATGAGTGGGTTTGATGAGGAGCATATCAAAAACCAACTGTATCCTAGAAAAGCCACTATGATTAGAAAGGTCAAAGATGCCTAAAAAGAAGTATGACGCATATGGACACATGGTACAATTAGGCAAAGTATCATCTTTAATGCAGGCATCTATTGCAATTAGCAAATTAATAGTTAAAGAAAAGAAAGTATTGAAAAGATTTGAGCAACAAAAATTACTTAAAGATATTAAAAAAGATGACTAAAGAAATAGAACCAATAAAAGAAAAACTAGACGAAAAAATTAAAAAACTTAATAGTAGTAGAGTTTTCAAAAAAATAACACCAAAAGGTGATTTGAGTTGGTATGTTAAATGGATATCTGTACTATTCATAGTTACAGGTTGGTGTTTAACATCTATCAATTACTTTCCCTACAATATGCTATTCCAATTGACAGGCGTTGCTGGGTGGCTTTGGGTAGGTTTTTTATGGCACGACAGATCACTTATTGTTCTGAACAGTATTGGAGTAACTTTGTTGGGTGCAGGATTATTAAAATTTATAGCGGGTATGTAATGAGTAAAGAAGTAGATATTATTAAGAAAGCAATGGCAGACAACAAGAAAGTTTTCTTAAAAGAAATGAAACAACTTAACGATAAGATTGATAATCTGGACAAGCGTCTTACCAAACACATTGATTTTATAGAAAGGGTGTATGGACCATTATCTAGCAGTATCGACAAGTTCAAAAAGTTTTTTAGATAGGAGTATTATGTATAATTTAGAAGATTGTGGTTGGTGTAATAAATTGCGTAATTGGGCAATTGATACAGCAACAGTTTTGTTTGACGACAATCATAATGATTTACGTGCATTACCAAAGACTGTAAGATTGCAGATACTTGTGGTATTGAGTTTTGTGTGGAGTACGGTGTTTACACTTTATTTCTTTTCAATGTCGACTATGATTTGGGGTTGGTCTGGATTAGTGATTGGACATTTGGGAATCATATTTGCCATGTATGCCACATTCAAACAGTTTCATAATGCAAGGAAGAAATACATCAATTACAAATTTGATGGCTACCATTCCGCTGGCAGAACAAGAGGATTCATGATTGCTAGAGATAAAAAAGGTAATCCATATAAAATGTATTTCGATCCTAAAGACCCAGGAGGAGAACATGAATAGATTCAAGTGGTGGATACTTGACAACTTGCCAACAATCTGGATGCTTTTAATCATCCTATTTGGTTTGGTGTTAGTCATGGATCATGCAGGAGTAATTTAATGAGTAAGTGGATAGTTGGTGTAATGATGTTGGTTGTGTTTGCTATGTTTTGGAAAGGTGTTGAGGTTCTAGGACCAAGCAATACAAATAGAGATGTTTTATACGAAGGTCCTATAAAAACAACAGAAGAAAGATGGAAGTCTGCATTTGAATGGCAAAAGAAACGTAAAGGAAATGAATAATGGATACATATTTCTTTGATTATGAACCTGGAGATAGAGTGAAAAATCCTAAAGCACCTGATTGGGGAATAGGTCAAGTACAATCTATAATAAAAAATAAGGTGACTGTAAACTTTGAAGATGCAGGTAAAAAAACTGTTGATGGCAGTGTAATAGAACTAGAAAAAATTTAATGTTACAATTATACGAAAAGGTTAGAAAATTTATTCCAGAAGTAGAGTGGGCGGTGTACGAGCCTTTAGTTGATAAAATTAATAGACTTAAAAAAGAAAAAAACGCAGTCATATTAGCACACAACTACATGACACCTGAAATTTATCATTGCGTTGCTGATATAGTAGGAGATTCGTTATTACTTGCAAAGGAATCACAAAAGGCAAAAGCAGATACTATAATCATGTGCGGAGTTCATTTTATGGCAGAAACAGCCAAGATATTGAACCCAGATAAAAAAGTTTTAATACCTGATACAAAAGCAGGATGTTCACTTGCAGAATCGATAACAGGAGATGATGTAAGACTTTTAAAAGAAAAGTATCCTGGAGTACCTGTCGTATCCTATGTAAACACATCAGCAGATGTAAAGTCTGAAACTGACATTTGTTGCACTAGTTCTAATGCAGTTGAAATAGTAGAATCATTAGGAGTAGATAAAGTAATATTTTTACCAGATGAATATCTAGCACAGAATGTTGCCGCACAAACGAAAGTTAAAATTATTTCCTACAAAGGAACTTGTATTGTGCATGAAAGATTTACACCAGAGGAAATAAGAGAGTATAGAAAAAATTATCCTGGCATTGTTGTATTAGCACACCCAGAGTGTCCGCCTGATGTTGTAGCGGAGGCAGACTACACAGGTTCGACATCAAAAATGAGTAATTACGTCAAGGACAAACAACCTAAAAAAGTTTTAATGGTAACAGAATGTTCTATGAGTGATAATGTTGCTATAGAAAATCCAGAAGTAGAAATGATTAAGCCTTGCAATTTATGTCCTTATATGAAAAAAATTACTTTGCAAGGTATCTATAACAGTTTGACAAAAGGAACCGAAGAAGTTACATTAACTAAAGACGTTATGGACAAAGCACGATTGTCTATTGCAAGAATGATTGAGGTAAAATGAAGATTTGTATAATATATGGACACCACAACACAAAAAGCAGTTTCAATGCCGCCATTAGAGATACTTTTATTGAAGAAGCAAAAAAATGTGGACACCAAATAGATTTGATTAATCTGTTTGATGAAGAAGAAAAGTTACCATTTTACAATTCAGATATAAATCCACCACCCCAATTGGTTTTGGATTACAGAAAAAGACTAGAAAACAGTGATGTAATGTTTCTTATAGGTTCTTGTCACAATTTAAGGATGCCGTCTATACTAGAAAATTGGGTTGATTGGGTACTACATCCTAAATGGTTTTTCAGTTATAGAGCACTAGTTCCTGGCAGTAAGTTTTTTAAGAACTATGGATACCCTGTGCCTGGAGCAATGAATGGAAAATTAGGACTAATTTCTATAACATATGGTGGACCAATGGTAACATACTTTAATTTTAGTTTATTTGATAATATTCCTTACAGAAGAATTAAAAAGGCTGTCTTTAATTTAGGTGGCATGGTTACAAAGTATCTAAGATTTTATTCTGTGTTACCTGGCATGGATAAAAAACAGTTTGACAAACACATGGAAAGAGTGAGAAAACTGGCAAGAAGTCTAAATCCAGACAAAAAGAAAAAAATTAGTTGGTGGGGATAATGACCGAACAAGAATATCTTGAAACATTTGTAAAAGAGTTGCATCATGAAATTGAACTAGACAAGCAACGGGCATTTATGCACAAAAAAATGTATGGTACTTGGTCAGTAGAAGAAATAATAAGTGCAATGAAAAGCATTTGTCCAGAGGCATGGAAAGACTATGATTAAAAAAGTATCTAGCAAAAAGAAAAAAGATTTAGTAAGAGCAATCAAACATCCAAATAGATATTTTAAATTAGATGTAGGTCGCTACGGTGGAGAAGTTGCAATGGGCGAGATTACTAAGGCACAATATGAATATTGGTCTGACAAGGGACAAGATGAATTTTCAGATTACATCAGTCAAATAGGTTTCGATATGCACGTTGCGAACAAAGATATTCCAAAAGAAGCACAATTTGATAGAGAGTTCCATGAGTACAATGACATTTGTCATTTGTCAGGACCCGAGTTGGCAGGTAGCCAAACACTTACAATATCAGAGTGCGATCAAGATGGTCATTCAATGCAAGATGATGATGGAAACTTTATAAAGGATCAAGTATTAGATTTTGATGATTTTGAAAAAAAGAAAATTAAAACATTGTGTATAGGTGAGCATCACACAGGCTCGGACAGTTGTAAGGACAAGTATTTTATTTTTGGACAATATTTTAACAAAGGTGGATGGTACACAGAAGAACTAATCAAAACTGACCACAATGGTCTGGATCTTAAAAAACTACAAATAAATTATGAAAACGCAGATGGATTCAAAGTATTTTATGATATACAATACGATGGATATGATTACTATCTACAAGAAGATAGTACAGGTAAAAGTTCTGCGTTTTATGTAATGGCAGGAGAGAACTTGTTATGATAGAGTTTTTAGTATTTGCAACAATATTCACTTTAATTGTTTTACTAACTGGAGGACCAGGAAACAGTGCCTAAGTCAATGAAAACATACTCTATAGACATTAAAGTCGGAGATAAAATCCAAGTGGGTAGGTTTAAAAACGTTAAAGCAGTCATTAAAAATATTACATTGGACGAACATGGACAACCAGTAATCCACACAAACAAAGGAGAAAAAAAATTGTTTACTTGCAGAATTCATAAACTAACACCTGGTACAAAAACTCCAAAACAAATACTTTTAGAAGTAAAGAATAGAAAAAAATCTTGATTTTTCATCGAAGAGACTATATAGCATTTATAGTACCATGGAAAAAACAGAAATAAAAAAGCCTAGTATACAGGATAGAATTGAAAAAAGGGTAAGCGAAATACTCGAACCGGTCGATATGTGGCTGGACCGTCATGCATTTACTCCTGAAAGATTTAATCCTAAAACTTTAAAATTGGTCGAACTTTTTAAAAGAGAAAAGGTAGGCGGAATCCATGCACGTAAAATACAAGAACGATATGAAGACATTTATAGAGAGTATAAAACACTATTAGACTTACGTGAAAAGAATATAAAATTTGAAGAATTAGACGATGAAGGATCTAATGATTCTGATGAGCGTCAATTATTAGAAGCATACGAAAGTGTAACAAACAAAACAATTATGAAAGGCATTGAAGCATACGATAATATTTTTAAAGCCTGTGATTATATGATTAGTATTGCCAATGCTAATAGGAAGCCAAGAAAGAAAAAAGAAAAATCACCTGAAAAAATAGTATCAAAATTAAAGTACAAAATAGAAGATACTAAATTGAATATTAAATCCATTGATCCAGCAGAAATAGTATATGCAGAAGAACTTTGGGTGTACAATGTTAAAACTAGAAAACTAGGACAATACAAAGCAAGGGTATTAGATCCAAGAGGAATGAATAGGCCTGGTACAGGACTAATGGTAAAAGGCACTACGATACAAGGATTTAATGAAGAAACCAGCATTCAAAAAACACTACGCAAACCTGAACAGCAATTAAAGGAATTTGCAGACAGTGGACCTATTAAAGTGCGTGGATTCTATGATAGTATTAAAACCATGCCTATTAAACTCAATGGACGCATAAACAACGAAGTTCTATTGTTAAGAGCAGTTAGATAAATAACTGTATGAACGACTCAAATGATATCTTACGCATAAAAGATGGCTTAATAAGACTAGGAAATGCAGTGGAATCCCTACAAGACAGGGACAGTTCACAGGGCGATTTTGTTGGCTTAGACAAAAGCATAGATTTTAAACAAAAAGGAACTAACCTAATTGCAGGTAAAGGCTTGCAATGGAGTGGTGATGGTTCTACTAAAGTATTAAATTATCAAGCAAATCCATCAAGAATTTTTTCAAGTGAACCTATAGACTTGATGAAAGACAACCAATACATGATTAACAATGCACCTGTGCTTTCTGAAAATGCACTAGGTCCTGGAGTAAGATCATCTAATCTTAGAGAAGTTGGTATATTGAATGGACTAACTGTAAACGGCAACATTAACATAGACTCATTTGTGTTCTATGACAGTGGCATGAGCAGATTAGGTATTGGCTCTGAGGCAATGAATGGACAATTATCTGTTGGTAGCAACAGTGCTGAGTTTGTTGTTGAGCCAGGAGAACGCACAATCGGAATAGGTTCTTACACATCAAGTGAATTAAGAATACAAACAGACAACACAGACAGAATTACAATCTCAGCAGAAGGCAATATAAAACTAGGCAACCAAGGTGCAAGTGACACCAAAATTAATATGTATGGAAAATTAGGAGTTGGCATAACGTCAATAGATCCAGAGGTGCAAGTAGATGTTGCAGGCGCAATTAAATTTGCAGGTAGAAAGTTTTTAGTCTCTGGAGACACACCAAACAGCGGTTCATACTCTCAGGGAGACACAATATGGAATTCAAATCCTACACCAGGTAATGTAATGGGTTGGGTTTGTGTACAATCAGGGACACCAGGAGTATGGAAAGCATTCGGAAATATCTCAAATTAAACATTAAAAGACAAGTAGGACTTTGGGCATGGATTGGACGTGTGGCTCCATTATCTGCTCTTTTGGTTCTGTGTTTGATACTGTATTATGATATTGACACATGGTTAAAGACTGTGTTAGTATTAATAGGTATTATCTTTAGCATCACTGCATTTACATGGTGGTGGTGGGTGATATATGCAGTGAGAGATATTTTTACAATGCTTAATAGAGCAAATAAAAAATTTGAAGAAGTACTTGTTGAGATTAAAAAAATTAAATTGGAATCAACCAAACTGAAAAAACGTAAAAAATAATCCATATGATAGTGATAGGTAACGGTGAAAGCCGTAAAGGTATCGATATTAATGAATTACAAAGTGAAAAGGTTGGTTGTAATGCCATCATAAGAGATTTCACTGTGCATCATTTGGTGTGCTGTGATAAAAGAATGGTTGTTGAAGCAATTAAAAATAAAAGAATATCCAACCAAAACATTTACACCAGAAGTGATTGGCAAAATTTATTTCCTAATGTAAAAATTGTACCGGAACTTTGGTATGAATCGGAAGAAAGAATTGATCAACCTTGGCATTGGGGAAGTGGAGACTATGCTGTGCTATTGGCAAGTCAAATTACAGCACACAAACAAATACATATGATTGGATTTGATTTATTCAGCAATAACAATAAAGTCAATAATATATACAAAGGAACGCCTAATTACAATAAAGAAGACAGTCATGCAGTAGACCCGTCATATTGGATATATCATCTAGCCAAAATCTTTGAAAAATTTGATCAAAAAGAATACATAGTGTATTCAAACATGGGTGACAAGATGCCAGAAAGTTGGAGTTCTTTAGGCAATGTACGTCTGGACAGTTTGGATAATTTAAAAAATAATCTGGAGAATAATCGTTGACATTTTGTCTAAATAAGTTTATTATAAAAATATGAGATACTTTAGCACTAAAACATATGGCAATGACAGAGGATTTAGTTGTGCATTCAGACAACCAAATGCTAAACACAGTCATTGTTCATTAATCCATGGTTACAGTCTTGGATTTAAATTTACTTTCGAATCAGAAACATTAGATGATAAAAATTGGGTATATGACTTTGGAAATTGTAAATGGATTAAAAAATTTCTAGAAGAAAAATTTGATCATACATTAGCATTGGATAAATCAGATCCAGACTTTGACTATCTATATGATATGAAAGCCAAAGGACTTGCTGATATTCAAGTGATGGACGGAGTTGGATGTGAAAAATTTGCAGAACACGTTTACAAATTTGTTGCTCCTGAAGTTGCAAAACAAACTGACAAAAGAGTAAGACTTAAAAGTGTAGAAGTATTTGAACATGGAGCCAATAGTGCTATATATTCTGCATGAAGAAATATGTCGTTTGTTTAAAACATGGTAAGAAGTATGGACCAGAGTATGTCAATACTCTTGCAAACATGGTCCAACGTAATTGCACACTAGATTACGAATTTGTTTGTTACACAGAAGATCCCATAGGAATAGATACATCTAAAGTTACAATTAGACCTTTGCCCACAGCATACAGAATTGGTGGTTGGTGGTTCAAACCTTTATTGTTTAATCCTGATCTAAATGAACGTGGCACAATGTTGTACATAGACTTAGATGTAATAATTTTTAGGAACATAGACAAATTGTTCACACATCTAGAAGGACAATTTCTTGTACTACGTGATTTTAATAGATGGAGACAGGTTGGTTGGAAAAAATTTAATTCATCTGTAGTGCGTTGGGAAACAGGACAACACCCACAAATCTATAAACAATTTGTTGCAGACACAACAACTATATCAAGAAGATTCCACGGAGACCAAGATTGGTTGTATGCACAGGTTAAGAAAGATTTTCAATTTTTTCCAGATGAATGGATACAAAGTTACAAATGGGAAATGAGAGGTATGCCTCCTTTAACTCGCGATGCCGCAGGACATAGAAACTTTGTGTCTCCAGGCGTTCCAAGAATTAAGCCTGAAACTTCTATTGCTGTGTTCCATGGAGATCCTAATCCAAAAGTGTGCTGTGATCCTTGGTGCAAGGAAAACTGGCGTTGACGCACACCAAAATATTTGTTATAATTAGACATGATTAGAAGAATTGGTTTTTGTTGTCAGTGGTTTCACCACGATAGAACACTTAAGAAAAAACAGTTGGAAGAAATAGAACGACCTATGAACACTAGGGCAACGACTGTGCGTTGGCTTAATGAACACAAAGACCAAGCAGAAGAAAAATTAGATTTTGTATTCAAGCACAACATAGAAGGTATTAAGAATTTAATACTAAAAGTTTCTACATTACCTAAAAGTAGACGTATGTGCAGAATTAGTTCTCCTATTTTGCCAGTGGCAACACAGGCAGACTGGAGATACTATTGGGATAAACCTGAAATAATAAAATATTGCGAAAAACATTTTGCAGAAGCAGGAGATTTAGCAAGGAAGCATGACGTAAAAGTAAGTTTTCATCCTGGACAGTTTACTGTTCTTGCTTCCGATAATCCGGACATTGTAGAACGATCCATAGATGAATTTGAATATCATGTAAACATGGCACGTTGGATGGGGTTTGGCAAATCATTTCAAGATGGTTGCAAAATTAATGTGCATATATCTGGTAGACAAGGTCCAGAAGGTATTATAAAAGCAATACCAAGATTAAGTCCTGAAGCACGTAATCTACTTACAATAGAAAATGATGAAATGGGTTGGGGATTAGAATCTAGTTTAGAATTAGAAAAACATTGTGCATTGGTTTTAGATATTCATCATCATTGGGTGCGTACAGGCGAATATATTCAAGCAAATGATGATAGGGTGAAAAGAGTTGTAGACAGTTGGCGTGGACAACGTCCTACTATGCATTATTCTTATTCAAGAGATGAATGGTTATCTCCTGCATATCCAGATGGAAATATGCATACAAGCATTCACGATATGCAAACACTTTTGGATAAAGGATGTAAAAAACAAAAACTGAGAGCACACAGTGAATTACTGCCAAATCGTGCAGTGAATGAATGGGCACTAACATTTTTACCACAATTAGACATACAAGTTGAAGCCAAAATGAAGAATTTGGCGGCAGAACAACTCCACAATCAGGCTGAAGAACTAGGCCTAGTCTAAAAAATAAATACAGCATATGAAGTATGATCAATTAACTGAAGCGAAAAATCGCGAAGAAAAACTTGAAGTGGTAAAACTGCCATACAAGTTAGGAGAACTTTCTCCAGTATTATCTAAAAACAATGTGGACTATCATTATAATGTTTTAACAAAAGCATATGTTAGAAGATATAATGAAAAAGAAGGAGATCCTAATTTTAATTATGGTGGTGCAAAACTACACAATCTTTTCTGGAGTCAATTAAGAAAACCTACACCTGGAAATAAACCTAGTGGTGCAATTAAAGAATTGATTAATAAAAATTTTGATTCTTTTGATGCATTCAAAAAAGAAATTTTTAGAATGTCAATGACCATACAAGGATCAGGTTGGGTGTATTTGGCAAAAAATGGTAAAATTAAAACCACGCCAAATCAATCATATAAAACTGATATATTGATGCCTATTGATATGTGGGAACATTCTTTTATGGATTACATTCCTGCCAAAGATGCCAAAAAGAAATACATGGATGGCATGATGAGAATTATCAATTGGGACATAATAAATCAAAGATTAGAGTCATAGGAGGAAAACAATGATTACTAAAGCACAAAAATGGATTCAGGCTAGAATCAAAGAAAGAACAACACTAGATGGTGCTCTTTTAATATTAGCAGGAATTTCATTCTTAATTTTCAAACCAATAGCAAGTATTGTGGCGTATGGAGCAATTGCCTACGGTGCATGGACTATTTGGAAATCTGAGTAATTTATAATTCGTTAATTTTTTTCAAACTTGAGGCGTCCATGTTGAAGATCTTTCTTTGACGGGCGCCTTGTTCTTGAGCAAATCTTTTAGGATCACAACTATTACACACGTGTTTATAGTAATTGCTGACCCTTTTTTCTTGTATTTGTCCTTTGGGTCTAGTAAATTGATTATCACAAACATCGCAAATGAACAAATAAAGGGTTCTAGTCCTTTTACAGACGTGTTTTTTACCCAATTTGCTGGTCCTTGTAGTGTGTGAAACTTCTTTCAATTGCTTTAGAAACATAACTTTATTTACATTAGGATTTATAAATTACACAATAAATAAATATAGGTATACGATATGACTGTAATGACAATAACTGAAAAAGCCAAAGAAAAAGTACAGGAACTATGTACTAAAAACGGCAAATATGCTGTGAGACTAGGTCTTAAAGGTGGCGGATGTGCAGGCTTTTCATATGATTGGGGATTTGCAGAACAGTCAGAAGTAGTTGAAGAAGATGAATTAATAAAGTGTAACGAAGGTAACCTAGTAATAGATTCATCAAGTGCATTTTATTTGTTTGGAACAGAATTAGATTATATAGAAGAAGTTTTTGGTTCTCGTTTTGATATCAAAAATCCAAACACAAAAAGTGCTTGTGGTTGTGGCGAGAGCGTAAACTTTGATATGAGGGTGTAATGGCAAAACAGATTATCAATGTTGGAATAGAAGGTAATGACGGAACTGGTGATAGTATCAGAGACGCCTTTAGAAAATCCAATGAAAACTTTACAGAATTATATGCTGTATTTGGTCAAGGTGGGCAGATAAGTTTTACAACTTTATCAGATACTCCTGACACATTAGGTTCAAATAAAGTTGCGGCTTCAAATGCCGACGGTACACAAATCTTGATGAAAACTATTCAAGGTGGACCGGGTATTGCTATTGACACATCAAATCAAAACAATATAACAATTACAAATACTGGTGGTGATGTTTCTAGTGACAACAATCCAGGTCTTGGTGGACCATTAAATGCAAATGGATTTGCTATTGCAAATGTTGGCATAGAACAACAAAGTGTTTTAGATTACAATGCAGTACACGGCACTAGTATCACATTAGATGATCTTGTTATTAATAAAAAATATGCAGATAGAAACTACTTAAAATCATCAGGTGGAAGCGGAACAGCAGGACAAATTAGAATTAGAACAGAGCCTGCTAATGCAACTGAATACTCTTTAACAATTACATCTTATCAAAATGGAGATGCAGTAATACCAACACATGGTTTTGATTCAGGTGCAAATGGATTGCCTTTTGTTTACGCAACAACAGGATCACCCGCAGTTAATTTAAGTAATCAACAAACAGTTTACATTAGAATTGTTGACGACAATACTTTAAGTTTCCATGCAACGCAACAAGATGCACAAAATGATGATGACGCTACACGACCAAAAATTACAGTAAGTGGTGGATCAGGCACACAAACAGTAACAGATGGAGCATTTGATTCTAGTCTAGCAGGATTCTTCTTAAGCACAGAAGCAATGCCTAGAGATTCAATTGTAAGACGTCAAGGTGATAAAATGGAAGGTACTTTATTTTTAAATGACCATCCAGGCGACCTAGCAGGACAAGGAACACCTAATGCGGCAGACGATTTACAAGCGGCTACAAAATACTATGTAGACAATACAAGTTATGCATCTACAACAAATCTTTTTGTAAGCACAGCAGGTGACGATTCAATGGCAGGTGTACCGGCAGACAAAGTTGGTAGATCAGAAGCATATGCATACAAATCAATCAGTGAAGCGGCAAGGAAAGCAGAAGAATTAATTTTAACTTCTCCTATTATTCCAGGTCCGTATATGCAAACAATTACGCATTCTAATTATGAAACTCCAGCAACAATTTTAACACAAGGTGTTACAAACAGCAGTGGACTAACAGATGTAAAATCTTTAATTGAACTTAACAAAACATTTATAATTAAAGAAGCAGTTTCCAGTGTTTTAAATCAATTTCCAGATTATGTTTTTGATGTTTCAAGATGTAAATTAGATTTAGGTTTAATATTAGATGGTGTTGTGATCGATATCTTGAATAGTGCTGATGCTAATTCACAGGCAATCACAGCAGGTTATAGATATTACAGCACAAACAGTGGATTAAAAGCAATTAATCAACAAAATCCACAAACAATTCAAGCACTAGACTATGCAAAACTTCTTGTTAATAGTGTGTTACAAAATCAAACAGTTTCAACACTCTATCAAGGAAAATTTGCTGTACGTTCTGAAGGATTATCAGCAACCACTTTAACTATATTCACAGGTCCAAATGATTACGTTCACACTTATGTGAGTGGTGGTACAGTTACATTTGGTGGAAACACTGTCAACATAACCTCTGCCACTTACAATAATACTTCAGGTATGGTTTCAGTAACAACAGCAACACCACACGGTGCAAGTGTTGGTGATATTGTGCAGGTTGCTAATATCACTTGGAGTTGTTCATTAGGAAGTAAAGTATATCCAGACGTTACAACACAACAATTTGACAATAACAAAACAGTAAGTGATTCTGCAACACTTTCAGCAGTAGGAAATAAATTTACAATCATTAAAGGCATTATTCAGAATGGACCTTTGTCTGCTCCTGCAGAATTTGAAGGAAGCACGTTCACTATAACGATTGATAATGGATCACAAGGATATTGTGACCAAGCACAACCAAACAATAAAGATTTATTACCTGGCAAAGTAATCAGAGGTAAAACTTCTGGAGCAATGGGAAGAATTGTAACTTACACTGTAGGTGGAACGTTTGACACTGCCGAAGTTAAATTGTTAGAACCGTTTGATTATGACCTAGGAGAAGAATTAGAATTTGGAAACTTTGTTAAGAAAACACAAATAGCAATCAGAGTTGAATCAGGCACATACTTTGAACACTTTCCAATTAAATTACCTACAAACTGTTCAATCAAAGGTGATGAATTTAGAAGAGTTATTATTAGACCTAAACCAGGAGTGTCTCAATCATATTGGGCAAACACATTCTTTTTCAGAGACAGTTCATTTGATGGACTAACTTTAATACCTACAAGCAATCCTAATGCGGTTGATTTAATTACACAAAATAGAAGTTACATTCAAGACGAAGTTATTGCATGGATATCTGAACAAGTAGCAAACAACACTCCACCATTTAGTGGTTTTGTTTACAATGCTCAAAAATGTGAACGTGATGTTGGATTAATTTTAGATGCTATCACTAATGATTTAAAATATGGTGGTAATGCTGAAACATATAGAGCCGCTTTTTCTTATTGGGAAGGCGCTGTTTCTCAAGTAAGTGGACAACAAGCACAAACAGCCGCGGCTTTAGATCAAACAGTAGTCATAGTTAGAGATTATATCTTAACAAACGTTGCATATTCTTCTAAACAATCTATTACAACACAAACCATTTTAGCAAACAACGGTGAAGCAGGTTCAGGCACAACTGTTCAAACACTTATGGGACAAATCACAAATGTGATTAATAATGGTTTAACTGCACTTCCTGATTTAACTGATCCTAGATATGGTTATCATTACTTGACTGATCCAACTGATTCTGCAAGTACACCTAAGAACAATGATCAGATGGATGCGTTCTTAATGAACGATGCAACTATTTTAAGAAATATAACAATGCAAGGTCATGGTGGATTTATGCAGGTACTTGATCCTACAGGGCAGGTATTAACTAAATCACCTTACACACAAACAGCATCTTCATTCAGTCAAAGTATTAACAAACAAGCATTTAGAGGTGGTATGTTTGTTGATGGTTTCTGTGGAAACAGTTTATGTAATGTAGTCGGCACAACAACTCCATTTAGAATACAAGTTCAATCAGATCCAGGACAAGGTTTAAGAATTAGAAGACCACAAACACCTGCACCTTTCTTTATACAAGGACAAAGATATCAAATTGATGCAGTAACAAACTATGACCAAGCAAATGGTACAGCAGATTTAATTTTAAATGAAAGTTCAAACAGTGGTAACGGTTGGGACGGAACATATTCAACACCATTCACAATATCAATTCAAACAGCAGGAAACAGATCTTTACTTGCAAACGATTACACACAAATAAATGATTTAGGTTATGGCTTGATTGCCACAAACGGTGCATTGTCTGAACAAGTTTCAACTTTCAGTTACTATTGTTACACGGCTTTTTATGCCAACAATGGTGGTCAAATTAGATCATTAAATGGATCAAATGCAAATGGTGTATATGGATTAGTAGCAGAAGGTAGTGATCCTAATGAAAAAATTGATATTATTACATTGGAAGAACCAATGGTACAAACAGGTATTATCTTTGATGATGGTGCATCATACACAAATGATCAAGATGGATTGTTCATTTATGTTTATGGTTTAGAACACATACCATTCCAAGCAGGTGAGATAGAAGTTGACCATGGCGGAGCAACTGGTATTATTAGATACGAAGTTTCAAATGTAGAAAGTACAAGTGCACCTGTTCAAGCACATGGTAGAGATGGTAATGTTTACAAAATAAATTTATCAACAGGTGGTAACAATGATACATCTACAACAGGTTTAAAAACTGCACTATCTGATGGAACTAATGTAACACTCAGAGCCAACAGAGCCTTTGTGTTTGATGACTTATTAGAAACTGCTCCAATTAGACCAAGCACAGCGATTGTGTTTGATGAAAGCACAGTCACAACTTACAGAACTATTTCTTTCAGTAACCAAGATGCAGTTGGTAATTCATTAACTGCAACACAGGCATTGATTGCATTTGATACTCCATTTGATTATGTAAGATTGTCAGTCAACCAAGTAGAATCTCAAAACAATACACACGCAGGCACTGGAACAACAATGGGTGCTACAATAGGTGACTATGTTATTGCAATAGATAGAATCACAGATGCTAATGATGTAGAAAGATTAAATCGTGGAAACATGATAATGGCATGGGATGGTAAAACTCATATCGTACAGAATTATATTGATAGAGGAAGTTATGCAACTGTTGAATTAGCAGATGATTACAATAATAATGCTACGCCAATTGGAACAGGTATTCATTCACCAGTTTACAGAGTAGGTGAAACAATTACATTAAGAGCAGGTTTGAATGCTGGTGCTCCTGCAAGTTTAACTGTAGATATTTCAACTTGTAGAGCAACAGGACATGATTTCTTAGACATAGGTACAGGTGGCTTCAACACAACAAACTATCCTAATCAAATTTATGGAGCACCTCAATCACCTAACCAAGCATATGAAGTTAATGAACGTGGTAAAGGAAGAGTGTTCTGGGTATCTACTGACCAAGATGGATTCTTTAGAGTAGGAAAATATTTCACAGTTGACCAAGGAACTGGTACAGTTACTTTTGCGGCTTCAATTGCACTTTCAAATTTAGATGGTATAGGATTCAAAAGAGGTGTTGTTGTTTCAGAATTTAGTACAGATGATTCAATGGTTGATAATGCATCTGACACAGCGCCAACTGAATCTGCTGTAAGAGGTTATGTAAACAGAAGATTAGGATTTGATCACAACAATCAAACTATTTCAAATGGCATAGGTGCAGGTGTTGTTGCTAGAGATGGAACAACTCCTTTTACAAATGATGTGGGTGCAGGTGGAAACAAATTAATTGATTTAGGTGCACCAACTGTTGGAACTGATGCGGCTAACAAAGCATATGTTGATAATGTTTTAAGTGAAAGCGATCAAATTGATAATATTAGAAACGTAGATTTATCTAACCAAGCAGAAGCACAGGTATTAGTATTCAATGGCAAACAAAGAATATTTGTAACCAATGTAACTGGCGGAAGTTTTTCTGCAGGAGATACGTTTACTGGCAGTAACTCAAATGCAACTGGTACAGTAATAGACACAGAAGGTTTAACTTTACCTGGCGGAACTATCGCAACAAGAATTACTTACAATCAAGACACTGTGGCGAATTTTAATACTAATGATGTAATATCTACAAACGGTGGAGTAACTGCTCAAGTAATAGACGGTCCTATGAATGAATTAGGTGCTGGTGTAGAAACTGCAACATCTGATATTAATATTCATGTTAATAGAACAAACACAGAAACAGAAATAGATTTTAGAATTAGAGCAGATTCAATTATCAATGCTGATGTTAAAACAGATGCCGCGATTGCTCAAAGCAAATTGGATATGCAGGCGGCTTCAACTAGAGCAAATGCTGTAGGCATAACACAGGCAGAACGTGGACTAGCAAGTTTCAAAGCAACAGAGTTTGATGCAACAAATGGTTGGATAGAATTAGCCAACAATGGTGTGTTGATGACTAAAATTGAAACAATTCCTAGTCATACTGCTCTTGCAAACGCAACAGGAAGTACAGGCAATGTAACTGCAACAACCTTTGCTGATATAATTTCCATTGGTGGTGGTTTAGCAGATGCTGATTTCTCAAATACTTTATTACAAGCAGACAATGGTGACGTATTAATTAAAACAGGTCCTGGTGCTTATGGTGGGACTCCTATAACACAAACTGGTGCCGCTAATTCAATAAACAAAAATAACAGTGTGTTAAGCCCATTAGGTGGCAGTGTTGCAACAACAAGAGTATCTAGTTTGGCCATTGGAAGTGATAACGTAAATGCGTTATTAGATGGATCTAATTTAAAA
>MDSY01028642.1_pt1 | contig 18822 bp, 31 predicted proteins | sample 811131 | NCBI WGS metagenome assembly MDSY01 (sample SAMN05326643, study PRJNA326480) | marine metagenome | isolation source: seawater | place: Atlantic Ocean: South West | collected 2010
AACACGCGGGTAATTTTTTTGAGATTTTTGACTTTGGAGAGAACATGAGAGACAATCACTTTGTAGGACTCGGTGACTTTATCGAGATTGAAGTAGACCACGTAAGTCGCATTATTCGCAATACCGAACATGAGAATATTCGATGGACCTTCCCTAACGGCTATGGTGGCTCCCTAGCGTGCAACCAGATGACCTATGGATATCCAGAGTTCGCAGTATTGAAGAATGACAAATTTGACTACGACACCGACATCACGAATGATGTAATCCGACCCGTGAGCCCATCCGAGGTTCAAGACTTTCTCAACAAGCTAAAGAGGCTATAAAATGTATAAAATGATAGACGGCACAAAAATTGATCTTCCAGTTTTACCAGACTTTAACGCAATGCGTTTAAAGTACCGTGTAGACATGTCAGACGACCCTATCCAAAAGGAAATGCACCAAGCGCTCCTAGCCGGATACCTTAAAGGCGACATTACAGTAGAACATGACGCATGGACAGGCGAGCTTCTATTCAGCGCCGCAGAGATTAACTAACAGGAGTAATAGATGTCATCTAAAATTGACTATGAAATGATTGGTCAAACAATCGGCAAACTATGTGCCGAGAAAAACGCTGCCTACGGCGACTCGTTCGGGCAGTCATGTAGGATCTTGGAGGTCCTATATCCAGAAGGGATAAAACCCAACCAATATCGAGATGCGCTAGCAATCACTCGCGTGATTGACAAGCTGTTTAGGCTCGCTAACCAGAAGGATGCTTTTGGAGAGAGCCCATGGAGAGACATTTGCGGCTATGCCATTCTAGGCGTAGCTAATGATGAGTGTGAGCATACTAAAAACAAACTAGGAGGTAAATAGTATGGCTAGGAACTTAACAAGAGAAGAGGAAGAGGCGCTCATGGAAGAGTGGCTAAAGACTAATACGCCTACAAGGCTTGCGCCAGACCCGAGGCTTTCAGAAGACCCAGATACCGGCGTCATTTTTGATGAAACCGATATGAAAAATAAAAAGCGTGTTACAAACTATGTTAACACTTTACATAAACTATCGGATAGTGTATAATGGGCGAAGGCGATGCATGGCTATTTCATACATGGCTAACCCAAAAGGATAAAGAAATGAATTTAATAGAAGAATATAAAGACCTAGACAGGTCATATATTGTAGAGAAGGTTAGTAATCCACACGTAAAGCGTATGGTATGGGCTTTTAATAATGGGTATGGCATCAGCATGGCTATGACACGGCTGAGTGCTATTCCAGAGGCGGCTGTTATCAAAGTTGATTCTCTGGAGCCTTTAAACTACACTGTAACGTATAGTACATCTATTACTAACGATACAGTTCCCGTGTCATGCCTTTCAGAAGCGCAGGAGCTTTTCCGGCGCGTCAAAAAACTATAGGAGTATAAAGTGAAGTATATGTTTCAAAACTTTTTAGATAAGACCCGCCTTAATCGCATGGTTACAAGGTGGGAAGTGCTTTTGGTGTTGGGCTTGGTTATCGCCCTCCGCACTTGCACGGGAGTATAATATGCATATGGTTTGGACTGTCGTTTTAAAAAATGGTGATAAGAAGGTGTTTTCCGGTCCTGCGGATACCGAACCTTGCCTAGCTCACCTTGAAGCACAAAACGTCCGTAGAGATGCAATTGCGGTGCTTGTGCGTGGTGATCACATGAACAGGATTGCATATCCGTGAACGAACGACGAGAATGGAGGCTAGCTAGCGCCTATGGGCGTCCACTAGAAATGGAGATTGAAGGTGAATTTTTCACCGACTATTCCGTTGAGTGGATGGAGGCGGTTAGAAGGTCCCAAGTTGGTCGTATAATCACACAAGAAGGCGTTGCCAAGGGTGGCTTGGTATTATCTTATAAAAATGGTATACACCAAGTCGCCCTAGGTGACGGACAAACGCTTAATCTGGTTTGGGTATGGACTAGCGAGAATAAAAAAGACCCAGCCGGCGTATCATCGTCTGGTTGGCAAATGTATAAGGAGAAAGATAATGAATAAGTATTTCGACAACACCGACATAACCTTTTTCAAGATTACTTTTGTAGTTGCGACTGTAATTAGCATGTTTACATGGTATGTCTTATAGGAGATTTATATATGAGCGACGAAAACGACAAAGTTGAAAGTTATGCGGCTGCAATAGGAGCCGGTTTGGTTACGCTAGTATTCTTGCTAGCGTTTAGTCTTTATCTATTCCCTTGGATTATCCCATTTATCTGGGAACTACCCGAAGGTATGACGCCTGCATACTACGGAATCCTGCTTGCACTGGAGATGTCTGGTTTAGCTAATAAATGGAAGCAAGCAAAAATGGATTACGAGGAAGAATAGGCAATTTACCTGTAAAAAAATTTTTAGAGGCGCGAATGAACGATAAAAAAATAGATACGGACATTGTTTGGGCTCCATGGATGCGAATTATGCTTCATGGGGCTGATTGTCTTGTAACACCAAGTGAGCCTGTCGAAGAATTTAATTCTGACTTAACCGAGTTGGCTCTCGACATGGGTCGAACTATGTATGCTGCGGGCGGCATCGGGTTAGCTGCTCCGCAAGTAGGTCACAACGTGCGGCTCATCGCTGTTGACTGCTCTCCCGATCAAGATGATATTCAATATCTTGTAAACCCCGAGATTGTTTCCTATGATGGTCACACTAATGGTGACGAAGGTTGTCTTTCGTTTCCGGGTCTTTCACTTACGGTAAGAAGACATAAGAACATTGAAGTCAAAGCGCAAAACTTAAAAGGAGAAGAGATCCGAATAAGTGCCGGTGGTTTGTTGTCTATTTGTATTCAACATGAAATTGACCATCTTGACGGAATCACATTCATTCAAAGAGTTAGTAGGCAAGTAAGGCGTGCCAACATGCGAAAGTGGGAACCAATGAAGATATTAGAGGTGCAAAATGGAGACTATTGAATGGCTATGGCTAGCTTTGGGGCTAGGAACTTTTCTATATCTCATTGAGCACCGAGAAAACAACGCTTTGAAGGAAGCACTTGACAGTGCTGTCGAAAAAATGGTAGTATCGGAAATGATTATTTTGGCTCTCATGGAAGAGCTAAATAAAGATGAGCACGAAATGTAAATAGGTCCCTGTAATCGTAGATTTACAAGAAAAAATATTTTTTATTTCGCGCTTTTTTGAGTTTGAAATGCATGTGACCTTACAAACCAAGCCTTTAAGCCCTGATTTTGAAGAATATTCTGTCACCGTTTTGTGACACTACTTACCTTTAACCGACTATGGTCGAGCGAGGTAATAATCATGTGGGACAATATACTTGGTATTTTGCTTTTGGCTTTATTAGCCAGTTTTATATTTACAAAAGTCTTCGTAGCTCAATTTTTATTGGCACTAACCATAACAGTACTGCTGCCTGTATTAACATTGTTTTTTATATTTGATATAATCTTTTATATTGGTGGCAAATGGAGAGATAAATTTGAGAGAAGAAAAACTTGACCCCCGAGCAAACCCTCATAACCTAAAGATAGGTGACCTTGTTGAAATTTGCGGGGCACCACGGAATCATGAACTTGGAGTTATTGTCTTGATGGAACATTTTCCATCGAATGTATATGAAAAGGCATTTACTTCTTGTTCTGTTTGTTGGGCACCAGATAGTCATGAAACTATAATTGACGCAAGAGTGTTAAAACGTGTTTCGATCTAATTATTAACACGGAGAGACTATAAATGTCTAACATCACCTCGACTCCTCAAGAATCTATACAAGCAGATATCCATGCTCTTGTGCGAGAAATACTTGAAGGTGTTTATATCAAGGTTTTGATTAATAAGATCGATATCAGAGAGGATTTAGTTAATGATTCAACAAGCGTCTCTTGTGAATTACTTCTAGGAGAAAAAAAATATAAAATCGAGGGTACTGGGCGAGGGGTTGTCGATGCGCTCTTTACTTCAATATTAAAATGCTTAAAAAAAGAATATGTTTCATTAGAGAATATAACCTTAGAAGACTTTGTAGTAACTGTTGATTTAAATAAGTTTTGGCGAAAGAAAAGTAAAACAGACGCTAAAGTAGAAGCTGTCGTTTTCATCAATAACAGAGCCGGTAAAACTTTCCTGTTTCGTCACACATGCAGATCAATGATATCTGCATCCATTTCTTGCGTGACTAAGATGGTTGAATATTATATTAACTCTGAAAAAGCAGTTGTGCATTTAAAAACATGTATTGCTGATTCTATAAAAAGAAATCGTGGAGATCTTACCGAAAGGTTCACTTCTCAACTTTCAGAACTAGTTAGGAATATGTCTTATGAGAAGACAATTAATAAATTAGAGAGGTCTGAAATGCATGAGGAAGGTACTAACTAGGGTTACATTTTTTACAGTTGTTTTCATGATGGTGGCTAGCACAGCTTTAACTGCTCCGCCCAAAAATAAAGCACGCTCCAAGTTTTATGATTTTAATGAACAAATCATTGATGGAGAAATTAAGAAACCAACAACGCTCTATACAAATGCTCGGGAGAGAGTTAAGTTTGATCGTCTGTTGAAATTAAAAAAATCTTTCCTACCTCAGCTTTTTGATACCGCTAAAGAAAAGGTGTTTAAATAATATGCCAACAACTTACGGCGCAAACGCAGAAATTACAGGCTCTCTCGCTGTCGATGGAAATATCGATTTAGGCAGCGGAGACGATGATGTTAACCTTGATAGTAACACGTTATTCGTTGATGCAGATCAAGATAAGGTAGGGATTGGAACAACATCTCCCGACACTACGCTGCATGTCATCGGAGATGTTAAAGTTTCTGGAAGCGACGCTAGGGTTAAGATTGATGCGAACGCCAGTAGTGATGCAGCAGTAGAGTTTTATGAGGGTGGCACAGCAAAGTGGACTATCGGAAATGAATCTACTCGCGATGGATTTCATATCAAGAACGGCAGTGGGTCATTCAGTACCAGTAACGATGCTGTGGTCATAGGAACCAGCGGAGTTGTTCAATTCAACGAAAGTGCGTACTTAAATGGTGGGTTTCATCTAGGGAACGAAAGTTTTACGAGTTCCGATAATGGTGGAAACCTGAGCATAACTAAACCACTAACAACCATTTCAAATACTGGCGGTGCCACAGTTTTAAATCTTGGCAACGCTACCCATGTTGGACAAAGAAAAGTTATACTTGTTACAGGGTATAGTGCTTCTTATTCTTTGCAAGTAGCATTAACAGCAGCCTCTTGGACAGGTGGAAGCGGTACTATAACTTTTTCTGGAGTGGGCTCTATGGTTCATCTTGTTTGGGTACAATCAGCATGGTGGGTGATTGGAGCTTACAACGCAAGTTATTCTTAATGAATAAATTTTTTATCTTCTCGTCTAATAGATGAGAGGTGATAAAATGAAGAGGCTCATAGTTCTACTTCTTTTGTCCTTGGCTCTCACTGGATGTACCGTCAAGGTTCACCACTACAAAGCCCGTCCCGTGATAAAGGAGCGCGTGGTTTACAAAACCAAAGTAAAGCACGTTCCTCGCTATGTTTACAGGACCAAAACTAAAGTGGTTTACAAGTATCGTCCGCGTCCAAAGCCGAGACAAAAGAAAAAAATAATTTATATTTATCGATAAAAGACTTGACAAATGCCCCTAAATGTGAGACTATAATCATGTAAGAAGGTTTTTTCACAAAGGAGCAATTGATGGAACTCAATAAAGCAATCAAGAAAATCGAAAAATACCTCGGCACTAAAATCGAGCGACCAGATGATATTGACGGTCGCGGTCGATTCTATGTCGAAGTCGATGGCTATGTAGGCTCTTTCTATGCTAGCAAGAAGTGGGGTTCTGAAGACGAGTATGAAGCCAGCAACTGGCATATTCGCGCTGTCAACGATCACAGCGATCCTCACACTGATTATTACGCTGGCTCCTTCCGTGACAACTGCTCACAGTGGCTGCACGCTCTTAAGCCACCAGCCCCAAAGTTTCCAGTCGGATGCCTTGTCCGAGGCAAAGCCAATAAGCGAGCGACCCGTCAGGGCTATGCTGGTAAAGTTGGTCTTGTTACCTCGGCTGGCGCTTACTGTCGCATCGACTGGATTGGCGAAGAAGCTCCGCGATACGGGATGAGTTATCCTGAGCGCGATCTTGAGTTAGTTTCGTAATCGCCAACTGAGCGCTCTTTTTGCTCTTTTTCTTTTTGAGATACTATTTATTATGCTCGCAAAAGAGCAAAAGGAGAATATAATGAGTGCATCAGAAAGTTTAAAGAAAATTATAGAGTGTCTCTGCGACGCAGAGAAGGACGCAGAAAAGCACGATCGTGGTGTCGATGCAGCAGGAGCTAGGCTTCGTAAGAAGTTGCAGAATGTTGTTGTGTGTTGCAAAGAGATGCGTGCTGAAGTTCAAGCAGATAGAAACGCTCGAAAATCAGATAAGTAATTGAAATTACAATAATAATCAATTTTTGGAAAAAAAATATGAAGGAAATTGAACTAATAAAAGAAAGATTACCACAAATCAAAAAGAAGGGATTCATTGCTTCTTTAAGAAAAGGTAATACAGGAATTGGTTACACTTTTGAGTGCTTGTTCGGTATTGAAGAAAACAATGACTCAGGCGCAGATCTTAATGGTAAAATTGAATTTAAAGCAGCACGAAAAAACCGCTCATGCCGTACATCAAGTTTTACCCAAGCTCCGATTTGGCATTTTGAAATCAGAGATATCATAAAAAAATATGGTAAACAACATCCAGAAGATTTAGATCGTGTAAACTGGTACCCATCTCTAAATAACGATGTTAATCCATCAGGACTAATCTTAAATATTCAGGATGGGGAGCTTCAGATAGTAGACCAAAAAGACGGAAACGTTTTGGGCTCTATTCCTATCTCTGTTTTACAGTATCGTTTTCGACAAAAATTAGACAAGCTACTTTTAGTATATGCTGATACAAAAAAGATTGACGGCGTAGAATATTTTCATTATAATGAGGCTTACATGTGCCAGTTTCCAAGCACTGATAGTATTGAATCGCTTATTAATGAAGGAAAGCTGGTTGTTGAACCTCGTTGTCATCTATTTAAATCAACAGGTAAAGTTCGTGACCGTGGCGTTGCATTTAGGATGAAAGGCGAGTATCTTAAAGATCTTTATTCAAGCGTGGAAAAAGTGATATGAAAGTTGGTGATCTTGTACAATTAAAAGATTCTGTACTTCATGACTGGAACCAAATGAAGCATCTTGGTGTTATAACATCTAAATATAATGATGCTGTCAAGGTTTACTGGTTTACAGAAGGATTGACAAAACCAAAAAGCAGTCAATTTGTTTTGAAGCTAAAGGTGTTGTCTTCTTTGTAAGTTATGTATAGAGAATACTATTTATAGCATGTTCTATAGGAGTATTTTTTGTGTCAAACAACAAGACCAAAGAACTGAGTCTTTCAGTATGCAACGACGATCATCCACCAGTATGGTTTTATGATGATCATTCTTGTCCAGTATGTGCGGCTAAAATGCTTATCGAAGAATACGAGCTAGATTTACAAGATATGAGAGAGCAACTTCTAGATCTTGAAACAGAAGTAGAAAGATTACAAAGTACGATTTCAGATCTAGAGAGTAACTGATAAATTGAATGAAACAAAACTGAAGGTCGGCGAGTTGGTATATTATTGTTTACATACTCAGTTCCCCAAACTTAAAGATACAATGAGTGTAGAAAATCTAAAAAATACATTTGATTTAGATATGGGAGTTGTAATATCTGAAGAAGATGATCTTGGATACCTTAATTTATATTCTCAAGCCCGAGAAAAATCTATACCTGTTCACAAAGAATTTATAAAAGTGTTGACAAATGGCTGAAGTTATTGATCTAGTTGAATACAAGTTAAAAATGTTCGTTGACAGTTTCTATCAAGGAAGCAGAGACTGGGAAATTGCCATGCAAATATTTATGCTATATTTGGAAGGAGATATAAGCATAAGATGGGTTCAAGATGGTATTTTTATAAAACATAACAATTCTGATCTAGATTTAAAAGAAGTCTTCGTGCCCGAAGGCATTAGCTCATAGGAGGAGTATGAAAAAGTTATTTTTCGCTTGCATATTTGTTTTTTCTTTGATAGGATGTGATTTGCATAGTCATCATCATCCGCATCCTTCACCGGACTCATATTCATCTTATCAATATTATACATATGATATGTGTTGGGGAGATGAAGAACCTTTTTGGGGATATCCAGATTATTGTGATTACCACTGTTGTACTTGGTATGTGGGCGATGGATGTTGGGAAGAATGGTGTTATTTTGATAAAACATGTGGATGGGAATATTATCAAGGATGGTGTTATTAATTGAAAGTATATGAACCAAACAAGGCGGAATCTCAAATCCGTAAAGCGCTTGTCCTGTTAGAAGCGCTAAAAAGCACAGTAACCGATGAGCGTATCGGTAAAGAATTGCTAAAAATCCGAAGAGTCCTACTAGAAGCTAAAGAAAGCATAGAATAATTTCTGCTCATCAATTCTTAGAAGCCTCCTTTTGTACGTCAAAGCACTATTTATAGTGTGACGCATTTTGGGAGGCTTTACTTATGCGATTAAAGAAGAATATTAAAAAGAACAAGATCAGAAATCTTGTCAAAGAACAGTTCAATAAAGAATACAAGATTCACAAAAGAAATCTTGCAATCAAGCAGGTCATTAAAGAAGAGGTCGAGCGTGGCTTTAATGAAGGCGCAAACGACGATGAGTTCGAGATGATGGACAGGCTCGTTGATGCACTAGGTCCTCAGAAAACCCTAGAAGAGTTAATTCAGGGGCTTCCATCTGATACTGTTAGGGAGATGTTATCATACATTGCACGTAATTACGACATCCCCATGGAGATGGACGAAGAAACTAAACCACACGAGGCAGATCGCACCCAAGGTCGCGATGTTCCCGAAGATAGGATCCGAAACTAATGAAGTTTTTACACAGATTAAAAAACTTATTCAATAAATCGCATTGTTGCTGCTGCTGTGGGTGCTGTGGTTGTCAAAACTGCCTCGGTAAATGCAACCCGGAGGCATAGTATGAAAATTAGCAAGAAACAATTAAAACAAATTATCAAAGAAGAGCTACAGCTAGAGAGAAAGGGTATGTTCTTAGAGGTGCTTGAAGAGGCTATCATGGCGACCGTTCAGAGAGAATTCGCCTCTTATAACTGGCCTCCTGAACAATGGGCTCAGTTAAAGGCTGACATTCAGAAAAATGGTTTGGACCTTACTCAGCAAGTTTTAGCACTAATTGAACAAAAGGAAGCCAGTGAATGAAAATTGCAAAGAAACAACTTAGTCGGATCATCAAAGAAGAGCTTATGAAAGAAGTCGAAGAGTCTCCAGAAATACATGACGACGAGACAAAGACTATTCTTAAAGATTTAGTGAATAACATGCAAAATAAATTTAACGTCTCGGAAGAGGATGCCCTAGAGGCTATATCCAAGATGCTCCGATACATGGAAAAATAAAAGGATTTTTATAAAATGAAAATTACAAAAGCAAAACTCAAACAAATTATTAAAGAAGAGCTTGAATTAACTAATGAAGATAAACAAGTTTCCAGCATGATTAATTCCTTAGAGCAGATTGGAGACGAAGTAAGTAAAGCTCATAAAATGGCAGGCGACCCAAACATGATTCAAAGCCTAGAGATGATTGATGGTCTAATCACAAAACTGCATGACGAGATGAGTGATCTTCTTATGTAATCGGAGGTTGATATGAAAATCACCAGAAAGCAACTAGAAAATTTAATCCGCGAAGAACTCCAGATTGAGAAGCTCGTTGGAAAAGGAATTGCCAAAGGTCTTATTCAAGATCTAGAAGAATTAAACCGCACTCTTGGTCTGTTTGATGCTACTTCTTTGCAAAAATTTCCAGATGTTCATCAAGAGCTAATTCAGTTGGCTGGCGACGTCTCGAACAAATTGAGATATATCAAAGATTCTAAAAGACAGTTCAGGGAAGGTCAGGGGTCAAACCAAGAAGAGATAAATAAAATTTTAGATCTCATAGAAAATGATCCCGAATTTCAAATCCTAGGACAATTTAAAGACAAGTTCTTAAAATATACGCAAAGCGGAGGTGATCCACTTTCCGCTCTAGAGGCTGCATCTCCAGAAAGGCGTCCGGTGCAAAAGGCGCTTGAAAAATTAAGAACAGCGATCAGACCATCGGGACCAAAGACTCCCATGGGTATGCCTGTCATGGAAAACAAATCCAAAAGAGATTCTTTAAAAAAAATCATTTTAGAAGAGCTACAAGAGGTTTGTGGTATGTCACAGGATGCAGCAGCCGTAACTCTTCCAAAAGACCATTCTATGGACTCTCAAGAGGGTGAGAGCGTCATGGCAAAAGGATCTCTTCATCACGCGATTAAGTCGGCTCAACAAATCGATTCTGTTCTCGGTGATGACGTAGATCTGCCGGAATGGGTCGAAGCAAAACTTACAAAAGCTGCTGACTATCTGGGTATCGTGAGTGACTATCTTACTTACAAAGATTCCCGAGGTGCAATGCCCGCAGCATCCATGGACGTACCAAAACCTGTCCAGCCTCCGCTTGACCCTCCTAAGTTCGGCACATGAGGCGAACCTCTTTAGCCAGTTTGGTTAAAAAAAGTCTTGACAATTCTTAAAATTATGCTATAGTTGGTTCATAATTAATCCCAACAAGGAGTTGTCATGTCTGAGCAAAGTAAGACAAAAGAAGAATATGCTGTTGATTATATCAAGTCTTTGGCTGCGGTCGAAGAGGAGATGCTCCCTTATCAAGAGCACAAGAAAGATCTTCGTAAAAGCTATATCGAAAATGGATGGCTTAGTCGTCAAGAACTCTGGGCTGCTGTAAAAGCATATCGATTTATTCAGAAAGACGGATGTATGGATCAGTTCTCTGAGATGTATGATAAGTTACGAAAGTCTGGATTTTAAAACATAAAAAACAATTTATAGACTTAAAGCTCCCTTCGGGGGGCTTTTTTTGTTTCAGTTGCTTATTTGGGTTTCAGATACTATTTATACCTAGGAGACTGGAACTTGAATAGAGCCTTTAAACAGCAATTTACCAATGTCTCCCAAGGGAGATATTACAATGAGTGAATTTGATAACGATTTTGATTTTATTGACCACTATGGTTCAGACATGGAGGTTGCCAATGAAGAGCAACTACCAGACAATGAAGCACCCTCAGCAATCAACTGTGGATTTGTTGGAGTTGGTGGAGGTGGTGGAAAACTCGCCAAAGCATTTTTAGACCTTGGGTTCAACAAGACTCTTCTAGTTAACACAACAGAGAAAGACCAGCCAGATGGTGTTGATGAGGCACACCTAGTTTTGATTCCTGATGCCGATGGCGTTGGTAAAGACGTTGAGTTCGGAAAGAAGGTACTTAAGGATAACAGTGCAGTTGTTGAGGATGCCCTGAGAACTAAGCTAGGCAAGGTAGACTGGCTTTTTGTGTTCGCAGGTGGTGGTGGCGGTACAGGCTCTGCTAGTGGCGCTTTACATCCAGTTTTTGAGCGTTATTTAGAATCAATCGAAGCAGATGGATGTGTTGTTCATGTTGTTACGGTGCCTTCCGCACAAGAATCGCTCAACAGCACCATCAAGAAAAATGCTAATACGCTTTTAAATGACGTATCTGAAGCTCCACATATTGTGTTGAGCAACGAGAAGCAATTACAACTGCTAAGAGGTAAGGTTGGAATGCTGAATATGTATTCCCTAGCAAACTCGACATTTGCAAAGCTGTTTCACCAAGTTTTAAAACTTGCAAACGAGCACTCTCCAATTCAGACTTTTGATTCTAAAGATTTGGATCGATGCCTCAAAACCAAAGGGCGAACCTTTGTTGGGTCGACCGTGGTTCCAGACCCAAGTATCGCTAGCTTGGGTGCAACTATTCTTCAGAATTGTTTGAAGAGATCGCCGTGCCCGCCTCCGCGTGGTAAATCGCAAACTGGTTCTCTCCTTCTGGTTGTTACGCCAGAAATGGCGGATGACCCTGAAATCAGCAAGCATCTTGAGGCTGCTATTTCATACGTCGGTTCCAGAACCTCGACTCTGTTTTCGGGCGTATATGTCAGAGACAACTTGCCCGGTCTTATTGCGATAATGACCATGAACGGAGTTGATTGGGAATAATGCTGGAAATTAAGAACCTTAGCGAAAAAGATCTGAAAGAGACAGAAGCTATTTTAAAAAAGTTTGTGCCTTACGCACAAAAACAGCTTGGGTATGACCAACCTGTTAAGTTGATGTTTATTTCAGATCCTGATAACGCTACAAACCCTCTGGGTAAAACGGCACACTATCAACCGGGAACAAAAGTTGTCACAGTGTATGTTGATGATCGACACCCCAAAGATATTATGCGAAGCGTGTCACACGAGCTTGTTCATCATGCACAAAATTGTAGAGGAGAATTTGACAAAACTCCTGCGATGGGTGATGGATATGCTCAAGCTGATGAGCACTTAAGAGAAATGGAAAGAGAAGCCTACGAAAAGGGAAATCTTATATTTAGAGACTTTGAGGACGGTTTAAAGACAAACGATAAAGAAATGACTATTTATATTGACGATTCTTCGGGCGAAGCTCCCGCTAATCTCTATGAGGAAAAAAAAATGAAAAAAACTAACTTTGGATTGAATTCGCCCCACGCAAAATGGCAGGCGTTTTTGCTTAATGAGCGAACTGATAAAAGAAAAGCAGCTTGGATGCAGGCATTTCAAAATGCTGCTGGAAATCCACAGCCACCTCCCCGAGATTTCTGGGATACTGCGACCTATCTTTACAGCAAAGGCGACGATCCAGTAGAAGCTGGTAAACAGTATGCTGCTAATAATATGAACGAGGCACTTCCCGACCACCTAAAAAAGCACTTTCGTGATGACGGGTCTTCAGTTCATTCACCACAAGTTAAAGACGTTACCCCTCCCGGCTATGGACCTGATAATCGCGGAGATAGGAATGTAGACATAATCGGATCGCTCGTGAACCAGCATGGTTTCATGAATGTCCGAGAACCACTTGAGCAGATGGGCTTTACAGTAGACTTTGTTACTGAACCTCTCCCCATGTATAACCTCACGAAAGATGGTGTGAAGTATGCAGCACTAAACAAGAAGTATGTCGAAGATCCTGACCTTGTTGTCGGAGATACTGCGATTGGAGCGATGAACGAGAGCATTCAAGAAGGCTTGACCGTTGATGGAAAGCAACTTAACGTTGGCGATATGGTTCAGGTCACTGGTGGTGGTGCTCGCGGCGCTACTGGAGAAATTATTGAATTCGCAGAGGGAAAAGCCGTTGTTCGTCTTGAATCCGACGCAGATAGGCGATTGTTTGGTCAAGCTACCGACGAGATTATTGTAAGAGGCGAACATCTTGCTCTTATGGGTGGCATGAACGAACAAGGCGATGATAGAGAATTTAATGTTGGCGATGAAGTTATAGCTAACGGCTACCCCGGTTATATCACTGATTTAAGTATCCCCGGAATGGCAACGGTGAAATTAGGTAGAGGGGAGACTACCGTATCAACCAAATATGTGCATAAGAAAGACGACAAAGACAAACAGATTAAAGAAATGTATGGAGAGGATGAAGATTACTTCATGGAGCTTGAGAAAGAATTCCCGTTCCTGTCCAAAGCAGTCAAGGCTGGCGAGGTCCCTGAAGAAGTCGCGGCTGAGATTGCCAAAGAATATGGAGACAAAGATGAAATGCCAAGCGGAGAGCAACTCAAAGAATCTCTTCGTCGCGTTGTCAAAAGAGTCTTGATGGAGAAAATGGATCCTGTCGGAAAAGAAGATGGTGACGTCGACAACGACGGTGACGAGGATTCGTCTGATAAGTATCTCAAGAAGCGTCGTGAGGCTGTTGGCAAAGCGATGCAAAAAGAAAGCCAAGGCGGCGAACAATGGTATGAAGTATACGACGAAGAGTCTGGTAAATCATTAGAAATCTGGGCTTCTTCTATGGAAGAGGCAGAATACAAAAGCGAAGAAATCGATTATGATGAATATCGAGATGGACAAGCAGTCATGGCAACAAAAAATATGGCTGAAGAACTCAAAGGCGGTCAGAAAAAGCTAGATACTGACGGCGATGGTGATATTGGCGCAGACGATCTTGCCAATCTTCGAGATAAAAAAAAAGCTAAAAACGAGGTCTACAGCAAAAGAGCAGTATTAGAAGCTGTTATCCGAAAGACTCTCGTTGGTGAAGAAATTGACCCTAGTCAATTCCCAAATCCATTACCTCCCGGCATGAAAGGGGAAGACTTTTTATCTAAAGGCATGAGAGATGGAAGTAAGGGTGATGATGTAGTGCAAGCCGGTGCAAAATCAATCGCTGCACAAGACGCAAAACCCTCTCAAAGTGCAATTTATCTTGGAAAGGCTCTTGGCATGGCAGTTGGTGGGGTAAAGGGCGGAAATATTAACGCTCTTATTTCAGCAGACAATTATATTCTAGACGGACACCACAGATGGGCTGCAACAATGTTTGCAGACCCTAGTGCTGCGATATCTGGAACTGGAATTGGGATGCCAATGACAGAATTAATTCCAGTTTTAAGAGCGGCTGGTGATGCTTATGGTAATGCCAGACGTGGTGAGCCTTCCGGGGGAGACGTGAATATATTTAAAGCATCTCTTGAAGATGCTAAAAAGGCTATTGAGAAAATTGATGGCGGAACTAAATTTACTAAACCCGGAGCGGCGGGACAGTGGCTTCAAAGTATTGGTGGAGAGCAAGAGCTTGCAAAAAGACTCGATGCAATTAAAGCAAAAGGAGGAGAAGCAGCTTCTGCACCGCCAAGAAACGAAATGCCAGTTATTGATGCAGACAAAGGTGACGATAAGAACGTTGCCATGAGATTAAACAAAGGCGCAATTGATGTAAAGCCGCCATACGCAGACGACCCAGATGCGGGAAAGAAAAAGGAGCCAAGAGCTATGGAAGAATCAAGAAAAAATAGAGTCCATAATGAGAAATATGATCTTTTAATGGAAAGAATGTTGGGAATTAAACCAATCAGCCCCCTAAGTAGCAGAAATAACTGGCTCTTAGAGGAGGAAGGCAAAGATGAAGAGGATGACAGTAACAATCCAATGGGCTACTGTGACGAAAGACAATTTATGTCTGCTCAAGAAGCTGAAAAGGAAAAGGAAAAGTCCGAAAACGACGGCAATTATTCCGAATCAGAAATTGAAGCTATGGCAAAACACCCTAAAGACTTAAAAAACAACTAAGGAGCTATAACATGTCGGATTTATATGATAAAATGACAAGAAGATTCGCAAAAGCAGTGCTTTTGAAAGAAGAAGTTGAATTTGATAATTCTGAAATTGATTTATTCTTAGAAAACTTTGAAAAAGGTGGAATGTCTGCACAAATACAGGCAATATTTGAAGTAATGAATCAAGTTCGGCTAGGCTCTAACCGAGATAGGAACAGAATGGCTCTAGCAATGGAAAATATGAAGAAAGTTAGACGTCATGTCAAAAGGCTGGAGGAGCAAGTTGTTGTTCTTCAAGAGCAAGTGTCTATTTTGGAAGAGAATAACTCCAAAAAGGGAGAATGATATTTCATGTCATCAGATGTAATGCAAGAAGGTGGTTTAGGTGGTCACATGGACCATCTATACGACAATCCAAGCCTCTCTTTTGGAGAAATGAAGGAAATATTCCAACTTGCAGCGTCTGGTAAGCTCGAAGGCACCCAAAAGCTCGACGGTCAGAATATTTTTATCACCTATTCGCTGAAAAGAGGTCGAGCATTTGCCGCACGCAATAAAACAAACCTAAAATCCGGTGGAATGAGCGGTGAACAACTTGCATCGAAATTTGAAGGAAGAGGAGCGCTTCAAAAAGCATTTGTTGATGCATTTCAAGCCTTTGAAGAGGCGGTATCTTCGTTTTCGGAACAAGAGATTATAGATTCCTTTGGAGAAGACGGAGATATCTACTATAGTGCTGAAGTTATCGATCCCGGCAACCCGAATGTCATTGATTATGATGAAAAAGTTCTTAATATTCATCGCGGTGGTCATGGAAGGGTCGAGAAAGGCACTGGAGCGGTCACAGCTACGGCTGAAACGGACGATATGCAAAAATCTTCGGTCGCGCTTGATGCAGCAATTTCAAAAATTGAAAATTTAAAGCAATCTAACAACTTTAAAGTTCAAAGAGGTGCCTTGACCACTCTTCAGTCCGTAACGGACGGTAAACACGCACAGACGGCTATCTCAAGGCTTGATTCTGTTGTGGGAGGAGATGCAGAGACTGTTGGCGAGTTTGTAATCAAAAAACTGAAACCGATCGTAGCTCAAAAGGTTAAATTATCAAAAGATAAAGAAAAACAAGTCATAGGAAAAATGTTGGGACAAAAAGGTCTTAATATTAAAAAAATAAGAGCGGATCTGACACCAGAAGAACAACAAGCGGTAGGAGAATTAATATCTCAATCAAAAATGATATTGAAACAGATTATCGCGCCGATTGAAGATATTGTACATGATTTTGCAGTAGATGCCCTACAAGGTTTGCAAAGTATTTACATGCTCGGAGCACAAGATAAAAAAGTTGCAAAAATTAGAGATAAAGTCGCATCTGAAATTTCAGCTATTGAAGGATCCGGTGATGATGTTAGCATTGGCAAGCTAAAACGACAACTTGAAAAAATGAAATATGCCGAAAAAGGCTTGGAAGGAATCACGACCGCATCTGAAGGTTTTGTTTTCGACTATAACGGACATACTTATAAATTGACAGGTAATTTTGCTCCAATTAACCAGATTTTGGGAATGTTGAAATATAAAGGCAAAGGGGGAGAACAAAAAATGAATGAATCAAACGGAAAAGGCAAAGGAATCGCTCTTGTTCCCGGCGGGTTCAAGCCTCCTCATGCTGGTCATTATCAATTAGCCGCTTGGGCTGGTTCTCAGCCGGGAGTGGACCGAGCTATTGTCTTAGTATCTCCCAAAGCAAGAGGTCCGGTTGACGCTCAAAAGTCTATGCAAATCTGGGAAGTTTATAAATCACTCGGAGCCAACTTTGACGTTCAGATTAGCGGAATTGCGTCCCCTGTAGGTGCTACATACGAGTATGTTGATAATCAAGCACAACCGGGAGATACAATATTTGTTATCAAAGGCGAAAAAGATGCTGGAGATAAAAGATTCGAGCGGATGAAGGGTAGAAAAGAAGGCGTCGAGGTAAAAGAGTTAACTTCTCCAACATTTGCCGGTGGTGTTAGTGGGACACAGATGAGAGGATTCATTACATCTGGTGACGCTAATTCTTTTCAGGCTGCTCTACCTGACGGATTGTCTCAAGAACAAAAAAACAAAGTATGGGAAATAGCATCTGAAGGTTCAGTTAATCTTAATGAATATTTGGAAATGGTCGTTAAAGAAACAATCAATGAAGATATGTACAAAGCATTTGGTGATCTTGCTGTTGCAGCATCCAGTACAGAGGCAGGAGGGGAAACTGACAAAGCTGTTCTTGATACCGCCAGACCCTTCTTAGAGGGCGAGGAAGACATAGAAGAATTTAAAAGTCGCCTTAAAGAATATTTTATGGGGATAATTAATGAAAAGAAGTTTGGAAATAATCTTGAATTAACTGAAATGTCATCTATGGCTGGTGGTTCTATGGAGGGAGGCGGATCCGCGTGGACAAATTTCGATAAAGAAGAAAATGAAAAAGAAAAACCGGGAGGAAACATAATGGAGTTTAAAACATATTCCAGAAAAGATATCATTGAAGAGATGATGTTGAGAGAGAACATTAGAAATACTATCAAAAAAGTCAAAAAAACGAAGTTGAATGAATCTAAGAAAATATCCGCTCTTCGCAGTCTTGTAAAACAGCTTATCTTAGAGGCTGATGAAGTTGCTCCGCATCAATCAACTGGTATTAATGTCTTAGAGGATTTGCTCAAGAAAATTGTACCTCAGATTGAAGGCGACTACAAAACGTTAACGACTAGTAAAGAACAAAGAGACTCCTTCCGGGCGCATGTTCTCAATGCAACAGAAAATGCAATCGCACCAGTATCAGCAACTCCTGATCGTGAAGGAGAATCTGATGAGGAAGAAATTGAACCGATTGAAGAAATAGAAATAACTGTTGGTTCTGAAGATTCTGAAGAGGAGGTTGATGCTGGAGATATTACTAGTTTTGATGATGATGAAAAATTAATTGATATTGGAAATATGGGAGGGCAACAAAATGATGGCGGCTTTCAAGAGTTAGAAGGGCAAGAAAGCAGTAATTATGGATTCGTCTATTTTATTAGGAATAAGGATCTTTATAAAATTGGTATTACTGAGAATTTACTTAGAAGATTAGGGGAGCTTGATCCTGATGAAATTTTAAACATTTCCCGATGTGCAAATTTTAAATTTGTGGAGAAGGAAATTCATGATATTTATAAAGCAAAAAGATTACCTCAGACAGAATATTTTAGGCTTGACGAAAATGAAGTAGAAGAAGTCCATAAATTATTGACCCAACTTTCTGAGTTCTAAAGAATTGGATAAAGATTCCAACAAAATAAAGAATTGATCGAATACAAATATTGCTCAATTTGTCATAGCAAATTACTAAAAATTTTCTAAAGAGTTTCTAATGAGTTTCTAAATCTGATCATGAGATATCTTAATTTTTGATAAAAAGAAAAAAGTAATTTTATGGTTAAATTTCTTCAGATTATTTAAAATTTAAAAATATAAATTTAGGCAAAGGAT
>MDSY01084823.1_pt1 | contig 18816 bp, 22 predicted proteins | sample 811131 | NCBI WGS metagenome assembly MDSY01 (sample SAMN05326643, study PRJNA326480) | marine metagenome | isolation source: seawater | place: Atlantic Ocean: South West | collected 2010
TCTTTTCCGCAATCAAATGGTAATGCTACAAATTTATATGATTTTTTTCCTATGACAGGTTCCCCAGAGTCTACTTTGACTGTCTCATATGACTTTCCTTCTTTACCTACATAAACGCTAGGTTTAAATTGTATATTTGTTATGTCTCTATTTGCATAAGCAAAATTATTAAAAAAAAAAATAATTAAAATAATTAACGAACTATATTTTATATTTTTTATAATTTTCAACATAATGTTTAGCGTTCTCTTTAATTTCTTCGACCTCTTTATCTGTTACCTGTCTAATAACTTTGCCTGGACTTCCGAGGACTAAAGACCTATCTGGTATTACTTTGTTTTCTGGTATTAAGGTGTTGGCTCCAATAATACAATTTTTTCCAATTTTAGTTTTATTTAGGATGGTGCTTCCAATTCCAATTAAACTATCATCTGCAATTTCACAACCATGTAACATTACCATATGCCCTACAGTAACGTTCTTTCCTAAGGTTACGGGACAACCTGGATCTGTATGAAACACACTTCCGTCTTGAACATTCGAACCCTCTCCAATTGTGATAGGCTCGATGTCTCCTCGAAGTACGACGTTGAACCAAATATTTGCATCTTTTTCTAAAATAACTTTTCCAATTAAAACTGCATTATTAGCAACCCAAGAATTTTTATTAAGAGTTGGTGTGTTATTTTCAAATTTATAAATCATATAATTGCTGTAATTTGATATTAAAATATTTATAATATTAATTAAAGAATAAATTTATTTGATGTTTGTAGTAATCACTAGAAATTTTCCACCTGATGTAGGTGGTATTCAAAGCTTAATGGGAGGTTTGTCTAATAGTTTGGCTGCACATTCACCTGTAAAAGTTTTTGCAGATGAATATTCAAATTTTGAAAGTTACGATCAAAACTCAAATTTAGATATAACAAGAGTTAAGGGTTTTAAAATTTTCAGAAAATTTAGAAAGGCTTTATTGGTTAATGAGTATCTTAAAAATAATAAAATTAAAGCAATTTTTTTTGATCATTGGAAAAGTATTGAGTATATTGAATTAAAATATTTAAATAAAATTCCTAATTTTTGTTTAATACATTCCAAAGAAATAAACCATCCTGAAGATAGTTCATTAAATTTAAGAATGAATAAAGCTTTCAACAAAGCAAAATTTATTGTTGCAAACTCTAACTATACTAAAGATTTGGCTATTGGAATGGGTCTTGAAAAAAATAAAATTTATATTATTAACCCTGGTACAAATTATCCTATTAGTGTCGAAAAAAAAGAAGAGATGAAAGCAGAAGAAATTTATAACAAATCCTTTCCTAAAATTATTACTGTTGCAAGATTAGATAGAAGAAAAAATCATCAAAATATATTGATAACGATTAAAAACTTGATACCCATCTACCCTAATATTAAATATGTATGTATTGGTGACGGAGATGAAAAAAACAATCTTGAAAGTTTGAGAAAACAATTGGGGCTAGAAAACCAAGTGATCTTTCTTCCTAGGGTAGGAGAGAAATTAAAAGTAGCGTTATTGAATAAAGCTAATTTATTCTTAATGCCTTCTATTATCTATAAAAAATCTGTTGAAGGATTTGGAATTTCTTTTGTAGAAGCAGGAAGCTATGGCAAAGCTTCGATAGGTGGGATTGCTGGTGGTGAGGCTGATGCTATTGAAGATGGAAAAACTGGATACTTATGTGATGGAAATGATTTAAGTTCTATGTATGAAATAATTTTAAGATGTTTTAACAATGATAATTATAAAATATTAGGTTTGCAGGCTAAAGATTTTTCAAAAAAATTCAAATGGGAAAATATTATAAAACAATATTTGTCTTTAATTTAAAACTTTTTTAATATTTTCCATTACAAAATCAGTTTTAAGTAAGTTTAAGTCTTTTACAGTTATAGCTTTAAGTTTTTCTGTTTCAATACTAACTTTGTCTGGAGATGTGTGATTACCGAACAAAACTAGCCCTGGTTTATTCATATGGCTACAAATATGGGCGGGTCCTGTATCGTTTGCAATAATAAAACTTGCATCTTTGATTAGGCTTATAAGTTGATTTATTTTTAAAGATCTCCCTTCGTCTAAAACAGTGCAGGCATTAAGTAATTTAGCTTCCTTAATTTCATTAGGGCCTGGAGCTAAAACAATATCATATTTGTTGTGATACTTAGATTTTAACTGAGAGATTAATATATGATAGTAAGGCCATTTTTTATTAGTTAGTTTAGGGGAACAGAATGGAAATAATAAAATATATTTTTTATTAAAATAATTTTTTGTAATATTTCTAATATTAACAACTGCCCAGTTTAAATTAGATTTTTTAACATTTACTGTTTTAATACCACTTATTTTGAGCTGCTGTTCCATTCTTTCCAAGACAGGTGCTTCATCGAAATCAGTTTTTTTTTGACCAGATCTTAATACTGTAATTGATGATGACCACTCAGGTTTATACAAAAGATATTTTCTATAAAATTCGGTTCTACTTGAATTTTGTAAATCATATACATCTTTAAAATCAAAAGAAGATAATTTTTTCTTGAGCCTATAAAGATAAAATAAATTCCATCTTGGTTTCCTGTCGTCAATTAGAACCTCATCGATATAAGGACACTGTTTCATTAAATTAAAGTAGGGAGCTGAAGTTAAAAGAACTACATGTGATTTTAAGTTAGATTTTTTAATATCTTCCATAGCTCCATTAGCTTGAATTAGATCACCTAATGAACCATGTTTTATAATTAATATATTTATCATTTTTTGCTATTTATAATTATATTTATAGTATATTCAAAAAATTACTATGAGTGAAAAATTAGACAAAATCTTGGCAGAGATATCAGCAGGGGAATTAATTGATAAAATAACTATTTTAGAAATTAAAAAAGAGAAAATTGATGATGTTGATAAGCTAAAAGAAGTAGAAAAAGAACTTACTTCTTTAAATAATACACTCAAAGAATCAGTATCTGAATCATTTAAAATTGAATCATTGGCAAAAAAACTAAAAACTATTAATCTTAAACTTTGGGATATTGAAAATGCTAAAAGATTAGCAGAAAAAAATAATGATTTTAGTGAAAAATTTATTGAGTTAGCTAGAAATGTTTATAAAGAAAATGACACAAGATCTAAAATAAAACTTGAAATTAATAATATCTTAGGTTCAAATATTAAAGAAGTTAAGTCTCACTACTAATCCTTTTGCAAACTAGGGATTTTTTTTCTCAAAAATAAAGATAAACTTGGGTCTATATTAGCAGTAATTATTCCACTACCTTTTTTTAATTCATTTAAAATTTTTCCATCAGGAGAAATGATTAACGAATGACCAAAAGTCTTTCTATGGTTCCAATGTGTCCCTGACTGAGCGGGTGCAAAAATATAACAAAAATTTTCTATAGCCCTGGCTTTTAATAAACTATGCCAATGTCTCGCTCCGGTCGTTTGAGTAAAAGCTGAAGGAATAGAAATAAATACAGATCCTTTTTTTGAAAGTTTTCTATACATGCCAGGAAATCTAAGATCATAACAAATTGAGAGACCCAATTTTCCCCAAGGAAGATTTGCTGTAGCAATTAATTTTCCTGGAGTAAAAGTTTTAGACTCAAAATATTTTTCTTTTTTACTTAAAACAGCATCATACATGTGTATTTTATCATAATAAGTTTCTATTTTACCCAAAGGGTTTATTAAAATTGACCTATTTCTTATTTTATTATTTTCTTTAATTGCAATAGATCCAACTAAAATCCATTTTTTATATTTTTTTGCAAGTTTTCTAATTTCTATTAAATAATAATCTTTATGCATCGAAGTGGCTATCTTCATTAATTCTTTTTTATCTAATCCAAATAATGAGGAATTTTCTGGAGTAATAATAAAATCAGATTTTTGTTTTATAGCTTTTAGAATTAACTTTTTTGAAGAGTGTAGGTTTTTTTTTATATTCTTGCCGGAGCAAAACTGAATACAAGAAACTTTGAACATATTATAAAATAAGTATTAAATATTTATTTCATTATTGACGATGCAAAGTTCCAGTTGCAGTCAAAACTAGGAATGTAGACTCCTGAAACATTAACGTTGCCAAAACTTTTTTCTAAAACTTTACACCAATTTTCTACTTGTTTAGGTTTTTTATCTTTACTACCTACTTGCGCTGTTATTATGCCACCTGGTTTTAAAATTCTTTTTAAAACTTTCATATTTTTACGTGCAAGATCAATACAATACTGGTCATCATTAAGGTCAACAAAAATCTTATCATACTTAGAATCTTCTACCGATTTGATGCTTTCAAATGCATCCCCCCAAAATGTATTAACTGAATTGCTTTTTTTAACCTTGGAGCAAACTGTAGGTAAATGCCTATAACAAGAGTCAACTATTTCAGGATCAAGTTCATACCAATCAATATAATTAGTATTGTTATCTAAGCATTCCCTTGCAACACCCCCATCACCTCCTCCAATAATAGCGACATTGTTGTTTTTTTTACCTAGTTCGTTGCTAGATTTAAAAAAAGTTGAGCTGTAAATTTTTTCATCTTTTTCAGCTACTTGAATTTCATGGTCAATAAATAGTGCATTGCCGAACTCTTCAAGATTCATAATTTCAACAAACTGTCCAACTTTGGAGGTAAACGTTTCAAGCACATTGTTAACTACGTAGTATTTTTTTTGTCCCGGCGTGCTGTATATATCATCGTATAGACTTACACTGCTTCTATTAATATTATTTACGACGACTCTCTCATGATCTATTTCTTTTTTTAGTATTTTTAAAGCAACTTTAGGAGCCACTTTTCCGCAGGTAAAAAAATCGAAGCTTATTACATTTCTTTCTGGAAAAGTATGAAAACTAAAATGACTTTCAGATAATAGTGCAACTAAAGTAAAACCTTGTGGTTGAAACACATGGCTACAAATATTTAAAATTTCAACTTTGGCGGCTTTAGCAATTTTATAAATAACTTTTTCGTAAAAAGATTTTGGATAGTCTTTTTTAACACCTAAAAAATCTAATGTGATGTGTTCTCCAACTTTGATCATAAAAAACTAATCCTTTTTATAATTTTTCATTTTACCTAAAACTATCTTCATTTCTTTTTTTGAAAGAATTTTAGGAATTCCAATTCTTAGGGCATTAATATATTGATTACAAATATTTTCTACCTCCTGTGCTAATTCAAAAGCTTTATCTAATTTTTTTCCAAATGCAATCTGACCGTGATTTCCAATCAAGCAAGCAAATCTATTTTTTAATGCAGATAAAATATTATTTGATAATTTTCTTGTTCCAAAGGTTGCGTATTTTGTACATTTTATATCTTCGCCACCAGCAACGCCGACCATGTAGTGAAAAGCAGGTATGGATTTTTCGTGTGTCGAGACGGCTGTAGCACACGTAGAATGAGCATGTACAATTGCATTGGCTTCTTTTTTATGCACATAAATATCTTGGTGAAATCTCCATTCTGAAGACGGAATTCCTTTTTTTTTATTATACTTACCTTTTAAAGACACAAAGACTATATCTTTAATCTTTAGAGTTGAATACCTAGCTCCAGAAGGTGTTATATAGAATCCGTCGACTCCCTTCTCTTTAATTCTAACTGAAATATTTCCCGATCTTAAAGCTGATAAATTAGTTGTATTAAGTTTTTTAGAATATTTAATTACTTCTGCCTTGAATTTTCTCATTATTAAATAATCCTTTCAATCCTAATTCTGATGCTTCGCAGACACCTTTTTCTGTGATCAAACCTGTTACATACTTAGCAGGTGTTACGTCGAATGCTAAGTTCATAGCTTTACTTTTTTGTGGATAAATTAAGATTTTTCGCAATTTATCATCTTCATCTAATCCTTCAATATGTGAAAGTTCCTCAGAATTTCTCTCCTCAATTGGAATCTGTTTGTGGTCTTTAATATTCCAATCAATCGTAGAGCTTGGTAAGGCAACATAAAAAGGGATATTATTATCTTTTGCTGCTAAAGCTTTTAGGTATGTTCCAATCTTATTACACACATCTCCATTAAATAAAGTTCTGTCAGTTCCAACAATGCATAGATCTACTTGTCCTCTTTGCATTAAAATACCGCCAGTATTGTCCGCAATAATAGTATTAGGTATTCCTTCTTCGTTTAATTCATATGAAGTTAAGTTTGCTCCTTGGTTTCTTGGTCTTGTTTCGTCCACCCATACATGTACCTTAATTCCTTTTTTATGGGCATGGTAAATTGGTGATGTTGCTGTACCCCAATCAATTGTTGCTAACCACCCAGCATTACAGTGCGTTAAGATGTTCACTGTATCTTTTTTTTTATTATAAATTTCTTCAATAATTTTTAGTCCATTAAGACCAATATTTTTACAAAATTCTATGTCTTCCTCTGAAATCTTCTTGGCTTCCTCTAAGGCTATCTTTAAAATATTACTGCTATTTACCCCTGATATTTTTTTCATCATTCGATCTATCGCCCATTTTAAATTAATAGCTGTAGGTCGTGAGGCAATTAAACTTTTACTAGATTTTTTTAAAAAGGATTGATCATTGTCTTCAATTATAGATAAAACCAACCCGTAAGCAGCTGTAGCTCCTATCAGTGGTGCACCCCTAACCTCCATCGTTTTGATTGCGTTGATTGAGTCTCTAACTGTTTTTAAATTTTTAATGATGAATTGATGGGGGAGTTTAGTTTGATCTATTATTTTAACAGAATTATTTTCAAACCAAATTGTTCTGTAAGCTTTTCCCTCTATATTCATTATTTTTTATTAAAAGTTCTGCCAGCAATATATTGTAGTTTTTTTATTGTCTTTCTAGATCTGAATTTTGGATCTGTTATTATAGCTGTATCTAAGCAATCATTTGCTGGATCTATTTTAGCTGAAAAATCTTTGTATGTTTTAATAACTTCTTTGATCATGTTTTGCGCATTTGAAGAATTTTTTATTAATGTCTGAATAACAATTGATACATCTACTTCATCATGATCTGGGTGCCAGCAATCAAAATCTGTTACCATGGCAACAGTACAATATCTAATCTCAGCTTCTCGTGCTAATTTTGCTTCCGGCATGTTGGTCATACCGACAACATCTGCACCCCAAGATCTATAAAGATTAGATTCTGCTAGCGTAGAAAACTGAGGCCCTTCCATTACAACATAAGTTCCGTTCATTTGATGGGAAATATCTAATTTTTTTAATGCAGACTCACAACATTCTCCTAGAGATTTACTAACTGGTTTAGCCATTGATACGTGTGCAACTATTTCCTCATTAAAAAAAGTTTTAATCCTTGCAAATGTTCTATCGATAAATTGATCCACTATAACAAAAGTTCCTGGTCTTAAATTTTCTTTTAAGGACCCTACAGCTGAAACAGAAATAATATCTGTTACTCCTAATTGCTTCATTGCATCAATATTAGCTCTGAAATTTATATTACTAGGACTAATTTTATGTCCTCTAGCATGTCTAGGAATAAAACAAATTTCTTCTTTATCAAGTTTAGCTGTTAAAATTTCATCAGAAGGGCTTCCCCAGACAGTTTTAATTTTTTTCCACTTAGTTTTTTGAAAGCCTTCCATTTTGTAGAGGCCGCTACCGCCAATTATACCTAATTTTCTTTTTTTCATCGTTTAATTATTAATGCTTTTTTGTTAGATAATGAAGCTAAATATGGATTTAAAAAAATATATAAGATCAATCAAGGACTATCCTAAAAAGGGAATTCTATTTAGAGACATTACAACTTTAATAAAAGAGCCTAAGGCTTTTAATTTTGCGATTGATAAAATCATTGAAATATCAAAAAAAATTGAATTTGATAAAGTTTCTGCCATAGAATCTAGAGGTTTTATCTTTGCATCTACTGTTTCTTACCTTACAAATAAACCATTAATTCTATTACGTAAAAAAAATAAATTACCCGCTGCAAGATTTTCTGTAGATTTTCAGCTTGAATATGGAGAGGCTACTATAGAAGTCCACAAAGACTCAATTGAGAATAATGAAAAAATTTTAGTGATTGACGACTTAGTTGCAACAGGAGGAACTGCAGAGGCGGCTGCTAAATTAATAGAAGTATCTGGTGGAACTGTTGCTGGTTTTATTTTTATAATAAATTTATTTGATTTACCAGGCAACAACTTACTTAAAAGTAAATCTTATTTTACAGAAAGCTTAGTTGAGTTTCCCGGTCATTAAATTTTAAATTTCTTTATTTTTCCATGTTTCTGGAGTTAAATCATTGATGATTTCCAGCTCAATGTTGTAATCAAAAGGTCTAACGCCTCTTTTTTTAATGTATTCATATGTTTCTTTTATTCCATCAAGTAAAGAAGTCTTTGTTTGGTAATTTAAAAATTTTCTAGCTTTGTCTGCTGAGCACAGTGCGTGTTTTACTTCTCTTGGCCTATCTTTTTTATATATAGGTTTTTCGTTAAACCCTGTTAGATTAGAGCAGATTTCTGCTATCTTGTTAATACTTACAAATTCCTCGTCTGGACCTATGTTTATAATTTCATGATTTAAGTTTTTTTGATCAAGCATAGGTATCAAACAACTCAAACAATCGTCTATATATGAAAAGCACCTCGTTTGGTTGCCATCACCATAAATAACAGGGGCTTTTCCTTGCATCATTCTATTTAACATTATTGAAACAACATTTCTGAAAGGATCATCGTATCTTTGTCTTGGTCCAATTATATTATGTGGAACTGCAATCACCCATTCAATATTGTTTAGTTCACATAAATTTACCAACACTGCTTCACCAGCAACTTTTGAAATTGCATAAGGATCTACAGGTTTTGGAGACATGCTTTCTAGGAAGGGTGCTTTCAGATCACCATATCTTGCCATTGATGAGCAATAAATAATTCTTTTAACTTTGGCGTTTACTGCGGCACTAAAAACAGAAACGGAAGCGAGGTAATTATTTTTTGTAATTTCATAAGGTGAAAATACTGACAGACCCTCGTGAGCAGTAGCCGCACAATGATAAACTACATCTATACCAACCATTACTTCTTTTACTTTTTCTAGGTTGCAGCAATCAATTTTATGAAATTTAACTCCTTTAGGAATATTATCTTCATAGCCACCAAGCATATTATCAATGCCAACAATTTCATGGCCCAAGCCTTTTAACTTATCAGCTAAATGTGATCCAAGAAAACCTGCAACACCTGTTATTAGAATTTTTTTTGTATTATTCATGAATTTTAATTAATCTAAACACTGATATAAGTCTACAACATTAATAAACTTTGGGTCTATACCATGACTCTTTGCCTATGATGGAGTTAAACAATCCAGAAAGTCTTTGTCTATAAATTGATCTTTTATTTTTATTAAGAGTAATCGAATAAAAGACTATTTTTGAAAGAGATGAAAAAAAATAAGGTAAAACTAATAAAAAAGCGAAAAAATATCCTCGATATTTTTTGTTATAGTAGAATAGTGACCACATCCAATGCCAATTTCTTGAAAGTTCCATTTCATAGTTATGCTTTTCATCGTGAGAACTGCCACCTTGATGATTTATCAGGATAGATGGGTCTAAAAAAATCTTTTTATTATTTTTTTTTAGTCTTTTACACAAATCTATTTCTTCTAAGTATATAAAAAAATTATTATCAAAGAACCCGACATCTTTAAATTCCTCTAAGTTTAAGAACATTGCAAATCCTTTAACACTATCTACTTCTAAAATTTTTTTTATTTTTTTTAAATTATGACTTTCTTGGATAGCAGGCCCAATAATAGCAAAATTTTTTATCAATTCTGCTGTTATAAAAAAATTTTTGATGGCATTTTTATCTAAGACAGCATCTGGATTTACAATAAGGGCATATTTTGTTTCAACTTTTGATAGACCTAGATTATTACCTTTAGCATAACCTAAATTTTCACCAGTAATTATACACCTTAAATTTACAAATTTTTTTTCTATTTTTGTTTTAAAAAAATAGTCTTCAGAATTTTCAATTAAAATAATTTTATGCTGTTGTTCTATAGACTCAAGACATTTTAAAAGTTTATTTTGACTTTTAAATGTATTTATCACAATTGTGATTTCGTTTTTATTCACTAAGGTTTATTATATATAAAGTTTTATAAATTCAATTATAACAACTAAATATCATCAGTATTATAAAAATAAATTGGCCAATTTCTAGTTTTTGAATATTTTTTAAACCAATAAGGCAAATATCGCTCTGCTAAATATGCGTATAAACGTCCAGTCTCATATCCTTGAAGGTTTTCAAAACCAAATATCTTCTCACATTTAAACAACCAAGTAAAAACGCTTTCGTACCAATTATTTAGTAGGTCAGTAGAATTACAACAAAAAAGATTCCAGAGATTGGTAGAAGTATTTGTATTAAGATAATTGGTAAAATCATTTTTTTCTTTTTTATCTATAACTTCTAGAGCTTTATTTAAATTTCCTTCATAGTGCATTAAGTCAAAATGAAATTTTATATTTCTTTTTTGAGGTTTGAAAAGCAATGAAGGTTTTTTTAATATTAATTTTTTTCCTTTTTTTAATAACTTAGATATTTTAATCTTACTAAGATCGGTAGGTTCTGTTAGTATTGTATCATACCCCTGCCACTCTTTAGGTGTTGTTTGAATTATTTTATCTTTTAATTGATCTGATTCTTGAAAAGTTTTTTCACTTTTCCAGAATCTACGATACGTAGAAAAACAAACCCATTCATTATTTTTTAATTTATCTAAATAATTCTTCCAGAGCCAATAGTGAAAGGAATACATGTCGTAATACTTGTTTTTGCTACTAATATTGTCACCTGTGCTATCTAGTGTCCATGAATTGGGGAATTTATTATTTCCCATTCCAACATTTAAATAATTAATATTTTCTAATTGCGGGTTATATTTGTGGGTTAAACAAAATTTATACATAGTTAAAAATTCTTTATTCTAGCATACAAATAATTAAAAACTTAGGCTATAATTGATTTTATTGATTATTTCTTTTTACGATTTAATATAATAAATCATTATACTCTAACTTATTAATTATGAAAAAAATTATTGTAACAGGTGGTATGGGCTTTATAGGAAGTAATCTAGTTAACTACTTTTTAAAAAAAAATTACTTTGTTATTAATGTAGATAAACTTACATACTCTGCAAACACTTATAAACTAAAAAATATAACAAAGAAAAATTACTATTTTATAAAATCTGATATTGGTGACAAAAAAAAGATGGCCACTATATTAAAAAAATATAGACCTTCAGTTTTATTTAATTTAGCTGCTGAAACACATGTCGATAGATCTATAGATAGTCCAAAAGAATTTATACAATCTAATATTGTTGGTGTATTTAATCTTTTAGAAACAATCCGTAATTATAATAGAAAAACAAAAAATAAAATTAAATTAATTCACGTGTCTACTGACGAAGTTTATGGAGATATAACAAATAAGTTAGAAAGAGCTGATGAGGAACATGCTTATAGGCCTAGCTCACCCTATGCTGCATCTAAAGCTAGTGCAGATCACTTAGTTAAGTCCTATATAAGAACTTACAATTTACCAGCTATAATTTCTAATTGTTCAAATAATTATGGACCGCGTCAGTTTCCAGAAAAATTAATTCCAAAATTAATATTTAATATCATAAATAACAAATTCTTACCTATATACGGCACAGGGCATAATTCTAGGGAGTGGATTTATGTAGATGACCACTGTAGAGCACTAGAATTGCTATCCATAAAGGGGAAAATTGGTGAGAATTATAACATTGGAAGTGGAGAAAACATAAATAATATAGACTTATCAAAATTAATATTAAAGATAATGAAAAATAAAAATTTAAAAATAGGTAAAAACGTAAAAATTAAATTTGTCAAGGATAGGCCAGGTCATGATATTAGGTATGCTTTGCATTCAAAAAAAATATATACTCTTCTTAAATGGAAAGTGCACACAAATTTAAAAAAAGGACTTGAAAAAACAATTAACTGGTACCTAGATAATCTTAAATACTTTAACTCATCTTCAAAAATTAAATTTACAAATAGAATTGGTTTAAAAATATGATTAAAAAAGGAATTATTCTTGCAGGTGGAACTGGTTCAAGAATGAGTCCAATCACTAAAGCTGTGAATAAACAGTTGCTACCAATATACGATAAACCATTAATCTACTATCCACTTTCTGTTTTTATGTTAGCGGGCATAAAAGATATTCTAATAATTGTTAATCAAGGTCAGTTGCTTCAGTTTAGAAAAATATTAGGTGACGGTTCGAGACTAGGAATAAAAATATCTTATGCGGAACAGCAAAAACCATCTGGCCTTCCTGAAGCATTTATTATTGGAGAAAAGTTTATAGGAAAAGAGAATGTTGCTCTTATACTAGGTGATAATTTTTTCTATGGGCAAAACTTAACAGAAAAAGTGAGAAATTGTGTTAAACTAAAAAAAGGGGCTAAGATTTTTCTTCATCCAGTAAAAAAACCTAATTTGTATGGTGTTGCTAATATAAATGATAATAATAAAATATTACGGCTGGTAGAAAAACCAAAAAACTCTAAGTCAAATCTTGCCGTGACCGGAATGTATTTTTTTGACAACCAGGTAGTTGAATTAAGTAAAAAACTAAAACCTTCAAAAAGAAATGAAATAGAAATCATCGATTTACTAAAAAAATATTTAAATAAATCACAATTAAAAGCAGAAGTGTTAGGCCGTGGAGGAACATGGCTGGACGCCGGGAGTATTGAAGATTATTATGAAACCTCTTTGTTTGTATCAACTATTGAAAAAAGACAAGGACTAAAAATAGCATGTCTTGAGGAAATAGCTTTAAATTATAAATGGATTAAAAAAGATAAAATTATTGAATCAATTAATTTTTATGGTAATTGCAATTATTCAAGATATTTAAATAATTTAATAAAATAAATATGAAAACATTAAAAACAAACTTTAAGGATTTAAAGATAATAAATTCAAAGAAATTTAAAGATGCTAGAGGAGAATTTAGAGAGATTTTTAGAAAAAATATTACAAAAGAAAAAAAAAATTTTATTTTTACATGTTACTCAAGATCTAAAAAAAATGTGCTCCGAGGCCTTCATTTGCAAAAACCTAATGCACAAGGAAAATATATAACTGTGATTAAAGGAAAAATTTTAGATGTTGTTGTTGATTTAAGAAAACGATCAAAAACTTATAAAAAGCATTTTAAAATCATGCTATCTTCCGATAACTGTAAGTCAATTTATGTACCTGAAGGTTTTGCTCATGGTTTTTTAACTTTAGAAAAAGACAATATGATTGTCTATCACTTGACGAATTATAGATCTGAAAAAGATGAAATTGGTATTAAGTGGAACGATGAGATATTAAATATAAATTGGGGAAAAAAAAAACCAACTTTATCTTTAAAAGATGAAACTAAAAATATTTCATTTTTAGATTTTGAGTCTAAATACAACTACTAATGACAAAATTATTTAAATTGAAATCTTTTGTAAATAAAAGTGGCACTTTAATCCCACTAGAAATTGATAACAAATTTCCTATTAAGGTGAAGAGAGTATTTTTTATATACGGGAAAAAAAATTATTTAAGAGCAGATCACGCGCACAAAAAATGTTCTCAATATTTTATTCCAATATTTGGAAAAATTAAGCTAAATTATGTAAATAAAAAAATGAAAAGTTCAAAGGTTCTAGATTTCCAAAAAAAAGAAGGTTTTTTGTTGGGGCCAAAAAATTGGTGCAAGGTTAGATTCTTAACTAATAAAGCAATTTTAATGGTTATTTGTGATCGACGCTATGAGTTTGATGACTATATTGAAGATTATGGTGAATTTTTAAAATTTATTAAATAAGGAACAACTATATTGTGAAAATAATTATAACTGGAGCTTGTGGACACATTGGATCATATTTAGTTTCCAACATTCATAAAATTAAAAAAATTAAAGAAATATTTTTAGTTGATAATTTTCATTCAAAGAAATATTGGCCTATTTTTAACCTAAAAAATAAACCAAATTTCTCTTTTTATCAAATTGACATTAGCAAAAATGGTTCTTTAAATATTTTTAAAAATGTTGACTTAATTATACATTGTGCCTCCTATACAAATGCTGAAAATAGTTTTTCTATAAAAAATGAAATGTACAAAAACAATATTAATTGTATGAAGAATGTTGTTAATTTTTGTATAAAAAAAAAGGCAAAGTTGTTTCATTTATCATCTACTAGCGTTTACGGCAAACAAGTAAAAATTGTACATGAGGATGACGAACAATTTTTAAAACCACAATCACCTTATGCTGAAATAAAATTAATAGAAGAAAAAATTTTACAAAACAATAAAAAAAAACTCAAATATATGACCTTTCGTCTTGGTACTATTGCAGGCGTGTCTAAAGGGATGAGATTTCATACGGCTATAAATAAATTTTGTTTAAACGCAGGTTTAAACAAAAAAATAGAAGTTTATAAAACTGCCTATAATCAATACAGACCTTATCTTACACTTAAAGATCTTTTTTTAACTTTTAAAATTTGTATTGAAAACGATCTTTACAATAATGATATATATAATGTTCTTTCTGGAAATTATTCAGTAAAACAGATTGTAAATAAAATTAAAAAATATAAAAAAAATGTTAAAATTAAATTTGTAAAAACATCCATAATGAATCAACTTTCATATCTGGTAGATGATGCAAAGATAAAAAATTTGGGTATTAGATTAAAGTCAAAAATAGATATTGACATAAGAGATACCCTAAGTTTGCTAAACAGAAAACAAAAATGATTTGTAAAGTATCAAAAAAAAAAATAACTCCTTTTATGAGTTTCGGGAAGATGCCCATTGCCAATGGATTTATTGAGAAAACAGATTTTAATGATGAATATTTTTACAACATGGAAGTTGGGTTTTCTGAAAATTTGTCTTTGTTTCAACTAAATGATCATCCAAGACCAGAAGCAATGTTTAATAATTCTTATCCCTTTTTTTCTGGAAGTTCTGAGTATATGAAAAATCATTTTAAAAAATATGCTGACTTTATAAAAAAAAATTTTTTAAAACTTGATTCTAAGATAATCGAAATTGGATCTAACGATGGAACAATGCTAAAAAATTTTGTAAACGGTCAAAATGATATTATTGGATTTGAGCCCTCAAAAAATGTTGCTCAAAAGGCAATGAAGGAAAACGTACCGACGTTAAATAATTTTTTTAATCAAAAAAATGCTAAACAGCTTAAAAATTTTATAAGAAATACAGATGTTATTTGTGCGTCAAATGTTATTTGTCACATACCAGACTTAGATGATCTTATAAAATCTATTGACTTACTGTTATCAAAAAATGGAACTTTTATTTTTGAGGAGCCCTATCTAGGATCAATGTTTGAAAAAATATCTTACGATCAAATTTACGATGAGCATATATTTGTTTTTTCTATTACGGCAATCACAAAGATTTTTAAATTATATGATTTTCAATTAATAGACGTTCAACCGCAAATTACACATGGCGGATCAATGAGATACGTAATAAAAAGAAAAAATAACGGAACACCAAGTTTAAATTTAATGAAACATTTGGAAAAAGAAAAAATTAATAAAATTGATAGTATTGAGTCTTCTTTAATTTTTAAAAAAGATTGTGAAAATTCTAAATTAAAAATTAAAGAAAAAATTAATAAGTTAAAATCAGAAAGCAAAAAAATATGTGGTTATGCAGCGACATCTAAAAGCACTACAATTCTTAATTATTGTGACATCGGCCCTGAATTAATAGAGTTTATATGTGATACAACACCTGAAAAAATTGAAAAATTTAGCCCAGGAAAGCACATTCCAATTGTAGATATGTCCCATTTTTATAAAAATCAACCAGATTCAATTTATTTATTTGCGTGGAATCATAAAGATGAAATATTAAAAAAAGAAGATAATTTTAAAGGTGAGTGGTTTTCACATGTTGCTTTATAGAAATAAAATTTTAATTACAGGTGGCTCTGGAAGATTTGGTAAAATTTTTAAAAAGGTCTGTCATAAATTTAAATATGATTTTTTATTTCCAAACAGCAAAGAATTAGACATATGTAAAGAGCAAACTATTGAACGATATATAGTCAAGAATAAACCAAAATATTTAATTCATTTAGCTGGCTTGTCTCGTCCCATGGAAAAACATGATAAATTAATTTCAGAAAGTATAAATAAAAATATAATCGGGACCGCTAATATTACAAAAATATGTTCTAAGTTTAAAATTAAATTGATCTATGTGTCAACATGTTATGTGTATCCTGGTCTAAAAGGAAACTATGCTGAAAATAGTCCATTACTTCCAATTAACAACTATGCGTGGTCTAAACTTGGTGGCGAAAGCTCTGTGCAAATGTATAAAAATTCTTTAATATTAAGAGCTTCAATAACACAGAAACCATTTATTCATAACGCTGCCTTTGTTGATTTTAAAACAAATTTCATTTTTCATGAAGATTTAATACCAGGTATAATAAAAATTATTAATAAAAAAGGTGTAATTAATATTGGAGGTAATTCACAAACTGTCTATAATTTTGCTAAAAAATATAATTCTAAAATTAAAAAGATATATGCCAAAAAAGTATTTGGTAGTAAAGCAAGAATTAATCTAACTATGAATATTCAAAAATTTAAGAGTTTAATTAATGATTAAATCGTGGTCTTATAAAAAGGAATATGCTCTCTTAAGAAAAAAAATTCTTAATAGAATAGATGGTTCATTAAAGTCTGGTAGTATATTTTTTGGCAAACAAATTATAAAATTTGAAAATAATTTTTCAAAATATAATAAGATAAAATATAGTATAGCTGTAGGTAGTGGAACAGATGCACTTTGCATAGCCTTAATTTCGCTTGGCGTTAAGAAAGGAGATGAGGTAATAACTGTTTCTAACACAGCTATAGCAACGGTTTCAGCTATAGTAAGTGCTGGAGCCACACCTCGTTTTGTTGATGTAGATGATGACTACTTAATTGACGTAACGAAAATAGAAAAAAAAATAACAAAAAGAACTAAAGTAATTATACCTGTTCATTTATATGGTCAATCTTGTCAAATAGATAAAATTTGCAAAATTGCAAAAAAATTTAAATTAAAAATAATTGAGGACTGTGCTCAAGCACAAGGTGCTAAATTTAAAAATAAATTCGTTGGTACTTTTGGTGACATGTCTTGTTTTTCTTTTTATCCAACAAAGATATTAGGTGCCTACGGTGACGGAGGAATGGTTTGCACAAATAATAAATTACTATATGAAAAAATTAGACAAGTAAGGTTTTATGGTATTGACCAAATAAATAAAAAAAATAAATTTTACAAAAAATATTATGCCAATATGCATGGAATAAATTCTCGTATTGATGAAATACAATGTGCCATATTAAATTTAAAATTACCTTTTGTGGCTAACAATATTGAAAAAAGACGAAAAATAGCAAAAATTTATAAAAAAGAATTAAAGGACACAGGTATAATTTTACCTAAGGAAAAACTACACAATAAACATGTATACCATCTGTTTGTGGTGTTTCATAAAAAAAGAGAATTAATTTTTAGACACTTAAAAAAATATAAAATATTTTTAAGTATTCAGTACCCCTATCCTATTCATAAAATGAAAGGTTATAATAAATATAATAGAAATTTAATATCTCTACCTAAAAGTGAAAAGTTTTCTAAAGGAATTTTTTCTTTACCAATTTATCCAATGCTTAAGGTTGATGAAATACTGACTTTTGTTAAAATTTTAAAAAAAATAGTTAAATCAATTTAATCAATACTTATATATTGTGGGATATTGATAAAAAGTAAAAGGTAATTTAATAGTGTTTATAAAACTATTTAATTTGTTTGATAAATGAAAATTTCCAAGTCTTGCGTAAGATAATGTTGTTTTATTTTTAAACTCGCTCATCCAGTAGGATGAAAATCTTTCAGCTAAAAAAACAGGTAGTCTAATATTATACTCGGTACATAAATTTCTATCTATACAATATTTGTAACACATCTCAACCCAAGGAAAAATTATTTCACAGTACTCCTCAAAATATTTTTTTTTTGTTATAAACATGTTGCCTATATACAAAGTATTCTCTTGAAGATGGCGTTTAAATGAATCCTGATGTTCTTGCGGTAAAAAACTAATTACTTCTGGTAGTATATTTTTTTTATGAACTTCTTCAAAATCTTCATAAAGTGTTTTTTTTTTAAAAATAATCGGTTGTGGTAGTATAATCTCATTAACTTTAAAGATATTATTTTTTGGTTGTAATAATTTACTATAAAGACTGTGTGGTGAATATTTTTGTTTTTTTTTATATAAATCATTAAGCCAGAAAAGCCTATGTTCGCAACTACCTATAAAGTCATTCATTTCTAGCTCGCTTAATTTATTTTTCCAAACCCAATAATACATTGTAAGTTGAGCATAATATTTATTAAGATGCGATATATTATTTCCTTTTTTTTCTACGTCCCATTCGTCAGGAAAAATACCACTCCCTAAACCTACGGGATTTATATAAGAAGGAAATTTATCTAAAATTTTATAATATTTAATTGTGGAACAATATATTTTTAGATTTGACATTATTTTTTTTAAAATGTTGGTAGCGGGAAGTGGAATCGAACCACTGACCTCAGGCTTATGAGTCCTGCGCTCTAACCTCTACCCTCTCCTTAACGTTGTTATACAACAAAA
>MDSY01002515.1_pt1 | contig 18811 bp, 14 predicted proteins | sample 811131 | NCBI WGS metagenome assembly MDSY01 (sample SAMN05326643, study PRJNA326480) | marine metagenome | isolation source: seawater | place: Atlantic Ocean: South West | collected 2010
AGACTCCCGAGTGCTTATCAATGAAAGTTCGGGTATTATTTACGAAAAGATTAAGGCGAATGGAGGAACACGGAAGCTTCCAACATGGAAGACACAGGCACCTATCGAAATTATGGACCAAGTTGATGAAAGATCTGTACCAGATTCGCCAAAATATCATACCTCTAGAATGCGGAAAGCAAACCTTGACTGTGATGAATATGATCACAAGATAAACAGTGTTCAAACGCCGGGACGAAATGCTAGTGTCGATAGGATGAGTTTCACAAGTCCTGCTGGTAACAACTACAGTATTGGTGATATTCAGTTGACTCCTCACCCAAAAGTTTCTCGGATAATCAGATCTTCTCCTGAGGGGGAAACTGATATTCGTGACATTCCTCATCGAGACTCATTTGGCCTTAAAAAGCTAGGGCTTGATCTGGATGAAAAGTTTGTTTCGATATCTCACAAAAGGAATGTCAGAAAATGATGAGTTTTTTTTACTATTACAAAATAATTATTTTGCAAGTTCTTCTCGTCACGCCCTACTTCAGTACTTTGGCTTACTTAACCAACCAAACTCTCTTAGAAACTATACTAAAAACTGTGAAAGATTTCCCCCTTAATTAATGAAACTCTTCTATTTACTGATACCAATCGATTCTTGCACATTACTTACTCCATCACTCCCTAAGAATTGAGTAAATACTGAAGAAACAAATCCAAGGTTACGGGTAAGAGAATATTTGAGCGCTGGTGGTAGTGGCTCGAAGACTATTGCGGGATTAAAAAGCTGCTTACTTTTATTTATAACTTTTCTCACTCGTTTCTCAAAAGCAGGAGGATAGTCAAACCACGGATGGTTTCTAATCATATTCGTTTCACGGCGAGTTCGCGATACAAAACTTCGACCTTCGTCACGGTCTGTGAAATTTTGTCCATCTCTCTGGGTTTCAGGGGTGGGTTTATCTTCCCCGCGATTACGTGCCATTTTTCGTGTTTCGCTTACTTAAAAGAATCCTACAACGGCGTTGAAAATACCTTCAATGCTCCGAGGAGGAAATTGTTATCGCGCTTTTAGGCAGAGTTACTCCGAAGCGTAATAGCTCAAGAGCTAACGAAGTATGTACACTTTCGGTTTTGAATCCCTTGTGTAAAAAAAGAGCACCCAGCACCGTGTCTGCATGCATGCTTGTTGAGATTTTACTCGAAAGCGAGTATATGATATACTTTATTTTTTGCCATTGATGCCATACCAATATTTTTTTGTAATACGACAATTACGACACGACAAAACGTTTTGTGAACGACTGTTTTTAAAACTGCTCCCTCTCTCATACATACGTACTTCGTTTTTTTTTCAAAAGTCCTATCTCTTCCCACCGCACCTCATCAATATCTAGAACGAGTCGTTCCCAACGTGCGGAAGACTTTTATAAGAAACTTCTGATAAAGCACACACCATCCACGGCACTTTCAGAAGTTTGAAATACGCGCGAACAGTGCTACGAATCACTACATATCTAAAGGAGCTAAATACTTATTTTGAAGTGTGGGGTTACTTTTTCGACCGACGTCTTCAAATGTACATTTTGGAAACTATCACTGCTGCTGAACTTCAAGATCTACTAGGAAGTAAAAAGTCGCATCATGGGTTAAAAGTTATTGATGCGCGATGGGATGACACGAAATTAAGGACATCTATCCGTGAAGAGTACGATAAAGAACATATACCGTTCGCAATCTTTTACAATCACGAGTTAGTGAGCGATCTTTCGCAACAGACTCCTCAAGCTTTCCCAAAGTTGACCGATTTTGTACGTTACATGAACAAAGCAAGCATTTCTGTTGAAGATGATGTTATAATATATGGCACTGATCACGCTAGTTTCAGTGCAGAGTATTGTGCTTTTGTATTCAAACAATTTGGACATGCGGGGAAGGTGCGTATCCTTCAAGGTGGGATCGAGGAATGGAAAAAATCTGGTTTTTGCACGGAAGACTCTCGTAAAGATCTCGGTATGAACGATAGTTATTTCAACACCTACACACCGCGTGAGCATACAAATTCATCGGTATACCAAGTTAATGTTTCTGAAGTTTTGAGAGGTTTAGACTCTGACAAAATTCAGATTGTTGACTGTCGAGAGCCTCAAATTTTTCACGGAGAGACTTTAGATATCTCTTACTATAGTTCGAATGAAATATTAGTAGAATTTACTGGCCACCGCCGCGGCCATATTCCTGGTGCAAGAAACGTCCCATTTTCTCTTATTTCTTCCGCGAAAGATTCGGATACCTTGAGACAGATTTTCTTAGATTCTGGAGTAGACCTATCTCGGAGGATTCTACTTATTGCACGGGGTGGGATAAGTCCGGCTCCTTTTATATTATTCAAGCTGAGAAAGTTAGGCGTTGCATGTGAAGTTATACGCGACGGAATGTGTTGCTGGTGCACTGCTCAAGGAAGTTCATATCCTCTGATTTCATCAAATGATTTGCACTACAGTGAGAGAAAGCCAATTATAGTATGGGCTTTACCCAATAGTCACACAGATACTCTCAAATGCTGTTTCAAAATGCACCCCGAGATTCAAATGTACAAATCCAGAATATCCTCGCATTCAGATTCAAGCACGTATGTTGAACAGAGTGTTAGGAATTCGCTGAGAAAAGCAGCATATACTTCTATCCTAGAAATACTGAGCATAAACGCAGGGGTGAAGGTAAATGTTATCATGGAACTATGTCATGATTACAACGATGCGGAAATGGAAGATGCTTGGTTGAAGAGTTTCAATCACATAATTCTTGTCCGGGATCCTGAAGCAACTTCTGCATCGAAATGGAAAACTAGTGTGAGTGGAGTCGAAGTTGGTGAAAACAGTAACGCTCTTTCTTACAAAAACTCATTTGAGATCCTTGCAAGATTGAAACGAATCAGTGCTAGATCATTAGTTTTAGACTCCGATCTAGACTTGGTCCAAAGTCCGAAATCGGCAATAGAGCATGTCTGTGACTTTGCTGGAGTTGCATATAAAAAATCCATGTTCAATTGGGATTTCATCCAGATGGATGTTGAGTCTGCGGTGAACAACCTAGTAGACTTGGCTCAAGTTTCAATTGAAGAGCAAATTGATGATAAATATATTTCTCCAGGAATATCTGCAAGTACCATAGAAGTAAAATCATATTACGAAGCAGTAGTTTGGAACTCTATTTCGATGAGGAAGAGCTGGCCAATTTGTCGTCAAGGTCCATCTTTACAAAATAATTTTAATGTGCTCGTCTGTGACTCATCATATGGTGGTAACCTGGACCCGTTACCATGTGTGACTGCTTCGTTTTTTTCAGACTCTACGATTTTTGCTTTTCACCACGATGAATTCGAAATTGCGGAAAAAAAATGCCCATATGTGTTTGATTTGCCTTTAGTGGTATGTGGTGAAGTAGGAGCTGTGTTACAGATGCTACAAAGAATGGATGCTAAAATTTCAAAAGGATTTATTTGTGTAGTTCGTGTTCTCATAATTACGGATAGAATACCGGCGATGAAATCGTTAACATATCCAGTCTCTATAATTCGGTCTCAGGAGGATGTCGTGTCAAGTATCTTCATGCAAGACATAATCAAATCAGTCCTATCTGACATTGAGTCATCGAAGGTGGAGTCTGAAGTCAGTTTCGCTGAAGGCAATGAAAGTATCGATATCAATTTTCCGAATGTGCACTGGCGAGACTTATCGAAGCTAATTCAACGTTGCGAAGAAGTGGACAATATTGCGGTCACGGATGTGGAAGGTTCGTACAAGTTGACGGAGATTTATGCAAGGTCTCTGAAAGTAGACGAGATATTGACCAGATATGGGTGCACTTCTGGTGATCACGTAGCAATTTATCTTGAATCTTCTGCATCTTCAACATGGGCAGCCCTTGGCTCCTTATTACGCGAGTGTATCTTTGCAGATGTACCTACTTGGTATAGATCGACCGATCTCGACCGGGTTCTAGGTATTATTAAACCCAAGGTAATCTTGACTTCAGATGCTCTTTCAAAGAATATTTCTGATACAGAAAAGGCGAGTGTCGTTGTACTATCCGAAGAAATGGAAGATTTCGGATGTGTCAACAGTATCATTAAAGAAATTCATCCAACTCTAAATGCACATAATAAACCAGATTCCGGAGGTTTTTGTGTGCTTACTAGTGGTACCACTGGGATATCTAAAGTCGTATGCTGTCCGCAGGCTTCTCTCACTGATTCGCAGCCAATTTTCGAAAAGATTTTAAGAGATGGCGATCGGGTCGGGAGTTTCTGGGTATATTATTATTTTTTAATCCCTATTCTTTCTGGTTGCACTTTTGCCATCATACCGTCCGATTTCTTTCTGAAACCAAAAGAACTATGCGAATACGTGGAACAGAAGCAGATCACGGTACTTTTTTTGACTCCTTCTATTTTGGAGAGTTGTTTGATAAATGTATCAGATGAAACTTTTCGGCAGTCTTTTAATTCTGTGCACACCCTCATGTTGACGGGAGAACGTTTCCGAGACCAGATCAAAGATTTATTTCTGGCAAAAGTACCCGCTTGTAATATAGTTAATATATACAGCACAAACGAAAGTGGTGATCTCGCTGTTTATAAAGATGGTTGCTTTCAAATTCGAGAAGGTACGAGAACAAGAATACTTGACGACTCGGGGCGAGCTGTTTTACGCGGCAATATCGGCCATCTTTTCGTGCAGAAACAAGGTTTACTCACTGGTTACTGGACAGAGAATAGTAAGACCTCCATAAAAACCGATTGGTATGATACTGGGGATTTAGTTCGCTGGCATGGAGGAAATAAAATTACATTTGAAAGCAGAGCAAATGGCGCACACGTTAAAATCCGTGGATTCAAAGTCTCTCCTCGGATGGTTCAAGATTTATTGCTCCAGCATAAATCGATCAAAATAGCGAAAGTTTCCGTTTTTGGTGAGGAAGATGGAATAGAAATCAGTCTTGTCGCTGCCGTAGCTTTGAACGCGAATGAATCAATATCAGAGAATGAGATTCGTGAGTGGATGCAGGCGCGAGCTCCGCATTATATGATTCCAAGTGCTTTTTATTATTTAGATGATGGAATTCACACTGCTACATCTGGTAAGGATTCGAAACTTGATGTCAATAGTTTGAAACGAATTTCGGACTTTGCTTCAAATGACCTGACTGTTGCTGAATCAGAGTTGGCAAACATCTGGAAGACGGTATTAGGTCAACCACAGCTTAATTTGAAAGGAAGCGATAGTTTCTTTGACCTCGGTGGAAGCTTAAAATTTGTCGAACTAGCTGATGCTATATCAAAATATCGAAATCAAGAAGTTCAGGTAGGTGAGATTCTGTCTAAACCAACCTTATCAGGAATGGCAAGTCTCTCTTCAGTGGATGCTAGGGAATTTAATGCAGTAAACGAGGCAGAAAAATACACTTTCAGCTCATTGGCTCGTGAAAAAAGCGAAGAAACTAGAAGAATTATTTTTGACTCGTGGAATGCGAAAAGTAAAAAAAAACATCTTATTAACGGGTGTTACGGGTTACGTTGGTGCATATCTGCTGCGCGATTTCATTTTAGATGATTTCGTCGATTGTATCTACTGCGTCATTAGAGCCAAGGACAAGCAGGAGGCAAATAAAAGGGTTCTCAGTATGAGTTCTCGTCGTGGAATTTCTTTTGGTGATGGATATTCAAAGAAGGTAATACTTGTTTGTGGTGATGTTGCAAAGCCATTGCTTGGTATCTCTAGTAGTGAATATGAATTTTTGGTGTCTCGTGTCGATGTCGTTGTCAATGCGGGAGCAGAAGTTAATATGTTGAAGGCATATTCTGCACTGGCTGCAGTAAATGTCGGTGGCACAGTAAATGCGCTAGAATTTGCAGCACGAGCTTGCGCTAAGCACGTGTTCACATCAACAATGCTACCCCTCCCTGGTGAAGAGGCAACAGGCTATCGTAAGAGTAAAGAGGTGGCAGAATTGTTGTGTTTGCGTGCTCAAACTGAATTAGGTGTCCCAAGTGCGGTTCTCCAACTTGGTGATATAGGCATTTCTACGGATGAAGGAAGTTTTGCCCCTGATGACGATTATATTGTGATATTCTTACGAGCCTGCGTTTCATTGAATTTATTTCCGCACACGGATTGGGCCTTTAGTGTTATGAGTGTTAATGATTGCTCTATAATGCTAACGAAACTTTCATTAGAAGGAAAGGTTGAAAGTTTTGATGGAAATGCCCGAGAAGTGAAAGGTAAATTAATAAGATTTGATCAACTGTATACGTGGATATCGAAGGATATACCTCTTCACATGTGTAGTCTAGGAGGATGGACCAATGCCGCAAGAAGTGGAGCTGCGGATGGCATTGATGAGCTTAAACGAGCTCTACTTTTGCTCGAATCCATGGAGGTTGAGCTTGCTGCGGAGGGGATGCGGCTCGAAAGCGGCGAAAAGTCAGGTGAAATAAATTTATGCGTAGATGAACGATGGGGTCAGAGTTTGTCAAATGCATTACAACTTGAATCTTTGCTTATAAATAGAGACAGTACGACCAAGAGGTCAGCCCGAACAGTTGCTTATGCGGCCCTTTCCCAAGGAGAAAATCTTGTTCCAATTAACATTAGTCTACAAGATATGACGAGTACTTCGATTGAGATAAAAGTTACACATTGTGGGCTTTGTGGTTCGGATGACCACCTTATTTCAGGAGACTATGGAGACTATGCCGTATGGCCGCAAGTATGCGGCCATGAAATTGTTGGTATTGTGACTCAAGTTGGCAACGCTGTCACACATTTGAAACCAGGGCAGCGCTGTGGGGTAGGTTGGCAATGTTCATCGTGTCATGATTGTGAGTGGTGCTTGAGAGGAAACGAACAACTTTGCGGTGAAGTTGTGTGCACTTGCTGCGAGGGTAATCGAGGAGGCTTTGCAAACCTAGTACGCATTAAGGACGCTTCATTTGCCTTCAATATACCTAAAAATTTGGACTCGGCAGAAGTAGCTCCGTTACTTTGTGGAGGGCAGACGGTTTGGACTCCGCTGAAGGAACAAACTAAGCCTGGGGATCGTGTAGGAATTTTAGGTCTCGGTGGCCTTGGACATATGGCAATTAAATTTGCAAAAGCGATGGGATGTGAAGTTACAGCGATTTCTTCTTCTGAGTCAAAAAAGAGAAAATCAATTGAACATGGAGCAAGACACTACGTGTTACACACAGATAGAGACGCTATGGCGCGCAGAAAAGGATCTCTGGACTTCATTCTCGTCACCATCGCAACAAACCAAAGAGTAGACTTCGAAAAATTCTTCCACTTGTTACGACCACGTGGCACTATTTGTTTTGTCGGTATGTGTCCGCCAATAACAGCAGATGTATTTTCCATGGGGTTTACAATGTGCAACATAACGACCAGTAATACGGGGGGGCGCAAAGATATGATAGAAATGTTAGATTTTTGTTCGCGGAATGGAATCGGAGCTTCGGTGAAGAAAAGACCACTCTCAAAAATCAATGACGCAATTGCTGAGATGAGAAGGGGTGAGTCTTCGATTCGACATGTTTTAGTGAACGATATATAATATTAATACCTAAGGCAACATGTAGGTATAGTATGTAATAAATTTATTACAGATGTTAGTTACAGAGGAACCTATACATAGAAGGCATTCTAGCTCATTCCTTTATTCAACATTCCAAGACCTTTTTTTTTTTTTTTCTTCGTTTGACTCGTTGAACTTGTTGCTTTAAGTTTAGGTTGATTTTCACGCTCATCTGCAAGTCTATTGGCATTGATAATACCTTCTTTAGTAGGATCTTCAATCGCATCAAATAAAAAAGTTAGAGCATTACGTTCTGTCTTTGATAATCCTGGATGCCAGAATCGAATGATGAGTACATAACGATCCGTTTTCTCTGATAAATTTTTGGTACTGTGGATGAAACTTGTGTCTGCAATAACTCCAGAACCATTTTTCCAAAAATGTTGCTCATTCCCAACACGCATCCAGCATTCTCCTTCTGGTACATCTAGTCCCAAATGAGACGTCAATATAAAGTTAGTATTGTCTGAGTGAGGTTCAATGCCAGTCTGCGGTGACTGACGTGCAAAAAATACTTCAACTGATGGAACTTTGAATCTTTTTACTAGTTCCGTTGTCCTCGGAAATAATGACGAGTTTGTGACATCCCATACACAGCGGTCCTGTAACACGAGCGTACGCCAGTCTGGTCCGTATGCAATCGCCTCTTCTCTAGCTGCTGGTGCCCAGATGTAATTGCCTTGTTTTTCTATGTCAGTATTAGTCACAGCTCCTTGTAACTCTCCCAGTATGACTTCGTAATCTTTCTCAAGTTTTTTCATCCAAAGAAAATCAGGGCTATCGGTATCATGGAAAGGGCGTGCTTCGAGACCGGATATATAGGAGGATGCTCTTTGTATGCCAAAGTTAGCATGATCTCTATAATATTCTTCATCTGCAGCTAGAAAATTCAAGCTTTCGATTACTCTCTTGGTCTCGACTGAGCCGTAACGCTCTCTAATAGCGCTGGAAACTGAAGTTAAAAGGTCACAATCTTCTTGTTGCGCACGGCAAATATAGTTTCCTCGGTTATGGCTCGTACTTCTTGTTCTTAGGACGAGTAATACGTTCTTTTTTTGTATATTTTTGAGGTGCCACGTTGAACTTCTTGGCTCAAGTATGCTTTGCGTAGAAGCTTGCATGTGGATTTGAACTTGAGGTGCAATCTTGCTCAGTTTCAGAAGAACGAGCAACAGAAGATTTCCCGGAATCCTAGCAACAGCTACAGCTCTATTTAAGAACTTGCGATGCGTATTTATCGAGAGATCGATCTATATATTTCAGTATGCTGCTGCTGTACACCGTGTACAAAAAAACCCGTGTAAAGTATCAGCATTTAAAGTATGGTCCATATGATAGGTTCAATAGTTTGCCTTTTCCACATTTTTTCGACCTTCACACACCTTTTGGTCTAACCGGTCTTCCTCTGATAAGGTCCGCAGTGATCAATATTATGGATCATATATATGGCATAGGTACTTTTAAGGTACTCGTACAAGTGATCCAAAAAAAAACAAAACAACTGAGTGACAACTAAAAACAAATTAAATAAAAAACAAATAAGCTCGTATGATGTCATAAGTGATATTGGAGGTTCCCTGGTTCCGCGGTAGTTTACGAATAAAGCTATTCAAGTGTTCATACGAGTAGAGGCATCAGGAGGTGAAAAGGAAGATTGAGTCTTCCACACTGTGAAAAAGTTGTCCTTTCAAGAAAGGAACTCAGTAAGAGTAATACTTTTATAAGTAACAGGTTGCACAACGAACGTATAGGTATATGCAATAAAAAGGAACGGTTGGACTCTTCCAAGTTATAAACCGGTGTTTTAATGAACTTCGACTCAATATCGAACTCTAATACCACCGGAGACGTTCCAGATGAATGGTATCGCGATGAGAGTCACGTCGGTTATTCGTTACTCGGATTAAAACTGGAAAAACAGAAAAGGGTGGACTCTCTCGACGAGCTTTTACATAAAATAGACAGGAGTGATAGTTGGAGACAGCTCGTAGACAAAAAGCTCGGTTCTGGCATATATCTATCGGCAAATGAAGTAAAGTTTATTCGTAATTTATGCACGGGTGTGTTTATGAATGATATCGATGTAAATACGCAAATACATACATCTAAAGTCGAAATTGGTCGGGCTAACGAGCCTAAACGCCGCTTTCTAGCTTCAAAATGGGAATCCAAACGTGTCATTAATATTTTGAGATCTATTCGTAAAAGAAAACCTGAGTTATCAAGGCTGCACCAGATAGCTCCTAAGCTAGGATTACTTTGGAATGGCATTGAACATTCAGTACATTCAGAAAGAGGAGCACTTAGAGCTCCCCGTGTCAAACTTGGGGGTCATGAAGATTCATACAATGCACCTCTTGAATACCTTGGCAATACAGGTGATATATTTAATTTAGGTACACTGCGCTGTGTACCCGTGTTCAAACACTTCCTCAACGAGCAGTTTGGTAGATGCCTGGATCTTTATATGTGCCCTAGGGCTAAAAGGTCAAAAATGGATATGAATGTATCTGACTTACTACAAGACTTTCAGACACACGATGTGAAGCCTCTCTTCCCTTCAAAGCTTATGATGAAGTTTGCTGGACATGAAAAGGCAATAACATCAATGAGTGTACATCCGTCTGGAAATTTATTAGCATCCTCTGCGTTTGATAGCACAGTACGAATCTGGAGCTTATCTACGGGGAGATGCCTTCATATGATCAAAACAGTGGCACCAGTGTCTAGTGTGACATGGTGCCCCCAGAGAGATAAATCCTTGATTTCTTTCCACGTATTTGATACTGTATATTTTGTAGACTTGATGGATGCTTTGAAATCTCGATTCAATGACGGTCCAATAGAAATTAATACCGAAAAAATGACGGCAAGTTCTTCTATTGAGCTCCCGAGTAAAGTTCCTTGTGGCTGGTTCGACTTAAATAAAGGAGTATACAATGTTACAAATCCGTATTATCTAACTAATGCATCTTGGCACCACAAGGGTGATTTCCTTTGCGTATATGGATCAAATATAAATGAGATATGTGTCCACCAGATTTCAAAAAGAACATCACAAAAACTATCCATAGAAGGGAACAATAGTATCTCGAGAATCATTTTCCACCCTTGCAAACCATGCCTTTTGGTCGCTTCTGTGAAGTTCATTGTAGTATATGATCTCAAAAGTCAGCAAATTTTACGTAAATTTGTATTTGAGTCAACTCGTGTAAACACTTTGGATGTGCATCCACAAGGTGACTACATTTTGGTAGGTTGTGCTAACGGTAAATTATATTGGTACAATATTGAGCAGTCGAGTAATGCAGAACGTACACTATCTTTCAACTATGGTGTGATATCAGTAGAGTTTCATAAGACTCAACCATTTTTCTCTATTGAATTGAATGACTCTTCAGTTCAGATTTTTAGTTTTTTTGTAGCAGATTTTTTGTCAAGGGTGGCAATAAAACCGCTGAAAACAATCAAAGATAGTCGCACAAAAGTATTCTCCGCATGTCGCAATTGTGTACTGCATCCTGCGCAACCGTGGTTGTTTAGTGTAGGAGGTACTTTTGATGACGAAGTATTTCTTTTCACTGAATACTAAAGAAAAATATAGTTACTGGTGCTGTTATTAACGAATCAAAACAGAACAAGAAAACAAAAGTGCTGGATATGATTGAGTATTTTTTATTAGCCACAAACAATGCGCACACTTAATGAAAAAGGAAGAACTCTAGCGAAGCTTTGATTTCAAGTTTCAGTTACCCCCATCAATTAATTTTTTGAAGTTGTCTCCGAATTTTTTAAGACCCTCTGCTGCTTCCTGGGCTGGCATCCGCGTCTCTTCCTCCGGTGGAATAACATAAACGTCCTTTTCTGAAGGTTTAAACATAGAGTTGGGATTCTTTTTGTCCAAGACACTAAATCCATACTCAAGTTCTCTCGCACTCTTCAACATAGGCATTTTTCTGACCATTTCTTCCAGCTGAACCTGCTCTTTGTACAAAGCTTGGCCAATATTGTTTGTCAGTGATTTCAGAGCCATCTGCAAGAAGTAATGAGAAAAATGATAATAGAAAAGAGAAAGACACACATCTTTCGATAAATTACTGTCTAAACCTTTCACTAAGGTATTAGCAGTTGAACCTCCCGTGACTACGTTGAGAGGAAACCACGTTTTCAACCCTTTTTTTGACCGGACATAAATTACAAATTGTTCATTATCTGGATCAATCGGCGGTAAGAATTGTTCTCTGCATTTGCATAAAGTCATTCTTTCGAAAGTTTAAGTCAAAATTATTCTTACACAGAACCTCCTTGCTTTGGGTTCGAACCTCTTCGATTTTGTTGCTTTCCTTTTGCGAATACCTGACAAAAATATCATATATGAAACTCAACAACTCATAGGTGACGAAAGAACCTGAAAGTGGAGACGCTTGGGAGGTGTTTTCTGCTGCTTGAGGCAACTTTTCCAGCTATTGTGTGGCGCAAAGCGGGAACTAACATGAATGTGGATCGTTTGATACATAGTACTCTTGTGATTGAAGTTCTGAATAATTTTTATTAGTTAGTGAAGTGCGTGTAAATTGTTTCGTTACAAAGACAGAATTTTCTACGGGCCTTTGAAAAGGAAAAGTAAAAAAAAATTGTTCACTTTTCACATCATTTTTTACGATTGCACACCAACACGGTAAACTTCTAGTCAACTGCGTGTTCTAAATAACTCATTCCAACAAGGAAATATAGCACAAAAATACTGCTATAATACTCTTCAGAACCGGCTTTGCGTGGTTCTCATATTCTAACCACACTATAGGTGTTCAAGAGAGCCTTATTAAGTCCTTCATTCGTATACACGGCTTCAGTACCGCGATAAATCTTGGCACATCCGTTTTTTATGAATTTTATAAGTTCTAATAACCAAGTGAATAGGTACACCTTTCACACATTTTAAAGGTGAGTATGTAAAACACAGATAATGTGTCCTTCCTCCTTCACCGTGCCAGTCAATTTATCATGATTCCATATTATAGAGTTTTGAGTTTAGAAAGATATTCATGACCGATCCTACAACTTTTTTATTTGGTGAAAGTGACGCTCCTTCGGGACAAGTTTCTCGTGAAAGCGAGTCGGAGAACAAAATATACAGTGAGGTGAGGCAATTACGTTATTTTTCGATCGTCTGCGAACAATCCCTATAGTTGTATGGTAATATTTCCACCAAAAGTGAGAAGGTACGATTTTTTAAACCTTGAAGTAAGAAAGAACTAATAAAAAATAATAAAGGATAATATAGTAGGGTCGAAAGGCTCAGGGCTTATTCCATTACCAAAGGCACCTCCAGGAAAACCCAAGGTTCAAGATAGTATTCCACCTGCTCAGCTGCCAGATGGAAGATGGAACACGTTCAATGGGCAACCACCACTTGCTCGCTTCAACTCAAGAGGTCAGCGCATTCTACCTGGTGGGTCTGGGGGATCACGATTTATTCCGCCAGAAGAGTACAAAGAGTTCTTACATTTAGGACACGGGGGTATCTTTGACCTAGATCTAAATAATGTAGACATGCTGCCATGGAGAGTTCGCGGAGTAGAACAAGATGCATACTTTAACTATGGTTTTAACGAGAGAAACTGGCGGGAATATACCACTGAGATCAGGAGAGCACGGATTGATGCTCATCTAAAAAACCAAATTGAAATAGTCTCAGGAGTGAATTTTGATTCTGAGTTGCCCGACGAAGTCCGTCAAGCACTGACAAACTCTAGCATAACTGATCAAGAAAACTCGAAGATAGCTCAAAGAGCCTTTCCTGACAATGAACTATCTCAAATCAATTCAGTCCCAGGTATTCAAAACAGCGAGGAATTAGCAGTTCTGAACCATATGCCTGAGTCAGAGCATTATGGGAAATACAATGGAATATTTTCGACAAATTATTCTGAATATATAACTAGTGATACGATTAATTTACCTCAAATCCAAGATGAAGCGAGGAGGCTGCAAGAACAGTATACCAAAGATGCAATATTTTTAGAAGCAGCTTCTCAAAAGATGCACCGCGAGTTGAGACAAAAAATAAAAGTTTTAAAAAACATATTGACTAGTCAAAGCATGTAACCCTAAATAGTAATCGAGCATTTTTAAAAAGATACAACATCCAACATAATGAAAGCCGTTTCACATTCGGTTAGCTTTTTTATGTCGGCAGAAGTAAAGCAACACTTATATACCGTACTTTCAGTACGAGTTGTACCAGGTACCCGGTATAAAAGCATAATTGCATAAAGACAAATAAATATAAAAATTGAGTTTTTGATTAAAAAACTTCGCCACGGACAAAAAAATGACTGCTGGATATTACAAGTTAATGATGGCGGCTACATTAACATTGGCGACGAGTTCACAAGGCCTCTTGACTACTGCATCTAAGTCAAATGGAGAATACAGATACAATTTCGCCACTGTACCATTTTTAGCTGAAGTATTGAAACTGGTTGGTTTTCTTTTCTTGAGAAGTTTTTTTATTCTTTTCCTAGGTTGTTTCAAGTTTACTACTACACCGTCAGTTTTTGATAGATCCGAAAGGCACGCACATAACGCGCGATTGGAAGAGTGCTCTTTTATATCCTATACCGAGCATCATTTACTTGATTCATAACAATGTCCAGTTTTTGACCCTTCAATATGTAGATCCTTCTACTTACCAAATCCTAGGAAATTTGAAAATAGTTACTACTGGTCTACTTTTTCGAATTATACTAAAGCGTCACCTCAATAGACTACAGTGGATAGCATTAGCTCTGCTGATGATAGGCGCTACAATAAGCCAAATCAGTTGTGATAAAGGCTCTACTTTAGCGGCGCCATTGATGGGTTATGTTCTTGGGATTATTTCTGCATGTCTCAGTGCTTTAGCAGGTGTCTACACTGAGAAGCTCATGAAAATGAATAATGATAATTTGTATTGGCAGAATATTCAACTCTATGGTTTTGGTGTGATTTTCAATGGTTTAAGATTATTTTTTGATGATGTTAATGTTGGATATTCGAATGGAATATCTTTATGGCCGAGAGTTGTGACTCGTGGATATAACATCATAACTTGGTTTGTAGTTTTTAATCTTGCATTCACTGGACTTCTAGTGAGCTGGATTATGAAATATGCCGATACAATTGTTAAAGTATACAGTACCTCAATGGCGATGCTCGTTACTATGTTGTTTAGTATAATCTTATTCGACATATCTCCAAATTTACAGCTATTACTTGGTATTCTCACTTCCTCGATATCATTACGTTTGTACTATTTTGATACAGCGGAGTTACATCCAGATATTACTAATAAAAATTCAAAGCTTCGTGATCGAATTTGATGGAGTAAAATACTGTGGGCACTTAGGTGACTCTTAACTTTGCTTCTCTTGGCATTTTTCATACTCATTTATGAGGCTCTCTAATACCTCCTTTGAGTCATCAAACTCAGTAAAATTTTCCTGTGCACTTGATTATATGATGTAGGGAAAAATGATAAAGCATACTCGAAACATATCATATTTCTCATATTGATCAAGGAACGCTTTTCTACGCATAAGCTTGTCATAGTGACTTAGGCAGCTTTTAAATAGGTGACGAATACTAGAGCAAAATATTTCATTGTAAAAGTTGTAAAAGAACACAAAAATTCTACCATGTGTTATTTGCCAGCATCATTCCACTCACACGATGTGATGTTTGGACGTACGGTGACTTTCTGGACACGACAACCTAGCAGAAGAATGTTGTTCATCGTGCGCAAATATGTAAAAATACAATAAACCTGGATATTTGCTGGACCCCAATCAATAAAATTTATCAGTCTCTTCTCCCGAATTCTTTGTAGACTCTTATGAACCTAAAATAAGAAATATAAGCAAGGTCTTTCCCAAAAACTCTTCTGAATTAATCAAACTAAAATAAGCAAAAAAAATTTGGTTGCAAAGCGAAAATGATTTGTATACTCCCACGACAGAAATATTAAACTAAATTCTTCATAAATAGTTTTCAAGCATTACCTGAAATGCATCTACATTTCCCTGAATCACGTTTAAGATTGATATATATTTACTCTGTATTCAGAAAGTTTAGTTGTATGACAGTCATGAAAAATATATAGAGGAAACCTCTTCAAATTCTTGTTCTCTGATATTTGATGATACCATAATATTTTTTGCCTGCAATAATCGTCTCATGACATCTAGCACCGTGGTCTTGCGTGTCCTATAAATGCTCTCAGAAATGATGTTAATCGTAGACAAAGTTGTTCTCACGCGTTCAACCCGTGTGCATACGAGCTCAGCGGAGTGTACCCTGTCATCAAAAAATGACATCGTGGTGTAGGTACCAGTGACTAAGGTTTTAAAAATAAAAATCTTTCATGGAAGCAATATTAAAAAAACTTTCCGCAACTAAACTGACCAGGTCATTATTCATGTATCCAGGATATCTCAGCGTAGTCGTGCTCGCCGCCATTACAGAAGAGACCAGGGAGTTCGTGTGCGAAAATGTAGGATTATCAATTTTCATTTTTTCCTCCGCAATTCGATTTAATGCAGTATTATCGAGAACAACCACGCTGTCACTGTTCAAAATCAATCTTTTCAAAGTTAAAAGAGAATTGTAGGGTTGCACAACTACATCTACAAAGCATTCAACACGGAGAGTCTATATTGATAAGAGTAATATTACCGCTAATTTCATTCTGATTGGGGAAAATACTGTATGTTTGAACCAGTTTTTTGCCATATCGATCACCGAGGGCCTAAAAAAATGTTCAATTTGAACAAAAGAACTATCTTCTATGAACCTCAAGGATATAAGAACCCAGCCCTGAACCTGTACCGCCAGCTATTGAGTGGCACATCACGAATCCTTCCAGGCTGTCGCTACCATCTGCTTCTCTATCTATCATATCCATAATCTCATTCTGAGGAATAACGAAAGTACGTGAGTTTCAGAAAGTTACAAAAAGGAAATATACCTCTACACTTGCTCCCTGTGAATATCCGCTTGCCCAATTATTACCTGCTCCTCCACCTTGCTGCGACACGTACATATTTTCATTATTAAAAAGCCTCTTATGATCCGAATTCTTTATCCCATTTATCACACGTGGTTCAAGATCTAGTAACTGAAAAATATTTTAAAGTAAGAAACTTTCCTAGAGGAAAAAACTAACCAGAGCACGCGGAATGTAGTGGTTGTCATCAGCCTGATAGAAAAATACATCTTTCCTATCTATCCCCGGAGAAGATTCAGCGACTTCATTGAAGGAGCCCGATTTGCTGATTCCATGCTCAGAGCACAACTTTATACGCGATTCTTCAGTTTAATAATTTAAGAAAAAGAAGATTAAAACGGTCTACCTTGCTCCAAAATTCGGTGCCGATCTGATTTCCACACTGTCCAACCTGTAAAGTAATTATCTCTCTAAAACAATGAATTTTAGAGTGAAACGTGATAAGACGGAATTTAAAGAAAATAAGATAAGTGTTAAACCTTGGCATTGTATAAACTTTGTGTACGTTTGCGCTGAGTTAAGTTCGACACTTCCTCTTTTTTGAAAAATTTTCCCGTCTTTCGATTGAAACCTCTACTCCCTCAACCAGTGTAGTACTATATACGCTACACAACCTGTTCCTAGGTATGCCACTTGGAGTTCTACACCCCCACATATTGACAAAAAATTAAAAAGAGAACGTAAATTCGTAAAAAACAAGAAAAAACTTTGTTTTATGTCTGTAAAATAAAATGCCAGATTGAACGGATTCATTACGGGAAAGTTAGAGGGATATAAAGAATTATAGATGTTTGGAACTCAAGATCTCAAGTTGGAATATTGAATTTATGGAATAATTTATAAGAAAGTTTCTCGCATCTTTGTTTGATATCACAGTATCTCGAAAAACGTTAACCCTGAATAAGGAGTAAAAGTTTTACATTTCGTTTGATTGAATGTATCGCTGCTCGCCACGAGTGAATACTATTGGCGCTACCGGTGGTTGCCGAGACTCACCACGAAGACATAGACATTTCTGGTCCAGAAGAAGCTGTTGCAATAATGAGTCAGAAAGGCGAGTTACTCTGATAAAAGAAATACTTGCGGTCGAAATCAATTCTGATAACTTTGAGCAGTTCGGACAGGTATACCGATATACATTTTTTACTTCTCTTCCTTTTCACATGATATTTGAAGGTTGTATCGTGGCAATACGATGGAAAAGGTTTCTCAACAGACGTACGCAGCCTCTTTTTTAAAGTTCCTTAACTCACGCAGGCACGATTTTGTACAGGAACTTCAACTGGAGATAAATCGTGGGACTCCGAGATATTATCTATTCAGAAAAGAAGAAAGAACGCTAAACTTCCATAAAATTACGTATCACGAGCAAGTCACGCAGTGCTTAGCATCGGTTCAAAATTCTCCGTGGTAAAAATCAAAAGAAAAGAACAAGAGAAACTATTACTAAATATCTGATTATTGCAGGTACATAGTCGTTGCTAAAGCTAACTTTCGCATAGATAATCCTCCATCACTGAATGATCTTGTGGCTTTCAAAGTTACTGGTATTACAATTAATGACAATTCCTTTTAATTTCTTATTTCTAACTCAAGGGGGAACTATTGTAAAGCTTAATATGGGGACTTGGCATGCGGGACCACTCTTTCAGGTAAATGTGGTTACTTTCATTAAAATGAATAGGAAAAGGAAACTGATTATTTACTGTAGGATATTGATACGATGGATTTCTTTAGTTTAGAGCTGAGTGATACGAATATTATCGATCATAATACATATGATTACTCACCTCAATATATTTCTTTTGAGATAGTAGATAAATGAAAAATAAAGAAAAAAGGAGACTTTTTTAGTCATATGTAAAGTAGCTCTAAAAAAAGTCAATATTGAATCCTAAGCGTCGCTTGGAGCTAACCAATAGACATTTTGGAATATTCATGCATTTATTCACGCATTTTTCAACTTAGTTCTGACGCTGTAGATAACTTTTTGCTCCTGTGAGTGGTGCTAGCAATAATATCCCAATTCCACACGCACAAATTAGGGAAAGGAAAAAGGCATCCCACCCATATTGTTGCACAAGAAGCGAAAGTGGCACACCAGCATTTGCAGCACCCAGATAAGCTATCCATCCTAGAAAG
>MDSY01158241.1_pt1 | contig 18811 bp, 15 predicted proteins | sample 811131 | NCBI WGS metagenome assembly MDSY01 (sample SAMN05326643, study PRJNA326480) | marine metagenome | isolation source: seawater | place: Atlantic Ocean: South West | collected 2010
CCCGAAACCTACACTCACGTGTGTGTGCGAACACCGAGCGCACCCTATCCTTGACGTGCCGCTACCCGGCTGCGCGTCTCGAGTCTGACGGAGCCAACATAACGGGCGCGTCTCTTGGCGTGATGTTCTTTTTCCAAAACGCGTCGGCAAACCTCCAAATTGCCGTTTCACTTTTGTGGGCCTCACTTTTGAACGTTGGAAAGTGTGACGGTTGCCGCGCGGTCTTCACAGCGCATCGCGTCCACGTGGTGAGTGGCGACGCATCGCGGGTGGCGGACGCACATCGATACGTCTGTGAGGATGTCGGGCGGCGACGTGAGATCCGCGCCTCTTGGCGAATTAAACGGGAACGACCCCTCCCCTGGATCGACCCAGGCTCCAAACTTCACCGCCTTGCTCGCCGCCCGAAAGTTTAGGAACAACGTTTTGTCCGCTGAAAAGCGCGCGGAGAAGGCTGCGTTTGGTGCGAAGCTACGCGCGGAGCTTCCGCCCGGTCCCTTGCCTGATTCTACGCCTCCCTCCACCTCGAAGTTGCTAGCAAGGTTAATGTCCAAGGACGGCATGACCCCCGGCGACCGCTTAAGGAAACAAGAGAAGCTTGCTGCGATGCAAGAGTTGCTGGAGAAGGAAAAAGCGTCGCCGATTGAAAAAGCCGAATCTAAAACGTCAAAGACTTCCGCGTCGAACACGCAAACGTCGTCGTCCAAAAATATACCGGAAGAGTCCCCGACGACTTACTTCGCGCACAGCGTGACTCCTGTGGAAACGAGTGGCGACACGAAGTACATGGGCGTGGATATGGACATCAGCGAAAACACCACGGTGACCGTTCCGGTTGTGAAAAGAGCGGACGAGATGGTCGCGGCAGACTTCACGACGCCAGTTCCTGAAACGAAATCAGCGCCTCGGTCGCCCGTGTCTCCTGATGTGTCTCCGGAAGAAGAGCCACACACGTCCGAGTCGAGCGCAGAGGATGCCGCTCGTCGCGCGCATGAACAGGAGCGCGTCGAGGCGGGCGCGCTCGCTGCGGCGCAGGCGGCGGAGCTCGTCGCCCAGGCGCAGGCGAGGGCCGAGGCGGAGCACGCCGCCGTGGAGAAAGCGCGCGCTGAGGCCAGGGAAGCGGCGGCGGCGGCGGCTTTTGCCGAGGCGGAAGCGCGACGCATGACCGACGAACTAGCGGCTTTGAGACGCGTCGCGGAGGAGGAGGCGTTAGTGGAGGCGGCGAGACTTGCGGAGGAGAAGCGTTTGCGCGAGGCCAAATTAATCGCCAAGGCGGCGGCGGAGGCGGAGCGTTTGGCCCGGGAAAAACAGGAGGCGGAGGAGGAGTTAAGAGCGGAGAGGGAGGCGAGGGAAGCGGCTATCGCCGAAGCCGCACAAACCCGGGCGGCTGAGAAGGAAATACTCGAACAAGAAGAACTGGCGCGTGTTTTGGCGGAAGCGGAGGAAAAAGCCGCTTGGCAAGCCGAGCGCGTCGCGGCGGCTGAGGCAAAGGCGGAGGCGGCGGCGTTACGCGTCGAGGCGGAGGCTCTGGAGCGAGCAAGATGGGAAGCTGAGGAAAAACGTGTTCTATTCGAACAAGAGGCTAGATCCAAAGCTGCGGCTGCCGCGAAACTCAGGGCGAAGCAGGAAGCCGCGGAGGGCAGGGCGCGGGCGGAGGCGGAGGCTGCGAAGAAAAAAGCAAAAGAGGAAGCGGACGCGAAAGCCGCGGCTGACGCCGCTGAAGCCAAAGATCGCGCAAAGGAAGCACTCGAAGCGGCGGCGAGAGTTCGCGCGATGCTAATCGCCGCTGAACCTGTAGAAACACCGTCCTCAACGGACGCCCCCGGAACGCCCCCAGAGGCGGCGCCGACGTCCGCCGCGGTGGCGATACAAGCTCGAACCGGTTCGCCGTCGCCCAGTCGACGAGAGGCCCCCGACTCGGCGCTCGCGTCGGCGGCTTCCGCGGCGCCTGCACGTGTTTTCTCCCCAAGGTCGCCGGTTATAATGAATGATATCACAGCTGATATGGCATCACCCTCACCCCCCTGGTCCGTGCGTTCTGCGCGCACGGCAGAGGAGGACGACGAGCTCCCGCTTCACGCCGCGCTTTTCGCCGGCGCCGATTTCGGATTGATTTCGCAACTTTTACAAATCGACCCCGGGTCGCTGTTCATCAAGGACGTTTACGGTGACTTGCCCTTGCACGTCGCGTTGAGAGCTTTTGCATCATCTGATACTATTGATATATTACTCAAGAAATTCCCCGAGTCCTCATCCAAGAAGGATCGAAACGGAGTCACGCCTGCGCAGCTGGCGCTGGAGTATTTAGACGTCGATGTTGAATCCGAAATTGTTCAATTGATCAAACATGCGAAGGGTTTAGTGCGACGCAACGCCGAGAAACTGAAACCGGTTCCAAGAGCGGTGGAGAGAGTCGCGTTCGACACCGCAGTTAAGTTTGTGTTTGGAGCCGTTAAATTACTCGGCAACACAAGGGTGGGGGCTGTGAAAAATGTCGTGCCCGGGAAAAGGGCAAGCAAGGTGAAGGGTGCGCAGAAGAACGAAATCGACGCTACGCAAACTGACAATGAAACCCCCAAGAGTCGCCGGCGGAAGCTGTTCGAAGGCGAAGAGGTTTCTGAAACGTCCACGGACGTAACGAGTCGAAAGATCGCACGCAAACGGCGTGCTTTCCTTAACTTGGCAGCCAAGGGGGTAATAACCTGCGGCGCGGCGTACGGGACCGTGTTAGCGGCGACAATCGTGGGGCGGAGCGTGAAAACTCAGATTGCGCTGAAGTCGCGAGTCTCTCGACACACCAATACGGACCGTCGTCGGAACAATGCAGATCCTTCTGTAGACACTTCGAAAGCCCCTAAAGTGTCTCCGGAACCACAACAAACCCCCAACGCGGTGGAGAAAGGTACGGATTTTGATTTCGTGCAAGACGTCGTCGCCGTTTCCGAAATTGAAATCGTTACCCCGGTGGCGTTGCCCCCCGCAGAGATGGTGCGCATCGACTGCACGTAGTAAGGTTTCGGAATTATTAGACCCTAATATTAAGAACATTATACTACAAGAACACGATATTACAAGAAGAAACACTTACGTTACTTCCGCATGAGGTACATCAGGATGCCCCCGGCTATTCCCACGTTGAGGCTTTCCATCTCGCCGGGCATTGGGATCGCCACGGGCTTGCACGTTTTTAAGGCGGTGTCCGACAAACCCTGGCCTTCGCTGCCCAGCACAAGACATATACCTTTTTTTTCGGACGAAGAGTCGGACACAGCCACGTCTGCGCCGACCGCGTTCGGCGCGGTGGGCTCGGCGCAGTACCGCACGAGGCCTCTGTCAGAGGTGACCCGCTCAAGCTCGTCCCATGTGAGCCGCGCGATCGGTAAGCGAAACACGCCGCCTCGCGCGGCGCGAAAAGCCTGTGTTATTTTTTGGGGGGGATACGAGAGGTGAGTCGTGATACAAAAATGATAAAATTCCTCTTCAGCCTTCGAGGCAGGCTGCGCGATCGCGGTGGCTCGCTCAGCGCGTGGGAAGAGTGTGTTTTGCTCGATGCGTAAACGCCTAGGACCTCGCGGTTACCGGCCGAAGAATGACCAACCGAGAGGCGTGACAATAGCCAGGCATAGGGTTTGCAAAAAGGAAAAAACAAGTACCCGGACCAAAAAAAACACGCACCTTGTCGTTGAACGGGTCACACGTGCCCGGCAGTAGGGCCACGGCGTCCCACCCCAGCGCGAGCGCCGTGCGCGTCAATGTGCCTAAATTTCCCGGATCCTGAATGCCGTCCAGGGCGAGGAGGCGGGTTGTTGCTGTTGATTTAAACACGCCGTCAAGCACCCCCATCCCGTCAATCTCCGGCGTCTCCAGCTCCGCAACCACATCCACTCGGTCCATGTTTTGTAGCCCGGCGGCTTTTTTCAAAACGTGTTCTGAAGATCTTATTACGCGGTTTGCTCGCATCCCGTTTGGCAGCACAGCATCGTCGCCTAAAAAAACAACCTTCGCTTCAGGCACCCCTCCGTTTTCGTAAATCTCAGTCAATAGGGTTGCGCCGGCGACGACCACGGAGCCGTGTTGATCCCGGTGCGTTTTGCTTTTCACCAGCTTGGCGAAGTGCTTCACTGTGGCGTTGTCCGTGGAGCTGACGCGTTCTTCGTCGGAAGCGTCGACGGATGAAGAACGCCAATGCGAAAAGCGGGCGCTGGCTGCGGTTCGATAAACTCCATTGGGAAACTTGACCCTCCTCCCGACGGTCGCGAGGGACGTGCTCGCGTTTACGGACGACACCGCGCGAGCGGCACCGATTAGCGCCACCGCGGTGTGAGACATGGCGCGGGGCGAAACCGGGGGGGCCGAGTGCGCGACACCGTGTGAGGTGTTTCGGTGACCGGTGAGGCAATGAGGGCAAAAAGTAAAAATTGTTTGAAATCATGAACATAAAAATTTACAAAAACGCTCGCCACCGGCTACTCGCCCACTGGACTTTCCCTGGACCGCTTCGTCCGGGACCTAGTCCTCGTCGTCGCTTATGCCGAGCCCATCGCAGTTTTCGGACAACACGGTTGACAAAACGCTCGCCACCGTCTGGTCAAATCCCGTCAAATCCGCTCTCCGAGATTGACGCCCGTTTCCGTTCGGATTCCGCGCCGTCGGTAACCACGTCATTTCCTGTTCCGTCAGTTCGACCAATTGCCCATACGAAGATAACTCAGGATTAACCCCTCCATCACCCCCTACGCACTCGCCCTTGCACTCGCCTCTTTTCTGTAATTCGGGGTTCGTGCATCGGTGCAGGCGGTACACTTGCGTTATGTCGCACATGAACGTTTGGAGTCGCGGATCCGGTCGGTTGTTGTAATCCAAACAAAGAGCGTCGATCGACTCTGTTTTGTGTTTTCGTCGCACCACGCCCGAACTCACCGCAACGGTGTACGCCCAATTCGGCAAGTCGGTTGGGTTGCGTAACCCCATTATCAGGTAATCGCCTTGTTTTAAACACTCCCGCAGGTCTTCTACCATGCGAGTTTTTGTCGGTTTTCGCGGGTTTACGGCGTGTTGAGTATAAACTTTCTTGAAGTGCCATCCCGCGTTGTGTAGTGCCAAACTCATGGCTTTCACGCTCCACCACTCGCCGCGAATGCCCGCCTCGGATTCGGGAGTAGGGATGCCGCGCTTGCGTTTGCCGTTCTGGGCCAACGTGGCGTGCGCCGGTTCAATTTGGGCGTCCAGAGCCTCAGTCGCAGATCGCTCACACGGAAACACGCCCAGGTGATGGAGCGCCAACGCGGTGGACCCGCGAAGTTCGGGGGGACAACGGGCGGTCGCCGCGACCGGTGGCTGCTTGTTTGCCGCCCGGTGCTGCTGTTGCGGCTGCTGCAACTCCCTCCCCTTCCCCTTGTCACGTTTGTAGTCCCTATTGAAAGCGTGAGGCATGACGCGTGGGGTCGTGGGGTCGTGCGCATGCGACAGTTGCGGTCAAGATCTCGACGACGACTCGTTTCCTGGGCGTTACGAGAACTCCCAAAAACGAAATCACGATTAAAGTCCTGAAATATTAAACGCTCGCCCACCGGCTACTCGTGCCCACCTGACGTCATACAGAGCCACTACCTCACGCCTACACTGTTAAGAATGCCGTTCACTCTAGAAAAACCGCAACCCTTTTTTCCGCGCCAGAGCTTCGCGTTCTGGATCGTCTTTCTCCTCCGCCTTCCCCCAATCTTTAATCACCCACCCCCTTCCCTCGGCGTGTTTCCGTAGCCGCGGATCGGGGTTCACCACGACCGGGTGCCCGACCTTTTCCAAAAGCAAAACGTCAGACATGCTATCGGAGTAGAAGTAGCAGTCAGCTAAGTCAACCCCATTCTTATCACACCACTTCTTGGTGACTAAATACTTGCCGTCGCCGTACGCGATTTCCGCAATCGCGCCGGTGAGTTTTCCGTTCCGTTCTTCCATCACTGAACTGATTATATTCTCCGGATCCGTTTCGCACCCGAACAAATAAGCGGCGTACTGGGCGGCGTACTGCCAGGAGCTGGTGCATATCACGATCCTTTCATTTCTTTGTTTGTGCATATCCATACTCGGCCCGCATCCCGGTCTCATTCTGTGTTTTAATTTGTCATCAAAAACGTCTCGCACTTCTTTTTTCAGTTGCTTTGAAGATTTGCCGGCGTACGCCATCGCGGCTTCCGCCCCAGCCGCCTCCGCGCCTTGCCCCTGCCCCATGGCGTACTTCGCGAACCAGTAGATCGCGGTGAATACGAGTTTCGGAGTCACCCGTCCCGCCCCGATTTCTTTAGTGATCCAGTGCTTGTTTGAGTTGGTGTCGATGATGGTGTGGTCGAGGTCGTAAAACGCGACGACGGTGGAGACGATGGGTTGCTCTGTTTCGTCACCCAACGATGCGCCTTCCAGGTCTTCCACTGGTGGTTTGGACAGCTCAGCGTGCGCGGTGCCTGCGGCGAACAGCACAGTGGCAGTGGCGCCGCCTGTGAGGACCGTTCGCGCGGAAAGGGACCGCGGTGTGGGGACCCTGGGTCTGTGTCGCCGACCTGCCGCACCTGCGTCGCCGGACGAAACCGGGGATGACGAGTTTTGCGACGCGCGCGCGCGCCACGACGCGCGCCCGCTCCCACCGAGCGGGGGATCTGAAGCACCTAAGCGCGGGAACGACGAGGCCATGGTGCGATGACGGGGGTGGCGAGACACACGCGCCTGGTGGACTGATGAAACAGCGACCGTAAGCAGATACCCTATCCACTCTCATCGAGGCAGATTGCTGACAAGCCAAAAACCCGAACGAAAAATTACCAGCAAATTTAACCACCTTCACTTCGTCGCGCGCTTGACGATGTCCGCCACGCGGTCGGCGTGCGCCAGTGACCTGCGTCGGCTTTTCGAGATCCAGCGTCTGTACCTCAATTCATTCTTCAAGGATGTGGAGTACGGAAGTCTCCGGGACTTTTGCAACGAGGTTGTGGATTGCGACGGGACGGTGTACTTTTCGGGGGTTGGAAAGAGCGGATTCATCGCGCAGAAAATCAGCGCCACGTTGGTGAGCACCGGCGTGAAGTCCGCGTGGCTGGACCCTACCGATGCGCTGCGAGGCGACATTGGCGTAGTACACGCCAACGACTTACTCGTTTTATTCTCGAAATCAGGCGCTTCTGAAGAGCTGTTGAGGTTAGTGCCGTACGCACGAGCCAAAGGCGCGCGAATCGTGGGCGTCTCGAGTAACAAGCAAAGCGTGTTGGCCGAGGCCGCGGACACGCACGTGTTGCTCCCTTTGGAGCGCGAGCTGTGTCCCTTCGACCTCGCGCCGGTAACCTCAACTGCGATTCAAATGCTTTTCGGTGATACGTGCGCGGTAGCCGTGATGCGCGCCAAGAACCTAACACAAAACGAGTACTCCCTGAATCACCCACACGGACGCGAGGGGAAGAGGTTGTTGTTGGATGTGCGGGATGTCATGGTGGGTTTGTTGGGTGAAAAGAAACAAAATGGAAAAAAACTAAACAAAGCAGGCGTACCGACTTGTGGACCTTCGGAAAAGCTGGTCGATATTTTAGTCTCACTGTCAAGCGCGGGGTTCGGGTGCATTCTAGTGTCAGACCCTAGTACAATCCAACTCCTCGGAACGTTCACGGATGGCGACTTGCGAAGACGCCTGGGCGATGAGGGCGGAAAATGTTTGGAAAAGACGATGGACAAATTGATGACGAAAAATCCGCGCGTCACGTTCGTCGACTCGAAAGCAGTCGAGGCGTTACAAGAGATGACCCCGGTTGGTGGTAAGGCCGTTTCGTTTCTGCCGGTAGTAAAAAGTAGTGAGGATAGAAAATTAATAGGGATAGTCACCATGAACGGGCTCGTGAAGGCGGGGCTGTAGCGGAAGCATTTAATATTAGAAAGAGTTTTTGGCCATTTTGCTGGCATTTTTTTCACCATCCCGATTCCTCCCGAGTTTTCTGTCCCCGCAAGAAGAATCCCCATTTGGGTGGTCCCTCACTCGCGTGTGCCCGTCACGATGACGACGGGTCCGCGTTTGGCGCGCAGCGGTAGCCGGCGCGGTGCTGAAAGTGAAACTCACGGGTCCTTCGAGATGACGGAAGCGGAACGCGCGGCTCGGTTGGCCGAGGTACGTCTCGATCAAAGTCGTAGTCCGTGTTCCCGGGTTGAATCCCACGGAAATCGCGGCATAATCGCAACCCTATGCGCAAACACCCACGACGGCCAAGACCCTTTGAACGTCCGCAACGACCGTTCAAGCGTATTGGGCATCGTACATGGATGAGAGCCCATGTCATCCACTCCAACGCTCAAACGCACTACGCCCAACCCCCTGCTGACCTTCTCGCCTCCCTCATTCTCCAACAAGGCTGGCTCTTCGCTTCGCAAATTTTACAACGACAACTCCGACTTGGTGGGCTCCTTGAACGTGAGTTTCGCCGAGGACCAGAACATGGCACCCTCTAACGCGCGCAGCAAGGTAGCGGCCGCGACTGAATCGGACGTGGACCGTCGAACCACCGCGGTGATGGCGCACGCGCAACTCAAAGGCGTGGTGGAAGGCGTGTGCCCTCCTAGCGATGTCGCATCTGACTTGGAGATGGTGGACCCTTTGCGTTTAGAGAAACTGGGCGTATCACCGAACGATGCGGTGAGGTTGTACCGGGCGGTGTATAAATACACGCGCGTCTCCGTGGAGTCTCTATCCGCGGCTCGAGATGCGCTGCTGGAGATGGGATCGGGCGGCGACGACAGCGACACGCGTGGCGAACTTTTAGGACATTTGTGGCACCTCTACGCCTCGGCGTGGGAAGGCGCCGCGGGTGAGAGTTTCCCGTCGCGGGTCGTTGAGGCCCGGGCACTGGCACCCTCGTTACACGACGCGCGGTCCGCGGTGGAGGTGCTGACGAACGACTTGGATGCTACCCGAGCTCAACTCGCGCTGGTGGAGGAGGAAGCGGCGCAGGCGCAGGTTGAGGCGGATGCCTTAAGGCCGTTTGTGACGGAAGCCGAGGAGGCAAAGAGCCGAGCGGAGAGTTTTGAAAAGCAGTGGGTAGACGCTTCTGCACGCGGCGATGCGCTCGCAGCGGAGCTCGCGAGCACATCCAGTGAGTTGCAACGCGTGCACGATGAGCTTGAGCGGGAGAAAGCCGCATCAGCGCAATCAGTCAAGAACCTGAAAGCGATGATGGTTGACGCCGCTATCGCCGCCGCCGCTGAGCTCGCCGCGGCGAAAGAAAAAGCCGCCAACGACTTGATTGGCCCGACAAAAGCCTTAGCGGACACCATCATCGAACGAGACGCCGCTTTGGCGGGCGAACGGGATGCGAAGAAGGTCACCGCGGTTCTGAAAGCGGACGTCGCGTTTCTGCGCGAGAAAAGGGGGGGGGCGATGGACGACTTGGAAGTCGCGCTGCTCCGCGCGAGGGAAGCGGAGGACCGGCAAAACGTCGCGGTGCGTGCGGCCAAAGAAGCGAAAGCAGCCGCGGCTGTTTCTGACGAGCGGTGCACCGTGGCGGAGAAGGACGCTACCGGGTTACGGGTGACCGTTTCAGGTTTAGAAACCGAGTTATCCTCCGCGAAACGAGAACTCGACGCTCTTCGCGAAAAGGTTGACTCGCTTGAGGGCGAGGACGTGCGGCGCCAGCTGAAACTCGCCAAGGGCCGCGCTGATTTAGCGGAGAGCGAGCTGGGTGAGGCGAAAACCACGCGGGACGAGGCGGTTGAAAAGGCGAAGAGTTTGGAGGTTGACATGGAGGCTGCTGATAAAGAAAGAAGGTCAGCGTTGCGCGCGGCAAAGAAATCGGAAACCCTGGCGTTGGAGCTTGAGAAGAAGGTCAAAACGCTGGGCGACGAGAAGGTTGCTCTGGAAACCGAGCTGGAAACCGCGAAGCAACAGGTTGTTGATTTGGAAATTAGGGTTGGCGAGCTCGGCGAAATGATCGCGGCGGCGGAGAAGGAGGTGAAGCGGTTAACAGAGGCGCTTGAGAAGGAAACCAAGCTGAAGGAAGTGGCGGAGCAGAAAACGCGCGAGCTGCGAACGCGGACGTTGGAAACCCTAGACGCGTTGGAGGCGAAATCGGCGCCCGCGTTCGCGAGCCTCGAGAAACTCACACACTCCGTGGAAAGCGGCCTGGCGTCTTTCGATAAAAAGTTTGCCGAAATCGAACTCGAAATCAGAACGTTCTGCGAAGAGAAGGTTGCCATATTGACCACCACTGAATTAGATCTTCAGAAGTGGACCGGGGACATCGCGGTTGTGTCCCAAGCCGCGATGGACAAGGCGAATGGGGCGGTTAACATGTTGGTGAGCACAATAAAAACTTTAAAGGAAACGGAAGCGCAGTTGAGCGCGGCGGAGGAGGAGCTGGATATCGTGAAGATGGATCTTGGCAAAACGTCTGCGGAGCTCAGTGCTACCACGACGGAGCTTGTGAAAACGAAAACACAACTCGAGGAGTCTAAAGAACGGACTTACGCGCTTGAAACGTCGACGGCGGAGATGAAGGTGAGGCTTCAAGGCGCGCTCACTACTCTTGAAACGACGACCACGGAGCGAAACACAGAGCGCTCAGGACGTCTCCAAGCCAACCTCGCGAAATCAATCTTCCGCATGCTGAAGAACAAGTTCCAAGCAGATGCAGAGAACGCGGGGGATGCGCTGGTGGATGCAGAAGAGGCGCTAGAGGCGGCGAAAACGTCAAGAGCTATCGCACACGTAAACGCGGCGCAGGCGAAGATTCGCCTTGCGCTTTTGAGAAATGCGAGGAAAAACAATGGAAACGAGGGTTCCGGAGATACCGACCCAGAACCTCCCCCGTACCTCATGGATGCGCAAATCATGGAAGGCACGCCATCTGACCTGGTGCCGTACCAGAAGATGCTCACCGATGAGTACCATGCCGCGTCCGTGCAGCTGAAGAAGGGGCTGGAGGAGAATGACGCATAGTGATTGAAAATAAAAATTATCTTGTCCCAGAAATAGAAGTTTCCAGAACTAATTGTTCTATCCCCCTCGCAGATCTCGCGCTGTCAGTCCCGCGCGTGTCGTCATGTCCGCGTGGGCGACACCGCTGCCCGCGGGCGGTGCCTGCGTCCTCGAGTCAAACATAGTTGAGTTTTGCGTGGGCCGAAAAGGTGTGCGAACCGCGGTGGTCGCGTTGCGGGTCACCTCATCCTGCCGATCCAGGTTTGCGCGTAGACCCGTCGTGTCTCCAAGATCTGGTGGGTGTGATGCGTCGTGGAACCGGACGCGGGGGAGATTGCGAGCGGCCGTACCTCCGCGACTTTCTTCTTCTTGCGTACGTCGCCCATGCGTGCGCGCAAGGCTCGTTACTGGTCGCGCGCGGCTCGCACGCGTGCGCCACCGATTTGGACGGCGTGTTTTTATCGTGCTGGGGAAGCGAGTCGACGCGTCAATCAGCCTATTGGTGACTGGGACACCTCACAGGTCACAGAAATGAAACCATGTTTTTTTAGGCCGACGTGTTCAATCAGGCGATTTGTGATTGGGAATCCTCAAAGGTCACGAGAATGGACATCATGTTCGCCTACACCATGTCAATCAATCAGCCGATTGGTGATTGGGACATCTCGCAGGTCGGGACAATGAGTCGCATGTTCGTAGTCGCAGTTGCGTTCAATCAGCCGATTGATTGGGTTGTTTCGGAGGCGATAATGTCGCCCATGTTCAGAGGAGCCTCCGCGTGACTCGACCGCTATAAACGCATCGACGGGACCATATCGAATAACGGGCCGCCGAGCGCGTGGGTGATGAAAACGTGCAGGGCCTCCTCAGACTCGAGCGCAACGGGCGCCGACAGGAGATCATACTGCATTAATGGTGGCACTGTCAGTGGCTCTGCCGAGGATTGCACGTGTACATCATGTAATGCGGGATACCAAGGCTTGAGCTGCCAGAATGTGATTATATGCGAGGTGAATCAACACGTCGTCTCGAACGCGTGCATCTCGTGTCCGGCAGGGATGACAAACACCGATGGCGGAGACGACGCGTCCGGTGACACCACCGAGTGCGACGACGTTATATGCGGCGTTAACGATTACATCTCTGGCAACGAGTGCAATACATGTCTGACTGGAACAACCAACGCCAACGGCGGTGATAATGCGTCTGGAGATGATACGACGTGCGACAAGACGCTGTGCGCGGTTAATGAACGTGTGGAAACAAACGCGTGCGTCGCGTGTGAAGAGAATTTCAACTTGGCGGGAGATGACGCCTCCGGGGGTAACACGGTTTGTGACGGCGATTTTTGCTCGTCAAATGAACACGTCGAAAATAACGCATGCGTCGCGTGTGCTCCAGGCACGAATAACGACGCCGGTGACGATGGCCTCGGTGACAACACCGCTTGTGACGTGACGTACTGCGCTGAAAACCAGCACATGAAGGCTAATGAGTGCGTGTCGTGCTCAGCGGGAACGACAAACGACGCCGGCGACGACGCATCTGGAGCAAACACCACTTGTACTGCGACGAAGTGCGGCATCGACAAGTATGTCTCTGATAAAACGTGCGCCGCATGCGTGGGCGGGTCGAAAAAATCTTATGGTGGCGACAACGCGTCGGGAGATGACACGACCTGCGTGTGCGCCGTGAACGAAAGGGTCGTATCGATTGAATGCGTCGCGTGTGCCGAGGGCGAAACTAACACCACGACAAATCCTGTACCCGGGCCCGACACTTCGTGCAAAGAAGGAGATAGCCCTTCTCCACGACCCCCACCGTCGCCTCCGCCGCCGTCGCCGCCGCTCGTTGCCCAACCGCCGCCACCATCTTCGGTCGAAGGGATGCTCGCTAACGCCGCGGCGTAAACCGAAGAGGCGGAACTTGTGCGAGACGCGCTTCTCGCTGACATTGGAGATGAAACGACTAAAGCGAAGGTGAAACTCTTGGCCGACGCCGCGATCGCCGGCGTGAAAGTAAAGAAAGTGGCGATGGCTCTGACGGCGGAGACTGAGGACGCAGCTTGTACACAGGCGTTTTCGAAGACGCAACTCGACGCGAGCCTCGGCGCCTGCGACCCGGATGTCAGCTCGAGCAGACGGCGGCAACTCGTCGCGGATACGGCATATGACGTCACAGTGCTCGTGAACCCCGTGACGGTGGATACGACGACACTCGCCACAGCGCTGGAGAACTTCGCCACGGAAGGTGTCACTACGACGACGACAGAAACCGATCAAGCTGAAGAGCTGGGTGCTATTCCTGGGATACACGCTTCGAGTTCGGAAAGTTTCGCGGCAGACGCCGCGGAAGCAGCGGAGGCGACGTCTGCAACAAGGGAAGCAGGAACGACATGGGTACCGCCGCCGCCATTGCTGCCGTCACCGCCGAATCCAGTTTCGTCACCGCCATCATCGCCTCCCTCGCCACCCCCGAGTCTTGTGCGAGATGACGATGAATCCCCCGCGACCTTTGTGCTCGGTGACGATTTCTCTGAAGCGACTTTTTTGTGCGCGATGCTCGCCGCTTTGACGGTGACGTAAATAGTAGCACACGTAGAAATATTACAAAGGATTCAATTTACATATCCTATTCGCACACGCCGCACTCCATCGCGTTCGCACCGCACGACCCGCACGCACACGCCACTGCAACCACGCGTGAGATCGCCTCTCGCGCCAGCCCTGCCATCTCCCGCTCCGCCACCTCCGCTTCTCGCTTCGCCGCCGCGCGCCCCGCCGCTAGTTTTGGGTCGAGCAAAACGTTCGGGTCATCCCCCCCCAACGCGCTCCCGCTGCTCCCTTTCGTCGCCGCCATCGCCTCGTCTTCTGACCATGTTTCCTCGTCACTTGACATATACGTGTCCACATCTCCAAGCCTCTTCGCGCCGTTCCCCTTCGCGGTCCAGTCGAACTCGTTGCACTCCCGCGTGAGTTGCGAGCACAGGTTTTTGAAGCTCGCGTCGTGCGGACCGAAGACGTTGTGCGTCAGTTCGTGAATCAGCGTCTCCCGGACGCGTTGGTACCGCCGGAAGCCTTTCAGATCATCCGTGCGTAGACGGAGGTGGATCTCTTGCCCCGCGTTGACGTTGTACCCCAACACGCATGATTCACTGACACCAACCTTTCCCTCGGGCGGCATCTCCGCGAGAAGCGGTACGCGCCATTTGTGCTTTTCCATGATGCCAAGAATTCCCGGATCTCGAGCCAATCGTTGCAGCATACGCAGCGCCGCGGAGGCGGGTGGCTTGATGACACTGGGCACGGGTAACGGTTTGTACGTTGTGAAGGTATACGGGTGCCTGGACGTGGACGGCGGACCCGGGTCATCGCGATGCTTATTACTGCCTGTGTGTCCTACTCTGGACACGTGTCCTTTTCGTCGTCGACGTTCCCGCAACGCTTCTTCTTCGAATCCACGGACTCGGTGGTCCACGCCCGCGGCGGTGTCCATGGCGTCAATCGCAGCCTTAGGGGTACCCATCAACATCAACGGTTTCGAACTGTCGCACAACCCGGTGATTTCGGAAACAACCAGCACGGCGTCGTCATCGCGGGCGGGACACAACGTTCCGGCTTTGACGTTGGTTGCTTTCTTCAGGCCGAGGATCTTTTGTGTCGGGATGGAAGCGCCGGTTGCGGTTTCCAGAACCACCCCGAGGTCACGCACCGTCGCGTTTACAGGAAGCGACACGACATGTACGACGCTGTGGTACGTCACGCGCACCGTCGAGGTCATCACGTGCGTCACGACCAGGCGCGCGAAGCTCTGTGGAAGCCTTCGGAAGAAAAGTGGCGTAATCAAAATCGCGTGATGGCCAGCAAAAGTATATTACTCGGAGGGTGCCTACCATAGTACTGCCACGGCGGTCCCCACTCGCCGAGGCGCAAGGCGTGCGACATGTCATCCCCGGCCGGATGTGCGATGCGCAGAGCCAGCGCATCGCGCGTCACGACCCCTCCATCCACGTCCACGTCCGCGCGTGCCCCCGCGGGAGCGCAGACGCGGTGGGGACGCACGTCATCATCTTTTAGGCACCGAGTCACCAGATTTCCCCCCGTCCGCGCTTCATCGAGTGATTCCGACGGGCCTCCAAGTGACCCCACCTCCCTGCCCGACCTGACCCGCCCCGGCTTGACCCCCTGGGACGTGCTGGGCATGGACAACACATCACCCTCGTTCTCACCGACCGTAGCAGACGCACGAAGGGCGTTCAAAAAGCAGCTCCTATTGTACCACCCCGACGTGTTTGTTGGTGATGAAAACGATGCGACGGAAAATACGAAAATACTCATAAAAGCGTTTCAAGTGGTGGTGGATGAACAGACCGTTGGTGATGTTGACAGCACCTCCTCATATAGCTCACTAAAATCAAAACAAGACCCCTTCTCGTTCCCTGAAACGTCGGCGGATGCGGTGTTCGTGAACCCGTTCCAATGCCGGGGCAAGTCGTGTCCGACTTATTGCTGTTGCGTCGCGACGGCGCCCGAGGCGTTCGAGTGGAACGAACAAACAGCAAAGGCGCGGTTTATGGAAAAAGCAAGGACGTGGAGCGAATTGAGCGTAGCGGTTGATGACGCTGATGTGGATAAAATGGCGTACCAACTGAACTGCGCGGTGCAGCAGTGTCCCGTTTCTGCTATATTCTGGGTCACGCCGGAGCAACGAAAATTTCTCGAACAGGTTGAGAAAAAAGCGGTCGACGATTGGGGGTTGGGAGTTTCAATGGACGAAACTACGCCCGGGTACATATACGAGCTGTTGCAGAAGGCGCAGTTTGAGAACGGACGCGCAGGGCAGCCGGCGAGACGGGAGCCGAAAAGAAGCTCGGAGTGGGTGGCCTGGTACTGAGGAACGTAGGTGTGTAGATTTATTAGTAACATTGGAAAATGATTTTCACTCGTCAAAACGTTTTCGCCTTCTCATCTTCTGTAAACCTACTTCCCGATGCTTCGTGTCCCCGTTTTGCAGAGCGTGCGGCGCCGCGGGGCGCGATTGACGTGATGGGATCTGAGGAGAAGAACGCCAAGAAGGAGAAGAGGGAGGCGCGATCTCCCGAAGACGCGGCTGCGCGTGAGGCAAAGAAGGCTGCGAAAAGGGCGAAGAAGGCGGGCGGCGGCGGCGGCGGCGTTGGCGTCGATGACGACGGACGGGTAGCGCGCGTTCGCGTCAGCCCTGTTCCTCCCGGCTCGGATGTCGCCTCCATCGCGAGTTTTCTCGGCGTAGACGCGTCAAAAGTAGTCGTGCTGTCCGGGGAAGCCACGGCGATCATGCCCAACGCCTCGGCCGCGGAACGCACAGCCTCTTCCTTGGATGAGACGAAATTTAAGGGGCGCTTCGTGCGGGTGGTGAGGGACGACTTCAAGCCCATCGCGAAGCACGCGGAGGATGCGAACAACCAACGAGAAGACACCCACAATAAAAATGACGCAACAGCTCGACAGCTCAACAGCTCACGACCTGACCGAACTCAAGACAACTCCCCCTCCCGTGTCGTTGAAGTGGAGTGCCAAGGGCAGCACGGCCGGATCATCGGCAAGGGCGGTTCCAAGATTCGCGAAATCGAAGAGCTCACCGGATGCACTTTGCGGATAAAACACGAGGAAGGCATCTGCGAAGTTAGCGGACGAGACGTAAACGCCGCGGTGCAGGAAATCAAAAACATCGTTGAAGAGGGACGAAAGCGGGATGGAGGAGGAGGTGGTGGTGGGTATGGACAGCAGTCTGGAGCGAATCAATGGAGCGCGCTGTCGAGCGACTTTGGGTACAAAAATGCTCCGCCGCCTCAAAACGCTTTCCCTTCGCAAACCCAAACCCAAGCCCTTCCCTTCGGCATGCCCCCACCGGGCAGCACGTCGCGGCACGACACCGGCGCGAACGACTGGGTTTGCCCGTGCGGTTCCGTGAACTTCGCGAGACGAGGGATGTGTTTCAAGTGCCAAGCCGTGCGAGGAGGCGGAGGTGGCGGAATCGCGACTCCAACCGCAGCTCCTTCGCAACCAGTCGCATTTGCTGTGAAATCACACGCGCAAGGCACTGACGGTGACGGCTTTGAAGTCTTCGTGAAGTACCTTCCCCACGAAACCACTGATGCCGACGTATCGGAGTTTTTCCAGAGGTACGGGCAATTAGTCGGCGACGCGCGGTTGATTCGCGACGCGAACGGGAAGTGCAAAGGCGCCGGGTTCGTGACGTTCGTTTCCGAAACTTCTCGAACCGAAGCGCTGAAAAATGACGGCGTGCGCTTCGGGGGAAGGCACTTGAGCATCACCGTGGCGAAAACCGGGACTTTTGGAGTAAGGGCTACCGAGCAAAAGGCAGGCACCCATACACCCGCGATGCTACACGAAACGATTGACAAATTAATAAAACCCGATCCCAACGGTGTTTACATCGACGGGACCTTTGGCCGGGGCGGCCACTCGCGCGGGATTTTATCCGCGCTAGGACCCAACGGGAAACTACACGCGTTCGACATGGACCCAGAGGTACGGAGTAGGTTTTTTTACTTTTCAGCCCTTCAAAGCGCTTTGAATCTTTTGCTCGTTCACCTGCTCACTCTAAAAGCCCATGCAACAATTACAAAAATATATCCAACAAAGTACCCTGCGCGATGAGAATAACACCGAGCCTAGAAAACTCTTTCAGATGGTTAACACACCGTGGCGACAAATTATCACCCATAGAAATCGAGCGCAAGGAATTTTGGATATATTTGTGTTAGGGTCATAGGCAGATAGAGTGGATAGGTGGTTAGACTGATAGGGCGGATAGAGGATATGCATAGGGCGCGTACTACCTTTTTCTGCCTGTTTACTTGATACAACCTCCCCGGCTGACTCGTTTTTTTATTTATTTTTTCCATTCAGGCAATCAAGGAGGGCAAAAAACTGCAAGCCGAAGACGAGCGGTTCACCATCCACCACGCGCCGTTCGGGTGCATGGATAAAGTGTTGCGTGATACACCCTCAATCAGTGGCGTGTTCCTCGATTTGGGAATTAGCTCTCCCCAGTTTGACGACTCGGGACGGGGGTTCCGACCGGAGCAAGATGGGCCGCTTGATTTGCGGTTCGATTTGACGAGGGGCGAACCGGCGAGTGCGTTTTTACGGAACGTGGCACGCGAGGAACTGATTCGAATCATCCACGCGTTCGGCGAGACCTCTGACCCGATTGCGGCGCGGCGAGTAGCGGATGGTATCGTACTCGCCAGGGAGAGTAACGCGCTGCCCTCTACTACGAAAGCTTTCGCTGCTTTGGTGGCCTCCGCGAAGGGCAAGGAGTACCAAGCCATGCACCCCGCGAAATTAACCTTCCAAGCGCTGCGAATACACTTGAACCAGGAGTTCGACGAGATGCGACGGGGAATGAGAGCGGCGATGGAGGTTATGGCCGACGGGGGGAGACTTGGCGTGCTGACGGTGCGTTTTTCTAGCTTTTCAGCCGGCTGAAGAGTTTCGGTTTTTCCGTTCAGAGTTCCGTCGGTGGCTATTTAGTCACCGGCTTAATACCCGTCAAGCGCGAGTGATGCTACACCATGTCGTGAGCCTCCGAACACACATTCGGCTGGTTGAAATGATCCACCAAATACATGATAGGAAGAGACTGACGCGCTTACGGGTATTTAGTCACAAGGGACACTGAATTTTTCTCGTTTTTTGGGAGTTCATCTGCCGTACAGCTCTGACTATTTACTGACACTCTTTACGACCCTTACCCTTACAACTTCACAGTGGAAACACAGCGAATGTGCTCTTCTTTTTGCCTTCTACCGCGCGTTTGAGAAGGCGAGACGCGACACGCCGCTCGCGAAGTGGTTTGAAGAGA
>MDSY01092161.1_pt1 | contig 18796 bp, 16 predicted proteins | sample 811131 | NCBI WGS metagenome assembly MDSY01 (sample SAMN05326643, study PRJNA326480) | marine metagenome | isolation source: seawater | place: Atlantic Ocean: South West | collected 2010
CATCCTAAAAACCAACTTGAGTTGGACATTGGACCGCCTTAAGAAACGCAAGAAATCGAAAACCAAGATTCCTAGTGCGCTTGTGATGGTGGGTGAACAGGGCAATCAAGTCGCGCCTGTTGTGCCTCCTGTGTGCACCTCAGGAGCGGCATACGTTTCAGAAGTACATGCAAAAGGTCAACCAGCTGATTGGATTGTGATCACGAACCGGAGTGAGAGTTGGTGTACGTTAAAGGGGTGGCGTCTGACGGATTCATTGGAGAAATCGGGTTTGGAGTTTGACGCAATTGTTCTGCCTCCTCAAGGAAAGTGGAAGGGGTATGAAAAAGGCCAAGGGAGCTTTGATTTTGGGATTTCAGCGGACGGTGAGCGCCTGTTTTGGATTCATCCTCAGGGTCAAATACAGGAAATTCAGGTCGGACCACAACAAGGAAAGGCAGCTCAATCCATTGATTTATTGGGTAGAAGCATGCATGCGGGATGGCCTGAAAAGGACTGATTGGAGAAGGAATTTGATGCGATGTGATTTTTGTCCACACCTGAGCTTGGGTTGTAAACATCCGTTTGCTATCTTCGCAGCCCCAATTTTGGGGTGAACAGTACATTCAAAACACTCACCGTGGATACTTTGAGCTACAAGACGCTCTCCGCTAATAAGGAGAATGCTGATAAAAAGTGGTTACTTGTCGATGCTGAAGGCCAGACTTTAGGCCGTCTAGCGTCAGAGGTCGCCAAGCGCCTTCGTGGCAAGCACAAGACCAATTTCACGCCTCACGCTGATTGCGGGGATTATGTCATCGTAATCAATGCGGAGAAAATTGTTTTGACTGGAAACAAGTGGGACCAAAAGGAATACATCCGGTATACGGGATATCCTGGAGGCCAGCGCAAACGAACTGCCCGCGAGCAAATGTCACGGAAGCCATTTGCGATGGTGGAAGATGCCGTTCGCGGAATGTTGCCAAAGAATACTTTGGGACGCGCCTTGTTCCGTAACCTTCACGTTGTGGTCGGTCCCGATCACAAGCACGAAGCTCAACAACCGGAGCTTTTCACACTCAACGCCTGACCTTAGCCTGATCAATCATCCGCATGGAAGTCATCAACACATCTGGCCGCCGAAAAACAGCAGTCGCACGTCTCTACCTGAAGCCAGGAAAGGGAGCTTTGACTGTGAACAAGTTGGAAGCGAATACGTATTTCACCACGGCCGTTCTTCAGTATAAAATCAACCAACCGTTCATGTTGACGGAGACCGCAGGTCAGTATGACATGAATGTCAACGTTGATGGTGGAGGTATCACAGGACAGGCAGAAGCAGTTCGCTTGGCCATTTCCAAGGCATTGATTGAAATCAATCCTGAATGGAAGCCTATTTTGAAGCAACACGGTTTGACCACTCGTGATCCCCGTATGGTGGAGCGCAAGAAGTTTGGTCAGAAGAAAGCACGTAAGAAGTCTCAGTTCTCAAAGCGTTAATCGCTTGTTTGAATTGGATAGAATCGTTTCTTCAATTTTCTCTTTGAATTTATTTAACAACATAGCTGTTTAGCATCCAAACTTCTCGGACTCATTAGGCAAAGTGCCAGATGGCTACCCAGAAGTTGAACAATCCAGGAACGTAAACATGGAAAGAACATCATTCGAGCAAATGCTCCAAGCCGGAGTGCACTTCGGCCACCTCAAGCGCAAGTGGAACCCACATATGGCTCCTTACATCTTCACCGAGAAGAAAGGAATCCACATCATTGATTTGCACAAAACCGGCGTCAAGCTAGACGAAGCCGCAGCTGCAATGAAACAAATTGCCAAGAGCGGTAAAAAGATTTTGTTTGTTGCTACGAAGAAGCAAGCGAAAGATGTTGTTGCAGAGCGAGTGAAGGCGATTGGCATGCCATACGTCACGGAGCGTTGGTCAGGAGGTATGTTGACGAATTTCGCTACCATCCGAAAGGGGGTTCGAAAGATGTCGCAGATCGACAAGATGGGTGAAGACGGAACTTTGAAGACCATGTCCAAGCGTGAGCGCTTGCAGGTGAGCCGTCAGCGTGCCAAGCTGGAGAAAAACCTCGGTTCCATTACTGACTTGACTCGAATCCCAGCAGCAATCTTTATTGTTGATGTGAGTAAAGAGCACATTGCTCTTGCCGAAGCGAAGAAATTGGGCATCCCTGTTTTCGCGATGGTAGATACCAATTCAGATCCACGACCAGTCGATTTCCCAATTCCTTCCAATGACGACGCTAGCCGTTCGATTGCTTTGGTTTTGGACGCTTTGTCACAAGCTGTAGCTGAAGGCCTTCAGGAACGCAAGTCAGATAAGGACGCTGCGGACGCTGCAATAGCAAAGTCAAAAGCGAAGAAAGAAGCAACTGAAGCTGCTGCTGAAGCCCCTGCTGCTGAAGCCGCTGTTGCTGAAGCCCCTGCTGCTGAAGCCGCTGTTGCTGAAGCTCCTGTTGCTGAAGCTCCTGCTGCTGAAGCTCCTTCAGAGGACAAGAAGGAAGATTGATTCCTTAATTTATTTAGGCATTGAACGTGCGGTGGGATGATCCCACGCCCCTCAAAAAAACCAAATCATGAGCATCACAGCTGCTGAAGTGAACAATCTCCGGAAGCAAACCGGAGCCGGTATGATGGATTGCAAAAAAGCTCTCCAAGAAGCCGAAGGAAATACAGAAAAAGCCATTGAAATTTTGCGTCTGAAAGGACAAAAGGTTGCGGCGAAGCGCGGAGATCGCGAAACAGGCGAGGGTGTCATTTTGGCATCTTCGAATGGCGAAGGTGATTTCGGAGTCTTGTTGTCGTTGAATTGCGAAACGGACTTTGTTGCGAAAAACGAAGAATTTGTAGGAGTCGCCCAGACGCTGGTAGACCTCGCGTTGAGCAATAAACTCCAATCAAAGGAAGCTTTGATGGAACAGGAATATCCAGGCTCTGGTGTTTCTGTTGCTGAGAAGATTACCGAGCAAATCGGAAAGATTGGCGAAAAAATTGAAGTTGCGGTGTATCACACAATGAGCGCTTCTCAGGTAGCAGCGTACATCCACCCTGGAAACCGGTTGGCTACGCTTGTTGGTTTTTCGGCCTCAGTGGATAGTGAGGTGGGGCGTAATGTTGCGATGCAAGCTGCCGCAATGGCACCTGTAGCGTTGGACGAGACCACCATTCCTGCTGATTTGATCGAAAAAGAACGCGCCATTGGAAAGGAACTTGCCATCCAAGAGGGCAAGCCAGAAGAGATGGCTGAAAAGATTGCCGAAGGCCGCTTGAAGAAGTGGTTTAAGGAAGCCACGTTGGTAAACCAGATGTTCATCAAGGACAATAAAATCAATGTTGCCGCCTATGTGAAGGCCGCCAACAATGATGCTGTTTTGACAGCATATTGCCGCGAAGCACTGGATTGATACAATCCCATTTAGGAGTTTAAAAGCAAGGGCTGCCTTTTTTGGTGGCCCTTGTTGTTTTCTGTGCCGAACGAACGCGGAATATTCAGATATTTACGCTTAGCATGAAGTACAAACGCATTCTCCTCAAATTGAGCGGCGAGGCCCTGATGGGTACAAAGCAATTTGGCATTGATAACGACCGACTGAAGCAATACGCTGAAGAAATTAAATTGCTCGTAGATGCCAAGGTGGAAGTGGCCATCGTCATTGGAGGCGGGAACATCTTTCGAGGTGTTCAAGCGGCTGAAGGAGGGATGGAACGGACACAGGGTGACTACATGGGTATGTTGGCCACAGTGATCAACTCAATGGCCCTTCAGAGTGCTCTGGAGAGTTGTGGAGTGGATACGCGACTGCAGTCTGCCATCGAACTCAAACAAATCGCGGAACCTTTTATTCGACGACGGGCTGTCCGCCATTTGGAAAAGGGGCGGGTTGTCATTTTTGGCGGAGGCACAGGCAATCCTTTCTTTACCACCGATTCTGCTGCGTCGTTGCGTGCGATCGAAATCGATGCTGATGTGATTCTCAAAGGGACGCGTGTCGATGGGATTTATACTGCAGATCCAGAAAAGGATCCAACGGCAACACGTTACGACCGCATTAGCTTCAATGAAGTCTATGAAAAGGGATTGAATGTGATGGATATGACGGCCATAACATTATGCAACGAGAACAAGCTACCGATTGTGGTTTTCAACATGAATAAATCGGGTAACTTGATGCGTTTGATGGAAGGGGAGGATGTTGGTACTTTGGTTGATCTTTAAATACGGAACCGATGAGCGAGGAAATTGAAATGGCATTGGATGTGGCGCGAGAAGCCATGGATAAAGCCATCAAGCACATGGAGTCTGAGTTGACCAAAGTGCGCGCTGGAAAAGCACACCCTGCGATGTTAGACAGTGTGAAGGTGGATTATTATGGTGCGATGACACCATTGAGCCAAGTGGCCAACGTGAATTCAACAGACGCACGAACCTTGACGGTGCAAGCGTGGGAAAAGTCCATGCTTGACAACATCGCCACAGCCATCATCAATGCCAATTTGGGGTTGAATCCAATGAACAACGGAGAGTCTATCTTGATTAACATTCCATCTTTAACCGAGGATCGCCGCCGCGATTTAACGAAGCGCGCACGTGGGGAAGGGGAAGGAGCTCGAGTGGGTATTCGCAATGCTAGAAAGGAAGCGAATGATTTCATCAAGGCCGCTAAGAATGATGGGCTGAGCGAGGACATGGCAAAAGACGGAGAGGCCGAAGTTCAGACTTTGACCGATGGCTACATCAAGAAAATTGATGAGATTTTGGCCGCGAAAGAATCGGATATAATGACGGTCTAAGCGTCCTGTAGGAACGCTTTATCGGACCAATTGCTGCGCATATTCGCCTGCCTTGACGCGTGCTTCTGCATCGCTATCGAGGAGCCCATCAAGACCTGGACATTCAAGCCATTCCACACGAGATAAGGCATGTTCGACTACGGATGTCAGTTCTAAAAAAGTAATTTCGTCCGCAAGGAAACGCGCAACAGCCACTTCGTTTGCGGCGTTCAAAATGCACGGAGCGTTCCCTCCCTTGTTTCCCGCTTCAAACGCCAGCGCTAGATTCCGGAAGGCCTCCAAGTCTGGTTTTTCAAACGTGAGCTGGGGATAGTTCATGAAATCGAACCGCTCGAAATTATTGGCCAAACGTCTTGGATATCCCAAGGCGTATTGGATGGGCAATTTCATATCAGGCAATCCCATTTGGGCTTTGATCGAGCCGTCTTCGAATTGGACACAGCTATGGATAATGCTCTGTGGATGCACGACAACATCTACCTGATCCATGCGCAAATCGAATAACCACTTCGCTTCAATGACCTCTAGGCCCTTGTTCATCATCGAAGCGCTGTCGATGGTGATCTTGGCGCCCATGCTCCAATTGGGGTGTTTCAGCGCTTGCGCTTTGGTCACTCCCTCCAACGCTTCACGCGTACGCCCGCGAAAAGGGCCTCCAGAAGCCGTAAGAATGATCTTCTCAATGGGATTCAACACTTCTCCAGCGAGACATTGGTAAATGGCACTGTGCTCCGAATCAACAGGGTGGATGTTCACGCCTGCAGCGCGTGCTTCTGACATGATCAACTCTCCAGCTACCACCAACGTTTCTTTGTTGGCAAGCGCGATGTCTTTTCCGGCGCGTATGGCCTTCAAGGTTGGTCGCAATCCGGCGGCGCCCATCAAAGCCGTGAGCACCATATCGATCCCCGCCATCTCCACAATTTGCTCGAGTGCATCTTCTCCTGCGTAGACTTTAATGCCCTCATCAAACAACGCGTCTTTGACTTTCGAGAGCAACGAAAGTTCTCCAATGACCACGGTATTCGGATGAAATTCGAGGGCTTGCTCAATCAGCAAGTCAGCATTGCGATATGCGCTGAGAACTTCAACGTGCAAGGCTTCGGGCTGTTGCCGGATGACCTCTAAGGCTTGGGTTCCGATGGATCCGGTGCTCCCAAGAATGGCAATGCCACGGGTGGTCGGTTGGTCTGTACTCAAAGGAATCCGAGTTCTAGTTTGGCTTCTTCACTCATGAGGTCTTGCGTCCATGGGGGATCGAATACGATGTTGACCTTAGCACCTGTGGCTCCTTCGATCCCCGAAACCTTCTCCTCCACTTCAGCGGGAAGACTTTCAGCGACAGGGCAATTGGGCGAAGTGAGTGTCATCTCGATGTGGACGAATCCATCCTCCGTGATTTTCACTTCATAAATCAATCCCAATTCATAGATGTCCACAGGAATTTCCGGGTCATGAATGGTTTTCAAAACGGCAATGACAATGGATTGCTTGAAAGGTGCGGGCATCGATATGGGGCCTTAATGAATGGAGGAATACCACGATTCCACAGCTTCCAATGAAAGTGCAGAGATGGACAATTTGTTCTTTTTTCGGTATCCGTTCATTTTTTCACGGAGACCTGCAGGAGATAGCTCACTCAGAGCAGCGGCGGAATCAAAACCAGCAGCAGCCACATGTTCAACCCACTCGGGTGGAATGCCCAATGCCTCTAATGCTGTCAAATCCGGGCCAGCATTGAATACTTCGGGACGCATTTGAGGGAACAATAAGACCTCTTGAATGGATGTTTGGTTGGTCAGCATCATGACTAAGCGGTCAATACCAATTCCCACGCCACTCGTTGGCGGCATGCCGTATTCCAATGCGCGCAAGAAGTCCTGGTCAATGAACATCGCTTCATCGTCACCGCGCTCTCCCAACTTCAGTTGTTCTTCAAACCGCTCCCGTTGAACGATCGGGTCGTTGAGCTCGCTATACGCGTTGGCCACCTCTGTGCCATTGATCATCAATTCAAACCGTTCCGTGTAGTCGGGCTTGTCGCGGTGCACTTTAGTAAGCGGTGACATTTCCACTGGATAATCGGTGATGAAAGTCGGTTGGATATAGTGGTGTTCGCATTTTTCGCCGAACAACTCGTCAATCAACTTGCCTTTTCCCATACTGTCATCCGTGTCGACACCGACCGATTGGCAGGCGCTGCGAAGCTCGGCTTCGTCCTTTCCGTCGATATCAACCCCGGTGTGTTCCACTATCGCATCGCGCATGGTGACGCGCTTGTAAGGGGGTTTGAAATTGATTTCATGCCCGCCCAAGTTGGCCTGCATTTTTCCATGCACGGATTGGCAGACATCCCCAATGAGATTTTCAATGGTCTCCATCATCCAGTGATAGTCCTTGTATGCCACGTAAAGTTCCAGCACCGTAAATTCAGGATTGTGGGTGCGGTCCATACCCTCGTTCCGGAAGTTTCGAGAGAATTCATACACGCCTTCGAATCCACCCACGATGAGTCGTTTGAGGTACAATTCGTTGGCAATTCGCAAATACAGCGGAATATCCAACGCATTGTGATGCGTTTCGAATGGTCGCGCCGCCGCACCACCGGGTATGGCTTGCAACACTGGTGTGTCCACCTCCAACCATCCTTGTTGATCAAACGATTCCCGAATGGTACGGATGATGCGTGATCGGGATTCAAACGTTTCGCGAACATGGGGATTGACCACGAGGTCTACATAGCGCATGCGATACCTCAATTCGGGATCAGAGAAGGCATCGTGAGTGTTGCCGGCATCATCCACCTTCACTGCAGGGAGTGGCTTCAACGACTTTGAAAGGACGGTAAGCTCCTTCACGAGGAGACTCTGTTCACCCGTTTGGGTGGTAAAAGTTTCTCCGGATACACCGATGAAATCTCCGCGATCAAGGAGCTTCTTGAAGACCACGTTGTACGTCGTTTTGTCCTCTCCAGGGCATAGCTCATCTCGGTTGAGATACAGTTGGAACGTGCCTTCGCTGTCTTGCATTTCAGCAAAAGACGCCTTCCCCATGATCCTTCGGCTCATCAAGCGCCCGGCCAAAGTGACTTCCATTCCGTCCTGAAAGGAAGTCGCAAGTTCTGTGGACCGGTGGGTCGCATCAAATGCGGCCGCGGGATACGGTTCAATTCCTAGTTTACGTAATTCGACGAGGGAATCCCTGCGAATGCGTTCTTGTTCCGACAATTGCATGCCGCAAAGGTACATCGGCGGACGCACTGAGCGGTGGTTGGTTGCGCTGACCTTTGTAGGTTTGCAGTTGCAACCACAACGCAAGAAATCCATGGGCCCCTTCAAGCTAAATTTTATTCTGTGTGCCGCATTGATTGGGGCGTCGACTTTCGGTGAGTTGAGTGCTTCAATTCAAGATTCATTGAATGTCAAAGGCCAACTGATTCCGTTGGTGCTTCTTGCAGAGGCCCCGGTTTCTGTTGGAACCTCATTTGGATCTATTTTAAAAACCGATGCACCGAAAGCAACCACTGTATTGGACTTGAGCGAATTAAAAACAGCTGTTGCACTGACTGAGGCTTTGGAGTTTGCTCCAGGTGTGGACATCCGTAGCCGAGGCCCTTGGGGCATCCAAAGTGATATCAGCATTCGCGGGGGTTCCTTTGAGCAAACGGCATTGTTGGTCAATGGTGTCCGTTGGAGCGCTCCACACACAGGGCATCACATGATGAATGTTCCGATAGATCCTGAAGATTTGGGTCATGTCGAAATCGTACGCAGTGGATCGGGCGCGATGGCAGGATCGGGTGCTTTTGCCGGTTCGGTTCACTTGCAGACCCCAACGGATGAAGTCTCCAATGGAGGAACTGCCGCAGTTGAAGTGGGGAGCTTTGGTTGGAAGCGCTTACGCCTTCATGCCGATATGAAAGCGGGCAATTCCATCCAGCGATTTAGTTTGTCTCGAGCAGAGACGGATGGCCATGTGGACAACTCTGATGCTCAGATCACGCGGGCCATGTGGGTGTCTGACTGGAACAAGGGAGCCGAGCAGTGGAAGTTCATGCTGGCATTGGAAGACAAGGCATTTGGGGCTCAGAATTTTTATACCTCAACCTATCCTGATCAATACGAAACGACCCAGGCGGCGATTGCCCAATTGAATTGGGAGAAGACAGGCACGAATTGGCGAGCTTCAGCCGCAGCGCATGGACGCTATCACCGTGATCGCTTTGAATTGTACCGTGAGGGGACGGGGTGGTATCAATCAACGGAAGATGGGTTTTATGTTCGAAACCCTCTGGGTTCTTTCTCTGAGCCGGATACGGCCGGGCTCTATGCGCCAGGAGCATCATGGTATACAGGAGCCAACCAGCACCGGTCATTGACGGCAGCGGTCAATGGAAAGTTTCAGTGGTTTCTCGATCAATCGGCGTGGACTGTCTCAGCGGATGTGCGTGAGGAAATCATCCAGAGTAACCGATTGGGAGCGGCCGTAGAGGGTGCTCCGGAGATGTATCCACTCGCGGATCAACGAACCAATGTCGATGCATTGGTGTCGTGGCGTGGTCATTCAGAATCGGGTCGATTGGTGGCATCAATGACCTCAGGAGTCAATCTAAATAGCCGGTTCGGAATGAACTATCTGCCTTCGGCCGATATACGGTATCGATTGGGGCTGGATCAAGAGGTGGTGGTTTTTGCTTCGGCCGGCCGGTCGGTGCGTCACCCTTCGTTTACGGACTTGTACTACAATGTTGGGGGGGCACAAGGAAGTGAAGATTTACTTTCGGAGTGGGCTGATCAAGCCGAGGTTGGAGGGCGTTGGACTCCTCAACAAGGGCGTTTTGTTCTTGAGGCCACAGGATTCATTCGCAGAGGAAGAAACCTCATTGATTGGATCAAGTACGACCAAGCGGTGCCTGCAGTGGATGTGTACCAAGCGGCGAACTTGTCTTCCGTAGATTTTAAAGGGGGGGATGTTGCCGCGACCTATCGATGGGACGCTTCAATCTTGCGGCGCGCGCGCATTTCTTATGCTTGGGTGGAGGCCGATCGAATTGCGCAAGGTTTTACATCGAACTATGTTTTGGATTTCCTTAAAACAAAACTGGATCTGGTTACAGACTGGTCACTTCCGCTGGGAGTGAATGCGGGCATTCGTTACAGCATGCAGAAGCGAAATCAGCCGGTGTTTGACATTGCAGCAGGCAACACAGCGTTTCATCTTTTGGGCCTGTCGCTTGAACGCGCATGGGGCGAGCAAAACCAAATTCGTACAGCCATCCGAATGAACAATGCGTTGGACGAACAGTACTTGGACGTCGGTCAAGTGGTGCAACCGGGCAGACATTATCGATTCAGCCTTATTTTTGATTTGAAATCAGAAGATTAGAGGCCATGGAATTAATGAGGCAGTTGATCACGGAGTTCCCCAATCAGATGCGGGACGCTTGGAAGGTGGTAGAGAACTCACCCATAGACTTGGAAGGATTCATCCCCAAAGGAGCTTTGATTTTAGGAATGGGAGGCAGCGGGATTAGCGGGGTCATTGCTTCACGTATGCTTGCGGCAACGAGCCCAGTTCCAATCCAGGCCAATTCAGACTATTCGATTCCGGGTTGGGTGGGTGCTGACACATTGGTGATCGCCTGCAGTTATTCCGGCAACACAGAAGAGACATTGATTGCCTTGAAGTTGGCTCAGGAGCGAGGCGCTAGAATTGTTGCGATCACTTCTGGAGGCCAGTTAGGGGAATTGGCGGATCAACACGGATGGCCATCGGTGCGTTTCCCAGGGGGGCAACCTCCTCGGTCTCAATTCGGATATGCGTGTACGAGCGTCTTCCACGTGCTGCATGCTGCGGGCTTAGCCTCGGACAAGCAGCGTGCGGCCTTTGGTCGCGTCGGGGACCACTTGGCTGCAGGCCAAGAGAATGCCATTAGTCGTGGCGAGTCGTTGTCTGAATTACTGGATGGCCGAAAAGTCTTGCTGTACGGCGATACCTCGCAAGAGGGGCTGATCATCCGATGGAGACAACAATTGAATGAAAATAGCAAGCTGCTTTGCTCACACCATGTCTTCCCGGAGATGAATCACAATGAGCTGGTTGGATGGGAGAGTGGAGACGAACAGATCATGGCATTGGTCTTTCAAACTCCGGAGGATCATCCAAGAACACGGACTCGAATGGATGTTTGCATGGAAATTTTCCAGGAGCAAGGCGCTGACGTGGTCGTGATTGAGGGCGATGGAGACGATGCAATTTTGCGCTTTTTCGACCTCGTTCATGTCGGTGATTGGACCAGCTTGTTATTGGCCGAAAGTTCAGGAGTGGATCCCGTTGCGATCGAGAACATTGATCAATTGAAGGACGCGTTGTCCCAAATCCCATATTGACCGCAACAGCATGAAGCCCAAGGTCCGTTTCCATGCGTTGGGTCATTCGGCCTACACTCCGGCCCTGGAGTTGCAAGAACGGCTGATGAAGGGAGTGATTGAACGAAAAAAAAACCGTCGGAATGCGGGGTTGGGGGGGCAAGAAATTTCGGAAGATTCTGAATTGAGTCTCCCCGATAGCCATTTGATTTTTGTGGAACACGCGCATGTATTGACGCTTGGTAAAACAGGCAGCGCCACGCACGTGGTCGCCTCGGAGGAGCGCCTCAAGGACTTAGGAGTCGAGTATTTCCCGACCAATCGAGGCGGTGACATTACCTACCACGGACCGGGCCAGCTCGTCGGATATCCCATTCTGGATTTGGAACAATTCTATACCGACATCGGCAAGTACATGCGGATGTTGGAAGAAGCCATCATACTGACGTGCGCTGACTATGGCCTGGAAACAGGCCGAATCAAAGGGCTTACCGGCGTTTGGGTCAATCCCGAGGCCGGCTTGGGAGCGCGTAAAATTGCGGCGCTTGGCGTCAAGTGTTCCCGCTGGGTCACCATGCACGGGTTTGCGTTCAATATCAATACGGACCTGCAATTTTTTGAGCTTATTGTGCCTTGTGGAATCGGAGATCGCGGCGTGACATCGTTGTCAAAAGAATGTGGCCGGACCATGGATTATAATGAAGTGTCAGCTCGAGTGTTGAAGCATTTGACGGAATTGTTTGAATGGAATGTATCCGATAAAGCCTGATTTGACGTGCTTTAGTTGAAATTCGCAAAAAAACTACCATGCGCCTTTTTAAATCCCTCCTTGCTGTCATCGTCGGCATCGTCATTCTTTCCTTCATTACGGGACATGGATATGTCTGGGGGGGAATTCAGGAAACGTATTTTCGAGGGTGGAAGAATTCAAACATTGACGATCTCGAGTTTAGGGACATTCGTGTTATTCAATCTGCAGATGTGGCGCAGCCTTGGGCAGAAAAACTCAATGAAGTCAATCCTTTCACGGAAGAGGATGAGGCCTGGAATGAGGAGTATCTCTCAGCCAGCTTTTTGGTGATTCAAAATGACACCATTCGGCATGAGACGTATTGGCAAGGACACGATGAGCAGACGGTGACAAATTCATTCTCGGCCTGTAAATCCATCGTTGCACTCGCAATTGGCCTAGCATCGGACCGTGGGTTGCTGGATGTCAATGATTCCGTGGCGAAATACTTGCCCCGATTTATTGGCGAAGCAGGCCGTGGCTTGACGATCAAGGAGCTCCTACAAATGCGCTCTCACATTCCCTTTGGAGAGAGCTATTCGAGCCCGTTGGGTTTCATGGCGAAGGCCTATTATCGCGCGGACATTCGGTCTTTGGTAGAGCCGTACACGGTGACCGACGAACCGGGTAGTCGTTGGAAGTATGAAGGGGGCAATACCATGCTCTTGGAAGAAGTTATTGCTTCATTGGGAAAAGGTTCATTGAGTGATTGGGTTGAGAGAGATTTGTGGCAGCCAATGGGAGCAGAAAACGATGCGTTTTGGGGGTTGGATGCACCCCTTGAGGAGGGCGGTGTCGAACGTTGTTTCGCACAGTTTTATGCAACGACTCGTGACTATGCTCGATTTGGAAAACTGCTCAATTCCGACGGTAAATGGGGCGATCGTCAATTGTTGAGCGAAGCATTTACGGAAGCGGTCACGACACCGATTTCGCAGACGACCGACGCGTGTGCCGCGGAACATTACGGGTACCAAATTTGGTTGGGCGAGACATCCAATGGTGAGGCGTTTAGCTGCATGGAGGGCCTGCGAGGTCAAATGATTATTTCCGTTCCCGAGTTGAACGTCGTCGTTGTGCGGACGGGTTACAGCAAACAAGAATTGAAGCAGGGTGAATTACCGGCTGACATCTACCGAGTCTTGGACATGGGACTACGTAGTATCAATGGATAGAGGCGCTACCTGATTCGTCAGCCATGAATTCATTGAGGCCAGTTACAAATTCAAGTCATCAACGCGGATGTTTAATCCATTGTTTTGATGACAAGAAATAAATCAATGATTGCTCTAAATCAACCCATCCGGTGTCTTGTTGTAGACGATGAAATGCCAGCGCGTCAGGCGTTGTGCCGTCAAATTGAAAGGCATTGTCCGCACTTTCAAGTTGTGCAAACGGCGAGTTCTGCCGCGGAAGCGTTTCAACTGATCAAAGAGCTTGCTCCCGAAGTGGTATTCTTGGATGTCCGCATGCCCCATGAAACAGGACTCGAGCTTTTGGACCGCTTTGAAGAACGCACCTTCCATGTTGTTTTTTGCACCACCTACCACGAATATGCCGTTGAAGCCTTGCGCAAAAAAGCGTTCGATTATTTGCTAAAACCAGTGGATGCCATGGACTTGATTGCATGTGCCAAGCGCATTACGTATGCGCTACGGGTTCAGCCAGAATCACAGCAGACACAGACTCCGCCAGGAGGGCGTCGAGTGGAGCTAATCACCTCGGGTCAACGCCATTTTGTGCGACACGCAGACATTGTGTATGTCGAGGCGTCGGGCAGTTATTCGACGCTTTATCTGACCACAGGCAAACGCATTACTGTGTCGAAAAACTTAAAGCGCATTGAAGAAATGCTTCAAGACACGCTGTTTTGTAGGGTGCACAACTCCTTCTTGGTTCGACTCGATGCTGTGCAATCATTTAGCCACCGCAACGGTACGTTGTTGCTTCCAAATGGGAAGGAGATCCCTATGGCGGTGCGGAAGCGGGAGCAGGTTAGGAAGCGATTGGTTGGGTTGATGACAGGTGCCCAGGATGAGGCTGAATTGCCCCTTGCAGCAGAACAGCAACAGCAATTGTTGACGTCGCAATAGCTACCCTCGGTTCTCCCCGTATCTTTGCCGTTCATGACAGATCGAACTGACATACGGCTATTGAGTTCTGAAGAACTCAAAAACGCAGTTGCTGAATTGGGAGAAAAACCATTTCGCTCGCGACAGCTTGAAGATTGGATTTGGACGCACGGTGCCGGTTCGTTTGATGAAATGACCAATTTATCCAAGTCGTTTCGCGGTTTGCTCGGCGAGCGTTTTGAATTGTCACGGATTCGCTTGGCTGAACAGCAGGTCAGTCGTGATGGGACAATCAAATGTGCGTTTGATGTTGGTGTAAACAAGGTGGTTGAAGGGGTTTTGATCCCTACGACTAAGCGTATGACGGCATGCATCTCGTCACAAGTGGGATGTAGTTTGGCCTGTAAGTTTTGCGCAACAGGCAAACTGAAGCTGCTTAAAAACCTGACTCCTGGAGAAATCTATGATCAAGTGGAGGTCATTCGAGGTTTGGCTGATGAGCATTACAACAAACCGCTTTCCAATATTGTGTATATGGGAATGGGAGAGCCGCTGTTGAACTATAGCTCTGTTTTAACATCGATTGAACGCATCTGTGGAGACCCCGGGCTTGGAATGTCTCCGAAGCGTGTGACCATCAGTACGGCGGGGGTTGCCAAAGCAATTAAGCGATTGGGAGATGATGAGGTTCGCTTCAACCTGGCCCTGTCATTGCATGCGGCCAATGATGCCAAACGGAATCACATCATGGCCATCAACGAATCCAATAACTTGGAAGCTCTCGCTGATTCGTTGCGCTATTTTCATGAGAAAACAGGAACGCGTGTAACGTTTGAATACATCATTTTTGATGGGTTCAATGACCAATTGAGTGATGCACGTGAATTGGTGCAATTTTGCAAACACGTCCCATGCAAAGTCAACATCATCGAGTACAACCCGATTGACGATGGGGAATTCCAAATGGCAAAAGTTGACCGGGTGGATGAGTTTGTCAAACTCCTGGAGGACTGTAACATCATCGTGAACCTTCGTCGTTCACGCGGTAAGGACATTGATGCTGCTTGCGGGCAATTGGCAAATAAAAACACGCCAGCAAACGCGTTCAAGGCGGGTTGATCAATCCAGCTTGAGAACCGCTAAGAATGCGGACTGTGGTACTTCAACATTGCCGACTTGGCGCATGCGCTTCTTGCCTTTTTTCTGCTTTTCGAGCAACTTTCGCTTTCGTGAAATGTCGCCGCCATAGCACTTGGCTGTGACATCCTTTCGGACGGGTTTGATGGTTTCGCGCGCAATGATTTTCGCTCCGATTCCTGCCTGAAGTGCAATCATAAACTGTTGCCTAGGGATGAGCTCCTTTAACTTCAAGCAGATGCGTTTTCCCAAATCGAACGCATTGTCTTTGTGTATCAAAGCGCTCAAAGCATCCACGGGATCACCGTTTAGCATGATGTCCAACTTGACCAGCTTGGATTCTTTGTATTCGTCAGGGAAATAATCAAATGATGCGTATCCCCGAGAGACGGATTTGAGTTTGTCATAAAAATCGAAGACAATTTCTCCCAAAGGCATGCTGAAAGACAGCTCTACACGATCTGCAGTCAAGTAAACTTGGTTCGAGAGGATTCCTCGCTTTTCGATGCAAAGGTTCATGACTTGTCCGATGTATTCGGATTTCGTGATGACCTGTGCCTTGATGAAGGGTTCCTCTACGCGCTCCAAATGATTGGGCTCGGGCAAATCAGATGGATTGTTCACAACGAGCATTTCACCGTCCTTGATATAGGCGTGATAGCTCACGTTGGGGACGGTCGTAATGACGGTCATGTCGAATTCACGCTCCAGCCGCTCTTGGATAATCTCCATGTGCAGCATCCCCAAAAAGCCACAGCGAAAGCCAAACCCAAGTGCCGCCGAAGATTCCGGTTCGTATACCAGAGAAGCGTCGTTTAACTGCAACTTGTCCATTGAAGCGCGGAGCTCTTCGTAATCCTCAGTGTCTACTGGATAAATCCCTGCGAAAACCATGGGCTTCACATCTTCGAAACCGCGAACGGCTTCCAAGCAGGGGTTCTCTTTTTTCGTGAGTGTGTCGCCAACTTTGACTTCTTTGGCATTTTTGATGCCCGAGATGATGTAACCTACGTTTCCAGCAGAGAGCTCCTTCCGGGGCTTGAGATCGAGCCCTAGAATTCCAATTTCATCGGCCGTGTATTCATTTGAAGTCGCAAAGAACTTCACCAAATCGCCCTTCTTGATCGATCCGTTTAGAATACGGAAATAAGCGATAATGCCTCGGAAAGGGTTGTATACGCTGTCAAAAACCATGGCCTGCAATGGTCCGTTGGGATCTCCTTTTGGTGCTGGAACACGTTTCACGACAGCCTCAAGGATCTCCGCAACGCCCATGCCGGATTTTCCACTCGCTGGTATGATATCATCCAGGGTGCAACCAATCAAATCAACAATCTGATCTCCGACGACCTCAGGGTCGGCCGAGTCCAAATCCATTTTGTTTAGCACAGGAATAATTTCTAAATCGTGTTCAAGTGCGAGATAGAGATTTGAAATCGTTTGAGCTTCAATACCTTGAGTTGCGTCTACGATGAGCAGCGCTCCTTCGCATGCCGCAATGGACCGAGAAACTTCATAGCTGAAGTCGACGTGTCCAGGTGTGTCGATCAGATTAAACACATACTCTTCTCCGTCGTCCGCTGTGTACAGCATCTGAATCGCATGGCTTTTGATCGTGATTCCACGTTCACGCTCGATGTCCATGTCATCCAAGGTTTGTTCCTGCAACTCGCGGTCCGATATGGTCCCCGTCAAATGCAGGAGTCGGTCGGCGAGCGTACTCTTCCCATGGTCAATATGGGCGATGATGCAGAAATTTCGTGTGCGTTTCATTCTGTGAAATGTGGTGCAAAAATACACCTATACCGGCTGCGTTCTTCAGAAGGGTGTTAAGAGAGCGCAAAGACGCAATGCAATGCATTATATTTACACTCTTCGGGCTGTTTTTTTCTCTGCATTTGGAAAGCAGAATTGGAGAATGGGCACCGTTTAAATCGAAAACACGAGTTCATGAGTCGTCAACCCATTCTGACATTCGCCTTTGCTTTTTTGAGTATTCAATCGGCTTTTTCACAGGGCATTAAGGAAACGTCTGCTGCGAAGTTTCAGGATCAAAGTGCCCAGAGCATTGTAGATAAATACAAATCGTTCAAAGGGGCTGTGCTGAATATGACACGGGATGAATGGTCCGTCATCCGCAATTCAGAAGATTACAATGAGCAGGATGCTCGGGTGATCTTGAATGAAACCAAAGAGGCTTGGAAGAAAGAAAATGCAGCGTTGATCCAACAGCGCAAAGCGATGCGTCAAAACCAACCTGGCGGATGTGACTGCTGGATTGAGCCTGATGACACGTACGAGCAGATCACGACGTTTGATTGGGACTTTACGGATGGCGCTGGCGCCAACGTGGATTGTTCAATTGGCCCATTGCAGCTGCCCTGGACCTTCGACTTTTATGGAACAGCGTACGATGAGATTTACATCAATTCAAAAGGCTCTATTTCATTTGGCGATTATTTGATTGATTGGACTCCAGAGGAATTTCCAAACACAGTCAACTTGGTGGCGCAAGTAGCTGGGTTTTGGGCAGATTCGGATTATCGTGCATCTGGAGACATCTTTTATAAAATCGATCAAGATGCGGTGTTTATCAATTTTGTAGATGTCGGTTATTACAACAACCACGATGATTTGATCAACTCGTATCAGATCATTATCACACCCACTGACGGCATCATTTTGCCGGATGGGTCCAACACCCAGATGTGCTATTTGGACATGAACTGGGCGCATGGTGACGTTGGAGGGTCAGGTGGATGTTGTGGTGACGGTCCTGCTACGGTTGGGCTAGATGATGCCCCTGCAACGGGCGACCACTTGCAATACGGACGGTTTAATTTCTTGACGGATGATTACAACGGTCCTTATGGCGCTGGTGACGAAGACCAGGACGGTGTCAATTGGTTGGATTACAAAGTATTCAACATGGATGCTGCGGTGACATCTGGCAATACCCCACCGCTTCCTTCGAACAACTTGGGATGCGATACCATTGTGCTGTGTCAGGGCAATGAGTTCGATGTCGACTTGAGCTTTTTGGCCCCGGAGATTGACCAGTCAATTACCATGTTCGTGACAGATGCTCCAGGGTGGACGTTTACCGCAACAGACGGATCAACGGGCAATGTAACAGGTGTTTTCGTGGGGGATGCTACCAACTTGGGGATTCATGAAGTCACCATATCGGCAACAGACGATGGCAGTCCTGCGGCAACGACAGAGGTGACATTCATTGTTGAGGTGTTGGATATTGTGATCCCTGAATTGTCAATTGAAGGCAACACGAGCATTTGCGCAGGGGGTGAGGCGACGATTACAGCAACGGGCGATTTTGACGAGATCATTTGGTCCAATGGAAATGTTGGCGTTACCAATACGTACGTTTTTGGTGGAAGCTTTTTTGTCACAGGGCAAATCGGGCAATGCGAAACGGTTGAATACTTCTTCATCGATCAGTCGCCTTATTTCTTACCAGACGTCGTCATCGACCCGCCTGCGGTTTGCGTGGGCCAAACAGCGATTGTCACAGTGGACCCAACGGAGCAGCCAGAGTATGATATTTACCAATGGGATGCCGATTGGAATGGTTTGGGAGGTGAGGTGATTGCGGACAATGGAACGAATGCGGAATTAAC